>Ga0307516_10000031_pt1 | contig 158210 bp, 259 predicted proteins | sample 19_EM_MG_FD_203310 | JGI IMG/M metagenome (GOLD analysis project Ga0307516, IMG submission 203310) | Populus trichocarpa ectomycorrhiza microbial communities from riparian zone in the Pacific Northwest, United States - 19_EM | ecosystem: Host-associated > Plants > Roots > Unclassified... | reverse complement strand
AATGATCATTCAATAAAATAAATTCAATATATTGTGAACCCTTGTAATGCCTTATATAGTGATTACACAGTGACAAGCAATGGTCAACTGTAACTAGTTATACCAGACCCCTGCCAAAAACCTGATGCTATGAGTCCTGCTTTGACCCATCTATCCTGGAATCTCCGCAGGTGCACCGAGGATCCGATTTTGGCCAGATCTGCTTTCCCTGTCGTCATCAGCACCTCCTCTGATTCCCATCCTGTAACGGCTATCACGAGGCTCTCCAGCAACCAAAAGGAGCTGATGAACACTGTCACCTCATGAAATGTTTCACAAGTGAGCCAGACTTTGAGCGCTGTGATAGTCTGGAAGGAGCTTGGAAAGACGGAGATGTCGTGAGAGTTCGGGAAGGCAGAGATGTTGTGGCGGGGACGGACTCCATTGCTGGTCTCGTGGATAGTGAGTTTGAGAGGCGGTGTGTTGGAGACATGAAATGAGGACAGGAGGAAGTGGGGAACTGTGCTTGAGCAATGTCATGTGGTGACACCACGACTCTGATTGCCACTGGTAGTACCCATACCCGTGTGCTGCGGGTACGGGTACGGGTCAGGGTCTGGATACCCGCGGGTTACCCGTGCCATTCCCTAGCCAGAACAGCACTATAAACAACAAACTTGAATAAAGTCAGTCAAAGTAGAACTGTAGAAGAGATGTCGACAGTCGCTGACCACATCTTCTGCGTTGGGCAGTGGCCTTCTCTGGTTGGTCTGCAGCCATCACCTTGTACCGTCATACTTAAGTATGTAGATCTGGCGCAGTGCTAGAGTTAACCACCCTCAATGGTTGATGGTCACGTGTACCACTTCCTCAAATGGTCGCGTGATTTTGAACGTGAACTTTGCGTGTTCTGAGTTCTCACTTCTTCACCATGAATTCGTTAATTTCCTTTGTTCTACACCCCCTCATTCCTGTCAATGTCGGAGAAGACGACGAGGCTGGGATTGACGTCGTCTACCCACTCACAATTTTCTTTGCTTTCGGAATATGGCTGGTCTCCCATCGTTATTACATGATGCACAACAGTCCAGTTCCTTTCACCGTCAAAACCCCGCATGTATGTTTCAATGCTCACCGATATATTCTCCCTGCCTACTGCACCCCTCCTAGGCTGCCGACCCCCGATGGGAGTCGCGTGTAATCCAGAATCCTCATCCAGAATCTCATTTGGACAGGCCAGACCTTCTTCCAGCCATCGCACTCCCTGGGCGGAGATACATAACGAGTTATGACCCCGCTACGGGCCTACACCTTGGCACATTTATTGCAGATAATGAGGCAGAAATCGAGAAGAGGATCAAACTGGCTGGTAAAGCACAGAAAACGTGGAAAAACACAACATTCACGCAAAGGAGACGCGTTGTTAGGAGTTTGATGAAGTGGCTGGTTGAAAACCAAGACCTTTGTGCTAAAATGGCGTGTCGAGATTCGGGAAAGACGCGTAAGTTTTCGACTATGTCGTCATTCACTTACGGAAGACCCCTCAGTCATTGACGCCGCCCTCGGGGAAATTCTGACAACCTGTTCCAAGATGGAGTGGCTTATCAAGCATGGGAAAAGAGTTCTCAGTCCGGAACGGCGAGCAAGAAATCTCCTCCTTGTGTACAAGGACTCGGAAGTACACTTCGAACCTTTGGGTGTCGTGGCCGCTATCGTTTCATGGAATTACCGTGCGTCTATCCTTTTACGATAAATTCCACGGCGCCCACAGATCTGTAGCGTTACACAACGCTTGGTCCCCCATTTTGGCGGCCATTTTTGCTGGAAATGGCATCGTCCTGAAATGTTCTGAAAATGTCATCTGGTCGACAACTTGGTTTGTTGGAGTCATCACCACATGCCTTAATGCATGCGGACATGACTCAGATCTCGTGCAGATCGTGTGTTGTTGGCCAGAACAAGCCGAAGCACTGACAAGATCGCCGCTCATCAAACATATTACTTTCATCGGGTCGGAAGAAGTTGGACGAAAGGTACGAGCAATTTTTCAAATCGAGCGTCGCCACTCAACAATGCTTCTCGCAGGTCGCGAGAGCTGCTACTGACCATTTGACCCCTGTCACGCTGGAACTCGGTGGTAAAGACCCCGCTATTGTCCTCCCAGACACCGACTTGGAGAAATGGGCGAGTCTATGGATGCGCGGAATTTTGTAGGCTGTTCTTTTCATCTCGTTTCTCGAATGTACTAACTCTTTTTCCCAGCCAGAACTCGGGCCAAAACTGTATTGGTATTGAACGGCTTCTGGTCCACTCATCGCAATATGACGATCTCCACGACATTCTCACGAGACGTATTTCCATACTCCGATCTGGCTCGGTCCTTGCACTGTCGGCGGAAGGATTCGTTCCGACCGTTGATTGTGGATCAATGATTTCCCGCGAACGTTTCCCAGGTCTCCAGAGAATCATCCGAGAGGCGGCAGAAACAGGGGCAAATGTTCTTGGCGGTGACGAGCGTACACACGGGTATCTCGAGAATGGTGCTTATTTCACACCCACGCTTGTGGGGCCTGCAGCCCCTCACATGAGTATTGCCAGGGAAGAACGTAGGTTATTCTCCCATTCTGACGACTTGATGACTGACCATACTTTTAGTCTTTGCTCCCATTGCTGTATTGATGAGTTATGAGACTGTTGCAGAGGCCATTGACATTGCGAATGGCACACGCTATGGTCTCGGAGCGAGTGTCTTCGGTCCCAACCAGCAGCAGGCCCTTAAAGTTGCAAAACAACTTGAGTGCGGAATGGTCTCCATTAATGATTTTGCGGTCTTCTACGTACGCAATTTCAATGAATAGCTCAAGGTTTAGTCCTTGGTGATCCTGACTATACGCATCTTTCTTTTCCTTCAGATGAAGTAGGTGAACTGCCCTCTTTCCTGACGGTCCTGCTGAGGTTTTCTCCAGTCAGGATATGCCTTTCGGCGGTACCAAGGCCAGCGGTTATGGCAGATTCGGAGGTCCAGAAGGTCTTCGCTCCCTGACGAACCCCAAGGCAATCACAATGGATAGGTGGCCGTCCTTGGTCCAGACTTTTATTCCCAAAGTTCTTGATTATCCCATACGCTCAATGAGTCGAAGCTGGTGTGTTTTCTTCATATTTGCTTATATGCACTGTCGAAGCGAGTTATTCTTTCAGGGAATTCTCAAGCAATTTGGTGCAGTTCCTCTACGCGGATGGCTGGCGCACTAGGATCCGCGGTCTTATTGCTCTCGTCAGCGCGGCCCGCCAGTAGGAGACTCGCCATAAAACATTAGACATTGGACCGTCGGAATTACTCTCTATGCTTTATACCCGCAGATGAGATCGCATTCTTGTCGCACTCTTTGAAGCGCCTCCTGCTTACTAGACAATTTCGCCGACTCTAAAGTTGGCATACTTATGTGGGACACATTTGATCGTATCAATCTCCTCAATCCTGGCTACATGTTGTCATACTGAAAGTCAAGGAAAATGTACTGTAATGGAGGTTTTGACATGTACACAGATTTCGAATTTCGAACGATGTTCAAGTCTCGGTGAAGTGAGTACAGAGAATTTCTGCAGGATCAGGGGGAAAGATCGTTCTCGAACCTTCTACAACATCACTGTTTCCCGAAAAGGCAAGTTTCGGATTCTTCGAGAAAGTACATAAAGAGAAATAGGACGCGTCCGTCCTTCAATTCAATCTTCCCCACTTTCCTATCGAGTCAATTCACTTTCATAACACTGTCAGTCCACACCTTTTCTTGTATGTCTGCTCATTCGATCTTCACGTTGCCTTTCAGAACGATGGCCACAGAAAGCTTCGGATTCCAGGCTGAGATCAGTCAGTTGCTTGACTTGATCATCAGTAAGTCCTCTTCTCAGAACGTCGTTTCGTTACGTGAACAGACAACCCTCCCGCCAGACACCTTCTACTCCAACAAGGAGATCTTCCTACGTGAATTGATCTCCAATGGGTCTGATGCGCTCGATAAGATTCGCTACGCGTCTCTGACGGACCCTTCCGTTCTCGAAACCGAGAAAGAGCTCTACATCCGCATCATCCCTGACAAGGAGAATAAAATTCTTTCGATACGCGACACCGGTGTCGGTATGACCAAGGCCGACATGGTGAATAACCTCGGGACCATCGCCAAGTCGGGAACGAAAGTGACTATCTCTTCCTCACATCCTTGATTGTCCTTTTCACCTTACATTTTTATGTAGGGCTTTATGGAGGCGCTCAGCTCCGGCGCTGATATATCGATGATCGGTCAATTCGGTGTGGGTTTCTACTCGGCGTACCTTGTCGCTGAGCGCGTCCAAGTCATCTCGAAGCACAATGACGACGAGCAATACATCTGGGAGTCGGCTGCCGGCGGCACATTCACAATTACCCCCGACACGGTGAATGCTCCTCTTGGCCGTGGAACTGACATTCGTCTCTACCTCAAAGAGGATCAGCTCGAGTACCTCGAAGAGAAGAAGATTAAAGAGATTGTCAAGAAGCACTCCGAGTTCATATCCTATCCCATTCAGTTGGCGGTGACGAAGGAAGTTGAGAAGGTAACGTAGCGTATATCTTCTTCTTCAGTTGTTGATACGGATTCATTCATAGGAGGTCGAGGACGACGAGGAGGAAGAAGTCCTCGATGAGGACAAGCCCAAGATCGAGGAAGTCGAGGACGAGGACGAAAAGCCCAAGGAGAAGAAGACAAAGAAGGTCAAGGAGCAAGAGACTACCAACGAGGAGCTGAACAAGACAAAGCCGATTTGGACTCGGAACCCCAACGATATTACCCCAGAAGAGTACGCCTCTTTCTATAAGAGCCTAACTAACGACTGGGAAGACCATCTCGCTGTGAAGCACTTCTCTGTCGAGGGTCAGCTCGAGTTCAAGGCTATTCTTTTCATCCCTAAACGGTGAGTGACCCCGACATTCAGAGTGAATTCCCGCTGGAATAGCACTTTTAGTGCCCCTTTCGATCTCTTCGAATCCAAGAAGAAGCGCAACAACATCAAGCTCTACGTTCGCCGGGTCTTCATCATGGACGACTGTGAGGACCTCATTCCGGAGTACCTCAATTTCGTCAAGGGTATTGTCGATTCGGAGGATCTCCCTCTGAACATCTCGCGTGAGACCCTCCAACAAAACAAGATTCTCAAGGTCATCCGCAAGAACATCGTGAAAAAGTGCATGGAACTCCTTAGCGAGATTGGAGAGGACAAGGACAACTTTTCCAAGTTCTACGAAGCGTTTGGCAAAAACATCAAGCTTGGTATTCACGAAGACGCCCAGAACCGCAGCAAGCTCGCCGAGTTCCTGCGTTTCTACTCGACCAAGTCGACGGATGAACAAATTTCGCTCAAAGGTGTGTTTCCTTGGATTAATACTAAACCTTTAAGGTTGAACCTCTCCTAAAAGACTACATTACACGCATGCCTGAGATTCAAAAGTCGATTTATTACCTTACTGGAGAGTCACTCGCTGCGACTCGCGACTCTCCCTTCCTTGAAGTGCTGAAGAAGAAGGGATTCGAGGTTTTACTCCTCGTTGACCCTATTGACGAGTACGCTATCACCCAACTCAAGGAGTTTGAGGGCAAGAAGCTCGTTTGTGTGTCGAAAGAGGGCCTCGAGCTTGAAGAGACGGAGGAAGAGAAGCAAGCACGTGAGGCGGAGGTGGCTGCTTTCGGCGAGCTCTGTTCGGTCGTGAAGGATGCGCTGGGTGACAAGGTTGAGAAAGTTATCGTGTCGAACCGTATCACTGATTCTCCTTGCGTGTTGGTGACTGGGCAATTTGGATGGTCGTCGAACATGGTTTGTTCCGTCTCATCCCGCGTTACGACGCTAACGTTAGCTTTGGCGGTGCCTCTTAGGAACGTATCATGAAGGCGCAAGCGCTTCGTGATTCTTCCATGTCGTCATACATGGCATCGAAAAAAACGTTGGAGCTGAACCCCAAAAACGCGATTGTCAAGGAGCTGAAGCGCAAGGTGGCGGAGGACAAGGCGGATAAGTCCGTGCGGGACCTGACCTACCTTCTATTCGAGACGGCTTTGCTCACCTCTGGGTTCACTCTCGACGACCCGACATCGTTCGCCAAGCGTATCAACCGCATGATCTCGTAAGTTACGAAGATCTATGAAGACGAAACTGGCTGACGTTTCATGGCGTAGACTTGGTCTTGATGTCGACGAGGAGGAGGAAGAGGAGGCGGCTCCCGTGGCAAGTGAGTCTGCAGTGCCGGCAGCAGAGGCAGCAGCGACGTCGGCTATGGAGGAGATTGACTAGGCGATCTGTTTTTTCTGTTTGATTGTGGTCATCTATCGCTCTGTTATCATACCTTAGCATTGAAAAATAAACAGTGACTGTGACAATGTGTTACTTTTCCTTTATGACCCAACTCTCATCATGCCGCCCGTCGTCCGTCACAAGTCCCGCGTAGCCAAGGCCCACGTTGCCCCCGATGACCTCTTTCTCGTAGGTCTCTTCCTGTACTGCCCTCCTCACTGATCACACCGTTCCCAGGACACTCCACGCGCCTCCACCTCCGCATCACCGTCGCGTCTCTTGTCACCCATTCATCTCGCTCCCTCCGCCTCTGTCTCTCAATCGCAATGTACTTTGACTTCCAAACGCCGCGTCCGACCTCACCTTCCCCGTCGCCGACCTCTGTCACCGGCAGGCCCATCTACCACTCCTCCACGCTGCTCCGTACATGCTTTCGACCAGCTGCCGTGGATATCGGCCCTCCACACTGAACCACACAACTCCAATAATCCCGCCGACGTCGCTGATCTTTCTCAACTTCCCCATCTTTCCCCATCTTCCCGTTCATCGCGTCCCGGCCCCATCCGTCGTCGCAAAACTTCTCTCCGGTCTAGCCCCTTTGCTTCCATAACGACACATGCAATCGAAACGTCCTCTACCAACTGTACCATATCAAGAGCAACTCCTCCACCCCGCGATCATCATACTTCTGTCCAAATAGGTGACCCCTGTCCCATGACTCCCCGTTCAAGCTTCAAACCCTCTCGCGTCATTTTCCGCCATCTCATGCCTGTATTGTGCGACTGAAACTCAGAACCTTTCATCATAATCACCAGTCCGAACCCTGCATTTCTCTCCTCCCATCTCAAATCTGTAGAACTCGGAATCGATAGGATCCCTCGATCCCTTCCACTCCCTCGAATTTCACTTTCGCCCCTTGCCCTTCCAGTATCTCTCAACTCGGTATCTTACTCCGTTACGTACTTCTGCTCTGATCTGCCTGCATTTTTTAACCATCAATGCTACATGATATATCTCTGCATTCACCACTGTACAACTATCTGCCATCTGATGATCCTCATATATTTTCATCATTTATTCGTTGACATTGCTCTGTTATAGTTCTAGACATTATTCGTCGTCGACAGTCGCTCCATTCGCTGTAGTTGTCACCCCAGTCTCCTTTTATCATATCGGTCGTGCTACGACGTATTCATCGGTAGTACGTAAAGAGTGTGTTGCGGGATGACTCGTTTTGACTTGTTCAACTGCTGTTCCTTGGCTGTTCCCGCCTCCAATAGCCAATCCGTGATATCTAGATAATTGGTTGAAGAAACCCATCTAGACCTCAAACTCTCGCAGTCAAGCCTCATATGTCCGCCACATCTCGTACAGTAAACTTTGGGCCTGGCCCCTCTGCATTGCCCGAGTCTGTCCTCATCGAGGCTACCCACGGCCTGCTCAACTTTAACGGCACAGGGATCGGCATCGCCGAGATCTCTCACCGCTCCAAAGAATTTGGCGTATTCCTCAAGGAGACATCCCAACTCATCCGCGACCAACTCAACGTGCCGACCACCCATGAGATACTCTTCGTCCAGGGAGGCGGCCATGGCCAGTTCTCTGCAGTCGTCCTCAACCTCGTCGCCCGCCATCGTCTCCTCCACCCCGATCTCCCTGAGAGCGAACGGCGCCTCGACTATGTTCTAACCGGTTCCTGGTCTTGTGCGGCTTTGGATGAAGCCCAGCGCCTCGCCAACGGTGCCACGGTGCACATCGCCGCAGATGCACGAGTGCACTCGGACGATGGCAAGTCGTTCGATAACATTCCCCCGCATGCCTCGTACTCTTTCTCGCAGAGCCCTGCGTTCGTGTACTATTGCGAGAACGAGACCGTCTCTGGCACGCAGTTCGCCCCTATGGAAGGAACCCCGCACTCGTTTCCTTTCCATTTGGTACCGAAAAATGCACCTCTCGTCGGAGACTACTCTTCGTCTTTCATGTCGCGCCCCATCCAGCACCTCGAGGACCATGCCGTTATCTATGCCGGGGCACAAAAGAATTTGGGTCCCGCCGGCTTGACGATCCTCATCGTTCGTAAGGATTGCCTCGTGGATGTCGACGCAGCTGCGAAACTCGGCGGGGCACCGATCCCTATCACGATGTCCTACAAGTGGTACGCGGATGGAGAGTCGTGCCCGAACACCCCCCCTGTGTTTTCAATCTATGTAACGGGTTTGGTGCTGAAGAGGAACAAGGCACTCGGCGGGGTGGGTCATTATGAGCAGTCGAACAAGAGGAAACAGGAAAAGGTATACCTAATCTTGAGGGAGGGGGAGGCGAAGGGAGTGTTGAAGGCGAAGGTAAGAGAGGGGGGTCAAAGCTGGATGAATGTCACGTTTGGGGTGCTAGGAGAAGGGGCGGAGGCGAGGTTCCTCGCTGGAGCTGAAAAGAGGGGCATGAAAGGGCTTAAAGGTCACCGGTAGGTGTTATATCTCCATCATGTACACCTGACTAATCTCGTGCTGCTTTCCTTAGCTCCGTTGGAGGTATGTATCTATACTTAACCTTGCGCGGCCATTAGCAACGTGCATTCCCTTATGACAGGTATTCGTGTCTCCCTTTACAATGCAGTCACGGAGGAATGGACAGACCAAGTTGTCGCATACATTCGTGAATTCATCGAACAAGAAGTGAAGGCTGCATGAAAGATCCGATACAAGGTGACGGGACTGCAAGCAATATTTAATTCACGCTGTATACTAATTAATTCTTTTTTGCATACGCCAAGATGTGTCTTTGCTTTGTCCACAGACTTCCAGAAAACTTCCCTTACTGGGATTTTGCTGGGACTTTCAGAATCACAGCCCAAGTACTTAAATAGTAGGGGAGTGTAACTTTATATGCATTTAAGTATGCCACCAATCAATGCTATGATGTCACGGAATTCGACTTATATTATTTTTATGTATATATGAGAAATTCATGTGTCACTTTGCCGGAGTGGTTAACGGGATCGCCTGCTATGTAGAGGTATGACAGCGGTTGGGCTTTGCCCGCGAGTGTTCGAATCGCTCAGGTGACGTTTTTGCTATACTGTACATAATGAGTCCTGTGGAGAAATTTCACAATCTTTTTCGAAAGGAAGTATATGTACATTCATATCAGTATTGTCAAGCTCCTCAGACACAGAAAGTTGCAGCATAACGCACCACCGGGTAAAAATACCTTTAAACTAAGTCATACACGCCGTTGATATCATACGAGTCACTTTGCCGGAGTGGTTAACGGGATCGCCTGCTATTCAAAGGCATTTAGCGGTTGGGCTTTGCCCGCGAGTGTTCGAATCGCTCAGGTGACGTCCTTTTTCCTCTCCCACAATACACATGAAGGAGCGACGGACCTTGCGTCTTGAAGTTACCCAAAAATAGCTGGAATCTGCTGGACAGCTGAGCTGTCCCAACTATATCGAGCTCAGAAGCTCCGCTCAGAGAAGCCGCGCGGCCTGTCAACCTGTCAAGGCCTGTCGGCAATCTCCGGATTCGGCTTACCAGTCCCTAGACAATATATCTCCAGTTCTTTTTACTCGTTGTTCACATCGTCCGCGCCACGGCTACTACGCCTTCCCCCACGGACACCAACGACTCAAAAAAGTAAGTGTTTCGCTCACCTCCTCCTTACCTCCTCCGTCGCCATGCTTACTTACCACGACATCCAGTTATTCCCTTCCACAGTGACTATACACGCGCGGGCCACGCGAATATGACGCGTCATGACGCGATGGGAAATCTGGAGAGGCGAAGGCAGTTGTCGTGAGACATCTACGCGCCAGGTCGCCTGGCATTTGAATTCGTAGGAGGACGAAGAAACGGTTGGAGGTGTCACGAGAGAGAGGCCCGAGGAATAATTCGAACCGTTGACGCGTAGGTGACGCGTTACTCGAACTTGCCGGGCTATGAGGACGTATTGCGGTGGCACACGCACCGAGCGCGTCTCCCTCAGACTGAACAGGTAAGCCCTTTCCCGGGCCGTCATACTTACATATTCCCGGTCCAGGGAAATGCATACACATGGGTTACGCAATTTGGACGCATCGCGGAGTGACGGAAGTTAGGGGAGTAGAGATACTTGGGGGGACAAACCGTGCGATGAGCATGCCGCGCACCTGGGTCGCAGCATTTGAAAGTTACGGGAGGCGATTGAACAGTCAGGGGTGCAATGGGAGGGCGTCCAAAGGACAAGCCGGACCGTTGACGCGTTGGCAAACGTGCCGGTCTGCGGAGTAGTGCTGCACGATGGTACGCGCGTCGACACGTTTTTAGACGCGTCGCAGACTATCTGTAGGACGCACCACTGTATTATCTACTCGTTTTTTTTTTGAATAAAATTGTTATTTTCACGTTTGTGCAACAAGAAAAGAATCGAGATTGGTGCAAGAGCCCTTCTCTTTATTGACATTGGGCATAATGAGGATGACTCTAGCATCGTACTTATTAAATTTAGTGCTTGAAGGACTTTGTGAAACTCGGTCATGACTCGTCTATCCGCATAAATGCACGTACAGTAACTTAAGGGTACATAAAAACTTCAAAGGAAGTGAGGTAATGTGTGCCCCGGTTTACTGTCCTCGAGCGCACAAACTTGGCTTGTAGGTACGCCCGTGTTGCGGACACTCAAATACCTACTCGGCGACGCATCTAAACGAAATCCGGACGACATGCCTTGACAGCAACTTGACAGGCTGCGCGGTTCTTGATTTCATCTGAGCAGAGCTTCGGAGCTTCGATATATCGTCATAGTTTGGGACAGCTCACTGTCCAAATAGCTGAGGGTTTCGAGCTGAGCGGCCTGGCCATTCCGTCGTTTCCGTGGCTGTGCTTTCCGCGCCACTCGTCGCCAGAAGACTGTTAGTGGTGTTTCGAGAAACTTTCTCCAATCAACCGCCATGATACTGTGTACTTATAAAACTATCCTGGAGTCCTGGACCTTTCTTAAACACGGCAGACTACAAAAAAGGGGGACTCAACGATCGGGAGCGGAAACCCAAAAGGAGGAAGTAACGATCGGGACAGTGAGCGCGAATTATGCCCTTAACTTTGGGGGACAGCACAGGGGAACCAGTCCGACAAACCCTGGGTGGGCTACGGGCACTACAGGCTGCTATGGGTGTTAAAAACATAGGGACTCACTCTACAGAGTGCTACATAGTGGCTTGTAGCACACCCAGAGTTTGCTGATGGATGTTCCACGAGAAAACATTGCGAACACATCGTGATGTAATATATAGTAAGATCACAATGTTTTCAAGGAACTTGCGAACATAGGGATCACATTCAATATTCCTTCATCCTTTGTCTTTCTATAACACTGGCCACTCATCTTGAGATTAGATAGAATGTACATATTCCATCAATGTTTTCACTATTTACAGACCTGCGAAATACCATATCGGATTAGAATGTGTTGTGAGAAACCTTGCTAAAACGCAAGGTGATCTCGGTGAGTGTACTGTACTCATTTCTGGGCATATATGTCTGAGCCATATACCTGATAGATGATTCTATTCGAGTAGTACATATAGTACTGTACATCTATGTCAAACGAGTACTTGCAATCACCTGAGCCTCCCCTGACCCTAGTGTCCCCAAAGCGGGATGTTGGAGGGGACCCAGGGCGAGCGGCAACTCCGGGGACCTCGTGTTAGCTCGATCCCATTGCGACGGTGAATGCAGTCCTGCCTTCCCTAGGTAGTATGAGAACCTTTTCAGCCCCATGTGTCTGGTAGGTTTCTATGCTGGGAACCGCTACGGGCTCGGAGCGTAGAGTAACTTCACTGGCCATAGGTAGCGCAGTCACTGCTACCTTGGGAAGCGCTAGTTCTCCATGGTGCAGCGCAATCAACGTAATAGGTATATGGTGTGTGGCGCCATCCTGAGCCAGCTGATTAGTTCAAGGACAAATACAGGCACCCATTGAAATCTACCATTACGATGAAATCGCCGCGTTTGGGTCCGCTGACGAGCCAGTCCTTAACCACCTCTTCTACGTCGTAGCGCAGCATATACCGTTGGTCCTTTTCACCGGCCTCCGAACCCCAGTGGAAAGACGTGTGAATGGTCAGACTGGCGGAGATTGGCTGACCTGCATAAAGCAGCAAGCCTCCTTGGGTGATCGTTCTGTCACTGAAGGGCGTAGACAATATGCGTACGCATGCGGCAGCCACAATCTAAAGAAAGTATGAATTGTAAGATAATTTTAAGAACTCTTCAGACAGGGTATCTCACATTCATGTATGGCATATCCACAGGAATTATCAGTTCTCGCCATTTACCTTCTGGTGGATTCGGATGCCTGCGTTCCGACAAAATCTACTTTCCAAATACGGTGATTCCCTTACAAAGGGCCCAAGTAGTGTAAGCTGTCGTACCTGCTTGGCTGCGGCTAATAGCTCGCCATCTTCCTCCTCTTCGCCATCTTGGGATCTTTCAGGAATACGTAATTCCCCTGTGATCCGGTACAACTCAACCCAGGCTACGTCGCGCTCCAGGGCCTCCACCAACTTGCTCATAAGGGCAACTCGACGATGAAGAGACAGCGACTCTTTCAATATCTTGAGCACCGCAGCTTCGAGGACGTACTCTACCTCTGAGAAAAAATGTGAATCAAATACAATTCTATCTCTTTCAGCGAAGGCATTTACCCTCTCGTAACATACGATATTTGATTCGGAGGCTCAGGGGTTCCCGCACTAATTGTTGACGTCAATCAGAAATCATCATTGAAAAGTGGCGCGAACCTGGACCGTTAGCAGAGTCTATATGGAACAAGAAGTTGACAGGCTGAGCAGGGGTAACGGTCTGCATATAAGCGCAGACGGGCGTGACCACCAGATGCGAGGTATGACAGGAGTTCTCTTACTTACCCTCACATCACGATTCTGGGTGGAACAAGATACAATGTTCAGCCCTTCAAGTCCATCCCCTTGTGGGCTAAGTTGAGCGTCGCATATACGGACATGTTGGTGGGAAGTCGTGGATATTGTAAATTTAGAGAAGAGTCTCATATAAGGACTTAAATAGGGACATGACGCGCAAAACGAAGTTTGCATACCTAGTTCCCCGGAAAAAGTCCTCGACATTTACTGACATCGGAAGAGTAGTGATGACCACACGCGTAATGCAGATTTTCCGTGTAGTTTCAGGTTCAGGTACTGTTGTATATGACACTTCGGTCGAGACTTTCTAGACCGAAAAGCTGAGCGTCTCGAAAGGAATGGTAGAAAGTCGAAAACACACCATTGCCTGGAATGTTGAAGTATCCGAGTGAGGCACCAAAATCGACACCATGGTGTCTTCGGGGACATCGTTGAAAATGATAGTATTCTCATCGACCTGTATGGACGTGGATTCCTTTGTATCTGCTTCAGAAATTGAGTCACGCAAGATATATAATAAAAGACGTGAATAGCCAACCGCCGCTGAGATATGCTTCGCGCAGATGAAACGTGATACCCGGAGATGCAACCTTCAGAGCAGCCTTTAGGACTTTATTTCGGCCAGTGGATAACGTAAGAAGGAGGGCTGAGGGCTCCGCAAGCTCGACTTCGAGAAAATGATGATGTAATGATATCATATGGTGGATTATCAATAAGAAGTCGACTCACCACGAGTGGGCTGCATTAGCTGAACATTCAAGGCAAGTAAATCTTTCGGAATCCGTACGAGTACAGGCTGTTCGCGCAAACGAGGGCTGTTACTTGGAATGGTTCGATGGTTCCATCGAAAACACAGTCGAGCTACGCGTAACTCGCTGGATTCCATAATATAAGTACCAACTGTAGCAGCCTTAGGGTCAATGAGTAGGACGCGAATAAAAAACGATGAACGGGGTATTCTCACCGGGCAGAATACTGTCATCCGTGTCGTGCCAGGTGGAAGATTTTGTGGCAATGAAGTAAATTTATATCGTTCCAGCTCACGGCCGGCGATGACTAGGCTAATTTCATCGGCCTGGAGGGCCTGGATAACACAAATAATGTGACAGGGATCGTTTTTACGGCAGATGAAGTCACGTACACAAGGCAAGCGATTTAGTATGGTTGTGTCCAAGAAGCAGCCGTCTCTTGTCTCTGCTATCCTGGCGTTTTGAGCCACATGTACGGATACAGCAGGGTGATCGACAAAGGGCATGTCTTCAGACAAAAAGTCATCAAGAAGGTCATAAACCCTTATTGATAGCATCACGCACCGGCTTCGACCTTTTCTGCAGCCAGACGCAAGTTACCGACAAGCCCGGAGATATAAGCGATCTTATCCTCTTCGTGAATGAGCAAGTTCGAGCTCAAACTCTCGACATATGTCTTGAGGAAAGCGAGAAGGATATGAATCCATTCAGTGGTCTTGTCTTGACCTGAAGAAGCATGCGTGTCGAGCGCCCGTGATAGCATATAGGCCTCAAGAGAATTCCATGAATGTGATGCATAATGAGCAGGCAAAGAATTATAGACAGCGAGGGCCGAATCAAACCGGCCGCGATAACTGAAGCTTCAGTTAGGAAGGTAGATATGAAAAGATTGAATGGTAACAGTCTTACGAATCGAGAGCTGCGAGACTCTCGTGCAGCCTTAGTGCAAATTTCTTCCGCCCTGACTTGGTGTACATCGAGATAGCTAGATTCGTGATATCGACATACAGTTCATAGAACGAATCGGAATGATCGATTGCTGTCATAATTTCCGAGCTACTGATTTTCATCATCGTAGCAGTGCTGCCTTGGCTTTGGCGATCGGGTCGGAGTCCATGAATCCAAGCCCTTGAAAATGGAGGTTGGGAAGGAAGATGCCCAACGTCCACGCCAAGAACATCAAGCTTTGTAGAACAGAATATAAATCAATCAGAAAAGTGATACGATGCAATGTCTAACCTGATTCCGAGCAAGCTCAAACAATTCGCCTTTGGCTGCGTTGAATGATTCGAGCTTCGGGCTTGTTATTGTAAACTCGGATGCCAACTTGTCACAATATTCAATCACACTCAAGCATGAAGAGTAGATCCAGGACTCGATGAAGTAGCGTGGTAGGGTTCGCTGATACATGGCGATGTAAGGCTTAGAACTGTCATATCTCTTTTTGGCTCACCTCGATATCACGTAGCCGACGACCGAAGGCGGCAAGGAAAGCTTCTGACTTTCTTATTATCTCGATCAACCGTCCTCGGTGAGACAACAGTTCGCATTGGCGGGAGAGGACGTATATTCGAAAGTCGAAAATAGAGATAGTATTCGCAATGATAAGATCACGGTATGGCTTTTTTGAAGGATCCAACAGTGGGGAGGTATCATCTCCGGCAAGTGGATTGATGAGGTTTCCGAACCAAGAAAGATTTCGTTCCTTGACCACATGATCGAAGGATGTCTCCAGCTCCTCATATTGCGCATATGCATCTTCGTAAAGGGTGACGCCTTCGAACGACTTTGCAAGACTTTCCTGTGCACTGTTGAATCTGGATTCGGTGGTATTGATTGTTCAGCCAAACCTTGAGAATGAAGAAGGTGCAGAAATTCCACCCGGGCATCTGCCGCTGGCTTTCGGACCGCTTCACTTCATCTTCACGTTGGGAAACCGCCGAATCAAAGGCTATAAGCAGACCATCTTTGATTTTATTGAAAAATTCAGCCCACACGGTCGGGCCATCAGTATCCGAAGACCAGGCTACTTGAATGCAGCTTGTCGGGTTCAGACGCGCGGAAAAGAGTGTCAGAGGTACGCACCGCTCTCTCTTCTCAGTGTTGAAGTCAGCCCTGATTTTCTCGAAAACTGAGCTGAGCTGGAAGAAGGTTCCGCCTTGAGGCCGTTTATCTGGCCTGACGACGTGTAGGATGAGCCATTCCTGATTCTTCCTTGCGTTTACCAAGGAATGCCAGTCTTTGATCTGCTTTTTGACAGTATTACGGTAACCCTCGACGTCATTATTCTTGATCACAAGCCGTTGAATTACGACAGACATGGGATTAGATCACTGGGTGCGTACCGGCCATGCAACAATGTAGATATTCAGAAGTGGCTTCTCGAGGATTGTGACAGGGATCTGTGTGTGCCCGTCGTGCAAAGTATCGAGGTGTACGAAGTCAACATCCAACTCTTGGATGGTCCGTATTGAGCTTCGAGAGGGAGGTTTCCAGTGGATATTGCGCAGAGGCAGCTGAGCCTTCAGTGCTGACTGAACCTGCTGCCATTTTGTGGACGAGAGGATAGTCGGAGGTGCAGAGTAGGAGACGATGACCCGTTGGGTGGAGGAGACCATGGAAGGGGTGGTGGCGGTGGCGGTGCAGCTGATCACTTGAGCACGTGACAAAATTGTCCTCTCCGAAAGTCCCGCATGCCAGACCCAAGTACCTCCACAGCACTCCCACCAGAAACTTTCAAAGCTCTCGGTCTCATCGATCCCCTTCTACAAGCCCTCGATCAAGTCGGATACAAGGCTCCAACTGACATCCAAGCGGAAGCTTTACCTCACGCCCTCCAAGGTAGGGATATAATCGGCGTCGCAGAGACGGGCTCGGGAAAAACAGCGGCTTTTGCTTTGCCTATCTTACAAAAATTATGGGAAGAACCCAAAGGCCTGTTCGCATGCATCCTCGCGCCCACCCGCGAGCTCGCATATCAGATATCCCAACAATTCGAGTCGCTTGGTTCAGCGATGGGGGTCCGTTGTGCAGTCATTGTTGGAGGCATGGACGTTCCCACCCAGGCAATTGCGCTTGCAAAGCGTCCACATATAATCGTTGCCACACCTGGCCGCCTAATGGATCACTTGGAAAATACCAAAGGTTTTAGCCTGAGGGGCCTCAAATTTCTGGTGAGATCTCTAAGCCGTTCGCCTCCCGTGGGCACGATTCAACTTTGTTTTTCAGGTTCTCGACGAAGCTGATCGGCTGCTGGATATGGACTTTGGACCTAGTATTGACAAAATTCTGAAGCTTATCCCAAAAGAACGAACCACCTACCTCTTTTCTGCCACCATGACTAGTAAAGTTGCCAAGTTGCAACGTGCGAGTTTGTCGAACCCTGTGAGGGTGGAGGTATCATCGAAGTACACTTCTTTCTTCATTCTGATTCCATGAAGTTACAACAAACCACAGATACCAAACGGTTTCGACGCTCCTTCAGCATTATGTCCTGATGCCGCTAAAGGATAAGGAAGCCTACCTCGTATACCTGGTCAACTCACTGGCCCAAAATTCCATAATTATTTTTACCAGGACAGTCAATGACGCTTCAAAGTCAGTCAGTGTTTCGATAGAACATGCATCAACTGCTCATCAATGTACTTCATATAGAATGTCCATTATTCTACGAACCTTGGGATTTCAGGCAGTCCCTTTACATGGGCAGCTGAGCCAAAGTCAGCGCTTAGGTGCCTTGGGGAAGTTCAAGAGTGGTGGTCGCAAGGTGTTGGTCGCCACCGACGTTGCTAGTCGGTAAGTCCAGACCCCTCTGCCTTTTCTTTATATTTATCTTAAAAACAACCAAAGTGGACTTGATATTCCTTCTGTCGACGTCGTAATTAACTACGATGTGCCGACACACTCCAAAGACTATATCCATCGCGTCGGCAGGACAGCGCGGGCGGGTCGCGCAGGGAAATCGATTACTCTTGTTACACAATACGACGTCGAGCTCGTTCAGCGTATAGAGAAGGTTACTGGGAAGCAAATGGAATTGTGGCCTACAGACGCAGAAGAAATCGCGCTTCTAAAAGAGAGAGTGGATGAGGCGGGGCGAGTGGCTGCGGCCGAGTTGAGAGAGCAAAGCGCGAAGGGGGGCAAGGGTAAAAAGCGGAGCCACGATAGTCGCGGAGGGAAGGACGACAAGGACCGGGATGACGATGTAGTGGAAGCAGGCATGCCTTGCACCAAAAGAACAAAACATAGAAAATGAAAATTGATCATGACGCATAGTTTCGCGCAAGCTTCGCGGCGTGAAAATCATTTCAAGAACATAAGGTCAGACCGTAGAACGTATTTGATCCCCTTGGTAACTCGCGATCCTTCGTGTAACATACACTCTTGCCCGTGGCTACTCAATCAAGGCTGTCAAGGGGTGCGGGGTCAGTCATGGGTATGAAAAGTAATCACCGGTGAAGAAGTGCAGTCCCCCGACTCAAGGGCGTTGTGATGACTTCCGTAGGTCTACCTCTTGGTTCCTTGTAGAACAGAGTCTATTTGATCCGTCGTCAGCTGAATGGCGACCAAGACCACGTCAAGAATACCAACGTTACCACCTTCAACTCCATCTTCAGCCCCAGTGAGATAAATCAGGAGAGTCCATTCTGATATGGCCCCAGTAACAGGATCACGGACGGAATCATCGTAATGTCTTCTGGTGCAAACAGAATCTTGCATGAAACTTTCTCCCAGAACAACTAAACAGACTCACCCGAAATGCTGCGAGGGCATGTACTTATACACCCGGATATTTGAGTTGAGAAATTTAGGTAATCGTGGGGGGTCGTTTACTCTCGGGATCCCCTTCGTTGATACCGGAGAGGGGAACGAAGGAAGATGCGGCGCCAGCACTGTACGAAGCCTCTCCGCGAAGTCTGCAGATTGTATGGAAAAACGGTCTACGCGAAAATGTGAGGCGACAAATCGACGTGTACACTTTGAAGTTTGCTATTCACAGTTGACTCGCTCGGCTTCGCCTCTCTTCTTGGGCGGTGTCAGCTCGAGAGGAAGTTCGTCAATGAACTTTACGAAGGCTTTAGATTCTGCTGCAGAAAAGATGTTCTAAAAGTTGACCTGCCAGTCAAAGAATAGACTGTCAGAGCAACATGATACATACAGCCATGAGTAGGATCTGATCTTCCAGTAGCGTCTGGCATCTGACCTCAGGTTTCGGAGCTATCGAGGGAAAGCTGGATACCATAGTTGGTGTTGGTGTTGAACTTGCGACTGTAGCCCCAGAACGCGCTCCACCTTTCTTTCTAGCCATGCAAATCAACAAGATGCGGATTACTGAAAGGGTGAGTTGTATGTTGAGTTGTTACCCCACAATTGCAACTCTTTGTAATAAAGGGAATTCGAATGTTCCCTATTGCAATGCTCAGTGATCAACGTTTTTGGGTATAACCTATCACATCGCTTTTATTTTGTTGCTACTATCCATCCCTTTGTGATTCCATGCTCCTACCAGAAGAAGAAGATTCGCCCCAAGCAGAACCGAGGATGAATACGATGTGGAAGGATACACATTCCAGGCATACTCTATGGCGATCATTATAGCGAATCTGGAAAGAAAATATCTCGATTCCAGTTCTCCCAATATTCAAGAGCTCGAACTCACTTGACAATAACAGGATACGAAGTCCTCCAAGCAAGGAATGGAATTTGGTATGCATACCATGAATAGAATTGGTAATGCAACGATCGAGCAAATATGATCCCGATGAGGTTGGAGGTGAATAGAACTGTCGCGACATCTTATGAATCACGTTGAGCATGGGTCCATGTGGAGAGGGAATGGAGGTTACAGTCAGCCGTGATACGGGCTTGACCCGCTGGAAGGTAGGGTGACTGAACCCCTCGATTGAGCACAGTCCAGAGGCCGCCATCTGGATTGCACCACCTGAAAAGGCCGAATGACACTAGTACAGTGGCCTGCGCAACCAAGAGGCCGACGGCCCAATAATTGCTCAGGAAAGTGTCTTCACCGAGGAACCTCCAGTTGACCGTCCACTTATACATGAAGACTCGTTTAAAATTGAATGCCGAGTTTAAGTATGCCCATTTATCGTTTGATAAGAAGGGCGATGCTAGTAGAATTTGAATGGCGATAACCGTCACGATATGGCGGCATGTGGAGAAAAGACCTTTGCGCTTGAAGATGATGACGAGCACTCCAGGAAGATATAGAAGGATGGACATCTTGACAGACAGCGCGGCGCTAGATAGCTCCTCAATTTCCGAGGTTCCATGAGACTCGAACCTTCCGTAACGTACCTATAGAGGATTGTCGCCGTGTCGTCTAGCCCGTTTTGGAACATGAGGATAGCGGCTTGCATAGCCAACACCGCCCAGCAATCATTGAACAGTCGCAACACAAAGATGGAATGCAGCCGCTTGCTGAGAGGGAGCAGTAAGAGAACCCAGTTGGGGAGGCCCCCCGCTTCTCGATATATCGCGCAGGTGAGGGCGAGGGCCGCCGTATACAAAATTGCATATATTTGCTGGGCAAATCGTATATCCCGTCCAGAGTCGGTGAGGGTGTATAATAATTGATGAATGCGGACATGTCCCGCCGGGTAACTGGTCAGTCAGTTAACGCGAAAAGGGCGAGGTTCGACGAGTAACAACTCACACAAGTGGTCCAGTAGGACCCTCGATCAAGGTATAGTTATGCTGTCCCTTCAAGAAAACCTCTATGTGGGCCATATAGGTCTCCCAGTCTATCTCAGTATCTATGAGAGGTCATGATGGATGAATTTTGCCTTCCGAGTAACAGACTTGCATCTCACATGGGATGACTTGGACGATGAGCTGGGTGAGGCATGCATCTCCAACGATGACCAGGAAGGCGAGGGTCCAGAAATAACGAGAGTCATTCAAAAGGGAGGAAAGGGTTCGAAGGGGTCGCAAGGGTTGCATAGCATGGGAGATGGTATAAAGAGAGATGGCCATGCCATCAAAGGACAACGTGACATGCCGGCGTTCTTGCTGAAGACTACTGCGAACTCGTAGAGTCAGCATAGCTGAATTTGAACCTACATATGCACATTGCATAACAATTCCTGGAAGGACAGACTGGGAGCATTTGTGTGGTCCATAGCTGGTGGAACATGTACCACGCTTTGACGACGACGGTGAACTTGGTCACCATGTGATACACCCCTGCTATACTCTTGCTCGTCTCAACACTGTGGTGCTCCATTATCATACGTATGTAGTCACTATCGTTGGGCTCAACTTCCATAATCGAACTCAAGGAACAGTCACCGCTCAAGCGTGCAAGGTAAATCTGGTAAAATGCTTGTATGTATGGTTAAGGTATATGATAATGCGTGCGTAGTATAACAAAGTTACAAAGAGAAACTTAAAGATAATGTTTAGGACCAGGACAAGGGAAAATGGCGGCGTGCACTACTTTCCACAACTCTTCCCTGTCATGACAATGAGTTTTTGCAATCCCCTCTCTGCCGCCAACGCGCGTGCACGTTACACCAAAGTACTTCAAGGTTTTCGGAATTCGCACAACACGGTATAAATCGTGTTGAAGGCTGTGTAAATCTCTTCTCTGACCTGTTCGTCAGACAAGGAATGTCAGCGGATTAGGTCAAGGCGAGTCCATTGAACTCGCCACATCCACATGCACGGTCATCCGGCAAGGATACCATCGCTCATGGTGTCAACCAAGGCATGCCAAGGAGCAAAGCAAGTGTGACGCCCCCATGAATAGTCAGAAAAAAGGAATTACCTTTGCGCCGGTGAGGACAATCTTGCCCGAAACGAAAATAAGCAACACGACCTTGGGTTTGATCATGCGATAGATCAGACCAGGAAACAGCTGGAGATCACCATGAGGAAATACAAAACGACGAGAAACAAGAAAAACGAACCTCAGGCTCGTAGCTGCTGAACTGGCCGTGGGAGTATGCAAGACCCTCGAGGCGAATAGGAAACTTGACATCGCAACTCCCCACGATGTTTTGAATCTTGAACTCGGAAAATTTCGCGACGAAACCTAGCTTCTGAACAATGCGCGCATACTTTCTCGACGCGAGACGAGAATCATCCTCCGACTTGGCACCAGTCACCACCATCTTCCCCGAGGCAAAAATCAAAGCAGTTGTTTTTGGGTCGCGTATACGCATGATGACAGCTGCGAAACGCTGTGCGCGACAAGCGAAGCAGTTCGACATGTCACACGCGGAGTAAATTAGAATCAATACCAACCTTCGGATTGTATTCAGCATTCCTGGCATGGAGGGCGATAGTCTTCAAATCGAGACGACAATCAAGATTGACGGTGGCGACGATGTTCTGAAGCGTGGGCACTATCCCCTCAACAGCAGTTATGTGTTGTTGCTCCAACGTCAAAGGTGCTGGTGTGGGCGGGGCAGGGGTAGCGACAATGGTTGTGGGTAGCCCTGGGACAGCGTTTGTAGAGGTAGGGGCAGCTGGCTGAGATTGCGTATGCTGGGACGAGTTCGACGACGACGATCCAGGTAAGGGCGGCGCCGGGGCTTGCAAGAGGTAGGGATTGCTGGACGGTAGCGCCAGGCCGTGCTGAGGCTGAACCTGGTACTGGAGCTGCTGCTGCTGTTGAGGCTGATAGGGCTGCTGCTGTTGTGAAGCGTTGGATCGGCCGAAAGTGACCTGACGAGCGGGGAGAGCGAACGACATCACAAGAATTCAGGAAAAAAAAAGGGGCGTGGGAAGGTTTGTGTGGGGGAAAAGGAGGAATTCAAGGAGCGAACGGAGACCTTTATATACCTCTCCGAATTCAAACTCCGAATGTGAGTCATAACCCTGTTACGTAATACTCCTTTCTCTTCGACCAACTCGAGGTGTCCTTGCGAATCCTCATCTCGCCGGTTTCCTTCGTTGGCCTTCTCATCCAAAAGAAACCTTGCCTTCCCCAGTGCAGAAAGAGAAATCTAAGCTGGATTAATGAGCTATGCAACTCTCTGGTTCGCATCTTCGCTTCCTGACAGCATGGCTGTCCTCCAAGAACGCTGTCATGTCAAATAAGATTCATGATAGTTACATCCGGTCCATAAAGTGAGTTCAGAGTCACCCAGAAATTCACTACAAATATCTAAACATCCTTAAATCGCCAAACCGAGATACTTATAAAGGGGCAGAACACTCGACTCTGATGCTCACGAGCAGAAGCAGAAAAACATGTCTAGATGTAGAGAGGGTATTATTGTGAAGTGCATAAAGGTCAAATGTAAAAACTATCCACCCCTATACGAGGGACTTCAGATCGCAAGGCAAAAAAAACATCACACGCCAGCAACGATCCTGTCGGCGGTTATTCAGATACTTGTTAGTGACCGGAGGTAAAAAAAAAAAACTCACTCTTCAGCCTTGTTCAGCGCCTGCACCATGCTAACAACCTCCTTCCTCCGGCTGACAACGTATTCGCTCTCCTTCAACAACTCATCAAGCACCTCAGGCTTGTATAATTCTTGCAGCAACTCCCGTTGCAAATTCTCTTTCGAGTGATTTACCAGCGTCAACGAAATAGCTTTGGGAACCATGTCAATCATCTCGCGCTTCACGATGTTGAAATAAGAGTGGATGAGAAGTTCTGCAACGTGACAATTATGAGGTGATGAGGTTAGAGGTTGTATGTAGAACGCAACTGATGACTTCAGTCTCCATTGTCTCCCTCTCATTCAATGCAGCTTGGGGGCGGATGATCGCAGGGGGTGCCTCCATGACAGATGCGCCTTTCTTCTTGGCGCCCGTCTTGGGTGCAAAGAATGATCCAAAGAAACTAGGCTCATCCTTCCTGGCATCGACCTCCAGATCCTTGTTGTTGTTCACTGCTGCTTTTGAATTCTTCGGATCCGTGGCAGGGTTGGGCGGCTTGTTGGCATTGAGGCGCTCGGTCACGACGGCAGTCGCCTGGAAGGTGAGGGGTCAATACTAAACTGGAAGATTGGCTGAATACGAATAAACCTTGTGCCCGCTAATGAAGTCAGGATGCGTTGTGTTCACGTAACAGGCTTGCATGCTGGGCAGTGTGAGTATTTGGAAGAGATCCTGAAAAACAGCCAAGTCACTAACGAAACCATATCAGTGACGAGTTTGGTCGTAGGTGTCATCGACTGCTTGAAGAAATTGACAACAACCGAGTTGAATCGGTCTCGGAGGGCAGGGAATCTCCTGAACGCTTGCTACGGGTGATGAGTAGAGAAGGATGGTCACCAAAGACAATAGACATACTATCTTGTTCAGAAGCTGTCCGAGGATGCGGATAAGCTCGTCATACACCAGCTGACAGCACTTCAGGCTAGGATCCTCCAGGCGTTTGATCTGCTGTTTGACAATCACTTCGAAAGCTGCTGTGCCGACAAACAGCGATGGTGTCGATCCCTAAAAATCCTGGTCAGCGCTACGTCTCGGATGAAAAAGAATGAAAGTCACAGAAGAGTTGTACAAGATGGTACGAATATCTCCATCTTTGACCTGATCAAAGGGATCGATGCTTCGAACACCATTATTGAACAGTTCATGGAACACGAAACTGATTCTAGCTCCTCCGGACAACTCGTTCAACGACAGGTCATTCGTATTACCGTCGATGGTGGTACGGAACTCGGAGCAAAACTCGGTGATGACGGAAAGGACGACATTGCCAGCATTTCCATCCCCGAGAGGGCCACCGAGCGATGCCAGTTCAGCGTTGTATTTCTGCTGCTGTTGCGTAATGCGGGCTTTGATGTCAGGAATGGTGGCACGTATATGGTGCATGAGGATCTGCGGCAGCGGTGCTTGAGAATTATATTTCCCCGAGGATATCAAAGATCTTTACCATGTTAAGCTTCCGCGCAAGGAAAGGTGTTCCGCAAAACTGGGCCTTGCCCTTATACGAAGGGTGATTTTCAAAAAATTCACGCTCATGTTCGAGAGCATGTGCGATAGGTTTGGAAGCCTCGATATCCCGCTGACCACGATTCACGACCGGAACATAGCCCAGTCTCAGAGGAATGATGCGGCCTGCTAGAATGTCCACGACGTCCGTTCCTTTGTCCCTGTATAGTCAGGCGTATCAGCATGCGTATTTAAGGACATAAAGGATGGTCCCTGTTACAGGTCTCACATGAGGTCCACCTTTGTCAAGACACCGATCGTCCTCGTCCCCTCGGGATCGACCTCTCGCGCCATCTTCAACCCATCCGAATTGGCCAAATCGGTATTCGCGGCAGTGACAGCCAGAACGATACACGCCGGCTTCGAGATATACTTCATCAACATATCCTTGATTTGCTTCTCAATATCTCTCGGCTGGTCCCCAACGGGCACCTTCGTCAACCCAGGCAAGTCGACGAGCGTCAGCGTCAGCACGTTTGGCGAGAAAATCCGGAGGTTTATGGGTTGAGGTGATATCCCAGCATTCTTTCCTGTCTTCGCTTCGGTGTCCCGCACGATTTCATCCCTGATTTTGTTGAAGTCGTAGAATTTCTCGTTGGGGAGGTGGAGGAACTCGCCCCATTCGTCCGGGTTGGCTGCTTTATCAGCGCCTTTCTCGACTCCGTTTATTTGTGCTAAACTTGTTTGAGTCGCCTGGAATGTATGAAACGCGCCAGAGGGACAGGAAGCTTACGAAGAGAACCATTCGCCCCGCCAGCCGGTCTATTAATGAGTTGTAGTACCTACACGAATGTCAATGCCATGAACAAACGAAAGCCGCGTAATGAGAAAGACACACCAAGGGTCGCCGTGTCACAATGCCGGTACCACGAGGCAAGAAATCTCGTCCGACGATATTCTATAGAGACAAGTTCACTTTCAGCCTTCGAGGAGGTGTTGGTGGTAAACGCACCTCAAGCACGCTACTCTTTCCGCTACTTTGGCTTCCGAGCACACATATCTGAGGCAGGTCTATTTGTGCAGCCGACGAACCGATGGAGGTGAAGACATCCTGGAGCTTGTTTATCACATTGACAATTTCTGTTCCGAGACCGGACGATGATGTTGCCATTTTATGCACAGAATGCGATTAGAGTCAGGCTAACAAAGAACCAAGAGAACAGGAGAGAGATGATGGAGAGTCGGAAAGAGACCGCAATGCCAAACCAAACGACACCAAAGTCAAGCCTTTCAAGTTGCTGCGGCGAAATTCATCATGCATTCCATTCGTCAGAGTTATAACTTATCATTACACGGAGAACCCAAGAACATACAAGAAAAGAACGGGACGGGAAAAACGCAAAGCAATTGTACACAACAGAGAATCAATGCGGAGGGTTTATATACAAAGAAAAGGCGGGCAGCGGTGATGCTCGAAGAGTCAAAAGAGATGTAGCAATAGCTTGCAGAGATGAAAAAAGTAAAACTGAATGTACATCACAGCGAATCGCGCCGCATGTCTTGTGACGAGAGCCTGCGCCGCAGTCGTTAGGCCAGATGGAAGCTGAAGTGGCTGTAGCGATGATGATACTGCGGAAGGTGTATGTGGAGGCGCCAGAGGGACAATTAGAGAGTTCTTGGTGGTAGTGGTATCGTTAATGCTTCTTGATGATGTTTGCAGAGAGACGCTGTTCTCTAGTCAGGATGCAGCGGTCCAGCTCGATGAAGACGAGGGGCTATCCTCCGAATCGCTGTCCTCACTCCCAGACTCGTCGTTTCCTTCTTCCTGTGCTTGATGATGCTTCCGCGCTTCCTCCAGCTCCGCCTCCTTCTTCTTGATCTCCTCCTGAGTGGCCTCGTTCTCCTTCTCGAGTGCTTCTTCCTTGGCCATCTCAGTCGCCTCATTGTCCTCCTTGGCTTTCTCCTTTTCCAGTTTTTCCTTTTCCAGCTTTTCCTTCTCCGCGAGGAGCTGACGCATCCTCTCCAGTTCCAGTTCCTTCTTTTCCAGCTCCTTTTTCTCAGCCTCCTTCTCAGCCGCCTTCTTCTTCCTCTTCTCGCGCTGCAAGTGATACTGCATCAGAGTCTTAGGCCCATGTCAACTGCGAAAGACATCACCTCTAGTTTCTCTTTGGCTTCCCTCTCCTCCTTTTCCTTCTTTAGACGTTCACGCATCTCTCTCTCACTCTTTACCCACTCTCCGACACCTTCTGCAGCTGTCTCTGGTTGTGACTTGTTTTTCAACAAGTCTGATTGAAAGAATCAACCAGGCATCCCATAGCGAGGAATTGGAAATATCACTTACATCCTTGAAGAGCAGCCACGCTGAATTCTTCCTCAGGCACGCCTTCCGCAAACCTTTTCGCCAGCATGGCAAGCGTCACTGAATCCAAAGGCTTGGCTGAATGCTTGCTGGCAAGGATGTGCTCTTCCACTTCAGGAGGCAAATAGGCCTGATTGGAAGCACCAAACTGAGGCAAAGGGCGATCACCCATGGTCGTCGCGAGGAGGGGAGTGCTTGTCGATACTGGTGATGAGGGTGAAGGTGAAGAAAAAGGGGTGGCCGAGAAGGACGAGGCCAAGGATGACGAGGAAAAGGACGGTACGGACCAAAGAGATGTCGGGGGCGTGCTAGGAGAGCCCCTCCCAGTGGAGCTGCCACTGGCTGACGGAGGAGGCATGACGGGAGTGGGAGCATCTTCGCCTTCGATGGCATCGTCCTCCATAGACGGGAAGAAATTTCTGAACAACGCCTCGGCCTGCCACTTTGAGGCATTCTTGAACTCGATCCACACATCCATGCGCCCTGGCCTGGAAAGGGCGGGGTCAAGACGATCAAGATGGTTGGTCGTGCTGTAGGCAAGCAATTGTGGTTGGTTTATGTGGTTTATATGGACAAGATAGGGCTTACGCAAATAAGAGTCTGCCCTCGGCAGCTGCGACGCCATCAAGGGCATTGAGCAGACCACTCAGGCTCAATGTGTTCACGTCAGAGAGTTGGTCGGTCCTGCGATGCCTGCCACTTCGAATGCCACTGCCGCTGTTGGTGCTGTCCCGCGCCTGGTCAGCGGCACCTTCCTTTTCCTTTTCCTTATCATTGCTACCCTCTCGGGTCGAGTTCCTCGTGAAAGCGGCATCCAAATCTTCGAGGAGAAGGATGCAACGCGCGGGAACGCGACCCATGAGGGCAGTCAATGTCGAATCGGATATCCATGAAGCGGAGAGAGAAACGACGTAGATGTCGAGCATGAGCTGCCCCGCAATCGCATGGATAAGGGAAGATTTCCCAGACCCTGGCACACCGTGCAAAAGGTAGCCGCGGCGAAAGGGGATGCCTCGGTCTGCATACCACTGGGGTTGGGTGGTTAATTTTCAAAAGTTGGTACAGAATGAGGACTGTATACCTTTTCGGACTTGAGAAAATCTTTGGCGTCGTTCAAGAGCATTTCTTTAACACCAGGGTTAAGAACGATGCTTCCCATGGGGCGCTTGTGACGAGAATCGGTCCATCTCCATGAGCCATGGGAATCGGCAAAGTATATTTGAATGCGGTGGATGGCCTCTGCCTCGTATTCCTTTTTTGCCTGAAGGACGAGCTGCTTGAGGATGGTATTGGAACGGGCGACGACACTGGAGAGATGAGGGTGTTTAGATGGTAGGGCAAATGTAAGCTGAGGAGGTGTAACCTGATGGAGAGCATCTCAGTGCCACTGCCGTCGTTCTTCCTGCTGCGTTTCACACGCAACCAATGGCCCCTGTAGTAGATTGTGTGTGTTGTGTCGAAGGTGGGCTGGAAGATGACGCGAGTCATGACTTTGCCGGGAATGTCATCGTCATCGAGGGCAACAGGGATGCTTGTTGGGTCGTCCAATTCTTCGTCGCCAAAGGAATTTGAGTTGTCAGCGCCGATGCCGGAAGTGCGAGTGGTTGTCTCAAACTCGCGGGATCGTTGCCATTCAGGACGACGAGAGAGCCAGAGCATAAGCCAGTCGTACGGGTAGTCTTCTTCGGAGAAGTGGGCCGTGAGGAAGAATGCTAGATGGGGAAATGACAGAGTCAGTGGGTGAACTCGTGGGAGGCAGTGAGGCAGCAGGCAGGAACGAGAAGCGGGACGGAGCTGTGACGAGCAGCTTACAGTTCACAAAGTGGGACCTGGGGAGGGGTTGAGGATGGTCTGGGGGATGAGAAAGGGGCTTACCATGCGGAGCTGGACACCCGTCTCGCGGTCTCTACAGTGCCTCCGAGAACTACGAGCTTCATGCCATCAACGACAGACGAAGCGCCGGCGCCGGCGACCAGAGGCTGTATGAGGGACTTGAAGGCGTCCATGGGGGTTGTGGTGCTGGGAGAAGGTGGTGGAAGCCAATGTGCCGAGTGGGGAGGAGACGGTGGGCAGGGGGAGGGAAACAAGGTGCAATAAATAAATAATTATTAAATCTCATGATAGCCATCACTCTGACCCTCCTCGTCGTCCGGCAAAAGGTCCTCAGCACCTTCGACGCCCTCCCCGCTCTCCAGTACCCCCAGTACACCGCCGCCGCCGGCTCTTGGCTCTTCTTTCCCCAAGACACCTGGACCTCTGGCTTCTTCCCCGCAACCTTGTACGCACTCAACACCCGCAAAATCCGCTGCGGAACTACGCCGGCAAACTCGCTTGGTATCGCCGATTGGCTCGCCCTCGCACGCACCGCAAGTGCAGGTCTCCGATATAGCCCAGCTGTTCGCGCAACGCGAAGTTGGGACGCCTTCCCCTTTCTCTTCATATTCCCCGCGTCCTCATCAACCCCACAAGGTCATCATCGACAATATGATGAACCTCGAACTCTTCTTCCAATCGTATGCCTTGACGGGCAATTCCACGCTCCTGGACATCGCCATCGCTCATGCGGATACTACTTTAAAGAACTATCCGTGATGATGGTCGGTTCCGCTTTTGTTACCCGCCCAGACCTCTCAGACTTTCCGATTAGGATCGACTACAGGTAACGTCATCAGAAAGCGAACAGCGCAGGGATACTCGGATGATAGCACCTGGTCGCGTGGCCCAGCCTGGGGGATCTACGGTTTCTCCACAAGCAAGTCGTGCCACATCTTCGCTGTCGCCATGCTCAACTTTAAACAGTGTATGAACATACTCATAACATTGCCTACCTCGAAACGGCTCCCCGACTCGCTGCCTACTTTCTGGACAACATCCCCGCCAATGGAATAGTCCCTTGGTGAGCTAGCCTCCCACCCCACCATCGTCCTAATAAATCGCGTGGCAGTGCACAGGGACTTCAACGCGCCGCTTCCACGACCCGCTGATTCATCCGCTGCCATGGTCGCTGCCAACGCTCTCCTTCTTCTCTCAAAGCACGAGACGGACCCGGTTTTATCAGAGAACTGGAGCCAGGCTGCTATAGAGGTAACGCCCTCATGCTATCTTGTCTCTAACCTCCACATCAGAAGATTACCCACCATACGACTGCTCTTGCATGGAACCCGTCATGGCAGAGCCTTCTATCGAACCAGCGAACAACTCCTTGACAGGGATCGTTAATGGTGAGTTATCATCAGTTGTGTTTTCGGATGAGCAGTCGTTGTTTGTCCGCGCTTCAGGCGATTACTATTTCATCAAAGTCGGTAACGAACTGATCTCTCAGGGCAAGGCGAGCCGCAGCTAAGTAATCGAGGGCGTTGGAAAAGAGGGGTTTCTTTCAGACTCAAATCTTGGTACTATATTGATGTCATCATCATATTATTCTATGAGAGGAAGGGAAAATAGTGGCCAGGCAACGTGTAATTCAAATCGCAGGGTGGGCACGTTATGCACCGTAGTTCAAGCGGAAAATGTCGTTCAAGCTGTGCAAAGGGTGTTTTTTAGCTGAAAGGAGGTCCAGATGCGGTCTGGTACATACACGTAGTAACTGCCACCATCTGGGATGAGCTGGAAGACTTGACTGAATTGCAGGGGGTTGGGGCTGTCGTCGACCTGGAGCGGGCTGAGAAGGGGTGTACCTCTGAAAGAAGCGAACGTACCATCAAGAGACCAGTCACGCTGACGAGGAGACTGGCGACTGTCGGGGAAGAGGGCTGAGCGTCCAGAGTGGTAACTTTGTGTTGCACTTTTGCGAACGGCAAGGTCTGAAGAGGGGAGTTGAGCGACAAAGAGGAAAAAGACAAGGCGAGGCGTACAGTAAGTTTCTCGATGATGGAATTGTTGCTCTGTATCGGCGTCCCCTCCCAAGACAACATCGATTGCTCACGCTGTACAAAAAGTTTCAAAACGGGGCGATCAGGTTGGATGGAAACGGACGAACATAGAGAGGAGCGAGGTTGGCTCGGTTGCTATCAAACGTGTTGTAGTAGAAATCGGTGAACTGTTTCGCAATCGCGTTGATATCTGCCATCGTTGTCGCGGGTTTCGTTAAAACGGATCTCGCAGATGTCGAGCTGAACGGCGTTCAAGGTGAGGAGGAGATCCGACAAATGTGGTCACGTGGTCCGAGTCATTCCATTCCGTCGTCGTCGCCGTCTTCGACGAAGATGGCCACCGCGGCAGAGATGCAGCAACGACCGGCGATGCGCAGAAAATCGTCGGCGCAGAACCTCCTCTCCTCCTTCAAGTCTTCTGCCCCCATCCTCACCCCCTTATCCACCGTCTCATCCTTGTCCTACGGCGGCGCGTCGACGCCCACCTCCTCCATGAGCACCATTGCAATGAGCAGGGAGTGGGATGTCCAGTCCATGCATTCCGATGCCCTTTCCGGGACCACCCTCGGCGGCGCAGTCAGTCCCCAGCTCGGCCAGGGCACATCCGCCGAATACCTCCGGGATCTCGTGCAGAAGAGAATCATCACCTTGACCTATATCCGCAACATCCACGAAGGGTATGCTACTTGTTCGCGTGTCTTTTCCCGCTCACAGTATATTCCCCGCTAGGCGAAGTCATTGGTTCCATACAATACAGATTTCACGCGCTGAACTCGATCGCGAGTTCAGTAATGCCATTCCTGACGTGAAGAAACGGTGCGAACGACAGTTGCTTCTATGCCGTAATCTAAGTTGCCGTTCAGGACCTATCGTTTCGCCATCCTCGGCATGTCCTTGTCTAATCTGTTAGACATAAATCAACCACAGGATCTGCTGCGTGGTCTCCTGAACACGATTGTCGAATACGACCAGAACAAGGATGACGGGGACAAACCCAAGATAGTTCGTTCTTTTCGGTTCATGCTCGAAAATATATGAACTACCATGTACAGAGACCCACGAAGCGACTGTTCAGGCCCAAGACCGCAAAACGAGCAGGTGCAGGAAGCTTCACCGAATATGCAGGGCCCTACATCGATGCAACCTCGGACACTTCATACTTGATGACTCCACACATCGTCTGTCATCCATGTTCCAATTATAACCTTCCCTATTCACCCACCCCGCTAGCCCTTTGCCCTCGATTACCACCAAACCCTCATATCTCTCCTCGACGTCATGTCCGAAGTGTACAATAAAATCTCGAAGATACTAGGACCGTCACCATTCTCGCAATCGTCACAGCACGTCATGGGCCCCCTGGGCTTGCTTTCTCCCTACCCAGGCGTGTCGTACCTCTTCACTGGCGACGCCGTGAATCCGAACTTTCTCAACAACGACCCGTATTCGGAGAACTACACAGGGGGCATGAGCAACAGCCTATGGAACATTGCGAATCCAGGCGGTGGACCACTAGGTAGTTTGAATAACTCGTGGTCCGCATCACTGGGGGAAACGGTGTTGAAGGTTGATGGGAAGATGAAGGTGAGAATTATTTTTTTCAATAACCGGTTGCGCTGCGATATCAATGACCCTATAAAGAAAATCACCTCCACTCTGCTCAAAGAGCTCGACGTTTTTGCGAGAAATGGCATCAAAGACGAGCTGGCATCGCTGGATCCTCTTTTGTCTACAGCGGCTAGTGGTAAATTGGTCTACGAAGAAGGGGCGTGACCAACTGTTTTTGCTGGCTGAGGCACCTGCGTATGGCTGCAGGACATCGCGGGCTTCGTTTTCCGCCGTGTCATGAAGATGGTGACGGCCTGAAAGGGACGATATGCGCAGGACACTGCAGGCTGCATTCCGGTGGCGTACATTATGCATATTTACATACCCTCGAAATCACCAGACGCCATCGCGGGCTTCGTGTCGGGTGGAATTGAATGAAGGGTGTTTTTGTATGTCGTGTGAACGTGAACCTTGTTGCGAAAAACTGTGCAGGTGCTATGATGCAGACGGCCGCGGCGTATGCCAGCTATTCACATGCATACCATGCAGCGATCGCCGGTACGTTCGTCGTCGAGCTAGTCTTCGAGGCCGTTGATCGTTTGGTGTACACAGGTCCTCAAGACCATGAGCTCAAGAAGCAGTACCTCGCTCTTCTCCCTCCTCAACAGATCATCGACATCTGTCTCAACTTTGACCTATATGTGCCCCCCTATGCAAAAACCACAGTCTGGCCAGCCGATATCAAGGCTGCCATCGCCGCCTTGACCAACCCCTCTCCACCAGCCGTTCATACAAACGGTGCGCTTGCGGTGGGCAAATCGTCTACCCCTCAACCCGCGTCGGAAGAGCCTCCTGGTGGAAACCAGCCACCCGACAAATCTCCACCCACGCCGGGACCAACTCCTGCTCCGCCGTCGACCTCTTCAGACCTGTCGCAGCCCAACTCGCAATGCACCGCCCAACCTGTTCCCCAACAGCCTCCTTATCCTCACCAGCCTTACGGATACCCCCTTGCTCAACCCGCTTACCCCCACACCCCGTATTATCCTCCTGGCTATCCTGCATACCCAGGATATCCGTCCTATCCAGGATATCCTCAACCCCAACATCCTCAAAACACTCCTCAAGCACAACCTCCCTCCCAACAAGACCTATACGGCTCGAACGCTCATTCTGTTGATGACCTCCCCAGCTACGAGGACATGATTGCCGAGGCCCTGCTTGACTCTGCTGATCCCGATGGCTGCGCTCCCAAGGATTTGTTTACGTGGATGGCCGGGAGGTACCCCCTTCAGTCCAATTTTCGCCCTTCTGCAAGTCAAGCCCTGCAAAAGGCATACAAACGGGGTCGCTTCTTCAAGACCACGGGGGGAAAATACCGGCTTAATGCCGCATGGGAAGGTGGGACGGTGAGCATATATACATGATTTCCCCTTCAAATACATTCAACCCAGCGCTCCATCATAGACATCTCGCCGTACGACTCGTCGACCTCAAACTCAAACTCAGGCAGCCGTGCCTGCTCCAACCCCTGGACCTCCATTTACCCATGCACCCCTTGTCCATCATCATCAACCTGCAGCTACTTCCACCCAGGACCCGACCCAGCCGCATCAACCGACTCCGTATGGCTATCCATACCAGACTGGTTACCCAGGATATCCATTCCAACCACAACCTCAGGCTACGCAGCAAGAATCTGAAAAGGGTCAAGTTGCCGCCCCGGCTTCAGGCAATCAGGCTCGAGTCGATGGTCATGTTGATGATCCGTACGAGGCCGCACAAAACATTCTTAAAGCGATCAACTTTGGGTCGTTGCTCCAGTTACCTCCTGAGGAGGACGGGAAAACAGCGGATGCGAACCAGAGTTCTCCCACTGACCCACCATTGTCTGTACCATCTACTTTGGGTATCCAGAACACCGAGTATTCAGACACAAATCCTCGCGCTGAACTGCAGGCACATTTGGCGCTGTTGGCTGCTCAGCTGGCAGAGCTTGCTCAAGCCGATGACGAGGACCCGGTTTCCGCACCTCTGATTGCGTCGACCGAACTCCAGCCAGTTGTTGCAATCCATCCCTCTCCTGCTGTTGTGCAGTGTCCTCCACTCATGGCTTCGCTGCTGCCACCTGCTATGGAACAGGAGGAGGAGGAAGGCAGCGAAGACGACGATGATATGGAGGAAGTGATATAGTAGTCTATGCATTTGTTATTACGTGACATTCAATCAGGTGATGTGACACTGACGCGCGCTATTTCGCGTCTGTTGACACATGTTGAGTCGATGAACTCGCTGCTTTCCTCCAATGTACCTGATCCCTCTGACTTTCCTCCGACCACGGTCGCCCCAGGAGTTCGCACCCTCGACGCTGCTCTACGATGCAATATCTGTGGCGAGCTATTCGACGCACCTGTGACACTTCCATGCGGCCATGGTTTCTGTTCAGTCGTGCGGCACCCGATCCTTGTCCTTCAGCGTATGACCTACTTATGAGCATACAAGTGTGTACGGACGGCTATGGCTGAGAAGCAAGAATGTCCAGCGTGCCGGAAGACGGCAAACGAGGGGCATTTGCGCCCCAATCCGGTGCTCGAGGAGGTGATAGATGCTTGGAAGCTCTCAAGGTACATACTTGGGCTCGAAACCATGATCGGCTTTGATTTTGAAGGGAAATTATAGGCCATACATTCTCAAGCTTATACAAGAGGACGAACGACAAAGGGCAGCCACATTGCGAACAGACACTCCCAAAAGCCAGAAAAGGAAATTCACGCCCGATCAACCAAGCCAAGGTGGAAGTGGCAAAAGTGGTGTTTCTGGTTCGCCATCGAAGCGCAAGAGAGCAGAGAGATTTCCGGACGACGATGGCGACACGACCATACCGACCTCTGATGCAGACGAAGATGAGATGACAATGTTACATGCCGGCCCTCGTCGTGCGTGAAAGAACCGATCGATTCTCTCGTTACATTAATGCACCACTGACATCTTGATGTCTGCAGCCGATGTCCTCATAAACTGTCCCCTGTGCAGTAAGCGTGTAAAGTACAAGAGCATCAATCAGCATCTGGACCAGAGCTGCCAGGACCCACCCGAGTCCGCCAAATTCCATTGGGACAAAATAATGACTGGCTCAAAAAAGGGAAAACAAAAGTAGGCCATTCCCTGACCCTTATGCTGCAATATTGACAAAGCGACAGAGATAATAGCGATTCGGAAGAATCTTTCCCTTTGCCAAAAGCCTCGTATGCAACCCTGAAGGACAAGCAACTGAAAGATATGTTGCTGGAGCACAACTTGCCAACGACTGGTGACCGAAATGCTTGGATACAGCGCCACCAGCGGTACGTCTGCAGGACGAGGCCACGATCTCGAACCTAAAAGGATCTATCTTTCAGATGGGTGATGATATACAACGCAAACCTGGACCGGTCGCAGAATCTCCGGAAGACTGCGACAGAATTGAGAAGAGAGCTGAAACGATGGGAAGAGGAGAAACCGAAGAAACGGAAAACCACGGTGGATGATGACTTGGCTTACCAGGTATATTCAAATAAATCAAAAGTGCCCATTCACGTCCTTCACTCGATCTTGTTTGTAGAAACGTCACAAACACGAGTTTGTGAAGCTTGTGGATGCTGCTCGAAGCAGTCGGAGACTTCCAGCCTCGAGAGAGCCACCTGCTGGGTGTAGTGGCAGTGGTGATGAAGTTATTGTGGTCGACTCCGAGGAAGAAAGAGCCAAAAGTCGATATTTCAGTTGATTGTATCCTGTGTAGATTTACCAGGATCTGAATACCCGTGTTTCCAAACTTGGCGATCGTTGTTATTGTTGCACTCTCGGCAACAAGGTCTCTCTGCCTTCATCTGTATACAACGCTACAAGCGGTCTGACCTCAATTCGATTATATGCAGCCTTCAAGCGAACAAGTAACTCAAAAGGATGCGATAAAGGTAAGGAACAAATGGAGCGGCGGTATCGCACAAAAACCATGAACGCCGGAAGAGTACGATTGCTAGAATGTACATCTGTAAGTATCGGGTTACAATCCCCTACATCGAGGCTTCATGATGCTTCTAGGACTTCCATTGTGTTCCGACCTGGCCGAGCAACACGGTCAACGGAGAGTCTGAGACACACACCACCGAGTCGGACGGCCTGTTAGGTTGAATCCTCAGGCCTGAGACTCCTCGCGGTATACGGCCGGTGTTACTATACCCGCGATGACAAGTTACTGCCTTGCAGGATCTCAGGTTCGAAGACGAAACGAACTCGATGGAAGAAGATACGCGAGCCGCGTGCGCTTACAGCGCTCACACAGGTCTAAAACTGACCCAACCCTTACATTTTCCTGGGCACCGGCACCCGGCATATACCAGTAACCACGGTTTCTCCCGTTCGGAACGGTGCGTAATAACCCTGAGTGGATGCCACTCAGGGTTGCGCAGGATCGAGATGGGCTCTGAGACAACACCTTCACTAAAGGACTTGCTATTCGAGGCTGTATGGTATTTTTTAAATATCATATACCTCCAAACCGCAACCAGGATGGATGACAACCCCTCGTGAACAGGCTATTGTGTCCATAGGGGTCATTCCGCTTGTACGTGCTATTGTTCCCGTGTGGATTGATGCCGAAAAAGGAAGGGCTTGTATACCCACGTGGGACCACATGGACTTTTGTGCCTAGTAACTAGGATTGGGACCTTCTTAAGCGTCGCCTTCCACTCCCTCCTTGTGCACCCATCGCCCATAGACCACAGTCTTTTTCCTCCGCCTCTCATGTCCTCAAACCACTCAATGGTATTTAACCTACCTCCCATCCTAAATTTCTTCCCTCCTGATCCTTCTTTAGTTCTCCAACGATCGCGACACCGAGAAGGACCAGCTATTTGTGCGTACGATTCGGATCCTCTGAGAAATAACGACTCACTGTTTCCCTCAGGCCTCTCATAGCTGTGGGACATGTAAAGTCAAATACCAACGAGATGATGATTGGGATTTCCACCTGGACAACCCGTCAACACCCATCAACGTCGCACTATCACTCCCTCACTACCGAGCACGGTATCAACCCGTGGATCATCGCATGAACATGTTTGTCGCTGGCGATTCAGCTCCGCTCAAAGTCAAAGTCGTAAGTACCACTTTACTTCCTTTCCTTGAACATCGTCAATCTTACACGATCCAAGTGTCGTCCCCAGCCTCGCATGAAATTCTACCTCGAAATTCAGGCAGGCACGTCAGATGTGTCTGTTTGGTTGCCTTCGAATTTCAAGGGTCAGATCCACTATTCTGGCAAGGCATCGTTCTCCGCAGGGTTCACAAACTCTATCATGCGAAATGCACGTCTGAACGAAGGAGATTGCATAGAGGACTACTCAGAGGACGTCGTCGTTGTCGCTACTCGTGGGCGCATCACATTCCGCATGTGGAATGTGCATACCAACGCACCCGAGAACACTCACAAGGAGGCGCTCAAGCGCATGTTTGGGTGCATGCGCAGAGCACCCGAAACCACGGTGGATTGGGACTTTTTGTTGGAGGATTAAGATTGAGCTTCCCTACACCACGTTGTTGGTGCCTTTTACTTCTTCGCTCATTACCACATTCACTTCCTCCTCGAACATTCTTTCGCTCATTTCTTTCTGACCGCTTCCCATCCCCATCTGTAGTTATACGCACCTCCACCACCCTGTAGCCCTACCCCACCTTTCGCATGATTATTTGTAGCCGGTCCTATACCGTCATCCTCGATTCATACCCATAGCAGGCAGTTAATTAGTCTAGTTTTTCCCCAAGAATGCCATTCGTCGAATTGGTGGTTCCCCTCAAACAAGCTTGACACGATTTCAATTTTCTTCGAGATAGAGGTACAAAGTATTCCCAGGCGTCTTCTGTAACTGGAAGACACGGAGTTATCGATACATGCTGTGAATGATAAATAATTTGCACTCTCTGGAGTCATACACCACTATCGGGAAAGTCACGGCGGGCTGAAGTTTCCAGACACTGTTCAACGGCGACGAGAAGAGCTTGGTTCTCAAGGGCTGCAGCGACTCGCTCCTTGTCATTGAGTTGCTTGTTTACTGTGCCATAAGGAGGTTGAGCGAGATACATCGATCACAGGTAAGACCTAACCTGAATGTTCACTTTGGTGGGAACCGGGCTTCAAGGTGATATCAACCTTGAAACGCTCTGGGAGACTCCGCAACAGACGGACGCGGATAGAGAGACCTAGCACATGAGGTCAGAATTCGTGTTGCGGACTTCATACCCCTCCCGCACCGATGAGAGTTGACATGCCACAGTGTGGAACGGTTGGTGTAAACTCGACCATGATGTGGTTTCCATTGACGTTAATCTGCGGCGAGGAAACAACGCGTAGCTCCTCCAAAGTATTGGGATGCTCTGGGTCACTGATTGAGCGAATGAGATCTGCAGGATCCTGAGGATGAGCAAGATTGGGAAAGGAAAGATAGATGTACCGTAGATTTCGTCTCGGTCGATGGGATCGACGTCGTTCACATCGTCGTCGCTGTTAGCAACATCATCTACCCATAGACTTTGTGCAAGGATATCTGATTTTCTGCCAGTGGTCTTGACGGCAGAGAAGACGGTGGGATTTGGATTGAAGATTTCAGTCGGCATTAATTGTCACGCTGTCACACATAGTCGCGTCGAGAACGACCTCCATCCTCAAATGCCACCCAAGGTCAGGCGCTCCAGCGTTCCCAATCCCCACAACTTCTGATCCAATTCAATCCAATTCAGCGTAAACGCACATCGGACGAGCCAGTTCCGGACGCTTCCGCCGCACCGCGAGCGACTCGCAGCTCGACCCGTGCGTCGAGCTCGACCGTAACAACGTCTCTCACGGCTTCCAGGGGTGCTGGAACGAAGAAAGTGCCCTCGAAGAAAGAAGCCCAGCAACAGACGGGTGAGGCGGTATGTAACCCACGTGTTTTCCTACTCTTTCCTGCCGTTCCCATTTTAACACACGACCTCCGTCGTTGCGGCACTAGGCCTCTGCTCCCAAAAAGCCGAAAGTTAGCAAGACCTCGATAAAGTCGACGGGTCGCGCGGCCAAGGGAAACAAAGCTGCAGAACAGGAGGCGAAGTCAGTTATCCTCTTTCTTCCTCCCTTGCTTTATTTCTTTCACCCATCTCCATCTAATTTATTCCCCCTCCCCCCTACCTCCTCTGTCCAAAAAATCAACTCGCCCTCCCCACTCGTTGAAACTTTTTCTCTGCGTGTCCTAAAAAGGTCTGCTGATGTAAGTAACCATGTCTTGATTGACGCGTGGCTATTATCTCACTGCCTCTAAGAAAGGCGATCCCTTAACGTGAGTTTCATCCCACCGCGACTACATCCCCCGAGAAGAGCACCTTCACTGGAGCTCTTGGATGCTATCCACATGCGCTTGTCGTCCTTGATTTGCTGTTCTCAACAAGTCGTAAACCATGTTCACAGCGATGACTTATCCGAGCCTCACAAAACCTCTTCCAATGAGGCAGGTCGCAATAAACTATAGTCATAACTTTTATTGAATCCTCCTTGTAGGTACCTGACCCCATGACCTCCCTCACCAATTCGGCGTCGCTGCAATCTACCAACCTCAAGACACGGCAACTAACACCTACCCACGAGCCATATACAGTCAAGCGTTCGCTAGCATTGTTCGAGCGGTATGCGGATCGCGATGACCCCACGACCATCGGACCTGAAGGCTTCGAGAAATTGTGTTCCGACGCAAATATCCCTCTCGACGGGGCATTACCCCTTATCCTCACGTGGCAACTTGGGGCGAAAGAAATGGGCAAGATATCAGCGCAGGAATGGAATAGTGGAACAGAATCACTCAAGTACGTGTCTTGTCGTTTATACAGATCACAACTCAAGGTCCACTATTCTAGAGTTTCATCAATACAATCACTCTCTCTCGCCGTTCATGATCTTTCGAATCTCCTTTTCCTAGACAAGGCAATCTCTCCGAAGAAACAGAAAGAACCTTATGACAAGACTGCTCTTCGGAAATATTCTGCCGATAGGAAAGATGCGTTCCGCAAGCTCTATTCATTCTGTTTTTTACTGGCCAAACCCGAGTAAGTCATCTGAGACCCCGACCTTATTTTCCGATAGCTGATGACTTCTTTCTAAAGACAGTCAAAGAACATTGATATGGAGGTATGCCACTGATCTGCATTGCAAGAACCTAGCTAAATGAGTCGCAGACGGCCGCAGCTTTATGGTCCGTTCTACTCGTCCCAAAGTATCCCTTGATGTCTGAGGTCATCACATTCATAAATGTACGAGGGTGACATTCGACTGCAGCCGCACAATGTCTGACCAAATCGAGCAGGAAACCGGTACCTATAGGGCCGCGAACAAAGATCTCTGGAGCATGGTAAGTTCCGTTGTCCATGGCCTGAACTAGACATTAATAACGTGTTTGAAGATGTTGGAGTTTTGCGAAACGGTGGATCCCAATCTCAGCGACTACGAAGGCGACGGAGTACGTGATGTGCAACATCCAGCGCTTACACTGACTCTATCTTCTTCATGCATCAGGCGTGGCCGACTCTATTGGATGACTTCGTTTCGTGGAAGAAAACTTCATCAGCAGGTGGCAACCCAGCCACCGGATAGGACAAATTATTACTCCCATAACTTTCCATACACTTGATTATTGAACAATTGTACCCTGCACATTTAACAGATAGTCAGCGTACCAAACTTATTGCGTCCCAGACATACGAATACGATCAATCAACAAAACGTAATTGACATCTTGAAATTCGAATCCATTGAGAGTGATATCGATATACTGGTTTCCGATGCATGAGAAACCCCATGACAACATATTACATGGTCGTAGTGTGCGCTTGACAAATCCTCAAACAGCTGGTGCTAGACTTGATCGGGGTTCTGCGACCAATCCTTGTCTGCCACCGCGCTGACCTTTCAGAATCTCAATCATTGCCCTCAGCTCTTCCAGCTCATCTTTGAGTTCAATGTTCTCTGTCTTGAGGCGCTGATTAGTCTCCACGAGTGCGCCTTTCTCAGAAACCAAGGATGCGATATGAAGAGCATTGTGTCGCTGTCGGTGGCCTTGCTGGTTTGCTGCGTGCGCTTGCGCTAATTGAGCTTCGAGGCTTTGTATTCGCCGACGATGCCCACTGTGACCAAGTTTAATTATCAACATTGAAGCCGATAAAGATGATAGTCATCGATTTGCTCACCGTGCTGCATCGTCCATTTCGGCTTGCGTCTTTTCATAGCTTTCTAACTGCAATTTCATCTCCTGATACTGATTCCGTATCATGGCGATCTCCTCCCCTCGACGGTTGAATTTGGCAAAGTCTTCGTCCCTGAGGAACATTAAATCCACCTGTGATAAAAGAGAATTCTACGCACCAGAGACGCTGCATTTTTAAGTGCTGGTCGATCTGGCGCTCGTAGTCCCTCAGTCGATCGACCTTGTGCTGTGTCTCCTTCTTTTGAGTTTGTAGCTCAAAAACCTCTTTTAGGGCATCTGCTAAGAGCTTTCCTTGGGCAGCGAAAAGGTCCTGGCTTGCCAAAGGTGCTGAAGGTACCGACCTGGTAAAGATGATGAATCGACGTACCTGTGCCTCTTTCTCTGCTTTTCGAAGACTGGTGGCCTCGGAGATCCCAGTCTTCTTTTCCTCCCGAAACTCTTTCAATTTTTTTTGAAGTTCCCTGTTCCAGTCAGCGTACTTTGTCTTGGCGGAAGACGCTTGCTCTTTATGTTCGCTAAGCTCTTTCTCAAGATCAATGACCTGCTGCCGGTACTTCCGGAGTTTGTTGTACTTTGTACGAAAGTGTCAGATCAAGACCCAAAAAAAAAAAAAAAAATGACCTACCAACCCTTGTCGCTCGTTTTCAGCTGCCTTGACCTGAACACGGTCCTGGTATAGTCGCCCGATATATTTGACGTTTTCCCGTGATAACCAAAGCTCGAAATTTAATTCGTTCCGTAGTAAGACGACCTCGCGTTGCAAGCCAGATATGACTTGCAGTAGGGGAAAGGGAACTTCATCCCGATCCGAGGGCGAGCTGATGGACTGTTCTTCAGGAGGGTTCAGGGGGGTGAAGATGGTATGAGGCCATTGCGAGACAGGTTTGACGATGTCCACGGCCAGATTAGATTTTAGTGCCAGCGTCGTATTCACCATATCTTCCAGGGAAATGCGTACTGCTTTCCCGGTCGTCAAGCTGATTGGCCGGATGAACTGTGAAGAAGATGCCTGCTCGTCGGCATCGTTCTCGTCATCAGACTCTTGCGGGGCCACAGTACTGGGCAGCTGCTCGAGTATACCAACGGCTGTGTGTCGAACATCAAGCATGCTTGCCTCACTTATTATCCGAGAGACGCTATAGCGAGACCAGAATTCATCTGAAGCCAATTCGCTGGTAGCATCACGCCATAGAAGAAGCGGATGGCAAACGTGCTCTAGAACCAACCGCTACACCAAGCGCATGAGCAGGTAACTGGATGCTCAAGTCTTATACTTACCTCGCTCCTCCTTCGGATTTCCCCTTCATCGAGAACCTTGTCCCAATCTATCGGATGACTAGGAACCGAGGCTTGGGCAAGGTAAGCGACGGGGCCGCTTAGGAATTGAAGCACATTCGATGGGTATAGATAATACAAGATGGTAAAATACGAGCGCACACAAGGCGGAGGAGAGGGCGCTGCGTCGAAAGTCAAATCTAGACGGTTCCATTGGTAGTCTGGGTGGATCGGGTCGAGATTCTTAGGTTCGTTTTTTGGCTTGGGTTGAGGTCCAGGTTGGTGCGGTGCGTCTGCGGACGCCGCTGGAGCTCTCTCTTTCCAGCACATGATTCTGGCTAAGACTGCAAGGAACATGGGAAAGATTGCCTTCAGATCGTTGCGAGCATGCACGGCCAAGACGGGAAGAACCTTGACTAGGAGGGTGAGGCTAGTGGTGCAAACAGTAGAAGAACTGTCCAGGAGAAGTGACCGAATAATACTGAGCATGAGGGGGTTGGCAGCGAAGATGGGAGATATCGTTTCGAAAGACTGTGACGAGGTGTAGATATTGAGTAGCATGAGCACTTGCAGGCGTGATGTCGGAATCTCGAAATGAACATTAATTTCAGTTAGTAGATCCTGACATGCGTCAACACCTCACGGATATCCCGATACTAAAAACTCTCACTTCTGGTCGTTCCACTCCAAATTTTAACAGTATGTCCTCCAAGCTAGATTTCCACTGTGATTTCCTTCCCCTTTGGTCTTCATCCAGCTCGGCCCATTCTAGGACATCATCGCCGGAGCCTTCGTTATACGCGTCCAAGAGGTAAAGATCGATCAATTGACGCCGAAAATCGGCGACTGCCTTCAAGTAAATCTGCTCCGTCTGGCGTAAAGCAGCGATAATGAGTTCCTTTGCGTGATTCACGACTGTGGTTGGTAGTCTGGGTTCTCGTAGTGCAGGGCGTAGAACGATGTCAAACCATGATATAACGGATGTGGGTGGAAGAATACGGCGCAGATGATACAATACAGCTAGAAAGACCTCAGTGTGGAACAAGGAAGAGTGGTCGACGACAGCGTGGTGAACTTGCTGAAGCTCGTTCTCGAGGTGAAAAAGCGAGACGTCAGGCTCTGGCGAGGAAACGGACTCCTGGACGAAGTTGTCGACAGAAGCGAGGAGTTCGTGGAGTGGCGGGGCGTCAGGGACGGCCTCCAGGACGGAGCGCACTTGACGGACCAGCCCATCCTGCATCGTCGGAGACAAAGTCCATCCATTTGCCGACGGCACCTAAATTAACCCCTTTGTTTCCTTTTCAGCTTGTTGCCAATCACCTCCAAACAGACCTCTTCCCGCCGTCACCGTCATCGACGTCGAGCTCGCCGCTGTGCATATCCCCACGCTACAAGGTAAGCATACCCCATCGAATCACCTCCTGACTTGGCGATGTCCCTCTCAACCTAATAAAAGTTGGAACCGGTGGATGTCGTCGCTTTATCCCGGATGTACTGACGGCCTTGACAGATGTCTGCACATATTGAGGAAGTCCCTTCTGACCACTCTGATCATGATCATGAACATGATCACGACCACGACCACGAGGACCCTACTTCTGCAGCCGCCCTAGAAAAAATTCAGTCACGTTCAGAACGCAAAGCCAGAAAAGCTCTCCTCGGCTTGGGCCTGAAGAAGGTACCAGACATCACTCGTGTCACCTTGCGCAGGCCAAAGAATGTTGGTAGACAATTCTCCGACGATATATCTCGAAACTCAAGGTTCAGACCAGGTTCTCTTTGTCCTCGCTTCTCCCGAGGTATACAAATCACCAAACAGTGACTGCTATATCGTTTTTGGCGAGGCGAAGGTACAGTAAAATTCGGATGCCAGGTTGTGTTGAAATTGAGTGTCTATAGATTGAGGATATGACATCCCAAGCTCAACTCTCCGCTGCTCAGCAACTAGGCGGCGGCGGTGGCGCTGCTGTCCATGCAGCAGGGGGCGGAGCTGATGAGGACGACGACGACGATGACATTCCTGAGCTTGAGGCACCTGAGGATGATGGTCCGGTGGATGAGACAGGAGTTGAAGCCAAGGATGTTGATTTGGTGATGACTCAGGTTCGTCTTCCTCCTTCTTTAATTACATTCCCAAGCACAACGATCGGGCCACAGGTGAACTGCTCTCGCGCAAAAGCTGTGAAGGCCTTGAAGGAGAATGGTGGGGATTTGATCAACGCTAGTAAGTCTTTCCAACATTCTCGCCTTCGATAATCTAAGCGATCCTTGCAGTCATGGCGGCTAGCGAATGATCGTGCTCCTGTTTCGTCTGTATCTGTATCATTTCGCTCTGGCTCGCCGCATTGAAAAAGTAATTTGCTGTTGATACCCGACGTTCTGTGTCGCCATGCAGCATTCAGGCAATCTATCCTTGATATTTCCAGCGTTTGAGTTCAACAAAATAGTTAGACCGCTCCCAACCATCTTGCACGATCACTACGCCAGCACGCCTCGTACCCCTGGACGAGAACTGCCCGATTTCGAGGCCCATTTCTGTGACTGCCTCATGTACCATCCCTGCTAATTCACCTTTTGCAAACATATGGTAGTAGCGGTTGAAGACTTGCGGTCGCTCCGAATCTATCCTTCCTTCTTTCGACGTTGATCCAAGTTGTCTCGACAGGACCCATGGCACTACAACGTCCTTTCCAGCTTGACTATTAGCGGCTTCCCCGCTCGTTGGAATTACCCTTTTCGACTGCTCGTCTTGTTCAACTGCCCACACATATATGAGCACTCGACCATGCACGGGAGACACAGATTCGATCAGTCTCTGCAGAAGAAACTTTGAGCACTTTTTCGTTGGCGGTCGCACATGAGTTTACTTTCACAGCCAATTTCCGTCGTTCATGCGTCGCTAAATGGTGGATAGTTGCGATCGAAATAGCGTAGTCCTAGGACAGACGATCAGATATATTTGGCTTGGCGATATTCATTGACATACAAAAACGCCCAACCTCCATCCCTGATCTAGGACATCCCCCCATACAACTTCTCTGGGCACAGTTGGATGACCCGCATTCCGGGCAATGCGTAGTAGATTGATGCTTCTGTCAAGTCCGATTGTGAGGATGTCCCCAGGCCGCTCTGCGGGAAGCGGCAAGTATTTTCCATTGCCCGTCCCAGAATCAAGTCCAATCCAACCCGTCGAAATAGAAGAGATGAAATTACTGATGATCGGCCATGGCTGAATCCACATAAACTGTCGGCTTTGAGATTTATTATCGAGGCTAACCTTGTAACGAGTGGAGGAAAAATGGGACGCAATCTCGTCATAGATTGCATGAACGTTTTTATCTTCGAAAGTTCGAGTGTCTTCGTCGACGAGCACAGTTGCGACTTCGTGTGGCGGCATTCCTAGCTTCGGTGTCGAGATGGTGACAGTCCGAGTTTAAGGAAGATTATATATATATGATGTTCCCAAATGTCAGATAAACCCCATCTCCTTGTCCAATAATCTCGCAAATCGACTCTTGTCGGGGGGAGGGAAAGGTACAAGTGAGGAAGGATCGAAAGTTTCAATAGTAGTCTGGAGGTCGCTGTTGTACCATGAGCACCGTTGGTTTGAAAGGTACAGCAAGGCTCACGCGACGTCCGAAGATTGCAGATGTCCAAGTGCAGTCAAAGCAGAGGCCAGTTCGACTTGGTGGTTATCGAGCAACGTAGGGTTGGGCACGACGATCAAAGGTTTTCCGAGACGCAAGACGTCGAGAATGGTCCCAGAGCCTGCATATTCATGTGTCCGCCCTCATTCAAGATCACATAAAACATCACTCCCCACCTGCATGGCTGATGACCAGATCCGCCTGTTCGTAGTTTTCTTGGAGAGATGGCTTGAATTTCCAGAGTTCTATGGAAATGCCTTCACTTTCGATACTAAAGAGTCCCTCGTCGTGACTGAACGATGACGTTGAGTCGAGGCCTGAATTCCCGCATTGGACTGCGAGCTTTGTGTAGCCTTTGGAACGGAGAGTCGAAAGCACAGGCTTCGAAAGGGCGGCGTCGACGAGCGCGTCGAAACGCGTCGATCCCACCGTGAGGAAAGCATGCATTGTGCCGTATTGATCAGGGTGCACGATCCCTTTCGAGTCAAATCTTTTTCTTGTCTCTCCCGTACACGATGGGTTACACACTCTGCGTTCTAGGTCCGTCTCCTCTCCTTTCTCTTTCATAGTCGCACTGCATTGAGCCTAGGATGTGGTACAATGGGGATCGCCGTCTTATCGGGCGTAGTCGACAGTCTCGATGCAACATCTCGGTTGGCGAACCACGTCCAACCTGCTAAATGGGAGTCACATACACCTGGGACAATGACTCCAGTCGGGCCCCCGGACGCGACAGTACCTTCGCGGTATATCGCATGCGTGAGCCGTCAGGAAAGTGCCTCAAAGCTGCGAACAATCTTCAGCAGTCTGGGTTCTCTGGGTTCAAGTATCGAAGTTGTTGCTGGTGAAAACGTCAATTCGGTCGAACAAGCGGATGTCATTCTTCTGTGGTACGGTTTTGACGTCAGAATTTATCCACAGTACCATTGATAACGGAAACAACAGCTGCAAGCCTCAACTTGCACATGTAATACTGACTTCACCTGGCATGAAGGAAGCTTTGAGCGGCAAACTGCTGATCAGTATACTTGCGGGTGTCACAATAGACCAGCTCAAAGGCTGGGTAGATCCCGCAACAAAAGTGATTCGTGCAATGCCGAACACCCCCTGCAAGGTTCGCGGACCGTTTATCCCGTCCAGACATTCGATAACAGAATTCTGCACAGATCCGTGAAGGGATGACCGTCGTGTCCACGCTTCCATCTTCGTCAGACGCGGAGATCGATCATGCAATTATTCTCAAGATCTTCTCATCGATTGGACGCTGCCGTTTCCTCGACGAAAAGCACTTCGATGCATGCACGGCCCTGTCTGGATCTGGTCCTGCATTTGCGTGCATTTTCATGGAAGCTATGGCTGATGGAGGCGTTATGATGGGCCTTCCGCGAGCAGAGGCTTTGGAGTTGGCCTCTCAAAGTAAGTGTCTGCATGCATAACTTCTGGAAGTTTGCGGACTCTCATCATCACGGTGAAAGCTCTCCAAGGCGCTGCGCGCATGGTCCTTCAAGGAGGCACGCATCCTGCTCAGCTCAAAGATTCTGTCACGAGTAGGTTCTCTGCTGTTTCCAATGGAGCAAGCCTGAACACCGATCTCCCAGCTCCTGGTGGTTGTACAATAGCCGGTTTGTTGGCAATGGAGGATGGAAGAGTCCGATCAACGATTGCTCGTGCCATTCAGGTTGCAACCGAACATGCCAGCCAACTTGGCCAACCTAAAAAGCATTGAGGTCCCAAGTGCTCAAGCTATTGCAAACATGGATTTCGCGCGAGGAAAAATCAATCTATTTGAAAAGTATCTATAGATAAAATAGAGACAGAAAAAAATGTACCCAAATCCATCTCCGAATCCTGCATGAATGAGAAGGATTGAGAATAAAACAGGCTGACTACCCGAAAGCAGTGCTCGAGTCATTATAGCTCCCATAAAATGAGGACGCGCGCGTGGTATTATGATCGCCGCCCAGAGTGTTGAAGAGCCAAAGCAAATGCAACTGAATGTATCAAACATCACACATTTAATTTGAAGATGGTTTGATTATGACACCTGATGTCAAAAAACGTTAGTCAGTTGTAAAGCGAATGAGGACTGCGACGCTTAGCAATGGCAAATGTTCCCCAACGGATTCCCAGCGAACCTCGAGTACGAAATCTCAAGGGATGCACGAGTTGGTCAGGAAAGCTCAATATTGCTCCGGAGAATGAACGCCAATCCATGGGAGAAGTGGATTGACATTAAAGTGAAATGGAGCATCAGTCCCATACCCAGATGATGATCGACAAGGCACTAATTTGGATAATTCGAGAGGAAAGTATGATCGTGATGGTAGTATACAGGGATATTCTGGGGGGCAGTCAGTTTCGAGAGGAGGACGACTGGTGAGAAGCACATACAAATGAAACAGCCAGGTTATCGATCTACGAGGAAGAACAAATCAGGATGTAAACGTTATTCTTTCGATTGAGGAGAGCTTACAGAATTCGTGTGTGTCGTCCGACCGCTTGATGCATTGCTGGTGAAAGGGAGAAAAAAGTGAACAAGTTGTTTGGTTGTATGTGGATGGCTTGATGGCACAAGGCCAAACAACTTACTTTCCAAGCCTCTTCAAAGTCGACTGGTAGAATGACATACCGGTTTTTGCGAACGGCTGGAACGAAACCTGAGACACGGTGTAAAAAGAATTTTGAAAATCCGCACCTTGGAGCCCAGCAGCTTGAACGATGGAAGCAATATCCGCCGACGATAGTGGGTCTGGTCGGGAGACATCTGAAGAGGAACGGTGAGCTGGAGAGGAGCAGGTCTATATTCTCCACGAACAATCTTCCAAGTCTACATCTGGTCCAAGGTTCATTTTACTGGTGACTGTCTGGAAGATGAGCCGTTTTTCACGGCGTGATGGGCGCGGGAACTCTATCTTTCGGTCGAGACGACCAGGTCGTAGTAGTGCAGGGTCCAGTGTGTCGGCACGATTTGTAGCCATGATGACCTGATTCAGAGAATGGATGAGATATTGAATAAAAAGGGTGCAATAAGTTGTTACTTTGACATTACTGCCCTGGTCGAAGCCATCCATTTGATTCAGTAGTTCCAGCAGGATACGCTGTACCTCGCGATCGGCACCTGTCTGGGCATCGAAACGTTTCGTGGCGATGGCATCGATTTCGTCGATGAAAATGATTGCTGGGGAATTTTCTCGCGCAAGCCGAAAGACGTCGCGGACCATGCGAGGGCCTTCCCCCAGATACTTTTGCACAAATTCACTCCCAACCACCCTTATAAAGGAAGCTGTCGTATGATGGGCCACCGCTTTCACCAGCATCGTCTTTCCGGTTCCTGACTCAGTGGTTAGAAAGACATAATATTAAGCAGAGAGAAGGGTTGACAACCTGGAGGCCCGTAAAGCAGAACGCCACGGGGCGGGTCGATACCAATCTTTTTGTATAGGTCGAAGTGGGTTAATGGCAGCTCGACTGCCTCGCGGATTTCCTGCTTCTGGCTGTCCATGCCTCCAACATCCTGGTATGTGACATCTGGTTTCTCCTCCTTTCCTAGCATAGCAATGGATGAATCTGCTTCAGGAGGCAGAATGTCCACAAGAGCATTTGAGTGGCGATGGAGGGCCACAGAGGCAGAAGGTTTAAGAAGCTCATGGTCGAGAGTCGATAGTATGCGGACCACGTAGTTGGATCCGGTTGTGGAGCCAACGATGCCTATGGACTGGTCTATGGGTTCGAGGAACTGGCCGATGACGAGGGGAACGGCCTGGATGCGTTTGACCTCTTCCTGGGCACGGATGAGTTCGCGCTTGAGGTTGGCCTGTTCGTCCTTGATGTAGCTCTCCTGAATTTCGAGCATCTCTAGGTGGCGCGAGAGCTTCTTGTACTTGGTGTAGAGGTCCTCCTCCTGCAGCTCCTGGTACAGGGCCGTCTTTTCGCTGACGACAGAGTCGAATGTGGGTTCCTGCAAAGTGGATGAGTGGACGAAGGAGAGAATTTCGAAGGGATTGCTCGCATTTCGTTGGATTTCAATGCCGATTTCATCCATGGTGGAGGTCAGGTAACGGATGAGGCTGACGCGGCTTTGACGCGTACAGGGCGTGGGAAACTTGGTTTTGCACTTGTTCCGGGACAAAATGGCGCATGTAGTGACACCGTTGGACCAGCCTTCCAACTACAAAGACTCACAGACCCGCCTCGACCGTCAGAAACAAAATGAGCTGCTGTCCAAATCAACGACCCTCTATGTAGGTCGTCCTTTAATCGATTCTTGTCCCACCAACGTCCCGCAATCCGTGCACAGATTGGCAACCTGAGCTTTTACACAACTGAAGAACAGATATATGAATTGTTCGCCAAATGTACCAGTCCCGAGGACGGTGGTGGAATAAAACGCATCATTATGGGGCTGGATCGTAATACGCGGTGTGTGCTATGATAACGTCGCCGCTTCTCAGCCCCTCTGACCTTGCACAACAGAACACCCTGTGGTTTTTGTTTTGTAGAATACTACACCCATGCCGAAGCATTGGCCTGTATGAGATATGTCAGTGGGACAAAACTGGATGAGCGCATCATCCGCTGCGACTTGGACATGGGATATAAAGAAGGCCGACAATTTGGCCGAGGAAAGAGTGGAGGTCAAGTACGTGATGAGCATCGACAGGACTACGACCCAGGACGCGGCGGATGGGGCGCTCAGGCTCAGAAACTGGAGATTGAGCGACGACGCGAGGTGGAGGAACGCTACGCTGACGCCCAGGATGGGCCTGGTGCTGTCGCTGGTGGTGGAGGCGAGTGGAAGGAGGTTGAAGGTTCCCCAGCAGACCGGAAGAAGCGTGCAAGATCTCCAGACGACGAAGGGGATAATTCCCGAGCAGTAAGTACATTTCGCTTATTCCGTGACTCCCTCGGTCTCATCCTTTAACAGGGTCATCGAGCTCGGCTTGAGGATGATGAAATAGAAGCTGAGCGGATGTAATCGTTCCATTTTAACCTTTGCTGGATCCAGTATTCGCCGCTTTACCCTGTGAGTGTAAATATGCTCGTATAGTCTATCAAACCACAAAGTCATCAAAAGAGAACTCGCGCGTGGACTTGATATTTTCCCTGGTTATCCCAGTATTTGAGATGTAGGCGCCGCACTAGGCGATGGGCTTCTGAGACAGATGCCATCGTAACCATGAAGCGTGAATACATCGAAAACCCGCCCTCCGGTCTTTTATCAATTGTGAAGCAGAGGTATGAGTGAACTTTTGCTCCAGCTAACAAATGGCATGACATACAGAGGGACCTTCAGTATCGTGTGTCGTCCTTTCGCTGTTCTCCCTAGTTTGAAATCCCTGAGAGACTCTTCGATAGAGGAAGGGTCAAGTCTCCCTGGTAATCCCCAAATGATGACGTTTCGTTCGGTGTTTGGAAAATTGCCTTTCAGCCCATCTCCTGTATGGGCTCCCCGAGCCACAGCTTCTGTGCGACCTTTTTCACCCCGCGATCGAGGTGGACGATCTGCTTCCAAGACTTTGGGGGTGGCTTTGACTGGCAGCCCAAGCAAAGTAAAGTTTTCTAGTTTTCGCAAGTTGTCCCTCATATAATCGGTTCGTGTGAGAGCGATGTAGGCATCGCCGGAAGGCCTAAAGCCCTTGTAATTGATTGCCACTACAAACACAACAATGAGCAGGTAAAATAAATCATGCAAAGAATGCAGCACCATCTGCAACTCCTTGCAGGTTCTTGAGGATTGCCCTGCGAATATCGGAAGGCGTTATGGTGGACGGAACGCCTTGAAGCCTGATGTGTCGTGCATTCTCAACTGATTTGACCCGACTTGAATTCAGCCAACGTGGAACGGAGTTGTCTAGAGTACTGACATGTAAACGGCGCTCTCGATGCCGTCAAGTTGGACCGTGCACTATTTCTTGCCTGTACACCCACTCTTCCCGCCACCGACATGACTGAGAATGCTGGTGAGCTTCGCCGTGACGAGAGTTGTGACGAGTCACGCCTCTCTCCATGTCCTCTAGGCCTGACCATCGTCGACGCGACAGAAGTTGGGAAAGGGACGACAGGGATCGAGACAGGGATAAACGTTCTCGTGAATATCGAGGGCGTGAGGCTGGTTCGAGAAGCTATTACGACGAAGGATATCGACGGCCAAGCCGATCACGTAGTCCCAGGCGGGGTGGAGAGAGAGACCGACGAGGAGGTCAGAGTGAGCTTTTGCCTTTCTTGAACGATGGTTCAGCATGTCTGAGAACTGAAGTAGACCGTCGGGAGGACGACAGGCGCGACCGAGACCGTAGAGACGACCGCAGGAAAGACAATGGCAAGCGAAGGGACGACAAGCGCGAGCCTGACGAGAGGAAAGACTCTCTAGGAAGAGGCGGCGGAAGGGTTGGTTCGCGACGCCTCACCAAAGAGGAAGACGATCCAGGCCGTGCGGCGCAGCCTTTCGTTGCGTCTGCACCCCCACGACCTAGTGAAGACCCAGGTGTGAATGAATGGTGACTCCTGTTGCGACATCTCTCATAAAATGACATAGATTCTGTTAAGCCCTCCAGACTTTCAAGACCAAACCTAGACCCAGACGCCCCAGAAGAAGGGGAAGCAATGGACGCAATAAACGATGATGACGCTGCCATGATGGCCACGATGGGAATGGCTGGATTTGGCTCAACTAAGGTATGGGAACTGTGTCAGTTTTGGGGAATGATATAAATCCTTTGTGTAGGGAAAACCTGTCGAAGGCAATCAGGAAGGTAGTGTCAACGTGAAGAAAGTGAGAACTTGGCGACAATACATGAACAGGTGAAGTTTGTCTACCCATTTCGCATGTATAATCATTAACGGTTCAGTGCGTTGATAGGCGGGGAGGTTTCAACAGGTAACCATAATTCTTTGCTTGTCGCAGAGCAACGCTAATAACATCACAGACCTCTTGACAAAATTAAATGACACTGACGCTATGCTTGGATGTCAACCTGAGAACCCGACATGCGTTGTGCAGATAAGTCATACCAACCTTGCAGGGTCTGACACGTTCACCCGTTGGATGTGTGCGCAGAACGCAGTGTTCCAGATTCCCTCATCAGACATGCTCGAGCTCCCGTGGCGTTCTCGTACACTACCAAAGGTTCGGCTCCATTCTTTTCATCTTAGGCTTATACAATGTCATATAATTCAACCGTTTGTTTGAACCTTGGAACCCATATGAGCGTGAACAGAAGTACTTGTGCAAGATCTAGGAAAGGTATTACATGAAGTCCTGCTTTATCTTCTCCAGCATGGCATTGATCCTCAACTTCATGTTCGGCTGGCCTCTGCCTGTTTCTCCGCGTGGGTTTCCTCTGCCTTCATTCCCCCTCCTTCGGGTGTGCGGTGTACCTCGTGGGCCGCCTCTCTGACCCAAGCCTGTTTTGAATGTGTGCAATGAGGAACGAGAATAAGCTTCTCTTGTAAGATCGCGCAAGGATGGGTTGGACGGCGCTTGTAGACCAGGCTCCTCGCTGCGGCGCTTTTGAGAGGTTCCCTGATCAGGTCCGGGATGGGGTGCTTTTGGTTCTGCCGGGGGTTCGGGTTCGGAATCAGAATCCTCTCGCTCGCCGCTCTCGAATGCTTCGTCATTCGTTTCAGCCGAAATGGCGTCCTCCTTGCGCTTTTGAGCCTTCCATTTGCTCTTAATCTTAGTATTTGCTACCCAGGTTGCCTTTAGTTTCTTGGCTTTGCAAAAGAGATCAGTAGGTGCAAGCTTGACTGCGCACATAGACCGACCTCTGTTTAATGGCAGATGCTGAAACGTCGGGGGACGTTTCCGCTTGTTGAGCGTCTGTTCTGGCATCGGGGTGGAGTCCGATGCTTACATAAGGGTTGATAAGCAGGAAATCTGCCCTTTCCGGTTTTGTCTCTCAACAACCACCAACCCCCACTCAGTTCCTTTTTCTATCTTCCTATTCATCGCATGAGCGTTCAGAACCTCAACACATTCGGTGAGCTCAACCCACGCCTGTTTTCTCTCTTATCGGTGTCCAACTCTCCCGCAGATCCCTTTGCCGACGAGGGAGACCCACTAGGAGATAGCCAGGACGTTGGGTCCCAGGCAGATTACATCCACATCCGCATTCAACAGAGGAATGGGCGCAAGACGTTGACAACCTTGCAAGGTGTGCCCAAAGGTGGGTATCCTGTTTTTCAATGGCGTCTATTCCTCTGACTCAGATCATTGTGGGAGTCCAGAATACGATGCTAAGAAGATCCTGAAGGCATTCAAAAAGGTACTTTCTCATTGTTCTGGTCATGGCTTCAAGGTTTACCTGGTGTTGAAATCAGGAATTCGCATGCAATGGAACCCTCGTCGAAGATGAGAAGCTGGGTCAAATCATTCAGCTCCAAGGCGATCAGCGCGCCAAGATCTCCAATTTCCTTGTCGAGAACGGCGTCGACAAATCGACCATTAAAGTTCATGGCTTCTAAGGCCCACTTAATTGTCGGTGGAGCCGGGGCTATGCTCAATTCTATTATACTATCTTTCAAGAACCCCACTTCTACGATATATGGTTTTTGTCCTTTTGTCTCTCCGTGTATCTTTTCCTTCTTAGCTTGTTATGTGTTTTTATCAATTCCTTTTGTATTACATCGCAATGATCTCACTAGAGTGCAGAGGGATGAAACCCTCTGTATGGCTGTTATCGGGACCGCTTGGCCAGTGGGAAAGCTTTGCTTTCCTACCTCCGAATTAAGAATTTGTTGGACAGTCGTCAGGCCGTCATCATGCACAATGTGAGCAATGCCTTGGGATTGGTTCGAATTTGTTATGTATGTGTACCGCAGACATGTTGGTAGACGGGTCCTATACCTATTGTGATTTGTTATTTTCCTTGTCTTCGTCGAGATTTGTGGTATCGACACCTGGAGCAGCAGATTCTTCATGCACAAATCGTTGCTCCAAACTTCCCAAAAACGGGCGGGAGGAGGGTTCGTTACCCGTGGCGGCGACAGATGTCAGCGCTGTGGGATGATCGCTCATGTGTCCAGGATTAGGGTCGTCCAGCTCATCCACCAAACCGAGGGCTCTCGACTCCAAGGGTTCACCTTGTTCGGAAACGACTGACCCCGCCAGGACAAGGGGAGAAGGCGGTGGGCTGTGTGACTTCGAACGACGTGCATCTTCATGGAGGAAAGGGATTGGAGAGAAGAGAGGTGTGGAAGGTGCAGATTGCCGGGTGGAACCGAGAGCAAATACACTGCGACCATTGGGATCCGAGTCCATCTCTGAAAGTGGTGGATAGCTGTCCCAGCTCGAGGTGACGAGGAGAGATTTCTCGACGGCACGGAGATATTTCCCCACAGACCTGTAATGCTGTTTTGGGTCAAGACACAGCTCGCAGACGCGTTGAATAGTGAATGGCGGATTCCTGGCCATTGGTCCGTCGGCATCCATGGAAAATTGACATTCAGGTTCTACTCACGAGTCGAATTCTTCGAGTTGGGCGAAAATGTGCCCTTTAAGCTCATTGGCTTGCTCCTCTGTCATGTAGCTCAGAGGGATTCCATGACCCAAAGGGCGGGGCTGTTTACGGGGCGGAAACGGCGGCAGTTTCAGACCTCCGGAGGGTAAGGTTTGAGATTGAAACGTTGGGGGAGGTAATGGTTTCTCTGCAAGGAAGAGAGCAATGTTCTGATAACGGTCGTTGATTATCATGCAGCGACCTCAGCGTTGAGGCATTCACCTCATTAATCTTGTACTTTATAGCATTCCGGAGAACATTCCAGTCTGAACTGACGATTCGCTCGTGAGGATGCTGACCCGTGGCATAAAGTATGGGGGACACGTACTCCACGATATCCGTTGTCGCTATCTTGTCCAACAAAGCATCGTATTCTGGGCACTCGAGAAAACTGTCGTGAAACACTCGATGCGAATCGGTGCTTGCATACCTGGGAGCCATTTGAAGTTTTCCGTGTCCATGACAGCCGACAACGACAAAGGCGGTGCACTCGGTGGAGCAAGCGCAGTCTGAATTCATAAGTGGATTTCTCGCTTATTATGTCTTATTCTCAGCTTTCCAACCCTCTCCCCCGCCCTACGATGAGAAACTTTTTCGCTCCTCGCTCCGACAACGAACGGCCACCTATGACTCCCGCAAGGCGCCGTAAACTGCTGTTCTCCTATTTACCAGACTGGTAATTTCTGTAATTTGGGGTGCACTGAACCACAAACTCATGTCTTCTCCCAGGATTATGACAGTCGTGCTGGCGTATGTTGCTGCCACTTTGGTGCGCGGTTTGTCACTGATGAGGTATCAAGCGCTATTTTCTTTTCTCTCGACAAGATCAACGGTTACAGGAGGGTGTTTTCTGTTGAGGATACCTCGTATGTGAACTGGCCGCCCAAGTCCTCTTTCTTTGCGTCATTGACAGTAATACGCCCCTAGTTTACGCCATCCGTAAGCCATCTTCCCAAAATGGGAATTATACTGACGTTTTTCCATGGCTTTGATAGGTTTGCTCTGCATGAACGTGTCCCGGTGCGCACGAACTCTCTGGACAACGAGGTTAAATTACTGAAATACGCCAACAGAACATTGCTCTGTTCTGCATCTGTTTTATAGCACCTCTTGTGCTCCAGCCCATCATAAATCTCGTCACGATAAGGTCATGGTGGGATTTACACAATGGTTTGTCCTTTTTGTTTGTGTCCAGCTCTATCGTGACAAGGACAATTGTGAAATTTACAGGTTCATTGGGATGTATGTACATTTCATGGCCAACAGCCCTGGGCACCCCTCACCTACATTAATCCAGTGATACTTGGCCTTGCCCTCACTGGCGCAATCACCCAATTTTCTAAGATCACGGTCGGTCGTCCGCGTCCAGGTACATATTTCCCTTCTCAACACCTGGCCTCATACTGACCCCTTTTAGACCTCATTGCCCGATGCCAACCACGTGCTGGCACGGCCGATCCGCCCTTCGGGCTCTCCTCGTCCGACATCTGTACTCAGACCGACATTGCAATCCTCCGTGATGGATTCCGAAGTTTCCCTTCTGGGCATTCAAGTCGTATGTCTTCTCGCCTGATTTTTCTGACCTCGACTAATATTTTTCTAGTATCATTTGCAGGCCTAGGTTTCCTCGCATTTTATCTTGCAGGGAAACTTCATCTCTTTGACAGACGAGGACATGCGGTATGTTTACTGGATTTGGAATCAAATCAAATACTCACCCAAGGTTTTCTCCAATAGGGTAAGGCATGGCTGGCCCTTGCACCATTTGCCGGGGCTGCACTCGTTGCCATCTCGCGTACCATGGATTACCGCCGTGCGTCCGCAATCATCTCATTCCATGCTTGGTGTCGAACCTTTTTCTCACGTTAGACCACTGGCACGATGTCCTCGTTGGCAGTCTTCTTGGGACTTTCGTTTCGTACTTCACCTATCGGCAGTACTACCCTAGCCTTTCCTCCGAACTGTCTCACCGTCCCTATTCGCCACGAGTCAAGAGAGAGGACATTTTACCTCTGCATCACCACCAGGCTTCCGTTGACCATCATGATGATACATATCCCCAACCGCCGCCCCAGGGCTATCACAGCCCCTTTTCTCAAGTGCCTGCCCCTTTAGCTCACCAGAGTCTGCCACACGATCGGCCGAGCGAGGATTATGAACTCGAAGGGACTGTTAAGCGCCCGGATGTTGGGCCCCTAGAGGAGGTTTGGAAAGATGGAGAACACGACTTTTCCCAACCACGTACGGCCCCCCCTGCCCAGACAAGGGTTCAAGATGCATCTAGCCGACAATAGCCATAATGTCGTGATAATTTTCCGGTGGAATTTGTGAATTGGTCAAGAGGATTGAGATGTGATATCTTCTTTTTCTTTATTTTCGATGCGCCTTTCATGCGTCAGCATAATCAAGGCCAATCTGCATCGTGTCAGTTGCCGGCCCATCCTATATAGCTATAGTATTCCTGTGTTGCTACGCATGCATATCAATACCTTAATAAGTACGGTTTTTGTGCTATTTAGTAATAGTATGTAAGTACGGGGGATGCTGCATGGCTCGGCATCTGCGGACCGGTTCAAGAAGCTTTACACGCGGAGCATGACGATTTTTCCCCAAGGAGAATCGTCCCCAGACATCCCGTCTCCTCATGCTGTTTGCCAGAACGAGTAAAGTCTAGGACAAGTTGACCGTTGTTCAGGTACCTATACATAGGGAGCAATTGCACAAACCCAAGAGTGATGACAGGTGACACGGCTGGAAAAAACGTGTAGAATAGAAAACAAACACATGCCAGATCCTCGTCTTATTGAAAGGAGATAGGACGACAAGGGCAGGCGAAGGTACAAAGGGAGGAAAACGAGTTGCACATGAATGTTGAACGAGGCAGAGTCTCGGTGGTAATTCTGTTATTTTCAACCTGCACACGGTTGGCGGGCTGGTCATAATGCATAAACACTGGACGATATTATGCTGAATAAAAAGTAGAAATGAAACAAAGGCAGATTTAACATCCAACGAGCGAGACAGAAAGATAGGATTTCAACTTACATACAGATCGAGAATGTCATTCCCCCTTCCGATATTATAGAAAATCTGGATTGCTGTGTCTGAAATAAAATTCGAGGATGGCACATACAAGAAAGAATCAACGAGGCCTGGGCCTCATATGCTCTGCTCCGGCTTCACGAACTGGTCGTGGTGGGGACCATGCAAATCGCTGCCTTGGCCGGTGTGTTATAAGATCAACGTCACAAAAGGACGGCGTTCAGTCATATTCTTCCTCGTAACCCTCCACATGGGCAGGAAACCTGGCCTCGGGAGAGAGTGGGCGCCATTCATCAACAATGACTTCGCCGTCAATGTCACCTGTACTCGTCGCGGGTATCGGAGTATGTCTCCGCGCCTCGTAGTCATGATATTCATCTTTATCATCCTCGACATCCTCCTCACCTTCATCGTCAAATCTTTCCAGACCTAAAAACATCGCGTCGTCGGCGTCTTTATCGTCTTCGCCTGACGCTAGCGGAACATGGTCGCACAGGAAACGGGCAAGCGCTTCGAGATCAACCCTCCCTCCTTGAGACGCCCCTCCACCTTGTCCTTCATGAGACTTAGCAACATCGGTATCTGACCCTCGCTTCCTTTTCCCTCTGTTGCCACTCTTGCCGGTCTTTGTATGCTCGTCTTCCCGAGGCTCATGCTCATCCCACATTTCCAGTTGAATGAACCGCGCATACAGCTCTGTGGCTTCTTCGTCGCTCCTCAAAAGTTCCTCCAGCTCTCCAGGTACGAACAGCTCGTCGTCAGTGATGGCATTGACCCCGCCGCGCTGGGCTACGAGCATCTGAAGCCGCGTCGGTGTTTGGATGTTGGGTGCACTGAAAGACAGAGATGGAGTGGTGAGGATGTAGGATGCAAGCGCGAGGGAGGGGGGGCGGCCGGGTCGTGGTCGTGAAGATGGAGGTTTGGAGGTGGTGTGGCGTAAGTTGCTCTGCAAGGTGGAAGGGGGGGTAAGCGGGTTGGGTTCGTGGGTTACTGTGGTCGACGGGGAATCGGATAACGGGACAGGCGCGGACAAGGGATGGAGGAGGAAACGCGTAGCTTCATGGAGGGGGCGATGAATGGTCTTTTGACGTTTAGTCGGCTTTACCTGGGGGGCACCCAGTAAAGGCGTTTTAGTCGGTGGAGGAGGGGTAATGTCAGAGTCGCTCAGTGTATCAACCTCGTCGTCACTTGTCTCCAGAACGATGGTGGGCTTGAGCTGTCCCTTCCATATTTCTTCCTGAAATTGCAAGACATCGCGCAAGCCAAGGGCGACTATGGCGCGCTTGCCAATCTTGGCGCGACAATTGGATTTTACTCGTGAGCGTTCGTATTTGGTGAGCCAAGGAACGCGTTCGATCCAGGCGTTGATCTCGTCTTGGACGGATTTGTAGCGCTCCATGACGACGGTGCGGCCGACATGACAGCGGGCGCCGAGACACTGTGCGAGGTCGCCAAGGTTGGTGAGGGGAGTGCGGAGCTGTGCTTCGAGGGCGAGAAGAAGAAGAGCACATGCCGTGGGGGGACTGGGGAGCTGGTTGATGGGATGGCTGGGGCCGAGGCGAGCGAGGAGGCTGGAGAGGGAGTTGGCTGTATTTGTAGCAGAGCGAAGGCAGAGGGAGGCGAGCTGAGCCAAAAGAGGTCGGGGGAGGTGGGCGTCGTCTTCAAGGAGGAGACAGGAAAGGAAGTTTGTGAGGCCTGGGATGTGAAAGCTGGGGTTGGAGGGAGTGAGGGAGAGACTGAGGAGGGAGGTGACGGAGACGAGGGTTCGGACGAGGGCGGAAAACTTGTCTGTGAGGAGGAAAGCGATGTCGTGGAGGGCATCTGGACGGTGGGCCTCGCGGAGGGCGACGGCGAGACAGGCGCCGGCGACGAGCTTGGCCTTTCTGCCCCAACGGAAGTGGCCGAGAGCCTTGGCCTGGGTGAAGAGGGCGATGACCCGTGGGGATAAGCCGGACGCGTTGAGGGAAGTAGCGAGAGAGCGGATGTATTCGGTCATCGCGTACTGCACGCGAATCAGAACATCGGTTATGTGAAAGAGATGGACGCACGCTGTTTCTCCTATCCCGGGCTTCCTTGCCCTGCCCCGCAAGATCCCAATTGGATCCGAGACGGAAGCTCTTGAGGGTGGTGGACGGCACGAGGTGGGAGCCGGAGTCGGGGAGGGCGGCGAGGATGGACTGGGAGGCATCGACGAGGGTGCCGCAGACGGTGCAGATCTGGGAGGCGGCGTCGTCGTCCCAGACGGTGGTGGCCCCGCACTCTGCGCAAGGGGCCATGGTGGCGTGTGGACACGTGGGGAGGGGGAGGACCCCGGATGCAGGCGCGTCGACGCGTCGGGTCCTGACACATGTCAAGATAATCTTGTTTAAATAGCAAGGGACCACTCCCCCTTCTCCACCGCTCCACCATGCCTCCCAACCACCTCTTCGAGTCCAAGCCCTCCGCTGACATCCGTCGCAGGCTGTCCAGCATATCCACCAAGCAGAAGCCCAATGTCCCCTCCACCTATGCCAGCCTGACCGTCAGTACTCTCCATCTCCCCCATCTCCCCCCATCTCATCTCATCCATCCAGCCCATGTGGGCTGGCGTCGCCGGCACCATCGTCAACAACGGCACCCAGTACGAGATCGCCATATCCATCCACGATTCCGTCTACAGCACAGATTTCGCCTCCACCATCATCCCCTACTCCCCCGGCCAGCCGGAGAAGAACGCGAAAGAAATCCAGATCCACGTCCTCGACACCCTTCGCAAGTTTTGTGCAGAGCATCTCTGCAAGTTCCTCGGCGCCGGTGTCACCGTCTCCCTCCTCAAAGAGGCCAGTACCCTTTCCCTCTCTGCTTTCTGCCATATCACTCACCCTGGCCCTCACAGGCTCCCAATCTCTGCACCCGCCTCTGGTTTGACTTGGACATAGTTCCTATCGTCTTCAACATCAAGCCTTTCCACACCGATTCCCTCACCCGCCCCAACGTCAAGCACCGCATCTCCTCCACTACCGGCTCCTATGTTCCTTCCGGAGCAGAGACTCCTACCCTCTTGGTCGAGTCCGCTCACCTCGAAAATTTCAATTCCGATTCCACCTTACAAACCGGCATTTCGAACCGTCTCCCTATCCCTCGCACCCTCGACGAGCAGGCCGATTCCGCTGCTCGCAAGGCCATCATGTACTTTGGCCCTGGAAATAACCCTCGTCTTAGTATCGGTCCTCGCAATCAAGTAACCGTCGACGCCGCTGGCAAAATTCACTTGATCGACGATCTCGATGACTACAAAAAGACCGTTGGGTCCGGGTAAGTGTTTACCCCACAAACTGGTAATCAGATCAGAATGTCCGATTTCTCTATTTGATAGAACCTGGAATGCGGTCATCAAGCTTGCTGATGAACTACGCGAGAAAAAGGTCAAAATTGGGTTTTTCTCATCTACTCCCCAAGGAGGTAGGCCTCCCCTGTCGCTCTCTACCCCAACCCCTCCTTGACATCTCGACAGGTGGCGTTGCCCTCGTGAGATCATTTCATTTCATGTCAATCCTGAAAAAGGAATTTAGCATGTCCTTACTAGATGCGTCATGCCCTGATCAGGTTCTTGACGTTGCTGGATGTTGATGCCGCTTGGTATGTCTGATTCGTACCTCGAAACCTCCCCCTTGCGTCGGCCGGCTCACCAGAGTTTCCCGAGACAGGTATGTGCCGAACCCGTCCCCGAGCGTGTTTCGCATCACCAAGAACAATCACAACATCCTTCAGGGCGTTGCCGCCCCGGATCTTCGTCTAACCCAAGCCAACAAGGACCACTTTGATGCATGGATCCTCAAGAACGGTCTCCGCTGGACAGCCGAGGGCGGACCCCTGGCCCCAGGTGGTGTCGACGTTGCTTTCATAGGTACACCCTATCGTGTCTGCTGCCCTGCCCTTCTTGCTGATTTTGGGATTTCAAGATGACCCACAGATGCCCGGACTTATTCCCTTGATCAAGAAAATTCGCCCCGAACTTCCGATTGTATACCGCTCCCACATCGAAATCCGCAGTGATCTTGTCCACGTCCCTGGCTCGCCCCAAGAAGAAGTTTGGAAATACCTCTGGAACAATATCCAACTTGCAGATTTGTTCATCAGTGCGTAACTGCATCGTCTCAGTCCTTGACATCTATGAGCTCCAACACTAGGTCACCCCGTCAACAAGTTTGTGCCTAGCGATGTACCAATCAACAAACTTGCCCTTTTGGGAGCTGCCACAGACTGGTGCGTATTCCTGCCATTCAGAGACAACATTTCGTCATGTTTGGTACAGGCTTGACGGCCTGAACAAGCATTTGGGTTCTTGGTAAGCTCGCTTCTCTACTGGGGAAAATGTTATTGCTTTCTCACCTCAACATACAGGGATTCGCAATTCTATATGGGAGAATTTAGAAATCTATGTGCCAAGGAGAAGATGCACGAGCTCAAGTGGCCCGAGCGCGATTATATTATCCAGATCGCACGTTTCGATCCTGCCAAAGGTTGGCAAAACTCGCTATCGCACACAGTTCGTCATTCTGAGTTTTTGCTGGTAGGCATCCCGAATGTGATCGATTCGTATGCGCGATTCCGTCGCCTCCTTGCCAAGAAGGGACAAAACGACGACGACCATGACCCCCCGCAACTTTTGGTCTGTGGCCACGGCGCTGTCGACGATCCAGATGCAAGCATCATCTACGACCAGGTGATGCAACTCATCCACTCGGAGAAATATATCGAGTTCGCGAAAGACATTGTGGTGATGAGGTTGCCACCCAGCGATCAACGTCGGTTTCATGCACCTACAATCATTCTCGTCTACTGACAACGATCCTGCTGTAGTCCTCAACGCTTTGATGGCAAACGCACGCATTGCTCTCCAACTTTCTACTCGCGAAGGGTTCGAAGTCAAGGTTTCGGAAGCAGTCCACACCGGCGTCCCTATCATTGCTTGCCGGACTGGCGGCATCCCTCTCCAGATCGAGCACGGGAAATCGGGTTATCTCACCACGCCAGGCGACAATGCAGCAGTGGCGCAGCACCTTTATGAGTTGTCTACGGATGTTGGGCTGTGGCGTCGCATCAGCGAATACGCCAAAACACACGTCTCGGACGAAGTAGGCACTGTGGGCAATGCGGCAGCATGGCTGTACTTGGCAGTCATGTACAGCCGTGGCGTCAAGATTCAGCCAAAGGGCCAGTGGTTGAACGACATGTTGAGAGCGGAAACTGGGGAGCTGTACGTCGCAGGCGAGACGAAACTCCCGCGAGGTGGATTAGATGTCCTGGGTAAATGATGCGGCTTGAAGCACTCTCTGGCAGAGTCCTGATACCTCCTTCGAATCGACTCTTGGAGACTCGGAGACTGATGCGTATAAAAAATGCTTTTCTGTAGATGCTGCGTAGAATCTTGTAAAAATGTGTATATCTGTGCGATATGTATGCCTGTGCGATGTGACGTGACTGGGACAGATGACAATGTGGTTTTGCTTCCGCGTAAGTTGGCCAACTAATCCTTTCGTCGGAGCCACTCTATAACTAAAAGGACCAGAGGCAGCGAATGCAGTGTTGAACAACATGGAAGTCGACCTCCATCATTTGCCCTTCCGGTCGTTGCCTTCTAAACGACCCAGGTCTCCTGACACCTGTCTCGTCGACCGCCCTCAGGTAGCGTCAATCAATATTTATCGTATAAGGGTATCGTTAACGTTCCTAGAAACGCCTCTCCCTCGCAGTTGCGAATGGCGATCACGCTGTATCTCTCCTTTCTCCTGCCACGCGGTTTTACAACCACTATACCCCTCAGAGCTCTGCATGCACCTCACGCTTTCCGTCAGAAGACTGGGTACGCAAGACGGATGGCCTATCCATTGATAGCCCAGTCACAGCTGGAACGACGGAATCTTCATACGCAAGGGTTTGTAAGGGAGTGGCATCCTTCGTGGATGAAGACATGGTGTGTCTGTATTTTTCTCTCTCAACGTGTATATCCGTTCATTTCATGTCTCTCGTCATGCTGCAGGTCTTGGATCCGAACGGGGCTTCAGAGCAATCTGAGCCTCACTCGCGCGCAGAGCTGCTGCAGACGGCGTCGGAAGCTCATCTGATGATACCTTGTCCAATGCCGTTGAGTGGCACTCTTTCATCCAATACGGTTTTACAGGCAAACGGACTCATCGAGACGCGTCCTCCATCTCCCGTCGACACCCCTTCGATGGCGATGGCGATATCCCCCGCTTCGAGCGTGATTGCGCGGGCTGTGGCCACTCCAACGAGGCAACGGTTTACGATGGGTCCGAGATCAGATTGTTTAAAGTGCCAACAGGGGGTGAAGGGGCATTCCGTCCATTATTAGATGTTTGGGTTGGTACTTTCCGGACTTTGCATTTGGTCCTGCATACATTTATATCTACTATTTTTACAACCTAATATTTCATGTCGAAAGCTGGACATACGTGTAACTTAGTGGGATGGATTCCCAAACTTACACAAATACCTGATCAGCCGGTTTCAAAAAAAAAGTTGCTGTTGCAGCAACAGAATATGACGACAACTTTACCGCTGTTCTGGCATCTATCGTCCGCATTTCAGAAGGACCGTCTGGATGCCTCTGTAAAATTGATCGGGGCTCTGGAACAGTTCCAAGCGCAATTCACCCCGCAAGGCACCTCCGGCGAGGCAAGCTCGGACGAGGAGGGAGACGAAGGAAAGGAAGAAGAGAGCAATCCCAAAACTGACGGACTGGACGTGCTGAATGCGCAAGATGTCTCGTACTCCATAAGGCGGTTGATTCGGGGGTTGGCAAGTCCGAGGGAGAGCAGTCGACTGGGGTTCGCAGTTGCGTTGACCGAGGTGTGTCCATCGGGTCTTGGCGATGAGTGCGTCTCGTGCTGACGAGGTTTTCTTGATTAGCTGCTATCGCGGATAAATACTGTGACTTGCGCGCAGATAGTGACCCTAATAATGGACGGGACGAAAACGCAGGGGTCGATGACCGGCCAGGAAGAACGCGACGTCCTCTTCGCTCGTTTATTTGGCTTGACTGCCGTCATTCAATCAGGTCTCCTTGTCAGGACTGGAGCACTGGAAACGCCTGCGTCCTCTGCGCCGCAAGCCTCGACGCTCACGGGTTACGAAGAAACCATCAAGGCGTTGTTCGCTCTAGGAGAGAAAAAGTCGTGGTTGCGGGAAAGCGCATGGTGGAGTATCGCTCTGGCCGTTGATCCTTTGAAGGATTCTGAGGTTCCCTGGAAGACAGAAGCTGTAGAAGTCACCCTGCAACAATTATTCGTGGAAAACAAAATTTGGTCACCTGAAAAGGTGGCCTTGGGCCTCAAATTGCAGACGCTATATCCTGACCGCGATTGGCGCAAGTTGTTCTCGCCGTCGTTCAAGAATCCAGACCTTCTGCATAGTGCAAATTTACAAAATCTCGCCCAAATCTTGAAGGTCAATCGCGTCCTCGGTCGTCTTTTGCTGTTGACTAGATTGATGTTTTGGTTGGTACAGGAATCTACAGTGGATGACGACCGAAAACATATTCCGACGGCCTCCGCAGGAACATGGAAACCTCAACTACACTTTGTCTGGGATATCATTCTTGACCTGCTTCTGCCTGGACCCAACTCTACTACCCCACCGCGTGGATCCTTTCAAGAGTTTTTCCGAGTTGTTGTTGACGGTTTGTCAAATCTGTGTTGTATTGCGAGCTGCCAATCTCAGCCTGTTTTCGTAGAATCTCTGTTCTCGTCTACTTCCTCAGATGAGCGGAAATACTGGGGATTTCAGGTCTTCCAAAAGGCCTTGGCACGGGTGAAGCAAGATAACATGCCTATGCTCTTCACAAAGAATTTCATGCGATCGTGGATCAACCATTTGTCTCACCAAGATCGGTACTTACACAAAATAGCGAAACAAGCTGTATGATATACTCCCATGGTTCTAGTTTTTTGAACTGATTCCATGCTTTACAGGCCATCGGAATTCAGTCGTTTGTCCAAAGCAATCCCCAGTTCGGCTTTTCACTCATCCTCCAACTTACTGGCGTGAATGGCAGTCAACAATTTGACAAACTGACGAAGACAAAGACAGTTGAGAATGTACTTACTTCGATGGACATCGAAGGTATCAAAAACTATATTGCTCATCTCGTCCCACAAGCCCACCTTCCTAAAGGACAATCCGTTTCCCCGTGAGTTCATGTGCATTCCTCACAATCGGATTTTAATCTGGAGAAAAGCGAGGATATTCAGGCAATAAACTTGCGACGTTCGTGGATTATCGATCAATTTGGCGCTTTGATTCGCAGTGGAACGATCCCGAAAAACGACGAGTGGGTACAAGCCATACTGGACTGGCTGGTCGTCAACGGTCTGTTCGTCATCAACAAGAAATTGGAGAAGAGCCCTTACCAAGGGGTACGTTACAATCGTTTTCATGTCCCATATTTACTCATATTTGTAGCCACACACTGTGCCCAATCCCACATTTTCGGAAAACCTGCGCCAGGCTTGCGTGGGCAGGCTCCTTGCTTGTCTTGCTGACTTGAGCGGCCAAACCACGGTCGTCAAGTTTGGTGAAAAGTCGTCAAAGGTGGCTGCCGTGGCCTCGGACGGGGAGTTTTGGGTCGCAAAAGTAATTGATACTATACAAGCACTCGAGAAGGACACCAAACACGTGTCCTTATTGACTCAATCTGAGGAAGAGGAGATTTCCTTGCGTAAAAAAGCTTTGCAACTTGCAGACAGATTGAAAGACGTCTGTGAATCTTTCTTTCTGAAAAAGTGTGCACTACTGATGTCATTTCGGTGGCAGGTTTCAGGTGAAATGCAAGAAGCCGCCAAGGGTGCTCGATTACTCTTGCTGGCAACTGTACTTCACCAGTATTGCTCTAGTGGGCAAGATGAAGAGATGCACGGAGACGCTTTGGAGGTAGGAGTCTCTGTTCGTTACATAAATATGTTCATCTTACGCCTGGCAGGCATGCATTGACGCCGCCACGCGCATGTTTCCAGAGGATAAGAAAAACAAGAAGTCTCGCAAGTCTGGTGCCCCGGATGACGCCCCTCCCGCACCGGTTGATGTCTTCGTGGATACCATTATTGGTTTCCTCGAGAAATCTACCGCATATATGCGGTCCGTAGGCAACCAAGTTTTTGCCTTGCTATCCGCCGCTGTTCAAGTATCAACCATCGACCTCATTGTCACTGTGTGTATTAGTACGCATATGTCATGTACTAGCACTGAAAAGCCTTTAGCAACTGGAACATCGTGATCCCAGGGAACTTGCAGAGGATGACGATGAAGAGATGGAAGATATTGATGCAGAAACTGACGGGGGCGATGCCTTGGAAGAGGATAGCGAGAACGCATCAAGTATAGACGATAGCAATGACGAGGATGAGGATGTAGCACTCCGGAAAAAGATCGAAGAAGCTCTTATGGTCAACGGCATAGAAGCTGCTACAGGCGAAACAGATGACGAGGAGGAACTCATGGATGACGATCAAATGATGGCCATCGACCAACAGCTTGCGGCAGCCTTTCGTTCGCGAGCAGACGAAAAAAAGACAGGAAAAGGTCAGTATCTTTACCCATTATGCAAAACAGACGTCAATGTTCCAATAAGATATCGATGTGCAGCGAGAAGCGACGCATTTTAAAAATCGTGTGCTGGACCTAGTCGACACCTTCGTGAAGAATCAACCCACGAATCCTCTGGTTCTTCGTTTGATTTCTCCTCTCATGGACCTCATAACCGGTAGCAGTAATGACGAACGTCAATTATCCGATAAGGCGAAAGGTGTCCTTCGGTCACGGATCGTCAAATCGAAAGAAGTGCCATCTGAAGCCGAGGCTCAAGTAGCGCTAACTATTCTGAATGACCTACATAGTCGAGCTCGGAAGACGCATTTATCCGACATGTTGTCGACGCTGAGCGACTGCAGCATTTACCTGTCAAGAGTTTTAATCCAACTAAAGGCGGACCAGCCTTTGATCCAAGTCTACCAACAATCACTTGCCGACTTCCTTACAAGAAAGAACTCGTCGCTCAACACGAGTTTCTTTCAAGGTTTTATTCGACGCTATCCCGCATCCGCTTGGAGTCTTCGGACGGATCTCCTCGAATTATCGAATCGATCCGTCAATGTATATCGGCAATGTCAGGCATATCAACTACTAGAACAGCTAATCATACAACTCTCAGCTATGGTATTTTCCCTTTCCTTTGTATCGGGAACTACCACTGATATTCTCAAAAGGGTGAAACTCATTCGTCTGATATCCCCCAGTTTATGACGCTTCTGCGAAAGGATCTTCTTGAAGTTGCAAACCAAGCCTGCGAAGTGAAAGTTGCATTCACGGCGGTGCAATTGAAGCAACTGCTCAAATTAGGCATAGTTGGAGCCCGTCTTACGCAGAAGATAAAACCTGGGACAGCGCAAGAAATCTGGGAGCCTGATTCCTGGCATAAACTTTCCCAAAAGTTGTCATCTTGTCCTCGCTATAAAGAGTCTCGTGGATTGAGAGAGATGAGCGAGCAAATTGTGCGCCTCCTGAAAACTTCGAAAACTAAAGAGGACAACTTCATAAAGGAGAACGATGAGATGGTCATCAAAAGGAAGGCGGAAGATCACGATGCCTCAGAAACAGAGAAGCCGGCCGCAACCACGAAGAGAAGTAAACGCAAAAAAGTAGACACGAGTACATGTTAGCTATTCATGTAATGACAGTATACTTGCCAGTCCGTCCTCTGTCTATAATTCCGGTATATATCTCTTTCGTAAGATTATCATTGTACATAGCTGGGGCGCGATGCCTCAGGTAGACCCGGTCGAGAAGGTATCATATACAAGATGCAGCATTGACGAGATTTCGCAAGTCCTGCAACTTGGAGATGGCCATGACCCCTCTGCTGCGCGAACAGTCAGCAACCATATGGGCACTTTTAAAGATCCTAAAATTGGCGGTAGATGAGAACATTGTCCGACAGAAAGGGACGACTTCTCTACCAATTTCGCCTTTTCCGCTCTTCCACCTGGTTTTGTAATTTCGAGGCGCACTTAGAGGCAACGCTTAGAATTGCCTCCGGAAGGCCGGCTAGGCGACCACATTCAATGCCAAAGGATTCTGCTTGAAATATCAAGTTTTGCAGGGCTTCAAGCCGAAAAGCGACTTGCCTGTTGCCATACCAGGTAACAATCGGTAGAGGAAAGTTATTTCGCGAGTTCCGTTAATGCGAGAGTCCTCTTCGTAACCCATGTGAAGATTCTGAACCTCCATTGGATATTGGCTCTCCAGATTGGAGGCGACTAGAGGGTAATGAGTGATGAATAAGGTCTTGCACTTAGTTCCATCCACAAGGTGTTCCATTACAGCATCCGCTATTGCCATCTAAGACCTATGTTCAGAGCTGATAAAATCGATTCGGAGCAATGCCCACCCCGTCGAAGGTCGACGTTCCTCTTCCAAGTTCATCCAATATCACCAAGCTATTCGCTGTTGCAGAGTGAAGTATTTCGCTAGTCTCAGACATTTCCACCATGAAGGTCGAACGTCCTCGTGCCAGATCATCAGAGGCTGGTGGGGTGGTGAGGAGAGTATAATCAGGATGGGAATACTTCTTACCACCCATTCTGGTCAAAACGGAGTCGAGAAGTCTTAGTTTGACTGATTCAGCAGGAACATAACTGCCGATCTGTGCCATGATAGCAATAAGGGCAATCATCCGGACACAAGAGCTCTTCCTATAACGAGAAACTTGTAAAAAAAACGAATTCAAGAAACGGGTAATCACCTACCCTCCCATATTGGGTCCTGTGATAATTTTATTCCTTGGGTTTCCTCCTCCCATTGAGATGGTATTCGGAACGAAAGGGTCAGACCGAAGGGACTCGACCATCGGGTGTCTTCCGTTGACTATTTCCAATCTGTCCTCTTCGGTAAAGGTCGGGCGGACATAGTTCTCTTGGAGAGCCACCAGTGCAAGGCTAAGCAAGCAGTCAGCAGTAGCCAGTTTGTTCACGGCGTCTCTCAGGACGCTGTAGAGATTCAAGGCAATCTCCTCCAGAAACGACGAGAACGCTTTGTTTGCCTCGGCCTGCGCTGCATCAGCAAGGGTCCCCAGACAATAACGGTGCATGAAATCACCTGCAGAGTTTCTTGGTATTGCAACCTTTCCTCAACTTTATGTCGCACGTTTGGAGTTTGATAACGCGCAAAGTGTTTCGTTCTGTCCGCTGGTTATAAAGGAATACAAAGGGGGAAATAGTCGCTTTACCTGGAATGAAGTTGCCAGTGATCAGGTATGGGTCGATTGTCACTTCTCTTGACCTCGACTAGATACTGTGGAACGTTGAGAATTCGGAATGATGGGATTATAAGAATTTGCACATACCTCATCGCCTGCAATGGTCACCCATTGCAAAGATGGTAATCTCAATAACTTTTGAACTATGGCACACACATAAGTATGGGGAACCAAAGCATAAGCATCTCGACCGACTAGCTTTCAACTCATCCATAAGTTCGACTTCGACACACTGTATTGCCTATGATTGCATGTGGCTTAATCAGATGAGATAGTAGAAGAAGCTGATCAAAAACTTCTTACCAAAGCAGCATCATCGATGCCAGGATAGCGGTCTACATCGCTCCACATGAGGTCCTTCCTGCCTTGGGCAGCATGTTTCAGGGAAACAGCTTCCAGGACTTCTTTCAGCGGTCCCTTTAACTTTGGCAAGCAATAGATGATGTCGTTCAGGACGCCAGATTTAAATCCTACATCCGCTGGGGTTTCGAAGATATCAAAGGCCGATGAAATCTTGTCGAAAGCCGGTAGAAGGACAGCTAGCTCCTGTGGCGTGAGCTTGACAGAATGCTGTTAAATGCGAAGCAGGGATGCGCAAGACATATCTTGCCTGGCCGTATTGAATTCTGCAGAGGCCCTTTGCAAGGTCTGGAAGCCGTTTAAGGATTTGACGGAGTGTGACAAGTTTATCCGATGAGCTGGCTAGGATTTCTTCTACGGCACCTATGCGGTCCTCCAAAACACTTGAAATTATATGAGGATTGAAGTCCTGATGGTGGAGTATTCAAAGCCCTACCGTTGGTCCACCAATGGTCTACCTATCCAGTTGCGCAGCAGTCTCGCACCGAACTTGGTCTTTGTCCGATCCAATACCCATAACAAAGACCCGTACGTTGTTTGATCTGTCTCGTTGCGGTAAATTTCCAAATTTGTCAAAGTATTAGCGGCGAGTAGCATGTGTGCTCTGGTTGTAAATTTACTAAAAAATTTCGTTTCCAGGAAAGCATCCGCTATACTGAACGCGGACAGATATTTGATAGCATGGGCAAGGGCAACGACGACGCGCTGGGGAAAATCTGCTACTTCTGCCATTAACCTTCCTGTGCCGCACTTATGAGCGATGAATGACGACAGGCGAGGGGAGATGAGTACTGACCGACCCGGAAGCTTTCAGACGCAACCGCTGATTTTGTCTTGTCTGTGTAGAAATCCGAGACCAAAGAGAAGGCATCGGCGTAAGCCATGGGTTCTTTGAAATGTTCTATGCGAATTTTCCCGTGCATTGAGACGGTTCTAAAAGGGTGCATGTTGGAAAGGAGAGTCAATAAGAAGAATTTTATGCAGACCCAGAGAAGTGATCCAAGACTTTTGAGGTTGCAGCCGACAAACCCTTTTCATGAAGTAATAGCTCCGTGGGCCTTGTATGCACAAGTCTTGTCTGACCAACCGAATGGGTGGAGATTCGTGGAGAAAGATTCGGTAACTGACCTCCAGTTCAATACGCATCAGTGAATCTACGCAATGCTGGTTCGAGTTCAACCAGTGGAGAAAGCGATTAACACCTACCCTCGAAGTCGTCCCAAACAATATCTCCTGTGCTCGGACAAATGGTAATTATGCCTAAAGAGACGTCGAATGAGGATTTTCCTTTCGGTTCCTCTACGAGGCACATGAATGGCGGTGGCATATACCGTTCCAAATCATCGACAGAATCCAGTTCGTCAACATAACTGCGAAATGTCAAACAAACGTCGCATGCAAAACGGAACATCCTACGTCGCAGCAGTATACAAATGACTCAGCTTCCTCTCAAAGGGTGTGTTTCGATTCTCGCTGGCCTTTTTCAGTGCCGCAGTCTCCATTTGTTTTACAATGCCAACTCGGTAACCCTGTGCCAAAAGCCTTGAGAGACCCTGAGAACCTGAGAAAGTTGGGCTGGAGAACGACTTACTTCTTGAGATGTACGTTACATCTGTGGAAGGGAATCGATGCGACCAGGAAGTTACGATCGTTAAAAGCGACCATTCCCAATTCTTTAGCTGCCACCTATGTCGGAGGTATGAAAATGGAGAAATTGGCAGAAGATAGAACCAACATTTGCGTCATCTCCGAAGAATTTGAATTTATAACCAACTTCCACCATGAGTACGGTGCCAGGATTCTCTTTCTTTAATCGCAAAATCTGACCAGGAAGACATTCCAAAATCAACAATATCTTGAGTGGATGGGACGTTCAAATACCTGATTTTCTAGGGGCGTATACGACTGCCCATTCGGGCCCAGACTTGCATGACTTCTGAGCTTCTTCGTGGGAGCAATAGAATTGGCCGCTTTACCCTTTCCTTTTGCTTTGTTTGAAAACATGAAGCTCAGTTCTTTGAATGCCTGATCTGATTCGCTACCAGAAGATGCAGTGTCCTCCACCTTTATGGGGGTCGGAACATCAGGAGTCTTGAGGAGGAATGGATTGTTCTCAAGGAGAAGCTTTTTCTTAAAGGCTTCATGACGTTCTCTGGCTGAAATCACCTCAGCTCCAGTAAGCTGTCTTTCCGAGGTGGTGCTCGTTGCTGGAGATGCGGGAGTGAAACCCCACCGTCTTGCAGCCATTGTTCCGCGGTCATCTGTTGGTGAATTCTGTAAATTGCAGTTTGGTGATGGTCCCCGTAGTTTCTTTGCAGGAGGCTCCGCATCCAAGTCACTATCTAGTGTCAAGTCCACTTCAATCGGCGAACGTGGCCTTCTCTTGTTTGATTTCTGAGGGGAGGACTTGAAGAATGACGAAATGGTGGGTTGTGACGCTTTATGGGCCACGTTCACAGGCATGTCGATCTAACTTTGGTCGAAGACGCGTGAGTCGTTCGCGGTTTAGTAGACGTGAATGTCGATCACGTGCTTACATTTCTGACACCGTTCTTTCGAATGACTGTACCGGTCATTCGACGTTATGCGTTCGCCCGCCCAGTGTCATGCTCCATTCTGCGTGCTTGCTGCGCGAGATGGAAATCCATGGCATCTACACAAGACGGACCCGTTTTTTCCGAAACGAACCGTAGGACTTTTCACCGGCGACCGTCAAGACTATTATTCTTAAATCTTTCTAGGCGCCGAAGCCACCATGAAGCGGTTCTGGAAGGATGTTGACATAGAGAGGCGTAAAAATATGCTCGCAATTACCCTGGACAAACATGCCCTCAAGACACCATCAGGGAACACGCTGCTACTACCAAGGAATAAGTCGCTAGTAGCTTCACTCATTGCGGCTGAATGGGACCACCAAGAGACATTACTAAAGCCGCATGCCCTGCCTGTGGTAACCCAAATATGTCCATTCGAACCAGCACTCTATGCTGATCACTTTTAGACCTCGATAGCCTCAAGAGCTGTTGATTCGCTAGCTGACGAAGCGACGTGTTCGGAGGTTCGGGAGTCCTTGCTTAATTACCTGGATACTGATACCATCTGGTTAGTTTCTTATCGTCTCCACTTCACATGACAGGAATGCTTACTACCCTACAGTTTCTACCAAAATTATCCCCCGCAACTGGAGCGCTTACAGGCCGAACATTGGGATCCATTACTTGATTGGATCAGGAAAACGTTCGATGTGACCATCATCAAGAACGACTCCGTTCTTTCGAATTCACAACCAGATGACACCAAAAAGAAACTCGCTGAAGTAATAGCCAAATTTGACCACTGGGAGCTTGCGGGTATGTCATGATCACATCTTCCTGAAGTAATGCGGTTTATCTTTTTTCTCATCGAGCAATGGAACGTGCAACATATGCCACTAAATCTTTCCTCATTGGTTTGGCACTGGTCAAACGGCACCTCACAGTGGAACAAGCGGCCTTGGCAGCGACGGTCGAAGTGTCCAGCCAAATAGAAAGATGGGGAGAAGTAGAAGATAGTAAGTTCGAGGCCGCTTGATTGAACTCGACCGCTGATTAAATGCCTTCTCAGCTCATGATGTAGACTACCAAGACGCCAGGAGGCAACTTGGAAGCGCTGCCTGTCTCCTCTCAAACACATAATTTGAAACGGAGGAGCTTCTCCTGAGCCGACGCTGGGTGTGTTCAATCAGGGTTATAAATCATTTCATCTGAGCGTGATGTCGTTAGACGGATTTTTCGATTCCCTGACTGAGGAAACTAGTTCTGGACCCTTTCAGATTTACCCCTTAATGCTGAACAAGTTTGTAAGCCGATATCCTGGCTCTGGAATCCCTGTCTCCGATCGGCTCCAATTTCAAGAAAACAGCCGTTCTCATTAATCGCAAGCTGACTTGCCCTAGCCTAAATAACGCTTGTTGTTCCCGGACCTACAGGTAGTGCGAGGCACTCGAATGCAAGTGCGAGATTCGAAGTCTCCAGACATTCTATACCTCAACACAGATCCGAAGGGTGCATGGTCATCAGACGAGTCCTCTACCCTCACGATCACCGCTGGTCTGGTGGAGGCAACTCCCCGGGGCACTTGTCTCTATCTGAACAGAAATGAATCAAGGGTATCATGCGCATAGTTCTCGCAAAACTGCTCTCGGGCGCGACTATCATCGAACTGGGTACCACTTGTGGTCATTACGGTTAACTCATAGAATCGAAATGGTTTATATATCAAGAATATCGAGCCAAATGAACGTCGACCCCTCCTTCATAACAAAGAGATTTGTCTGCGTCCCCTCCGCAGCAATAAGTAATAGACTCTAGTCGTCCAGCACGGTTCGCAGACTACCTGAGGTCACTCTTCCTTCCTCCCCTGGATAAACAGAGCGGAAGATTGGCCACTGGCGGAAACCTTAAGATCACACCCTCAGGGCCTGGTACTTACATGGGCGCCTTCGAATTTCTCAAATTTCTCGGAAAACAACAGGCCCTAACGCCGCGGAACGGCATGATCATTTCCCATCCATTGATTTTGGAGCATACCCAGGCGGCCAGATGCTGCTCAATTCGTCATAGCTGCGAGAGATAAGTGAACTGGCCGTGGATACCCCGCAGCATAATCAATGAGCTCTGGTGAACATCAACGTTCAACCTCAAAGTATCGAACATCAGACTCGCCAGAGTCAGGAATGCGTCCGCCATCACGTTCTATGGTTATGGTATGGAAGACGTCTAATGAGGAACATTCAAACCGTCAAATCTTCTCGCTCCTCCTCCTCCCTGAATAGCTCGAGGGACGCCTGCTTCTGCCACATGCTGCTGTAAAGGCCACCCAGGTCCAACAGCTCCTCGTGCGTGCCCTGCTCCACAACCTGGCCATCTTTCATCACGATGATAACGTCTAATCGACACATGTAATGAGTATCATGAAACCGGAACAATGTGGAACTGCAGAGCTTACCGGCTTCGACGACGGTTCTCAGCCGATGTGCAATGAAGATGCTGGTGCGCGATTCCTCCAACAAGATGGTGTTGATATTCTTCATCAGATCGGACTCAGTATGCGCGTCCAATGCAGAAGTCTGTAAGAATCGATACTGTGTATGAAGTCAAGGACCGAACGAAAATTGTACGACTCACCGCCTCATCAAAGAACAAAATCGGAGGATCCTTCAACAACGCCCTCGCAACAGCCAACCTCTGCTTCTCCCCCCCACTAATCATCAATCCCCTCTCCCCAACCTGGGTCTGATACCCCTCGGGCAGCTTCATAATGGTGTCATGCACATTCGCCTTCTTCGCGGCCGCGGTCACTTCTTCATCGGTGGCATCCAGCCTGCCATACCTGATATTATGCATGATATCCGAATGGAATAACGGCGTGTCCTGGGGAACCACACCGACTTTGCTACGCAGGCTTTCCAATTGCACGTCGTAGATGTTTTGGTCATCGATGAAGATCTGCCCAGATGCAGGGTCGTAGAAGCGGAAGAGGAGGCGGAAGACGGTGGATTTACCGCAGCCCGAGGGACCGACGATGGCGATTTTCTTGCCGGGGGGCACGGTGAATGATAGATTGCGGAAGATCTGGCGGTCGGAGTGGTAGCCAAAGGTGACATTTTCGAAGCGGATAGAGCCACCTTTCAGTTGAAGGGGCTTGGCTCCGGGTTTATCCTGTTGGTTTAGATTAGGTAGAACAGAAGAGAACATGCGATCCGCAAACCTGTGGAGGATGATTCGTTTCAACCAAGTTGTATAACGTTTCCATGTCGAGCAAATTCTGCCTCATCTCACGATAGATGGTACCCAAAAAGTTGAGAGGTAACGAGAGTTGGAAAATCAGTTGGTTGACCATGACGAGATCTCCGACGGTCATCGTTCCTAGAAGATGGCTTCAATATTTACGAGAGGAAACAAAGAGAACAAACCATTGAGCACCCCCTGAGCACCTAAGAACATGGCAGACGTCAAAGCGCTGGAGAAGATGATATTTTGTCCGGAATTCAGATAGGCTAGGGATGTTGCGACCTTGACAGATGCATTTTCATATTCTGCAAGATGTTTGTCGTACCGAGTAACCTCGTATTTCTCATTGTTGAAGTGCTACTAGGACTCCGTGAGTTAATTGGCATCTTTCAGCCAAGAAAAAGTCGTGTGTTGCGCACTTTCACGGCTTCAAAGTTGATCAGAGCATCGACCGCAACACTAGCAGCTTTGTTGTCCGCCTTGTTCGCTTCCCTTCGGAAGCGTGTCCTGAACAGAAGGTCAATTTGAAGGACCGTGGTACTACAGGATGACTAACCTCCATGAGGTCGTCTGGACAGTAAACCAAGTATATGCGGCCATGGTGATGGCTGTGATAGCAGCGAAGTCCCAACCAAATTTATATGTCTCGATAGACAATCACAATCCAAAGAAAAAAATGGCAATAGTGAAATGAACTCACCAGAATGCCACAGACCATGGTGATTTCCAATGCGGTTGGCACTATGCGGAAAAGGACAGCTTGCAGAAGGAAGGTGATGCCTCTGAAGAATTCTCGTGGTCATTCCTCTTTTCCTATGATAGTACCAGGTCCGGACGTACTTTGTACCACGGTCGATGGCGCGAGTCAAGCCACCGGTTTGCCGAGCCAAGTGGAATCGAAGGTCAAGGTTCAATAGGTGCTCAAATGTCTCCCTCGCGACTTTGCGAATAGCTCGCTGACCGATCCCCGCGAAAATGGCATTCAGTGATTCGCCAAAAACAGTCGCTCCGATACGAGCAGCTCCATCTAGAAAAAGCCTCTGTGTCCTAGCCCTGGAGGTAAACGGGAGTAGACTTACAGCCCACGATTAAACTTCCTGCAACTACCCAGACTGTGGAAGGTGCCGTGATATCGAGATTGAGGGAGTCGATGATGTTCTTGAAAATCCAAGGAACTTGGACATTGAGGACCTGTTGAGAGCCAGGTAATCAGGACGAACACGCCGTGGTCAGAGCATCCTGCAGGACGCACCTTGCCTCCAATGAGCAATCCGAATCCTAGCAAAACCGTTCCCCGCGTCTTCCAATCGTTCTTGGGCCACACATTGACCATAAGCCGTTTAATGATGCCCAAATCAATCTTCCGCTGTTCCTTCGCGGTCGGCTCCGCCGCTTTCTCGTCTGTCTTTGGCCCTCCACTGGGCCACGGAACTGCTGGTGGAACGTCCCCCTTAGGCGCCATATGCTGAAATGTTCTCTGTGAAGCAAGCCGCATATCTGTGTGGATGGCTTGGCGCACCGTCCGCGCGAGGACATGGATCTGAGAATGACCGCAGCGCGGACATGATGCAATGGATGCTCGGACAGCGTGAGGGGTGCCTAATGCTCGGCTACGGAGACTACGGGTCAGACCGAGCATTTGCAAGTTTTGGGTTGGGCGATACTGAAAGAACGGCCTTCAGGTCTGTCGGGTCTGGGTGGTGACTATATGCACTATAGTGATGACACATAGCGTGATACATTTCCATCTTATCTTATCGACACCTTCAACGACACTTAGTAAGGATATCGTTATCTCCAACTAGAACCTCGTAGTTGGGCACTCCATTGCCTTTCCTTTGACTCTCAGAGTCCATTTGAACTCGACTTTGAAAATTTGCAGTGTATGTTTGCGAGACCGTTCCTAGATGTCCCGGAAAGGCAAGCGATATTTCGTTGTTGGCCAATCTCTCATTCGATGTTATCCTCAGTCTCTTCAGGATGCTACCAGGAGACGTGCACCTGGATAGCTTTGCGCTGGACAGCTCTCATGTGGTATAAATTTATCAGACAACCAATTCCAGTCATAGGCCAAGACTCTTCAGCTGCTAAGCACCAGTGCCCAAGATTCAATCGACAAAGGGTGCCCGTCTTATGAGCCCACCCGTGTTCAAAATGGGATTTTGTATAATCTGATGGAAGTTCGTTTGTACGATTCAATCTGGAAGTACATATAGGCCATCATCGCTCTCTTATGAGGAGTATGACCAGTCCCTCTGGAAAGACAATGAACATGAAAAGCCATTGGGGCCAATCAGTGTGACATGTGACGCGTGACACTGTCGTTCATTTACTTGAACTTGCCAAGCCCGCAGGCGTCTCTGAGCGACTTTCAATCCTTGACCAACTCTGTAAATTATGATGACCTCTTTGCCTTCTTCCTCGGGATCTCCCAACGGCATCAATGGGCACACAAACGGTTCAACCTCGCACAGCTCTTCTGACGCTGGGGTCGAATCGACAGAGGCGGGGATGGCAGGCTCGCAGTCGTCGGAATATGGAGTCAATGGCTTCTCTCAGTAAGTCTTACAGTATCCATCCAATCCCTTCTGCACCATACGTTGCGTTGACAAGCATGTCACGGACATCATGTGGCATTCCTGACTCACCTTGGATTTACAGACCACCCTACGAAAATCATCACAACGAAGAAATTGTAAACCACCTGTACCACTCAGGATTCCAGACAGGAGTGAGGCATCATTCACAGTGCTCTACTGTGATGTCTTACTGAAATATCGTCCTTTTCTTGAAATAGAATTATGCAGATACTATTCTTGTATGTGCAAACAACGTCTATCATGCCGTTCCATCTCAGCGAGTATCCCAGCATGTACATCAAAATGTGTATCGATTGCATGCCATCATATTGTCGCGTTCACCTTTGTTAGCACACCTCATGTCCACATCACCCCAGGTCAGCGGTCAGCGGGTTATCTACGTCAATCTAGATCAAGAGCCCGAAGTAACTCAAGAGGTATGTTCTGTTTACTCTCGATGAAACGACTCATAAAGTTAAGCTTTCTTTACCCCAGGGATTTGCCATAGGTATTTGCTCAAATTGAGTTTATCTGAGAAGCTAACGTTCCTTTCTAGCTCTGGGTTATCTCTACTCTGGGATATCCTTGAATCTGATAAGATCTGACAACGCTCGCGCGGTCTTGGCTGCAGGTTGTTTCCTTGGTGGCATGGAAGATCTCTGCCGATATTCTTACGAAACGTGCCGGCAATCGATCACGGTAGAAACCGTTGGTGGATGGGTAGATTTCATCGACACCATTCCTTCCTCTACCAACGGATTAACCACACCCGACCTCCCTAAGACATCGGTCTTTGGCTACTATGCCCACAGACTAAAAGAGGACGTGTATCATTTCCTTGTCGATACCCTTCCTGAAATCCTCGAATTACGACATTCCCCCTCCGAAGCTTCCTCTTCCGGACAAAATGGACGTGATGTCCTCCTTCAAATTTATTCCCGTGTGCCGTTTGAGATGTTCAAAACTGCGGTCGAATCCCCCAACTTCCGACCAGGTGTGTCTTGGTCAACACCGCGTTTGGCCTGTACTCAATCCCCATCTTTGATGTAGATTCCACAGGATCCGACCAAGCTCGCTTCAAATTTGCCAAGGATGCGATTGAAATACGGAAACGGGGAATTGCGCGAGGCGCTGGTGCCGAGGAAACAGTGGTGCTAGCGTTTGGAGGAAACAACTTTGGAGGGAGTACCGTACACATTACGCGCAAGATGCGCAAGCGACCGTTGTGGAAGGTGAACGCGTAGATATTTTGAGCAGAGCTCAATGCAATGCATTATTTTGTGAACGAAAAACGTGATTCCGTCTTTACACTACCCTCGTGTAGGCAGACCTTCCTTGTTATAGTGATGACGACTTGATTTTTAAATGTCTGTCATCTCCCAATCGTACTTATGCTCTTACGTCGCGTCCTCGCTGTAGCGCACTCGTCGTTTCCTCGTCAGACAATTCCAAACAGGCAGGCGTATTCACCGGCTCACCCAGCCACAGCGACCATCAAAGTCCCTCAAATGGCCGAGGCCATCGCAGAGGGGACTCTGAAGTCGAAACAAGTCGGCGACGCCGTCGCTGCCGATGAAGAGGTTGTGACGATCGAGACCGACAAAGTATGTCCCTCGTCCTCCCATTTACTCTTAATTAATTTCTCGCAGATTGACGTCTCCGTAAACGCGCCACAAGCTGGGACAATACTCAAATTGCTTGTAGACGAAGAAGCAAGCGTGACCGTCGGCCAGGACTTGTTCCTCATGGAATTCGGCGAAGGAGCCAAAGCCACCGCATCGTCCCAGTCTGCCCCTTTCGTGGAGACCCCACAGGCGGGCCCGTCTGATCCCGGCCAAAAAGACACAAAAAGAGCACAGCCTGTCGTTCGGGGACATCTCCAAGAAGGAGAAAGAAGTGGAGAACAGGCAAAGAACCTCTTTAGCCCAGGAAAGCCGAAGAGAGACCAGAGTATGTCTGCCCTCAGCCTTGTCCCGCTCAATTAATAAGCCTGTATCCCAGGTCATAATGAACCGTATGCGGCTCCGAATTGCTGAGCGTCTCAAGGAATCCCAGAATTCTGCCGCCTGACTCACGACTTTCAACGAGATTGATATGTCGTCACTGATTGATATGCGCAAGAAGTACAAGGATTCCATAATGAAGGAGTATGATATCAAGCTTGGTTTTATGAGTGCCTTTGCCAGAGCATGCGCACTCGCACTCAAGGAAATTCCGGCCGCAAACGCCTGGATTGAGGCGAGGAAATCGTCTATCAGGATTACGTCGACCTGAGTGTTGCCATTGCAACCCCCAAAGGGCTGGGAACACCCGCAGTCAGGAATGCCGAGTCGATGAGTCTCATCGCAATTGAGAAGGAGTTTGTGTTTCTTGGAAAGAAGGTAGTGTAAGTCTTGGGTTTGTTAACGAATACAAATTCAATCCATTTTTATACAGGCAAGAGAGGGTAAACTTACTCTTGAGGATATGGCAGGAGGAACTTTTACCATGTCTGTCTATTCTCTTGTGCTTCAGCCTTGTTGGTTCTGATGCCGCAATGTCAGCTCCAATGGGGGGTTGGTTCTTTATATGGTACACCTATAATCAACCTTCCTCAGGCTGCTGTTCTTGGTAAATTTCGAATATACCTTGTGACTTCGCGAAACTTATCATTTTACAGGCATGCATGCCAGTAAGGAGAAACCTGTTGTTGTTGTTGCAGGCGAAATTGTTATACGCCCCATTATGGTTGTTGCTCTCACATATGATCATCGGTTGTTAGATGTGCGACTCAGTAGGAAGTGCTAATTTTATGCAGCAATTCTTAACAATTGTTTTGATTCCCGTCGATTTATATGAATTTCAATTCATCATGCATGTGATGTAGGACTAGACATCTGGCAGGATTGCAAGATTGTCACCCACTCCTCTCGACGGTTTGAGAACGAAAAACGTGGTTCGATGTCGTTCTCGTTTTTAGACTAGCTCCGGGCTTTGCCAGATGTAAATGTCTGACAAGATCTCCAAGATCGCCACCAACTCCTCTCGACGGCTGTATCAAGAAAATTCTTTGGCTCTGCCTGCGCTACCATCGATGGAAGTCTCTCTCTCATGGATCAGAGGCGCGTGGAGCACACGCGTTTACCAACTCCACTTCATACTTAAGAACACGAACTATTTCGCACCCATGCTTCATTGAAATGTCTGATACCACCTACAATCTCTTCTTTACTGGGAAAGACGACTCCCGGTCTTGTGTCATCATCGGCGAGGATACCAAGCCAATCTACTTTTGCTTCGAGACTCCAGAGCCCGGACTGGTGTCCAGCATTCGAACCACGGTGCGGACCTAGATCGTTCCTCTCCCAAGCAGAGTCATTGAATCTGGCTCTCGGTTCTAAAGCTCTATAGAAACAACAAGGATGTCTGTGCCATGCTGGATTGGGGTCCGGGGAATCACCTCGGCAGCGCGACGATCGGCTCGCGCCATGTTTCCATGTCCCAACTCGTCCTCCCTTGTTCAAATCCCAAGTAACAAAATTTCTTCATTCTCGTATCTCTGCTGCGATCGCCAATGATGAAACGTACCCACCCAGTGCCCGCGTTTTCACTTCGGCCGATGGTCGAAAATTTGAATGGAGACAACGACAGGACAACCCAACGTCATACGATGTATACGTTTTGACTTTTGTTCAAACTTCAGCCTATTTTCTAATATCACTTCTCTCTAGCTCTTCTCCGTGCCCAACCTACAAATTGCGGCTTTTCGCCGGTACTTCCAGATGACTGCTGTTGGCCCATCCCACGGCCTGTTGCAGTACACGTTTACCCACGAAGTCCTACTGATGGAGGCACTGCTGGCTTTGTGCCTCAATCGCTGGATAGACCTTCACGGTTTTTGAAAAAGAATCATTGCATTAACTCAGGTGTATAAATTACTTCATTTCAGTGTCACAGCAGAATAGGTATCCATATACAAAACAATTCATCAGATCCGAATGAGAGGGAATAGCGTGATCATAACAATCATGTATGACAGAGATAAGTTAAAAGATGATGCGGGATAGATACCTAACTTGCTCTCGCGGTCTGCCTCATTTCATCCACTCGTTTGTCGAGGTTCCACGTTGTGTCGTTCGTTGATAATGATGATGAGGGGGAGTGACCCAGATGGCTACTCGGCACGAAATTGAATGATCCTGCATCTATGCCTTGCGAGATTTCATCAATCAATCGTTCGATGTTGTTTGACGGGCTATAGAAGATCTTTCGAGGCCAAGGTGGTTAAACGTGCAAGAGGAAAGCATGAAATTAAATGCATACCTTGGTCTCCGGCCGCTTCCCCGACCTTTTTCGCGAAACGAAGGATCCCGTGCTTCCTTTTGACCCTGTTCGAGTATGCTCCTTGAAAAAGACCTGTACACCACCTTCCCCAGAGTACTCTGAGGTAAAACTCGCCCGGCCGCTGTATACCGACTCTTCCTCATCATCTCGCAGGCCATTGACGATTTTCCTGATTACCACCATTTTAACGAAGGTATTAAAGAAAAAGAATCAACACACCAGATGGTTTCTCCATTAGCCAACTGTATAACTTCCACGCCAGCCCCTGAGTCTGTGGGTTCTTGGGGAATCGCACTTGGAGATCTGCTTTCACCAGCGTACATGTCAACCCTAGGGAACAGGGTTTAATGGATAGGGGTATCTCGCAATAGGAACTTACAGAGAATCGTAAGTCGAATTTGACCTCTCGACTGCTCCATCTGCAGGGACGGCAAGTCCAAGGTTTGAGGGGAGGGTGGGCACAGGAGGCGCTGGACCATTGGAAAACCGTTTGAACGTCGGAGACCGTGGAGGAGGAGGAGTGGGCGCTCGGTCATGGATAGAACGGCTTGAAGTCGAGGTAATGCTGCCTCGCTGGCGTCCTGAAGGATTTTTTCCCATCAAGGCAGCGAGTTCCTCGGCAGTCATTTTTGAATCCGGGAAGATGATGGTCCTTCTGATAATCGCGCCTGGAACCCTATCAAACTGACCTTCTCGAGGTGGACGGCGGATAGGCTCTGGAAGCCCACGGGAATGCTGCCTAGAGGCCGGTCTGTCTCGGGATGTTTGGTAGTTGGGAGTGGACCTCACGGTCGTCTGGGGCTCTGGTGTTACGGCGCGCAAATTCTGCTCGTCTACACTTCCCGGGCTCAAGGGCGCTGACCTCAAATTGTCAACAGGGGTCACAGTATTCCCTGCGACACCCGAAACGGTCTGGGTTAATAAATGTTTGGAAGATGTCGATCCTTTACGAGCAAGGAAAGCCTTCAACTCTCCTTGGTCAATACCCATCTTGTTGCCGGCCTCAATGAACTGTTTCAAAGTGTCGTCTCCGTCGGCAGGAGACGAAGATTCAGGTGACGGGGATGACTGTGGGGAAGTTGTTGGGACATATGACGTGTCGGGAGATTTAGGTCTCGGTACCCTTACAAGAGGTGAATCAACTTGGCGGGTCAGTTGTATTGCAGGAATCGGGGAGTTTCGAGAAAGAAGGGTATTGCGTAAGTCGGATTGGGAAGAGTTGTCGGGAACGCGTGGTTTTCCACGTAGTCGGGCCATAAATCCCCTAAGGCCCGGACCAGCTGACGCAGGTGGACTGGGAACAGGCACCTTGAACCTTGCTTCTGTCGCACTGCTGGGAATGGCCACACCAGCGACCTTGAGTTGAGTGGAGTCGTAATGCGCAACCTGGGCGGGAAGAGGTGAAGGGGATGTGTACCGAATGGTTTCATCCTCAGTCGACGGGTTGTTCTTCGCACGCAGGTTTCCCGCCAACTTTTTGAAACGCGAACCAATCTTAGATGGACCAGAGGACGACAACGAGGGCGTCCGGACAGGAACCGCATCGATGCTGGTAGAGGCCGAAACGAGCCGAGGATTGGAAATCTGGTTCGGATTGATGCGCTTTTTGTTAATGGTGCCATTTCTGGAGAGAGTAGCATAAGGATCGTTTGAATCCTTTGACGGAGACTTCAATGCTAACGTCGCAGCGTCCATTCTCTGTTGTACCTCCTGAGCCAGCTTGGCCTCTGCCTGAGGCGTCTGTGGAAGTCTCGGCATGGACTGATTCCGATGCATTTGGAAGGGCGGAGGTTGCTGAGGAGAAAGAGGCGTCAGAGTCGAAGATTCGGGACCTGGGTCAGGACCACCAGGAGAGTTTCCCTGGATTTCGGAAGTATTTCCATCTCGGACTCCTTCCTCTTCTTTACCAAACAAAGCCTTTGCAAGATCTCTATTCTTAAGGGTTTTCGGCGAGGGAGGAGTTACCTCGGTAGTTTCTGACGAGGATGAATGTTTCTCGGAGATCAGAATCGGGCCAGGCCTCGTGGTCGGGGACGAGGGAGTCTGAATTTGAGGAGGAGGGCTTGCAATCTAAGGGACTTGAGTGGTAAGTTGCAGGCAAATCAACTTTTCACTCACCCTATGTTCCCGTCCATTGACAGAATAGTTAGATTGGGAAGTAGAAGGTCTTCGTCGCCGCAAGGACGATGCCGCCCTTTCTGGTCGTTCTTCCTTGGTGATGGAAGCACTCACCAGCTTGTCATGAATTGCTTGGAAGTCTGACTTGCTGAGCCCCGCATAGCGAGCAATGTATTCCTCTGGATCCCAGTCATCGTCTCCCGACTCTGCTGGTGTGGAAAACTCATCAAAACCAGAGAGGTCATGCCACACGGTGTTTGGTGCATCGGGATCGGTAATTAAATTGAGCGAGCGGTCTTTCTCCTCTCCCTCCCAGGTGTGGTAACTAGAACCATCTGACTCCAGTGACGAGCGTGAAGAGTTGGATAAAGGAGAGAACATGAGTGGAGGTATTGGGCTTAGATTGAAAAGATTTGAAGGAGTGTTTTGTTTCGAGGAGCGCTTACGCGATTTGGCTGACGGAGTATAGTCTGGCGGAGTCGGCGATGTGGGGGAACGAGGAGGATTCTGTGTCGGGGTAGGGGAACGTGGTCCACGCACGTGTGAGGTGAGGTCGACACCTGACATCCTTGAGGACGAGCGGTCTGCAGATGACGTATGACTCTCTTCGACGGGAAATGCTCCTGACAAACTTGAATGGGCGGCCTCGTTGACACTCGGTGATTCAGAAAAATCAGGAGAACGAAGACTGGGTGTATGGCGACCGGTTGCATCAGAACTATTGAGACCATCATCACTGGTCCAGCTCCCATTCTTGGCATGTCTTGACTGGTTCTGAGATACATTCCAGACGACATGCGACGGTGTCCCAGGACGAGAAGACACGGTTAGGGGTTGATATGGAGGGTTGGACAATGGAGATGCAGGCCTTCTACTATCATCGGGAGTGTAACGGCCGTTTGTACTGCGCTGTAGGAAGAGTGTTGTAGTCGGAGACCGGGGCGCAGACTGAGAGGACACTGAATCCCGTCGAGGGCGATTGGTATTACTATTCAGGGGGAGAGGTAAAGCTATTGGATCAGCGAGGCCGAGCGGAGACGTTGCACGAGGGGTTGTGGAGTGTGATCTGAGATCCTCTGGGTCAGAATCACGCGGGGTCATGGGACGTGGCATGCCAGGAATGTAGCCAGGTAAGATGCGGGATGGAACAGGGGATGCGCGCTTGTCGGGCATATCGGCGTTCTGGACTTGCTTATCCGAACTGATGGCCATGGGGGGTTGAAATATTGAGGATTGCGAAGATGCATCAGAACTTCTCTAAGACGTACGAATTGAATGATGGATAGTGAAACATTTCAGGGAGGAAATAACGTACGACCAATTCCATAGGTGGGGGCGAATGGTCGTGATTTATTCGAGGTATTGGTGTGGATCGCGGCATAACAATTTCATCTTCAGCCTCTTGAATCCCCTTGAACGCCTCCTCGAGTGCGATAGATGCACGTTTTAAGCCAAGCGGACCCAAAGTCTTCGCAATACGGTATTCTGCGACAGAGACGAGCTGTTCTCCGTACGGGGAAGGGGGACTCGAGGGATCGAATTGGGCCGGTGATGCCTTGTCATTAGGAGTGGACTGAGTTGACGAAAACGTGCTGCTTTCTGGAGTTACTGGTCGTAGGCTGTCTGTCGTCGAAGTATTTGCCTGGCTCGACTCCGTAGGTGTCAACGAGTCAGTCCTCGGATTGGTATTCTTGACGTTTCTCAGGTAGGTGTAGTCGCGGAACTTCCCCGACCCAAAAAGATTGTTGCTGTAGCGTTTCGCCGGCCGGGGGGTTGGAGAAGACGAAACCGATGTGAGAGACGAATCGGACATGCCTGTCGACTGGTGCAACTGACGGGCTGCGGAATCCTCTGCTCCTGAAGCAGTCAACCCTATCGACGACGACGACGACTGTGCTGCTGTTGTAGGTCTTGAGCGAAAGCGTAGGGAGCTGAGTATCATCTCTTCTTCTTCTTCCGAAATCTGGTTTTCTGAACCTCGCGCCCTTTGCTCAGCCAACCTGTTTCTCAACGCGTCAAACTCAACAGGATCTCCGGTTGACGATCGTAACAGAGAGAACCTGCGCGAAAGCCTTTTGAAGAGAGGCTGTCAGCGGAATTAAGTTGACAATGTCTGAACTTACTCGGGTAGGATGAGTGACGTGCGGAAGTCGTCGGGAAGAGGGAGTTGTGGAGTATCGTGGTACTCGGATGCGGTATCTGATTGGATCAAGTTGGGTGGTGCTGGACCCGATGCAGCTTCTGACTTTTTGCTAACAGGGTATGACCCTCTTCTAAGTACCTAATTTTCGAAGCTAAGCGGCAAAGGCAACTCACCGAAACCTAGGCATCCTTCTGGTGCAGCGACCCTCGCTTTATACACGTCCACGGTAAGGGAAGACAACTGAATTTACGGATCGGAAACGACAGGCAACGTGGTTAACACGAGGTCGGTGATTGGGACGTAGAAATTGGCAGGGTTGGTGGGGCCGGGTACTAAGGGGAAATGGGTAAGATGGATGAGTTTGGGAAAAGATGCAGAATCGGAATATCAGTCTACGAGCGCTGTGGCCTGGCTGTGGTTAACGTTGGCGCCGCAGTGTCACCTCGAGTCCATCAATAATGACCTATCTGATTTCAACAGGTGTAAATAACTACTTAGTACTTATTGGGTTCAAAGCACCAGTCACTGACCAGTGTACTGAACCCGAGAAACGTAAAGAGACCCAGCCAAAGAGCATCACCCCTATTTCGAAGGTGCAATTAGGACAGGAATACTAGACAGTTGAAGCTTCAAAAGGGGACCGAGCTGAGGTACTATCGACTCGTATCGAGATCGACATCAGAGAATCCAGGTTCATGCAGCAGAATTGAACACGGTACTTATCGTGAAACGGCGGCAAAACGGCGTCTCGCTAATTTTTCCTTTTGTGGATCGTGGACGATAGGATTCATTATACCTGGCGTCGGATTTGCGAATACAATTGAAAAATATGATTCTGAACCGAACCTCGACATTCAACGAATGACCTAGCTGATCACCTGACCTATTTGTTGCCGTTCATATACGATAAGCACCGCAACCATGTGCGCCTGCAACGTTGCAGTAGAGAATCGGTCTCGAGAACTCCACAAGGTCATTCCAAAATATTGAAGCGGAAATATTGGATTCACAGTGTTGGTCCTACTATACAACTTTGAAAATGGTGGCACGACTTTAAACCTCAGTAAAAGGCTCTCTGTCGTTCAAGTGCTCATGGCGTGCCTAAATGTGTGAGTTGAAGGGGCCTCATCGTTGGCGAAAAGTCTGGAATACTTACTTCTTCGTGGACTCCTTTGCAAGTGCTAGAAATTTCGTCTTGTCATTTTTCAAGAGCTAAATAGGGGGTTCAGGGTGCAAAAGATGTCACTGAATAACGTAATTCACCGCCGCTATTTCAGGCTCGAAAGGATCATCTGGACTGGGGTTGTTCACTTTCTCTTGGATAGTGGCTAACACTTTCCGGCAGAAAAATACATTCAGAACGGCCCATGGATTGAGAGACCGAAAGATTCGACTCACCCGAAGACAAGGTCACACTTGGTTTCCACTGGAGAAATTCGATAGGTGGTGAGCCTGGGTCGCAGTAGAATCAGGTGAGCAAAACACCTCATCCCTGAGAATAGGAACACAGATGGCGCCTTCTTCATTAATTCCGGGGTGATATATCTTTGTTTTGAACGTCACCTGCGAGGCAGGATTATTATGTCCGCATAACGTTACAGATTTGTGGACCTCACCGTTGGGGGCTTGAAAGGGAAGTTTTGAGGAAGTGAAAGGGTGAACTTAAAAGTACCGCCTTTGTACGGAGAATCTGACTGAATCACGACATGAGACTCGATGGTGCCAAAAACCTGGCCCTGCTCACGGCTGCCGTCAATGCACAGTCCCATTCATAGACATCGTCTTCTCGGGGTTTAACAGTAACACCCTGAGCAGATGAGTTAATTCTCCGTTAGCGGGATCGTGTTCGAGGTGCTATACCTCGATCGGTTTGGTATTGAGATCCTTCAATTCCTGGGAGACTTCAGCATGGATATCAGCCGAATACTGGAACATACTTTGTGGATACGGCTTGCTCGTTATCGATGTTAAGGACCTGAGAGAGTGTGCAGGGCCAGGATGCTTACCGTATGGCAGTCATGATGGTACTGTAAAAGGGGGCAGATCGCTGCGGTCACGGCCCGGCCCCACTCATGTCCACATCTCCTTCTCCTCCCGAGCATGACCTGGCCACCGTCTCCTCACAGCCCACCCGCGTCGTTCTACCGGTAAGACAGCCTGCTCCAACAACCCAGCAAGCACCGTCGCGTAAACGAAAACGCGCACCGCCAACCGCACCCTCCCCTGCGCCTTCAGACCCAGGCAATAACCCCTCTGGCAATCCTCCCGAGTCTGTGCCCGTTTCCCTCCTCTCAAATGAATAACAACTGACAGAGAATTCACAGACTCATATCCACGCGCGCCGACTTGTCATTACGACCTCAACTCTCCATCTCACGCGGTCCTATATTCGTACCCACTACAGAAGGCTCGGAATACTGTAAAACCGATCTCGTCGCAGTCAACCGACTTGGATTCCGTTATGTTCCGGCCGGGATAAATCCACCAGGAAACATTTTACCATGTCGCACCATCGAAAGCAATCCGACCGCATACCGCATCAGCTGGGAGGACCGCAGCCCATTGATCACGGTCACCAAGGATGGCCTCGGTCTACGTGGTGGTGCCGGCTTTAGGAGTGCGCGGTGTAACGCGCCTATCACCGAAGGGTGTTGGTATATGGAGGTCAAAGTTATCCATGGTGGAGGAGAGCACGTGGAGGATGGGCGACGTGAGGGGAGCCATGTTCGCTTGGGATGGGGGAGACGAGAAGCGCCGCTCAACGGTCCAGTCGGTCTTGATGGGTACAGCTATGGATATCGCGACAAGACAGGAGACAGAATCACATTATCACGACCACGGCCATATGGGCGACCGTATGGCACTGGCGATGTCATTGGCATGTACATCTCGCTTCCGCCCCGCAGGATACACAACAAGAAGGACCCCAATGACCCAGCTCACATCAAGCGTGAGCGCATTCCTATTGATCTCAAGGGCCAGGAAGTCTTTGAAATCCTCGAATACCCCCAGTCAAAAGAGATGACCGCTCTCATGGATTACTCTGCGAAAACAGCAAATTCAGCTTCCGTACCCTCAGCACCCAAAAAATCTGGTGCAGGCAAATTACCAGAACGCAGCGGCCCCTCAAATGTTGCCAAAACAAATGCCGCCCAGCTCCGTCCACTTCCCACCCTACCCAGTTCCTATATCGCCTTTTTTGTGAACGGAGAATCACAAGGCATCGCATTCCAGGATATCTATGATTATCTTCAATTACGACAATCAGAGACCTCCCGGAAAGCGAAGGAGAAAAAACGGATACGGGACGGCGTGAAGGAACATCGAGAAAATCCGTTCAATGACGGGACTCTAGGGTATTATCCCTTCATCTCTCTGTTCAATGATGCGTGTGTGCGGCTCAACCCAGGACCCGACTTCGAGTTTCCTCCCCCGCCAGATATTGATGCTTTTCTTGGCGGCACAAGCACAGCGGGCACGGAACGCAAATGGCGTCCTACTTGCGAGCGATATAGTGAATTCATGGCAGAGCAATGGGCCCTCGATGCTGTGGAGGAGGATGAGGCACGAATGGAGGCGGGTCGAGCCGCTGAAGCAGAAAAGGTGGAAGCAGTGAAGAAGGAAGAGCGGGATAAGAAAAGGCAACAGGCAGAAGCACGAAAACGCGCCAAGCTAGCTGCGGCAGACAAGCAACAACGCTCTACACCGACCATAGATGAGGATCGATCTCTATCATTATTGAATGGTCTGGGCCAGCCCAGTCCTTTACGATATGGAACGACATATGGCGACGGCGAAGAGTTTCCAGATGGTAGCCACTCACCAGCGCCTACGTTTGTCTCAACTGGCGAAGTCCAAGGCGCCCAGAGCGGTTACAACTCAGATGCCATTGAACTGGATCCTGAACTTGGGGAGAAACCTTTGGCCCCTCAAGAGCTGGGCAATGCATACAGTTTGCCTCAACAGCATCCATCAGTGTAATGTCCTGTAGTTAGATACTTGTATGAGACGTATTATCGGAACGACGAATATAATATAGTAGAGGATAGTTGGAACCCAAAAATGATATCACTAGCTAAGGTAGACGCAATTCAAACACCACCAATCTTTGGAGTCTTGTAATTCTTAATTATAAATTCCTACTCCAACTTCTGCAGAAAAACAAAACAGTCAAAACTCATGGGAGACCCCTCTTGAATTTTTGACCATTGCTGTTTTTCGAGATGTGAGGTAGGGGAGTTGATATCGAATTTGCAGTGCCGGCGCTCGTTTGTTGTGTTTGGATTGCGTCTACCTTGCCAGAGTTCGCGTTAACGCTACCGGCCCTTGACCATGTTGGCGGTGGAGTTCGGGCGACATACCTTGAAAGATTGAAAGAAGACGGAAGCTCAAGTCAGATAGTAATTCACCCAGAAAACACAGTAGCATACCCAATAGTCTCCCCTAAACCCTTCTCTTTCTCCACTCGGATATCGAAGACCAGGTCTCCCGTCGTGGGATCCCATTCCACTTGACACCAATTCCGCCGTCCCATGATGAACTTTTGTTTCCGTGATGAACCATCGGGGTCCGTTTGGAAGATGGGTAACTAGCGGAGAGGTCGTTAAAAAGGAAGACCACCCAGCTATGATAGCGCACCATTGTTTCGTCCGTCTCTACATGATGCATTGTCCTATGTATTTTTGAAGCCAACGAGGACACCATCCCGATTACAGGGTTGGGTCTGGCAAGTGGGAATTAGCCATGACACAGCCAAACCTAAGATAGGCGCGAAGGCTCACGGAGGTGTATTGACTATGGCACCTAAGAAAGCGGGGTTTATGAAAGAAAACAAGGTTTATGTCTACAACACCTACTAGTTACCACGTTGATCATGTAGCGGTGGTCGACCGCAGGCGCGATTTCCGATTGATTCTTGCCTTTCAAGGTTTTGAGCACCCCCACTGCCGCACAATGCACGTCACCGGACAAGAAGGTTACACGTATCCGTTGCGTTTTTGCAATCAATTGCAGCTGTTCTATGAACCAATTACGTTCCGCCTACACGATGATGAAATATGTCGCCACGGATAGTATATGTTTTCATAGACTAACCTTATGTGATCGAGCTGTCCAGTGATCATTCTAGGAATATAAGCGTTCTCATAATGTGACCATTTCGAATGTCATATGGGGAACCCTACCAGATCATCCAACAGTTCTGCATCAGCATTGAACTTGTTCACGAATCCAGACAGGCCCAAAGACCCTGACTTCCCGAGGGCAACTAGCGGGTTGAGCTTAGACTCAAGCGCCGTCTCCAGAAAAACCATTCGTGGATAAGCAATCGGTATTCCTTTTTTACAATATGTTAGCTGAATCCGACGGAATGCGTAAAACACACCAATCTGGATGACTAGGTGTTCGACATTGGTTGGTAGCTGGGATATTCTGCGAAAGACTTTTTGATATTGTCCTGTACTGCACACTTGTTCTTTCTTTCGCTCGGCTCTGTTAGTCACGTTATAGTATTTTCTAGATCCGAAGAATGTCAAAAACTAACCTGCAATCAAGGAGGAGGATATAACATTGCGGCCCAAGGTATGACAAAAAGGAATGCGACCGGGAGCGTATGTAGGGCCCATCCTCGCCAATAACCACAGATTTGCTGACATGTCGTCCTGGCTCGTTGGAATATCCGTCTATGTAGGCTATGAGTGAAATGTCAGTAAAACCGATGATTTGAAAATTAGGTGCTGTTACGGTTGATAAAACACTGGAAGAGTAGGAAGTAAAAGTATCCTCGGGAACCGATCCTGTGAGATATGTGTGTAACGAAAGTGGATAAGGACCGTGATATGGAACGCGTTACGTTTGAAAAACAGGCGCAGTTTGCATGTCTTCGGGGTCTAAAAAATCACAAGCTTAATTTTTAAATCTGTGAGAATGTGAGTACTGACAACTTCCAAAGCCATCGATCTAATATGATTGAATTCGTTAGGAACCATACCCGTTAAGATCTTGAAAGGTTTACCAAGTCTGGAATGGGATGAGGGCTTCGTAAGGGCAAAGAAGCAAGTTGATTTTCAGGCATTGAAAACTCGCCGTGATCGTCTTTCGGAAAATACATGAGTCTCCTATCCATTCCCTGGGTGGAGATTTGGCTTACCACACATATTCATCATCGGTCTACACCGTCGAGGCGGAAGATTGTGCTACTATGAGAATATGGCAGCGGGAAAAAAGAAAAGAGGCATGTACATGGAACTGTTCGCCCTCGCGAAGGCACCTCTGCGGAAAGCTTGACAATAATGATTGAAGAAAAACCGGTCAATAGTCGCGGCTATCTCATCTGTTAGCGGCTGGGCTTTCCTTTGGTCAGGTTTCATTGTGACCCAGGCCTGCAACTCGCGTTCTCTCATAATACTACGGAAAGAAGAGGAATTCCAACTTGTGAAAACACGATACCGTCGAGAAGTAGTAATAACAGACCTATCGCAATACAGCTGATCTCCGCCGCCGACCAGTACATGAAAAGGTTTCTCCGCATGTTTATGGAGTAAGTCGATCCAGACAGGGTCATAACCTGACTGAAACCCTGGTCCGCGAAAATCATCTGGATTGACACCGGCTGAAAATCCGTTGCACTGGTTCCGCCCTCAATCACTGAACAGATTCTCCGTTGAAGGCGAACTCACAGAGTGTGCTGCCCACCTCATATTTTGCGCGTGACCTGGTACGAAAAATTCTAGCCGCTGCCCAGAATTAATACTGTACGTGATAGCCATCTCGCGGGGACCGAGCGGTATTTGAATCAAAAACCTCCAAAACGTAAACGTTCTATATAGAGGCCATCATGTGAGAAAGGGGGGACGTTAACAAAATTATTTACCCTCCCTGCCCTGGATACACATATATTTCATGTCCAGGCACAATTTCGCGACACGGTTTTTCCCAAGAGGGCGCAGGTTCGCTTGTGATGGTGGAAGTGGAAGGGAGGATAGTAGAATGGGGATCAGCAGGGTGTGGCCCAAGGTCCAAAGACGTGGTTGACCGCGGATGTCGAGAGGAGATATCTTGGGTTGGATCCCATTCGTACGTCAGGAGGGGATGCGGGTCATATATGGATCCAGAATCTGCGGTGACAATGAGGGCAGCGCCATACCAGACACCCCGTTCGACCGTGTCATAACTGTGAATAGCTGAGTCCTTGGCTCGAGAGAGAGGAGAAAGTACAGACCGTAACAATGGTCCGACCATGAACTGAATTCAAAAGGTGAAAGGCACATTGGACATAGAAACTGGATGTCTGACCTGCAGGTGTGGTTCCATCCGCGCAATTCTGAGCATTCGCGATCTCTCGACCGCAGTCATGTGCGCTAATTCGGTAGGGGTGATTGGACTCGGCAGACCATCATAGTCTGGTTGAGTTTGATAACGTTTGTCCTTGGGTGGGAGCTCTGGTGGCCTTGGTGAGCGCGGTGGTGTTTGAATGCGCAAGCCACCGATGAAGTTTTCCTGCATGGGACCTATGTCATCGGTGTCGGCCCGCCTGGCCGACAGTAATCGATCCTCCTGCAAGTAATGAGTGTGGGTTATAGGTGATTTCGAGGCGGGTTTTACCTTCTTTGCCCGACGGTGGGCATGCCATCCTGAAATTCCGTCCATGAAGCAGCAGTGATTCTCGAGTTGGGTATGATGCAAGGGTGGTTGATTGATCCGACTGTTTACATAAGGGTCTATCAACGTTATATACACAGATCAATTCATTCGGTCATGAATCACATCAGATTCATCCGACGTGTGCCACGACAGACGTCACCAACTTGCCGTCCTTCACCGCCGTTATAAGCATCTCGGGGATCGCTTGCTCCTCGAACACCCCATCTTCCTCGCCCTGAACCGGCAAGCTCACATTGATCGAGCTGCACTTGGCGGTTGTGATTTCTATTCCAAGGCTGTCCTTTGACAAGTATATCTGTCCGGAGTCAGTTGAATCAATTTGAATCATAGGTGCCGACCCCGTGATTTGCAGCACGAACGACGGTGCACGGGTCACTGATATCGAGGACACAACAGACTCGACCAAAACAGACGTGCTTTGGCAGTTAACTGCAATCATTTATTAGCACGAGTCGACAAACCATAAAGGGAGCGAAGTATCTCACCGATAGTCACTGCGTTGACTTTGCCTTGGATGATTATAGTAGAGTTTTTACATCCATAAATGTTGATCGCCTGATTTAGCTCGGCACTTGTGACGGCGAGAGATCTTTCATTTTCTTGATATTCCTAGAAATGTGTAAGGCGACCTAGTAAACGCAGACCGTAAACAAGAGCGCGAACAATTGCCCATTTGTTTCCCTCCAAGGCAAACTTAGCCGGTTTCTTGCCAGCTAGAGCTTGAGGTTTTGAGGGCCTGACGGGCTTCTTCGGGGCTGACATTGATTCAGAAAAAAAAAGAGATGAATTAAATATAAAAAACGGGACTGACCCGCAGGTATTGGCGAAGGGATGGGCACAGGACCACTCGCCCTCAAGGCTGGATTCTTGTGCGTCATCTCGCTCTTATCGACTTTTCTTAGCCCCTTCGTTACGTCTTCTCCTCGGTTGAGCTCAGCAAACACAGCAGCAACACCCCCACCGGACGCTGCCACTGCAGAAGGGGGCGGGGGAGGCGGCGGCGGGGCTACAGGGGTAGCAGCATCTCTGGCCTTGTAGGCGTCTACGGTTATTCCCTACCAAGAAGTCCATGGGTCTTTTCGCTTCCTGAGTGATTGGAAATTACACACTTCTGGGTTCCAGGTAAGTCCAGTGGTGTGGAACTCTAAAACATATTTGCGCAATTCTTCCAGAACAGCCAGGAATGCTTTCACCCATTCCACATGTCGCGTGTCCCTGTACAACCATGAATATGAATACAAGGCAAACGCCATGGAACCCATCATGCAACTTACTTCGCCTTGAACTCGTGCATAACTTTATTTCCATAATACATCACTGAATCTTTGATTTCGCCCAGATACGAACCGGGTTTTTCCTGCGGAAATTTTTGTCAACACCAATATGAACGGCCGAACGAAATAATATTCACGTGAACAACCCAGCCAACACTGGCAGCAGCTTCGCCCACGAAAGAGGTATGGGTGAACCACTCGCGATCCTTTCTGCTTGCCTCTTTAGCCCGTGTGGTGGCCTCAATACCCTCTTGGAGTGGTGTCAGGAGTTCTTGCATTGTCTTCTGATCAGGCTTTTGGCAAGACGCAGTGAGGTGAATGAAATCACGGAGGCCGGCAAACTGTTTCTCAACCAGCCCAACCTAACAAAAGAGCATCCAATCGAACAGTGAGGCTCCCTCGACCGACAGTATGGCTTTGGATGCGCTTACGATACTGATGACAGACTCCCCAGTAAGAGATTTGGTAGTTTCAACGAACGGTTTGAGTTTCCCGTTCATGACAGTTTTGTCAAATGCAATGACACTTTTAGGATCCTGAACGATCTCTGGAATTGGAGCCATAGGCGGTGGGGGCGGGGGTGGCGGAGGCGGTGGGGGTGGGCTTGACGATGAGGCAGGTTCTACCTCTTTTCGTTCGGAAGATTCAGCGGGAACTGGTGTATAATGGCTAGCTACATCCTCGATTCGCGACGTCGCCGCTTCAAGCCTGGAGGGTTGTGTTAGAGATATTTGAAGGTGTACAACCTCAGTACAACGACCAACCGTTTGATAATCGTGGCGAGGGAGTAGAGTCCTCCGGACATGGTGGTCGTGATGGAGAATGGAGTGAGTTACGGGACGACCTTTGGCACGTCGGCAATTGATGCAGGCGACCCTGTTATGAATTACTTGCATGGCAAAGTACGTATTGTTTTGCATTTTGTTCTGAAAGACACCTTCCCTAAGTATGCTACATAGCATGCTGATTACAAGGGTCTCCCATCTCCCAACTCCGTATCTTGGAAATCTCCTCTCGCCTCATCTTCCATTTCCAAAGCTTTCTTTTTGGCTTTCTTTCTACGTCGACGTTCGCGCTCTCGCTGCTTAGCCCTTTGGAAATCATTTTTGGAGAGTCCGGGGTTCATCATCTTATCCAACTATTCATACCGTTCTATTAGTGAAGGTTGGAGCTGCGAGGGTAAGAGGGAAACCTTTTGTAGCATAAGTCTCCGTGCTAGGCGTCGGTTCAATGCCAAAGATCGTGTCTCTTGGCAGGACACACGGATACCAGTAGGCTTGTGAAGAAGCTGCACATTATTCTCAGTTTTGTTGATCGATTGGCCGCCCTAGTGCAAGGAATGGTATTAATGTTGCTACATGAGAGGTTGGTATTGTAACATACTGGGCCGCTTCCTGGAAGAAGATCGATAAAAATATATATAATATTAGCTTAAGACCAACAAAAATGACATACCGCGGACAAAACTTTCCTCCAAATCTTCTTCCTTGAGTTCCGGCATGACACGGTCATGATGAGCCTTTTTGAGTTTGGAAAAATTCATGGTAAAAGGATCACTGTGCGGAGCAACATCTGTGGCAGAACTACAAGTTAGCGAGATGTTGAGAACAATATCAAAGTAGAGGATCACGGAAGCGTACTTGTGTTGGGCTTGTGCGTTCTTTTCTCGTTTACTCATCCTGCGACTCGAATTCTCTGTAGGAGGTGAGATTTTAATGGAATCGTTGTTTCCCAGTTCCGTGTGCTTTGTTATTCGGAGGTCTAGTAGAGAACTTATCAAGGCGTCGATCATTCAACGTCCAACGACGACTCACTAAACGTGTCAAAGTTTCCGCCATCGTTTGTCGTACTTGGAACCTTCACTCCTTGAATGACATTTCTTCTCAAGAATGTAGCAATTTCCAATCCCAACTTGTTTTGCTGTTCGTAGGTCCCTGGGTCAGTGATTGCTCTAGCAGTGACGGCGTCGTTTCTCATTTTTCTGCGAAAAGCTAGGAAGTGTCAGCTCCGAAGGACTGCGAACATTTAGGAATGCGGACCATGGAGAACATCCTCGTCACCTGAGCAATTGTTAAGAACCGACTGGACGAAGTTCTTTGTCTAATTCCTTACCCGTAAAAGTCAAGCTTGATGCTCGGTATAGCTCTCTGTATGCCGACCTTGCTGAAGCTCTCAAAGCTGGGGTTACAGACATATGGGCGACCTGGCTTCCGGAAGGTAGTCGAAGAATGTGAATATTGGCCACGTGCCATCACTTAGAATGCACGACATTGGTCACAAGTTCGGAATGCTGCAGCGATAGCAATAGTGTATTTTAAAAAGTCAAAAGATGCGAGCATTTCTTTGCTCGGTTATAATCTCCACCTTTCCTTGAGTTGCGCTACCGCGCGCAGCCAGGTGTTTCATTCCTTGTTTCAATGTTTGTTGATCTCGGAACGCGTTGGGTCATGTGACGCAACACGATCGTGTTTGTATAAATAGTGCAATGAGCTCGTTTAATCAAAACCCCTTTCCCTCCGATCCTTTCCCTCACTCCTCCCGACATCAAGTTCCCATTACCTCCGCTTTCGACCGCTCGGTAACCGGCCACTTTTCTCGCAATCAATCCACAATGTCTGCCAAGAAGACCACCGCTGCTAAAGGCGTTGCAAAGAAGACCGCTAGGGCACCAGCCGCCCATCCACCATGGCTGGATATGATCAAGGTGCCTATCCCCTTCATCAATCTATACCCGCATTAGTAGTTTATCCCACTACACGGTTTTTGGGGGAGTTATCGAGCCGTAGGTGGGATTTAAATGTCCATAGACACACCCATTCTACAATATCTCATTACTTGCTCTTCGCTCGCTGGTTTCATCGTTCTTTGCTGAAACAACCTATCCAGGAGTGCATCATTGCCTATCCTAACGATGCTCGCCAGGGTGTCTCTCGTCCGCAAATTAAAAAGTAGCTATCAGACTACATCTCAGATCATTTATCTGATGAGCTCCCAGATTCGTAGAGGCAAACTACAAGGTCGAGATAGGCGCGGCACAGAACACACAATTATCCAAGGCACTTGCTACTGGTTCGGAGAAGGGCGTATTCCTGTTTCCCAAAGGTAGTCCTTCACTACTCACTCCCCATGAAACTGCCTAAAACTAGAATGAAATCAGGACTCTCCGGCCGCGTTAAACTCGCTTCAAAGGCTAAGGCACCCTTTGCTTCAACGAAGGAGGTTAGTCGTCACTTCTGTGACCTTGCCTCTCTCTCTCTCATTTTTCTGTGATGCCCTCTGGTAGAATAAACCCAGTTCTAAAGCCAAACCAACCGCGAAAGCCAAGGCTCCCATCAAACCTACAGCTAAAGCAAGCACAGCGAAGCCTGCTGCTATCAAAGCGACGACAACGAAATCCAAAGCGTCTACCAGTAGAAGTACCACGCGCCCAACGACTTCCAAGCCTGCGGCGGTGACGAAAGCCAAGGCACCTGCAGTTACCAGCGGGAAGAAGCCCGTGGCTAAAGTGAGAGCAGCTTCCGCGAGAACCAAGAAACCCGCCGCACCGCCGAAAAAAGTGATCGCGGGGAAAATAAAAGCTGTGAACCCGAAAAAACTGACAACGACAGCCAGCAAAACGACGGCGAAGAAGGCGCGTTCACTTGTTAAACATTATCGTTTTGACCTTACGCGTGTCTCATAGGCTGTGACGGGTACTACAGCTGCCGCAAAGGCTAAAGTTGCTGCAAAGAAGGCGTCTGTCAAAAAACCAGCTGCGAAAGGTAAACCGTCGGCAAAGGAGCCTATTGCGAAATCAAAGGCCTCTACAAGGAAAAAGGTGTGGAATTTCATGCCGTGTCGTACACATTAACTGAGTCATGAAACGCAGCCAACCAGGAAGTCATGAAGTCCCACCTTACCTGTCATCGATCCCGTTTATATATTCCTATCTCGGGTCACCTGTATGGCTCAATGGCTCGTCTTATTCTTATTTGCTCCATGTCCGCCATCCATTTTCCTAACTCTATATTTCGCTCCCACTCTCCTCAAGTTTTAATTTTTTGTTGGCGATATAGCCGTGACGCCGGAGTGTACCTGTATACGTTGGGCAGGTCTGGTTCTCCTGTTCGTCCTTTAAGTTCCCGCCGTAGCTTATATTTATTCTGTACCATATCAGTGGAGCCCGATGAACACAGATTAAAATTTCTGTCACGGCAGTATGATTGTCCTTGCCCTCAGCTCCTCTGCGGCGCAAACCACGCGTCTGTTCCACGTGATATGAATCCCTCGGCACGTGCAATGTTCTCTGGCTGCTGTTGCCGACGACTCGACGTCGATGTCGACCCGTAGACCGCCATATCAATACTCGTCATTTCAAGGTCCCTCTGGAAGCGTTCATACAACATCCCCACGCTCTTCATATCCCTCCTTTTTGTCCCTCCAGGATTCATTGGTGCTTCAACTGAAGTGGGCCTGGCGAGGGCTTTATGATGCATTTCGCTGGAATGCCGTGATGTCTGCCGTTTCTGGGTGGGCGAACTGCATGCTCATTTTATGCCTCGAGTCTTATTGAAAGGTACCACAGGGACCCGGAGATTCGGGCTAGCGTATATAAATCATTGCTGCTCAACTCGCTGTCGCTCATATCCATATTCACGTTTGACCTGCTCCTCGCTCCTCTTGTTCAACACCAACAAAGTTGGTTTCACCGCAACATCGGGTGGTTCTACCAAGTTCTGTGGCTGTTCCCAGTTGTCGGGGTATCACTGTATCTGAACGTGAGTATGTATCGTGATCATTGAACCATGCACCATGGATTGACCCCACATCTACCTCTAGAATGCGTGGTGCTCGACCATCGCGAAACGGACGTTCACACTTCAGCATGGGACCAGAGCGCATCAACAGCCCATGACGTATTCTGGAATGCTGACGGCTATCGCGACATCGGCATATCGGTTCGTGATGGTTTTCAACTCGGTCGGGGTGTCGTTCGCCCTGCAGAACGTTCCATATATCGGCCCTGTTGCGGGATTCATGTTCCTATGTTGGGTAGATTCGTGAGTCGCCTGTCAGCTTGTCGTCCCGGAAAGGTGACCTGACGGACAATGGATATAGGTATTATTGCTTTGAGTAAGAGTAAAGCGACAATTTCATTGCTGACTGTAGGCATTGATGATGGACTAGGTTCGTGTGGGTCGCTCGTGGATTGTCGCTGCCCGGGAGGATTCGTCACCTTGAGGAACGATGGGCATACTACCTTGCTTTCGGTGAATCTTTCCGTCCTTTTATCATTTTTTTTCAAAAAGGTTTCAACGGTGTCAGGTTTGCCATCTGCTGCTCTCTGCACATTAGGTACAGGACTCGCTAATGCTGCAATCTTTGCCCTCGTATTCCCTGCGGTCCGTTGATTTGCTCGGATGATCCGCTGGACAGGATACTAAAAAGCCATTCATCACTAGTATATCATCCTCGCCATGGATGCTCAACCAATGCCGAAAGACCCATACAACCCTCTCCCGCCATCTGGTCAAGGGGCAGAACCGGATATTGTCCGTCATCCTTCGCCCTTCGTACCCATACGATTACCCATTTTTGCATTGGTCATGAGGTTGAACGACGCCATTGTGTGGGTACTTAGTGCCGGTCCCGTTGGCAAACGCGCTCCAGTGCGCAGCCGAGCATTCAGTGACACAGCAGAGTCCGCTGAAGAGGGCGACACTGCGAAGCTCACGAGGGTCGGTCCAGCGCGTCCTGCGGTGAATCGAATACATCTCGGTAGACGCAAGTTAGACTAGTATACTCATGTCGACAAACGTCGAGACATGTTTAATTTCGACCTACATTCAGCCAAAACCGGCCCATTCTATCGTAAGGTATGATACTTCTTTTGTTTCATCATCCCAACCACAGAGCAAATGAGCCTTCTTCGTCGCTGTGCCAAGCCTGCCATGCGCCACGATCTCCATTGGTCTGAGAGAGGACAAGGATGAGTCCAGAACGGTAGCGGCGAAATGTGAATGGTAGCGCAAGGGATCGCCTGGTCCAAATCAGGAGAGCTTGCAGGGTATGAGGGGGATCGGAGCATACCAGGATAAACGAGATAGGCTCCCCCAAACTTGATACCTCCACCCATGAAATAGCCTTGTTCCCAGAGACTTCGAAAGACGCCACACCTGGCGCGTTGCTGCAATGTTGCCGGATACTCCCAGATGCCAGCTGCTTTGGCTGCGGGAATGGTGGAGTAGGAGCGTGAGCTGGGAGTGTACCAGTCTAGGGAAGAAGAAGCGGTTGGGATGACGACGGTATGCGCAGAGGATGCGTTTTTCGTGTCGTAATGTGATTGAGCAGGCTCGGGGGTTGAAAGATCAAGGTGGTCAGGATCGGCGGCGAGTGCAGCCAAACGAGCGGCTTCTGCGGCTTTCTTCTCTTCTCGTTTCTTCCGTTTCTTGAGGGCCTCTTCTGACAATGCTCGCCCCTCCTTTACGCCTTCCTTTGCTTCCTTTGCTTCCATAAAAGCAAGCTGCTGAGTGATATCTTGTTGCTGCGTGATACCCCACGTTTGAAGCTGCTCGACCGTAGGATGAGGATAGGCATGCGGATCGTCGATCAAAATAGCTAATTCTGCGAACAGTCGACGATCATCAGGGGCAAGCTATCTGAGTACGGACCATTTTCTATCAAAAGAACGGCTTCCTCTGGCATGAGTAAGAGAGGGACGCCTGTAAAGACGTTTTGTTGAGAGAGGTGGGGAAGGGTCCCGACGAGGATACCACATATGTGGTGTTTTGAACGGATGGTTGCAATGTCTATGCTTGATGGAAGGGTATCAGACGATGCTCTGCATTTTGTGGGAGATACGGTACCATCAACGTCCCAGACATAGGCCTTGTTTTTTGCGACGCGTAAGGGAATTCGCCTTGACATCGCAAATGATGAGTGGATGACAAATCAACTTACAGCTTGGACTCTACTTAGATGGCGGCCAATGTCCAGGATGTGGTGATGTTTTTTGGCGATTCAATCACACAGGGTGCTTGGGAGCCAGGATTCGAAGGCACCGGGGCACATCTCGCTCGTGAGTCCCGAGTGTCGGTATGTGCGACCATCGAATCGATCTGCCGCAGATGTCTATGCGAGGAGGCTAGACGTGCTGAATCGAGGATTTTCGGGCTACAATACGGACTGGGCCTCACTGGTCTTTGGCGAAGTCGGTGCTGCTTCATTTTACTGGATCTCGGACAGTGTTCATTCTCATTCAGTGCCTTGCGCCGGTTTCGGAGCGGGACGGCAAGGTGCCCGCCATCAAGCTTCTCCTCATCTGGTTTGGCGCGAACGACTCGTGCTTGAAGCCTTCTCCGCAACATGTGCCGCTGAATAAATTTGTCGAGAATCTTCGAGGATGGGTTGACAAGGTGCATTCTCCGCAATCTCGGTATTATTCACCCGACACTCGGATAATTTTGATATCTCCGCCACCGGTGAATACATATCAGCGAAGGGGCGATCTGGAGTCGCGAGATCCACCCAAGTTGTTGGATCGCAATTTTGAGACGACGAGAGCATATGCGCAGGCGGTCAAGGACGTAGCCCTGGAGAAGGAGGTTGGATTTACTGATGTGTGGGGTATTCTGTGGCAGGCTGCGGGGAAGAGGGAGGAGGCGTTGAGCGCGTATTTGTATGATGGTCTTCACTTGAACTTGGCGGGATACAAGGTATGTACGCGTACATTGGAGAGACTGGTGCTGAGCGTTGGTAGCTGTTGTCGAACGCGTTGATGAAGACGATCAAGGAGAAGTACCCGGAAGTGCACCCGGACAACCTCCCTTTCTCATTCCCTCCTTGGCTGACATACATACAATGTGATTGATACGTAGAGGTGGTAACGCGGTCACGTGCAAGTTGAACACGGACCAAATAAAGGACCGACCTGGTCGAACGACGCGTTTTCGACAGGATCCCTCACCTCACCGTTTACAACGGTGACAACACTCGCCGCGCCACCCGCCCACCTCTCTCCCCGTGTTTTCCTCGTATTTTTTGAGTGAGTCCCAGGCGTTCTGGAGGGGAGGGTGCAATGTGTGAATTTTTTTTGGCCAGGGATTCCGAAATTGGACCCACAAGTGTCCACACGTCCCTTTTTCAGAGGTACGAACCCTTGTCTGGTTCATCCATCCTCCGCTCACTTTCTGGCCCTCCAGGCGCGGCCTCCTCCGACAACCCGCTCGTTACACCGCAAGGCACGTCTCTTTGTCTCTCTCGCTCCTTTTCCACCGTGCTTGCCTCGGATGGATGGACAATGGAACTTGATCTCGTCTGCTCCGTTGGGCCACCCTGCTGACAACACCCATTGTTCACACAGATCGTTATATCTTTCCGACAAGGACCCTGGTCAGTCCCCCTCGTCCCTGCTTTCTCTCTTGCCTCGCTGACCATCTGTACCAACTCTCTCTCGCCATGTCTTTCACCGAACGCCTTTTAGCATCAAGACAACCACGCAGCAAACAGAAGAGAGTCTTCTATCCGCCATCCTCCAGTGAAATGGCTTTCTTCTCGTCCCAACCAAAGTCTCAGTACCTGAACCCTCCACCCCCGCTTTCTCGCAAACCGAGCAAGCGTATCCTCCGCGACGATATTGACAACTTCCTGTCTTCCGACTTGGAAGCTTCCTTTGCTTCCTCCCTGTCAGTCAGCTCTCCTACTCTCCAACATCCCTCCCATTCTGGCGCCCCTATGTATGAACCCATGGACATCTCCCCAGCGCCCCCTCTAAAGCCCCCCTCAAGACTGTCTTCTTTGCACCAAGACGTCGGTCTCAAACCTCAGGGTCGCCCCCGAGCCTTGACCAGCGGTGCACGGTTATTTGGAAATGATCTCAGCAATACCACTACCCTCGCTCCCAGTCCCACTCTGGCATCGGAATCTTCTTTCAAAGGTTCCATACTTGCAAAGAAGACTCAACGCTCTGCATTGCCCATGGAATGGTTTACCCAATCCCAAGCCCCAGCACTTCCCCAGCCCACAGTAAGCAATAAAGTCCGTTGTCTGCAGTATGAGCTAACCACTTTTGTCAGCCACCAACAGAGCCGTCTTCTCCAGTAGATGATGCCATGGATGTCGATACCTCTTACAACTCTGTGCAACCAAGCTCTGCTGCTGCATTCTCGCACTGTGTACCCCATTCTGCTGCCCCAACCGTCACCGCCTTCAGCAACATGTTCTTCGATACAGTCTCACCACGTCGATCCCTGGATTCCCCTCACAAGCCCCATATCAAGAAGCGTCGTTCTTTCTCCCCTGAACCAGTCCGAAGCTTCGAACATGATGGCCCATCCTCTCCAATGCCCATCGATCGTTCCCCCTCGGCACCCGGCCAAGACAGCGTTCCTGACAGTTCACTCTCAAACCGCTTGCCCAAGCCTACATTGCTCGGCTTAGGGGCACCTTCTGCGTCTTTCGCCAAACGCCCACGGAAACCTGTAGTGTCTGCTGTGGTCTCATCAACTGATGCCTCACGATTTCGCTCCACCTTGCCTGTTCTCAAAATTGGCGATTACGACGAAGACGAAAGTAGCGCGAAAGGCACCATCCCTGTTCGTCGCGCATTCTCAGCCCTGCTCCCTCCTTCGCAATTTCTAGAATCTTTCTCCGACGAGTCTTCGTTCGATGGGCCCGATATGTCATCTCCAGCCCAAGCATATTCCAAACGCCAACAGGTAAAGACTCTGCGAAGATGCGACGGTACTGAGGATTTCAAACCTCTAACCGGAGGGCCTTCCAGTACAGTGAGAGATAGCCCATCATCTCGGTTCGTGAGCGCAGGGTTGCCAGGGTTTGGCGATAATGAAGCGCACGGCAAGATTCTACCCTGTCATCGAGTAAGAGAGGATGGACTCATGAGGATTAATACCCAAACGGTTTGTCGTCTCTTTCTTAAAAAAAAAACCTTCCCGTGCTGACTAGTTCCTTTGCAGATGGACGCCCTTCTGGATGGCAAATACGACTCGCAAATTATCGACTACCACATTATCGATTGCCGGTTCGACTATGAATATGCTGGGGGACATATTCAAGGCGCAGTGAACATCAATACCACAGCTGCTGTTGAAGAACTCCTCCTTGGTCCCAGTTTAACCAAACCCAGGCCATCAATAAGTGGCGATTCAACCAGGAAGACGATCCTGGTTTTCCATTGCGAGTTCAGTTGCAAGCGAGCTCCAACATTGTGAGTAGATATCTCTAGCAACATGCGAGGCTTTCTGGCTTACGCTCGTCTATCAGTGCGAAACATTTACGAGCCAAGGATCGTGCGACGAACAACCATGTCTACCCCAAAATCCATTTCCCTGAAGTCTATATCTTGGAGGGTGGGTACTGCCAGTACTACATGACTTCGTCCTATCGCTGTGAGCCCAGAGGATATGTCACCATGGATGATCCAACCCATGCCGCCTCTCGTCGTGAAGACCTAGATCAGTTCCGTAAAGCGAAGTTTGGTCGTCACAAGTCTTATGCTTACGGGGACGGCCTTGGAAAGTCGGCTTCGTCGCAGCAACCCAAAAGGAATACTGCCCCGACTGCGCATAATCAGGTGTTTGCTGCTGCAAATGCAGCCCGCACTCGCCGAGGCGGCGGTGGTCTCATGACCCTTCCAGAGGACAATAGCGGGACAGCTGATGCTGATGATACCGACGTCGATCTTGGCGATAGCCCCTGTCCTCCTCCGACCAAGGCCGCTGCGCTCAAGAGCAAGAAGATGACAGGGCGCTTATCCCTAACACGCGCGGAAACTTATAACCCGATGCGTCTGGGTTACTGATTCTATTCCGACCTCGATGACGGGGGAAAGCACTCTAATCGCTGCCACCGACATCTGAAGGATCACGATTCGATATTTATAGACATCCATGACTTGACAAGATTCAAGACGCCTCGCCAGCATTTCGATGTCGCAAAGTCACCCCTTAGCACATCGACCGGCCACTTCTCTCCCCCCACTAACATGGATCCATTTCACGTATTTATTCGCACGCACCGCGCAGTGTACCTTGGTATCCAAAGGACCTCCTTTATCCAATTGAACTATCCTCATCCATATCATCTATATCTCCCTTTACCTTCGCTGATATCAACACAAGAGAGGCTTTGGATCTCCAAGTCTTTTTTCTTCGCAAAACCTTCCATTCTTCGCCGGAGGCGGTGCCTCTGGGCAGGTTCTTTTTTTTGGCCATATGCTTTACCTTTTCCCCCTTGTTCAGTCCGATTGGATGTATTATTTATGTTGCATCCGAATGTATTATTGGATGGCCTTCGCGCCATCTGTTGGATGTCCCAACTTTTGATGTTGCAAGTATTTCGTTACATAAAGCGGAGTTCGTAAGTAACGAAGACTGTAACGCGTACCAAAATCTTCAAGCTCCCTGACGCGAATTTCAGCTTGGACGGTTCATCGTATTCTCTGCCCTTTGTAAAATGTTCCAACGCGATCCGAGAGCTGGTGCGTTCCTTGGAGGAGATCGCGTCTCTGGGCAGGACATCCGCGATCAAAATGGTTAGAAAAATCGGTCCCTTGTCTTTGAATTCACTGACTGTCCCGTGGACAGTCATCGCCGCACAATCCATCGCCAACATCGTCAAGAGCTCGTTGGGGCCGATGGGCCTCGACAAGATGCTTGTTGATAGCATTGGGGTGTGTCTGACCCTTTTGGATTTGCAAAGGGAAGCACTGACGATCTTGTACAGGAAGTTACTATCTCTAACGACGGTGCAACTATTCTCTCGCTCCTGGACGTTGAGCACCCTGCTGGTCGTATCTTTGTGGACCTCGCGCAGAAACAGGACAAGGAAGTGGGCGATGGGACGACCTCTGTTGTCATTATCGCCGCAGAGCTCCTTCGCCGCGCAAATGAGCTGGTAAAGGCGAAGATTCATCCGACGACGATCATCACTGGCTATCGGCTGGCTTGCAAAGAGGCTGTCAAGTTTATGCAGGATCAGCTGAGCATCAGGGTCGATTCTTTGGGGAGGGAGGCGCTGATAAACGTCGCAAAGACGACCATGTCGAGCAAGATTATTGGAAAGTGAGTTTTGACCAGGTTTATTATCACGGCAGATGGGTGACTTAAGTGAAATGGTGTTTTTAGTGATGATGATTTGTTCGCGCCGATGGCTTTGGATGCTATGCTGGCGGTGAGAACGATCAACACTCGCGGGGACATCAAGTATCCGGTGAAGGCTGTCAATGTTTTGAAAGCTCATGGGAAGAGTGCACGCGAGTCGCTTTTCGTCCAGGGATATGCTCTCAATTGTACGGTCGCAAGTCAAGGTGAGGAGCCGTTGTTATGTTGAACGAGTGGACTGACACATCCTTTAGCCATGAAGAAGCGCATAACGAATGCCAAGATTGCCTGCTTGGATATTAATCTTACAAAGGCGCGCATGCAACTCGGTGTGCAGATCCTTGTGGAGGATCCCAACCAGCTGGAAGAGATTAGGAAACGGTATGAATCATAGAAGATGCTGAAAGATTTTATTAATCGAGTTGTTTGAATCAGGGAGTCCGACATAACAATCGAGAGGATCAAAAAAATACTAGCGGCTGGCGCCAACGTCGTGTTGACTACAAAAGGGATTGACGATCTCTGCCTAAAGGAGTTTGTCGAGGCAGGCGCGATGGCTGTTCGTCGGTGTAGGAAGGAGGATCTTCGCCGTATTGCAAAAGCGACGGGAGGGACACTCGTATCAAGCTTAGCAAATCTTGAAGGGGAAGAATCTTTCGAGGCAAGCTATCTGGGCACTGCGGACGAAGTCGTTCAAGAGCGCATATCCGACGATGAACTGATCCTGATCAGGGGAACAAAGGTCGTGAGCTCGTCTTCGATTGTGTTGCGAGGTGCGAACGATTACATGCTGGATGAAATGGAGCGGGCTCTGCATGACACGTTGTCTGTCATCAAGCGGACCCTTGAGAGCGGATCGGTGGTACCAGGCGGTGGTGCTGTTGAGTCTGCACTGAGCATCTACCTGGAGAACTTTGCGACTACATTGGTACGTATTTTTATCTCTATCATCATCCCTCCTAAATGCAATCTCCAGGGATCTCGGGAGCAACTTGCTATCGCCGAGTTTGCAGGGGCTCTTTTGTCTATTCCCAAAACGCTCGCGGTCAATGCTGCGAAAGATTCCACGGAACTTATCGCCAAGCTGCGGTCCTATCATAATGCAGCGCAGAATGCCCCTGTGGGAGATCCTAAAAAGGCTTTGTTGCGGTATGGGCTGGACTTGATGAATGGGGAAGTTCGGGACAACGTGACTGCGGGTGTCCTTGAGCCGACGATGAGCAAGGTCAAGAGCTTAAAGTCAGCATACGAAGCTGCGGTCTCGTTGTTGCGTATTGATGATGCCATACAATGCGTTCCTGGTGAGTGCTGATCGATCGGGCTATCTTCCGTAGGATGCTAATATGTTTTTTTGTCCTTTCAGAGCAAAAGGGTGAGCCGGACCCGCATGGACACTGAGTATAGGCGTAGAAGTGGATATTTGTGTATGATCATTGGAATAAGGATTGAGAAGAGAAAAAAGACGGGTAACGCGTACAACCACGTGACTATACTTGAAATTCAACGTTCCCCGACTCGTGTTCAAAAGTTTGGTTGATTGCCACTCCAGGCAGCGCTGCACGCGACATCGTTGAATTCGTCGCGTCGGTCGTCGCCCAAAGCCACACACGAATCGTGCTCCGAGGAGCCTACATCCTGGGACCTCATGCAGCAGCAAGACCCGCTCCCGTCATACCTGCCCCATTTCGGACAACGCTACCAATCACTCATATGGTCCTGTCTCGACTCTGATCTAACAAAGACGGCCGTTTTCCATGCGGAGAGATACTACTCAATTGACAAACGGAACCACGACTCGCGACATATGTATGCAACTGCTCTTCTTCGCGAAGGTCAAACGCATTCGGCCCTAAATCTGGTCAACATTCCCTCGGACGTCCAATGTAGTGGCTGCCTAGAGATCAAGGCAAAGTGCTGCACTGCTCTGGGCCGGCATCGACAGGCACAAGAGGCATTGGAAGCCACGTTACAAGCCCCGCCGACAGGCAAGTCTCCTCCCTCCCACCCTCCAGTATTCTCGAGCTGACCCCGGGTATACTCAGCCTCTACTAGCAGTAGAGCTGCACAATCCTTCCCTGAGGAGGCGGCCCTCCGTTGTCGATCTGGTATGATGGCGCTGAAAGGCAATCTTCCGGAAAAGGCATCGCTCAGTTTCCGGCAGGCCCTGGCGTTGAATCCATATGTTTGGGAGGCCTTTGAGGGTCTATGTGCACTCGGTTTGTTTTTCGCGATCCTGGCAAGCCCGTCCCCTGCTGATGGCTCTGACACTAGGATCGATACCCGAGATCGATGAGCTATTCCCGCCACGGCCAACTCCCGTCAAACGGACACCGCCAGACGATACGCAAGGGAAACCGGTCCCGGTCGCCACGGGGGCTGGGTTCTTCACACCAGATGCCGGGAATGGAGGAAATCTGTTTCGTGCGTGGAAGGCGGACCCTCCACAACCACAGCCCTTCCGGATAGATCCCCCAGCGGGGCTGCGCGACTCGATGTACTGATATTCTCTTTGTTTTTGTTACTCGTCCCGCTAACCTCACGCCTTTTTTTTAGCGCAACTAATGACACCACTTTCTTTCCCGAGAACTCGTTTCAGCAACCCCATCGTCCCACCCGTTCGCAACTTATCAACCCAGCTCTACAGCCCCATGTTCCTCGCCCTCTTTCATCGGCTGATGAGGGTGGTCCAGCTCTCAAGAAACCTCGTTCAACGACTCGACAACCAGATGCGGCTAAGAATCCCAAGCCGAGTAAACCGGTTGTGGACGACCCCTTGAAAAAGGCACGCGCACGCCCGGCCTTGATCTTTGCTAACATCTTCTCATCTTCCGGTCGTCGTTCCCAGCCCACGGCGACCTCTAGGACAAACACCCTCGTAAAAAGTAACCAGCCTGTTGCGTCTGGCATTCCGACACGGCGAAGTACGCGACTGTTGAGTGGTCCTGGGACGAAACCAAAGGTGGGACCCGTTGAATTCTTTACACCTCGGACTCATCGGAGTTGTGTCGTCCAATTATAAGCAGGCAGCGGCACGTAGCAGAAGAAGACAGTCCGTGAATGCACGCTCACGATCCACAGAGGTGGAGGCCGAGGAGGAGGTTGCGCAGGGGAATGTGGCCGGCTCGCAGTCACCCCCTTCAAATACGCAATCGCCGGAAATGTCACCTTCTCCGAGTACTTGGACCGCATCACACGAACAGGCTGCGCAAGAGGAATACGAGGCAGAATTGGCGGATCATTATCTGTATAATCTGACACGCAAATTTGCGAGTGCGACTCGAGCGTTGGCGACGTATGATTGCCAAAGATGTCTGGATGAACTGGACGATCTTCCTCATGCACATCAATATTCTCCGTGGGTTTTAGCGATGGTTGGGCGAGCCCACTACGAGAAATCGGATTATGCATCTGTACGTGGTCTCTTTTAGGCATGCGCACACTCCAGCTCTTATCTTTTAATTTCAGGCTGAACGTGCCTTCAAAGCTGTTCGCAGTCTTGAGCCGTATCGCTTGTGGGATATGGAAGTCTATTCGACGCTCCTGTGGCATCTCCAGCGCAACGTCGAGTTATCGTTTTTAGCTCAGGAGTTGCTGAACATCAATCCGAGATCCTCACAGGCTTGGATAGCCATTGGGAATCTATTTTCGCTGCAGAAGGAGCGACCACAGGCTTTAACGTGCTTCCGACGTGCTGCCCAAATGGACCCTGGATGTGCTTATGCGTACACGCTGAGCGGCCACGAGTCGATTGATGAAGACTTGGACAAGGCGATCAATTCATTTCAGTCTGCTTTACGTGCAGATCCGCGACATTATAATGCCTGGTAAACATGCCGTTTCAATATGGAATCCCTGGAGTCGTTCTGATGTGATTGATAGGTATGGGCTGGGGACCTGCTACTTGAGGATGAGCAAAATCCGATTAGCGGAGTATCATTATCGGAAAGCAGTTGAAATACATGGTAGCAACGCAGTATTGCTTGGTTGTGTCGGGATGGTACGTGGAATCCGTTGTGACGTCGGTGTGTAAAATTGACGGTTGCCGGTGACTTAATTGGCAGGCTGTGGAACGTCGCGGAGATCGTACCGGCGCATTGTCATTATTCCACGATGCTGTTCGCTTGGCTCCTGATAACGCACTGGTTCGTTATCGGCGGGCTAAGATACTGGTCTCGATGCGGAAATATGAGGTGAGTACATTTTGCGCATCCGGTCCCGATTCAATTCAGTTGGTGTCATGTGCACAGGCCGCTATCGAGGATCTGGAGAACCTCAGGAGTACGGCCCCGGAAGAGTCGAATGTGGTCTTCCAGCTGGCGAAGGTGTACAGACTGCTTGGGGATGAGACCAAGTCTGCACAGACGCTGGCGGTGGCGCGGGACATTTCGCCGAAGAGTGTGCATAAGATCAAGAAGCTGCTTGATACTGTGCAAGACGACGACAAGATGGACGAAGGATGACGCGTTCGGATGTCTCGTAGTTATTACACGGTGAAGATTAGGGTTATTTTAGCGATAATGGGGTGCTTATCGCCAGCTATTGCATGAGTGAGTCAGAGTACGTAAGCCGGTATATATAGGGTCGTTACTGGCGGAGCTGTTCCATCCTCTTTCTGTCCCCCCAGCTATGGCCTTCGCGTGCTAGACGCTCTGCCCCCCCCCTGCCCCCGCTTCGGACTCCCCCCCCCCCTGACCGCCTGGCGGCTATCCACTGTGATAATGGTCAATACACTTGCCCGTACATCCAAGAACGGCTCCTTACTATTCGAACCCGAAATCGTCTACCGCATACACCAGTCGTGATAACACATCCCAACCCTCCAAGTGCGTTCATTCTCCCCGTGTTCGAACATTCCGTTGACTCACAGGTGCATAGCAATGCCGCTGTTGCAGTCTTCACCCGCAATGTCTGACATCCCGAATCTCTTCGCACTGGCCCGTTCCAAGCTGCAACTGTCTGTCGGAGGCAAGGACAAGTGCAGTTTGCATCGTTGGGTCCTGCTCAAAAACTCTATCATTCTCTCAACCTCTACACCATCCAGTCCCAGCCTGACCGATTCCTCCATTCCAAGCTCTCTTTCCGACGACGTGGACGAAGAAGTGGGTGCCGAAGATCTCGACTCATTCATGTTCCCCGACGCCGGGAAACTTGTCGGTGACCCAGCCACAGACGTCAACGCGTCCGAGACAGAGTGGCTCGATTCTCTGTTGGAGCAACTTGGGGACGAAGACGAAGACGAGTTTTCTGTGGACCCTGATGCCAACCTGTCGCTTCTTCCAACAGACGAAGATGACGACCAATTTTTCTTGAGCCCCACGGTATCCCCAATGTCGTCAACGGACGATCTCCCCAACCAACCCACCTGTTACTCTCCTTCCAGTGTATATCCATATCTTGTGCTATATCCCCCACCACCTCAGCCTCTCATTCATTCATATGACTCGATGGACTCTTCGCTCGCCTCGCTTCCTGCCCCATATGACGACCCTCTTCCCTACCATGATCTCAGCGAGTCAGAAAATCTTTCCGTTCCCGATGCAATAGACGATACTTCGGACGATGAATCCGACACACCCAAAACTCCTTCACTAGGCAGATCCGCCACCTCGTTGTCATTGGTTGATGCAGCTTCCACTCCTCTTCCTACACAGCGAAGCAGGTTGCAGCATATTTCCCCCGATGTTCATCTTGGCAGCGACGACCCCTATTTCTACTCATTCGATCACCTTCCATTTCCTGAACAACGCCACACATATAATATCTTTGCTGAGTGCTAGTCGATATTTTACCACCCCATCTCATATGCATATGTTGCACCGCATTCCATGTTCCTATTCATCCCGTTCGTATCTATTTTGTGTTGACACGCAGTCTGGCAGAGACTCCTTTTTAATTCACTTTTTCACCGGGTTATGGTTGAGACAAGTTCCGTTGTCAACGTCAATCCTATCTCCGTCGATCACTTTCGTTCCTATTGGTATTGCTGAGACATGGCTCCGATTCGGACTCAAAAGGTGCCCCGTCTCCGCACTCGGCGGCCGAAAGAACGATTGGTGAAATAGAATGGAATGGAATCATTGACTACATTAGTGAATTGGTAGCCGACGAGTCTGTCTCGCTTACCTTCGTTTACCTTTCGAAACCTGTCATATCGGAAATCCCGGTTCTCTGATGTATGTGAACGATATGTTGATTGACTACGTGAGATAAGCGCTAAGGCATCTGACCTCCAGCCCCGAGGATAACGTTGCTTTCTCGCGAACACCGGTAGGCACATAGATTACCTTTTGTAAAATGATCTTTACCCCACTATCCGCTAATAGCCCTTACCGTCCATCCAATCAAATCCTCGGACGGGGCCAATTTCTCGATACCTGGATTCTGGAAGCAACCATAAACAGCAACCCACCCCATTCACGTCACAATAGTTTGAGCGCCCATAGGTCGTCCCCCAAATAAGTCGTGATTTCCACCCCCACATCCTTGTTCACTTTCCGCATCTCTTCCGTCCCCATCTTCGTGATCCCAACTCCAACCGGGTGTTCTTTGCCCTCTGCGAAAATAGCCACCGGCGTTCCGGCGGGCAGAGCTGCTTCGGCTGGGGGCAGATATCCACCCGCAGACGTGAGGCCGGGGCACATCATGGGAGCGCCCCCAAGGAGGTATTTGATGGCGCCACGGTCGACACCCACCTTTGGCAGGATATACGGATCTAATAGCGCGCAGGGCAAGACTCGATTTTAATGTCCGTTTTATGATATGTGCACGTTGACCACTCACACTTGTGGAGCAACCGCAAAGTGGGATAGAGGGGTCCATCAAAATGTTGGACAATCAGCGGTTCGCCTTGGACGGTGTAGATCGAGATGTGTTCTCTGCTGCCGAGCAAGGGGGTTTAGATCTACCTGCATGCAATGGGTTGCGACGACGGACCACTTAACGTGGACGAGGTTCTCTTTCTTTGGCCATATCGCCTCTAGTGTCTCGGGCTCTATCTTCCACTGCGAAAGAACTGCTGCCCTGATAGATCGCTGTACTGAAGACTTGACCGACGTTTGGCCAGAGATGTCCATTGAAGGGCTGAATCTGACACACCCCTCGGACGATCAGCGCCGTTCATTGCAGATAAAGGACGATCTCTTACTTCTTGAACATAGCGATGGTGATAGTAGGAAGATTGACCGCGTGCCAAGAGATGGTGGTGGTGGATGTCACAAATGAACTTATGTCATTGGTTCTACATTATTTCTTATGCTAGTGGTACATATTGTTAGGACTCGAGAGCGGCTAGAAGAAAGCGAGGAGCTTGATCGAAATAACATGAGAGGGAGGTGTTGTGTCCTGGGATTTTAGTTGCAAAAGAGACGTGAAGAGTAATGGGTGTCCACGGGTGAATAATGAGAGAAATGAATTGGGATCAACTGACCATCTGTCGAAATTTAAACCGATCGAGATGTCAAATGTCCTCATCCTTGTCCTCCAATTGGTCAGGTTTAAGCATTCCCGGAATCCTCATCGCCGCCTCATGCTCCTCCTGCGCTTTCTGTTGCAGCTCTGCTTCCTTTTCTTCGAGGAACAATTCTGCGTTATCGCCTGCCGAGAACTCTTTGAGCTGTATGAGGAAGTCTCGTAGAGCAAGCTTAAAGCGGTTGATGTCATTGTGATTTTCTCCCAGAGCATTCACGAACGTTAGCACATGTGTACTAGCACACCAATGGATGAGACCTGGATGCAAACGGCGAAACAAAAAGTGTGACATACGGTTGAACATGAGGGAAAGCGGTCTTTAGCAAATTAGCCGTATATTCCCTCAGGAAAACAGCGTTCGTGGTTTGTTGAGCGTCGTCAAACAGGGGGGTTTGTATAACATTCAGCTCCACGAGCTGGAACATACGTGCTAATAGCACACTTTGCAACTTGAAACCACTCTTGTGATCTGTGTCGGTTAAAACGAAGAAGACATCCTGCACGATGCTTAAGAAATATTGCCGGAAGAAGGTATTTCGGACATCATCCGTCGCATTTGCAAAGTTGTTGACAACTTCGAGACATACTGTCACAAGGCTCATCAGTCCAAGGCTCATGTCAACAATCCAGGGCCATACGCACAATTTAAGCCTGTATCCGCGATATCACGCATCGTGTGCTTGATGGCCCAGATAATGCTATCCATGAAAAGCTTGAATTGCTGCGGAGGGATCCCGAGTAACGCTAAGGTACGAAACGGCTAGAATCACATTCTCCGGATTCTGCAAAAGGCAAACATACCAGGGAAGCAATTGAGGTTGATTGCGCGGAGAAGTTTGAAGAAGCCAACACGATGCTCAGGGAACTCGGCAAAGTCCTGATTGATCATGTTCAAGGTAGGTTCGAAAACGGCATCGAGGATAGCGGGGACTTGAGGTGTAAGAAGTGGCTAAAAGGAGAATCAACAAGTTCAGTTCCTTCTGGAGCGCGTGGCAGAACAAACGACATACACCCAGACGTGCGGTTATAGTTGCCATTACGTTCAACACTTCGGCATCTCTTGCGGCAGGGACATTCCGGTTGTAGTCACCCAGGATGGCATCAAGGAGGGGGGGCATGAAGCTATTATTGACAGCCTCGAGGTCTTCTGCTTTCTTGATATAGGTCTCCATCAGCTTCAAGATCTCCTTCTTGACTGTCCGAAGTTGGCGGACTTTCGGCGTCTTTGTTGCAATGAGGCCTTTAATAAAGCTTGTTAACTCGAGTTGTAATTCAGGGTAGAGGTCAATCTACCTTCATTCATGACAGTCTCGCTGATGATTCCGCTGACAGCCTTGTATAGGCCTAGCATATCCAGAAAAATCCGTCCAATCTGAGGTAGGTAGAAACTGCCGATCGATGTACACGCCGAAACATTGGTTTTAAGAACATTGGACAGGATCTTGATATTTTCCGTACTCGCGAGCACGTCCATGTTCTGGGCTGCTTGCGCCATCAGAGAATCCCACTGATTGGTCGGTCACTTTGTAAATGCAAAAGAAGGGTTTCAGGAAGGCCTGACGTACGGCATTGTTAGGCAATTCCATGAGCTTCGCAATCAATTTCTCCTGTTGAGGTTTGTTGGGCTGAGCAGATATCATATACCCCACAGCCTCATAGAAAGTGTGAACCTAGAGAATACGCGTGGTTATGTGAAATGCATATGTTGTGAATGGCTCTGGCCCATACTTGTTGCGGCGAGAGGTCCACAGTAATCCTGTGTAGCAGTCGCAAAATTTCGTCCACAAAAGGTTCTTGTTCGCCAGACTGCTGCATAACAAAATGCCGCCTGCATTTCTGCGCAATTTTAATGAACGTATCGCACGCCATGTCTTGCACACCTGGCGGGGGAGAAATCCCGTCAGTATACCGGTGGGATATGGCAAAAAGGAAAAAGGCGAACCCTCGTGTGTCTCGTGCATGAACTCGAAGAGCTTGTTGACCACTGTCTTCAGAAACTTCCAGTGTGCCTTGAGGAATCTCGGGTATTGTCCTACGATGTACATAATATCGGAGGCGACGACGGCCTTGTTGTCCTTTCCGCGCTTGATTTCGCATAATCCAAGAAGGTCTTTGATTACCGTGACCAAAAATCGTTTCTCGGTTTCCTCATCTTAATAGGAGACGGTCGGTCGGATAGTAATCGAGAAAACAAGAGAAAAAACGTACTCATGGCTCCAGAGATAGATCCAATAGCCCAGCATAGTGTATTGAGATTGTTCCATGACCATTCAGAACCGTCCACCTGTTTCGCAAGCTTTTCCGTCAATATGGTCTCCGTGTCCGTCACGTCAAGATGGGTAAGATAGACAAGCAATTCTCGCATAGATTTGTATAACACGATGGTGTCGCTTTCCTTCATGAACTCCCGGACGATTTCTCCCTCCTCATTCTCGACAATCAAAACCTTGGAAATGATGAGCGTTAGTGATCTTGTATGAAGGGGCAGGACCATACCTCTTCGGGCTTTACCATACGTTCTATCACCACCAATCGCAAATTCGAGAGAACGTCACTGTAGATATTCTTCCTCAATGAAATGCCGCTGAGCACACTTTGTGCACCGTTGTTTCCCAAGCTTAGTCCCATGAGCAGCCCAGATTCGCCAATTGGCAGGCTCTGTATTTCTTCGTACAACTCAGCAACAAGCTTGAGCCAATACTCTAGGCAAATCTTGAAGATTTCTCGCTCGTCTACTTGAGAGACCTTGACCATGTAGAGATGCGCGTTCAAAAGGACATCGCGGTTCTGGTCGGTCTCCACGGCACGAAGATGACTGGAGAGAAAGTTCGCGAGGAAAAGGGCTAGGTTCAAAACGAGCTCTTGTCCCGCGTCCCCTGCATTGGCATATGCTTGGGCAATATTGGTGCTCGGCGGAATCATGCGATTGATGGAAGTCATGACCATAGCAAATAGGATCACGAACTTGGGGTCGTATTCTGGACCGACGTTGAGAGCGGCGATTTCAGCAAGACACTTGAGGGTGACATTGCGGAAATCAGGTGCCTCGAGGAACTGAGCGACTATGAGCTTGGATCACATATACAAGAGGTAAATTTCGCACTCACGCGGGTCAAAAGTAGGTCGATGATTCTCGTTTCGAATATGTATCCAAGAGGAATCCAGTTGAGAAACCTGAGCAAAGTCTCCAAAGTCGCCCTGATGAGTGAGGATTTTTGCGCTTCTTCGAGTACCTCAGAGCAGAGTTTAAATATCTCGGAGAATTCTCCACACATTTGATTCTTAAGATTCTTTATCCTGGTCTGGGTCATCTGCTCTGCGGAAAAGTCGAATATTTCTTCGGAAAGGAGTTTGAGAATGACCATGTTGTTTTCGCAAAGTGAAAGGTTTGTCTTTGAAGACTCTACAAGTTCCGTTATGAAAGTTGGCCAATTGTGCGGCCACTCTTGTTTTAGAATCTAGGGACTGGTTTTAGGTCGTGCCATAAGAGAAGGAAGGAAAGCTACCTGTACAAGAGCCAAGTTGAGCTTATTGATGTAAGTCTTTTCTTTTCGCATGGAGACCTCGTCCGAGGCGACCTTGACATTGACTCCAACGATGAAGTTGCGAATACCTGGGAAGCAAGCACTTGATGAACCTGCAGCACAAAATGTGGAGGGGCGTGCTGTGTACCTTGTCGTTGGCCTTCAGGAAGCGTTTTCCATCGCGTCATGATGAGCTTTTCAAGGATTTGCAGGGCGATGTACTGAGGAGATGCTTGTACTGATGTATGCGTGACTGACAATTCGAATCGCACCTTGGATTGGGGAAACGAAGACCGCTCCAAGATATCTGGTACCCTCGTCCAGGCATCTGGGTGTTCTTCCATTTGAGTGAGGACTTGCTGGGCAATTTGTTGCTGTTGCAATCTCGATCAGATAAGTGATAGGAAAAAACGCGTCGTTCTGCAGACCTCCTGTCCGACTCCCGTGTAAAATGCTGTGACGACCTTGTCCATGAGAGCGACATCGAAGTCCCTTGAGAAATCGAGTAAACTCTGGTGATAGTAGTGAGTGAGGAGATTTGAAATCAGGCGAGGACTGACCTCCATGATGGCAGTGCGGATCGGGAGGAAACACTCGTGGATTGGAGGATGAGAGAAAGGAGGAGAGGGACGCGCGCGTCAACGCCGACAAGCAGTTCAGTTGCAGTCAATGCTCAACTTGGGCAAAGGGCCTCATCGCTAATCAGGGTGTCACATGACCCATCTGACGTCAAGTTTCAACCCTGACCATGACGACCCCCTCAACACCAGCGCGCCTGGACAATCCACCGTCGAGGGCGTCCCCAGACTGCGCTCGCCCTCCACGATGACTGGGATGTCCCTTAAAATCTAAAAAATGGCGAAGTTCTCGTCAAAGTGCATGCTGCGGCTCTCAATCCAGCGTAATCCCTTTGTATGCTATTTTTTTGACGTTTTACCTACCATCCCTTTTTTTTAGTGGATTGAAGGTTATGAGATTGAAGCCTAACTTTGCCCACTCGGGCAGACCACTTCCGGCAGAACACGATCTAGCAGGTGAGATTGTGGACGGCAATGGAACGGAATTTCATCAAGGAGACCAAGTCTTCGGTTATATCTCTGTTGGTATGCTTTATATCTGTTACTCGCGCCTTCCGTCCCATCGAGATAAATTATCCAGGAGTATCGCAGGCCACCAGTCAAGGTGCACTCGCGCAATATGTTCGTGTGCCTGCAGACTATTTAGCTATCCGCCCCCCCCCCAACGTTACACCTATCCAAGCTGCTGGTGTCACTCTCGCTGCCCAAACGGCCTATGGAGCCCTCCTGGATTGCGGAAAACTTGAAACCGGACAAACGGTCTTGATAAACGGCGGAAGTTCAGCCGTTGGTGCGTTTGCCATCCAGATCGCAAAGGCCAAGGGAGCAAAAGCCGTGGCAACTGCATCCGGAAAAAATGAAGCTTTTGTTCGCGGATTGGGTGCCGATGAGGTACTATTTGCGTCTCGTCTTTGTCTATTTCGCTGATTATCAATAGTTTATTGATTACACAAAAACCCCTCTCCATGTTCACCTTGCTTCGCATCCCCCATCACCAAAATTCCACATTATACTGGATGCTGTGGCCCTCATCGATCCTTCGCTCTACACCTACAGCCCGGCTTATCTCGCTGCGAACGGAGTGTTCATCACAACAGGTCCCATGCCAAAGGACCTGTCTCCTTCTCAAATGTGGTTAACTGTCAAGACGTATTTCTCCGCATATCTTCAACCGACATGGCTTGGTGGGACGAAGAGACGGTACAAGTAAGATGTCTCTATGTTATGAGACGCATTTTCTCAAACCTAGAACAGGTTCTATATCCTGCAGAACAAGAAATCTTCAATGAATGCTTTACAGCAGATGTTAGCTGATGGTACGCTCTCCGTCTCTGGCCAGATAATTTGCTCATGGCGGTATGAAGGATCTCTTAGGCCCATCGTCGATTCTGTATACCGATCTGAAGACGTCTTGAAGGCGTATGAGAGGATCCAATCTTCCAGAGCTCCAGGAAAAGTCGTCATCAAGGTCGACCCTAACGTGGATCAAGAATAAGACAAGATCAGAAAATACATTTTGCACGCACGAACTGTAAGAGGTTTCGAATTTTTCTGCAACCATTCCGCTGTTGGTTTCGCAGCTCCCATAAATAATACACATACGGGCGAAGTCACCTCGTCAATGTTTGGTGGAAGGATCTTTGCTATCGCTCCCGGCCGTTGAGGATAAATTATAACATGTTCACGAAGTCCCCTTTGCAAAAAATGCTGCCTTCTCTTTGACCCGATGCCACTGTCCTGTTCAGATCCAAGAGTCTCAGAATCCAGTGACGAGTCAGGTTCTGCTGAACCCTCGTCATCGATATCGTCTTCGCCTGCTTGCAATTGCACGATTGTACATTTCGTCCTACACAATGCGCATGCTCTCCTCTACCGGTGTCAGATCTTTCAATGTATTGGGAACATCTCCAAGAAACAAACCATTTGCGATCGTGACCGACGGTAAACGACGGTCCTTGACAGCTTCAAAACAAGACGAACAAAGCGCAATCATATCGTTCTCCAAAGACCGGACGCCGCGAGGTTCCAAAAACAACCTTCTAACATGCCTTCCATAAACGGCATTTCTAGCTGCGATGCATTGGAAGCCTGCCATCGCTCATCCTCTTCCGTCAGTCGATGTCGCCACAAATCCAAATCCACCGATGGGGCCAATATTTCATCAGATGTCCGCTTTGGCTTCAGCTCACCACAACATGCACAGACGACTTCCCTCATCGACTCTGACGATGTCGCCTTCAAGAATAATTTCCTCGCCTTCTCTTTCAACGATGTGGTCGGGGTCTGAGGTCAATCACTCCGAATCCTTTCTTTCATTTCCGCGTGCTCTCCACGTATACGGCTGTCTTCGATCATATCATATTTCCGCCCTCAAAACCATCGGCGCAGCCTGTTTCGCTTCCTTTTTAATGATTTTAGATCAGATTTAGCATCACAGGGAACATGTATACACCTCAACGCGCAGAAGACGACACTTCAGCTACCATTAGATGCGATTCTATCTAAGACACATTGTCCGAGATCTACCTCGACGTTCAAACCACTGCCGACCCGCATTAACTCCTCTTCGATTCGTTGGCAACCCATATAACCTATTCGCGTTACCGTTTATCAAGTTCTCCATAACAGCATCCTTCATAGAATTCCGGTTCCCCTCGATATCTATCCTATGTCCACGCGCTATTGACACAACATCATTCAACGTCACAATCTCCAAAGTGCTCCCTTCCTCTCTCGAACATCTATACCACAAACCGCCGCCTGTTTCCCTTTTTGCTTGCTTCTTGCATACTTCACTAACAACCTCCGCAAGTGAGCCAAACCGGCATCGTCGTCGAATGATACATGGTTCTTCCTCAAGATGTCGCAAATCCTATTGCGTGAACCTTGCTCAGCAACGAACTCCCAAACCCAAGAAGACAAGTCAGGATTAATGACGCTTTCGTTACGTCGCGCGTCATCGAACATCGCGGATATGTCCCTACACCCTCAAAACTGCTCTCCATGCTGACAATCACCATCCATGATATGCTGAAGAACGACAGCTTTAACAGTCGCCGAATCTCCCTCGATCACCAACCATGATAACAAGCAATGGCGAGCACATCAGCCAACGACATGTTCTCCGAGTCATCACTTTGCAACAGCGCGCGCTGTTTATCAACATCAAACATGATATCATGACATATATGCGACGAGACTGATGGAATTCCATAACGAGATGATGATGATGATGATGATGATCCAATAACCATTGATAACGACGAAGGTTGGACGCCTTCAGAAATCAGCAACCCCGCACCCCAGCGTACCAATCAACGGCCAGAACAACGTCACCCTCCATATCACACTCCGTCGCATAATCGACCATGACCGTTAAGATTCTCGCTGAACTCTCGACTGACACAGGTAGCCGCACCGACAACGATCCCATTTAAGTAGGGATATTCGAGCGTTTTTACGAGGCGGGGCTGTAAACCCTGTAAAACCGGCGTCCCGAGATCAAGGGCCGGGGGGGCGCGCTGGCAGTCGCGACGTCTCCAAGCGTCTCCAGCAGCAGCCAGCAGATGCCGAGGGAAGCCGTCCAGGCGCTGATGGATGCCCTGCAGGGTCCGGAAGCACCTACAGCAGCACCCAGTTGCCGTTGGTCCAATTCCACCTTATATTTTAATCTACTGTGGTACAGCTAGCTGCAGTATATTACTTGTAAAATGTAGACTCATCTTTTAATGACCTGGGAACCTACCTGGGAGTCCCTCGGACGTGGACAAGCAGCCCCATGCCAGAGAATTGGGGTGCTGCACATCGGGAAATTGGGGGGTCGCTGATTTTCCCAGGCAGTGTTGAAAAGTCGGCACATATGTTGGGAGTCTTTTTATTAGATTGTAACCGATGATAAACCAATTACGGAATGAGATTGTGTGGAAATGGCATATCTAGGATTGAAAGGTGCCAGATATGGTAAAGTCCCTCAGCCAAAAAATAATTTGCCACTTCTGCAATATTATTTTGAACGTCACAGATGGAATTCTGGCAGATGACGCTAGGGAAAGACAATATATAGATAGAACATGAATCCATGGTATGGGATGATGGTACATTGGCATAATGCAACTCAGCAGTATGGGCTGGGAGTTGTAACGGCTTTGCTATCCCCTAGTCACGTCCCTGTTCTGTCTTCTAGGCATGCAAACTGGTTGCCTAAATCTACAAGAGCCCTGCTATACGGACGGTCACTTGTTCTGCTAGAGCCCCGCTATACGGATGGTCACTAGTTCTGTCAGAGTCCCTCTGGTTAAGGTGATCACTGATATCGGTTCAGCTGAGCTAAGTCTCTTGCAAGAGCACTTAGTTTGAGAGTAGATTGGATGAACAGAGAATAGGTTATTAGCCTAGGTCAAAGCTAAAGAAATACAGTTTGTACAGAGGGTTTATATACAAATGGGTCTGGCGCACAGACCAAGTCGATCTGAGATAAAGTGTTATAGGTAATGAGTCAAGATGAGTAATCGTGAGAGAAATAGTCTGTAAGGGGAAACTCCACAGTCAAGCTGACTGAGAGCGCAGTAAGTATGTCATATGAGATGAGTCGGGAGCGATCAGGTCGGAGTAATGAGTAAAAAGGGAACAGTCATGGTTCAGAGTAAGTAAAATTGTAACAGGAGTCTTGCCAGACATGAATAAGTCTTTCTCCATGAACTGGTGAGGAGGCTGCTGTGAGGCACGGCAACTGGTCCTGGGTTCAAAGTTGTATAAGCTCGCAATTAGTACTTAGAATGAACATGAAATTCAAAGAAATTCTATGATTCTATCGCACTGTGAAGAACTATCATATACTTAGAATGCATTTGACAAGTGTCGAGATAACAAAATTAAGTGGCCTAACCATTAATGACCTGAAACTCAAAGAGCAACAGATTGTGGATGCACCTTTCATAATCTCCCTCCCTCGACTTGGGTCTCTTCCCACTCCACTGTCTCCCTCCCTCAACTTTGGCCTTGTCACACTCTTCCTAGAAAGATTCATGCTTCTCAACCAGCCCCAGCCTCAGGCAACGTCCTCACACCAAGCTAACTCTGCTGGCACTGCAGCAACTGATCCCTGAAGTGTTGTAGTCAGCCAGAAGATATGACTTGTATGCTCGTCGCTTGGCTGCCAGATCAACGAGAGTGTCATTCAGTGGGGTCTTGGTAACCATGTTCTTGAAGATGGCCCTAGTGATATGTAATGAGGAAGAAAATTTCGATATGGATGATGAAGCCATACTTGACATGCTCTTTCAAGGAGGAAAAGATGAGTCAGTGGGGTCTTGTGCTTGAAGGGAGTGTTGAGAGTTACCTCCGATCCTGCTGTTTGCGCAGAACACTTGTATCATCACCATATTGGAAGTGTACATCTTGATGTTGGTTAGGTTTGACTTTTTTGCTTTGATGAGCTTGTGAATGTAGTCTGTGTTGAATTGTGGGTTTTGGGTAATTGTGAAGGCTTCAAGACTGGCATGTGACTGCAGGAACACTTTTCATATGGGCATTCAGACCAGAAAATGGCCAAGGAGGGTGAGAGAGGAGAGAGGAGGTGAGGATATGTATCATGGCGCCACCAAGGTGCCCACAAAAGTTGAGACGGAGGGTGAGAGCTGGGTTAAGGTGGAAGAGGGTAGTTAGTGTGGGCGAGGTTAAATCTGGTTTGTGTTACAACTTTTCCTTACTCTGAACTATTACAATATCTTTTTTACTTATCGCTCTGATCCGATCACTCTCAACTCACCTCATATAACATACTTACTGTGCTCTCAGTCAGCTCGACTGCGGACTTTTCCTTTATTGACTATTTCTCTCACAATTACTCATCCTGACTTATTTCCTATGACATCTTATCTCAGATTGACTTGGTCTGTGCACCAGACCCATTAGTATATAAACTCTCTGTACAAACTGTATTCTTTAGCTTTGACCTAGGCTAATAACCTATTCCTTGCCCATTGATCCACTCTCAAACTAAGTGCTCTTGTGAGAGACTTGGCTCAGCCGAACTGATATCAGTGACTACCATATAGCGGAGCTCTGATGACACTTGTGACCATCCATATAGTGGGGCTCAAGCAGAACAAGTGACTGACTATATAGCGGGGCTCTTGTGATTTAGGCAACCAGTTCACATGCCTACAAAGACAGAACAGAAGACATGACTAAAGAATAGTAAAGCTGTTACACAAGGTCAAAGCTTTCACTACTGCCAGCTTATCCAAGCTTTGGCACCCACCATTACATCCTTATTCCTATACAAACTTGTACCGATTGAATCCTACCCCTCGATTGAATCAATCCTCGAATCTGAAACCCAGACACCAATCACAGTGACAGACATGAGTCAATCTGGCATCTTACCACTTGCACCTGGAATGGAACATGTGGAACCAGAACAAGCTCCACCCACTCCACCAGCAAACCCCATACAGCCAATTACAGTCAATGCCACTCAGAAAGAAGTGAAGATGAACACACCGACCTCCTTCACGGGAGACAGAAAGAAACTTGAAGAGTTTCTGATCGAAAATAACATGTACCTCACCATGAATGAGGATACATACAACAACAACAGCTGACAGATCATATTCGCCCTGTTTTTTATGAAGGATGGAACAGCAGGGTCATGGAAACAGTTATTTTGAACACAGGCTAGAGAGAACAACAATCTAGGAACCTGGGACAAGTTCAAAAGGGCGTTGAGAGAATCATTCTCTGCCCCCAACAAAGAAGGTGATGCAGTCACAAAAATAGAAACAGAGACAATGTTCAGTCAGATGGCCAATAAATACATTGAACGATTCAAGATCTACACAGCTGAGAGCAAGGTCATGCAAGACAGACCATTAGTAGAATGGTTCATGAAAGGACTGAATACCCATCTTCTTGATAGGATTCTAAACCTCAAGAATCCACCAACAACAATCCAAGGCTGGTACACCACAGCCTCGAAAATGGATAACCAATGGAGGAGAGGAAGGGCAGTCGCCAACAGATTGAAAGAAGGAAACGACATAAAGAAAAAGGGACTGCGCCTCCCCAATCACCCTCCCTGATATACGCCACCCACCAGAGACTCCTACATGATGGAGGTGGACAGATTGTCTGTCCAAGAACAGGCCGATTATATGAAGAAAGGCCTTTGCTTTGTATGCCATCTACCAGGGCATAGAGCAAGCAATCATGGATCAGGAGGATCTGGACCACCTCCTGCACCCAGAAGGCAATATGCACCACCACAGACACCCCCAATACTGATATCTTACCCCACTGCTTTAAAGAAAGCTGATGGAGCATATGCTCATATCAAAACAATTTACGGGAATTTTTCTGAAGAAGAAAAGAGAAAACTAACTGATTCCCTTGAGGAATCGGGTTTTTGAAGAAATGGCCTGCCTTGATGTCAGCAACCGTTCCCATGATTATTCCTATCTCCCCTGTACTAGTAGCTGATACCAATAAGAAGTAGTTCAGTGTTCCCTTATTGGTACCCAGAGAAGGAAGAAACACTGACAGAAGATTTGAAATGAATGCCCTGATAGACTCAGGAGCAGAAGGAACTTTCATTGACAAAAAGTTTGCTCAACAGAACAGGATCACCTTAATCCCAATAGAAAACCGATTCAGGCCTTTAACGTGGATGGAACAAAGAACAATGCAGGAATGATTGAGCATTGTGCATGGCTCAAGATACAAATGGGAAAGAAGAAGATTAGTACCAGATTCCTTGCCACAGGACTGGGAAAAGAAAAAATGATTTTGAGACTTCCATGGCTGAAGCAGTACAACCCAAAGATAGACTGGAACACTGGAACCATTGACATTGACTCAATACAGGTGAAAACCACCTTTGATAGAATGCTTTTGAGAAGCATAGAACTAGCAAGAATGGAGGTCATTACACCATGATCCAGACCTACCATAGAAGAGGTATTTGAAGATACAGACCATTTTCTAGCAAACGAACCTCTTCCAGACAATGGACCCATTCTGCAAAACCTTTTTATAACAGAAGAAGAATTCAAGATTGATTTGATGAAGACATACCTCAATGATGAAGATAAAGTCTGGATAAAAGCAAAGACTTCAATATCCCAAGAACTAGCACATAAAATGATCAACAACAAAGCCAAAGTTGAACTCCCTGAAGTTTACACTGAATACAGAATGGTATTCAAGAAATGAGCCTCTGAACAAATGCCAGAACATAAACCTTGGGATCACGCAATTGATTTAAAACCCAACTTCATCCTGAAAGACTGCAAAGTCTATCCTCTATCCCCTGAAGAACAGAAGAAACAAGACAAGTTCCTTGAAGAAAATCTCAGAAAAGGGTATATCAGACCCTCGAAATTGCCGATGGCATCAACCTTCTTCTTTGTCTTCAAGAAGGACTCAAAGAAATTGAGACCATGCCAGGATTACAGATATCTAAACAAAGGAACAATAAAGAACACCTACTCTCTGCCAAGGGTAGATGAACTACTGGACAAACTCAAGGGAGCCAAGTATTTCATGAAACTGGATCTTTGATAGGGATACAACAATATCAGAATCAAGATAGGTGACAAATGGAAGGCAGCATTCAAGATGAACAAAGAGCTCTTTGAACCCCTAGTAATGTTCTTTGAACTGTGCAACTCCCCGGCAACCTTCCAAAACATGATGAATGACATATTCCTAATGGAAACTGATAAAGGATGGATCCTCATCTACATCAATGATATCCTGATTTTTTCGAAAGAAAAAGAAGACCTCCAGAAACTGACCCTACAAGTTTTGAAGAAACTCCAAGACAACGATCTATTTGTAAACCTAGATAAGTGCACCTTCAAAGCAAAAGAAGTTGACTATCTAGGAATGATTGTTAGCGAAAACCAAATCAAAATGGATCTGGCAAAATTGGAAGGAATCAGGGACTGGCCAACCCCAACAACAGTGAAACAAGTCTGATCCTTTCTAGGATTCGGAAACTTTTATAGGAAATTCATCAGACACTATGCAGATATTGTGTGACCCCTGAATGATCTGACGAAGAAAGATTTGGTCTGGAATTGGACAGACGCTTGTCAAGAAGCATTTGAGAAATTGAAAGAAGAATTCCAGAAAGCACCAGTGCTTCTGATGCCTGATTCGACGAAACCATTCATCATCAAATCTGATGCCTCCAAATTTGCCATTGGGGCAGTCATATGACAAAAAGACATGAATGGAAACTACCACCCCTGTGGATATATATCTCACTCCTTTGATGTGACACAACGAAATTACGAAATATATGACTGAGAACTCATGGGCATAGTCCGTGCCCTTGAAACGTGGCGACACTACCTCCAAAAATCCCCTTTCCCTATGGTGATCCTATCCAACTACAAAAACCTCACATACTTCAGAACTGCCCAGAAGTTGAACAGATGACAAGCTCGATGGAGTCTATTCCTGTCAGAGTTTGATTTGAAACTTGTCCACACCCCTGGATCTAGAATGATCCAATCCGACAACCTGACCACATCACTGATGAAATCGACAATGATGACATCATTATTCTACCCAATAACATATTCATCAAAATGATTGATCTAGAATTACAAGACGAGATCAAAAATGAAACTGCAAAAGATGATTTCTTTGCAAAAGCACTACAAGCCATAAAAGAAAATGGCCCACTGCCAATTAAATCTTCTTTAGAAGAATGGAAGATCAAAGAAGGAATGCTATTCTTCAAAAATAGGTGTTATATCCCACCTCATGAAGAATTATGACGAGAAGTGGTGAAACAATACCGTGACTCCCTATCTGGAGGACATCCAGGGCATTTTAAAACCCTGGAGTTAATATGATGCTACTACTGGTGGCCAGAAATGACAGTTTTTATCAAAAACTATGTTGTAGGATGCACAATTTGTCAACAAATGAAGATCAACACACACCTGTCTTCACCTGGTCTAATACCAATCAAAGGACAAAGAGACACAAAACCCTTTTCACAAGTCACCTGTGACTTCATCACAGACCTACCCGAAAGCGATGGATTTGACAGTCTCATGGTTGTGATAGACCATGGATCTACAAAGAGGGTAATTTCTATCCCTTGCAACAAGACAATTGATGCCATGCTCATGGCACAAAACTATATTGATCACATGTACTGACGCTTCGGACTCCCTGACTCCTTCCTATCTGACTGTGGCCCACAATTTTCCTCACAAGTCTTCAGAGAAATGGCCCAACTTCTAGGAATTAAAATGCTCAGAAGCACAGCATATCACTCTCAGACTGATGGAGAAACAGAAAGGGTCAACCAGGAGCTTGAAATCTATTTTCGAATCTTCTGCTCCAACAACCCCAGAACATAGAAACTACTCAACTCCCTCATGGAGTTCAGTCACAACCAAAAGGTCCACTCCACCATGAAACAGACCCCATTCTACCTCATGATGGGGTATGAACCAAAAGATATCCCCTTGGTGTTTGATAAGACAAATGCCCCAACTGCAGAACAACAAGTGAAAGCCCTTCATGAGGCAAGAAATGAAGCTGCTGCAGCACATGAACTAGCAAGACAAAAGATGGCAGAAAAGTCTACATGAGGCTTTACCCCATTCAAGAAAGGAGAACAAGTATGGCTAGACAGCTGGAACTTGAAGATAGGTTATCGATCTCAGAAGTTGGCACCAAAATGAGAAGGACCCTTCATGATAACAGAAGTCTTGGGACCAGTCACCTACCGCTTAAAACTCCTGAACCAATGGTGAATTCATGACGTCTTTCACGTGTCACTTCTATCACCTTATCATGAAACTGAGGCCCACAGCCCCAATTTCATGAAACCACCCCCTGACCTTGTTGAAGGCGAAGAAGAATACAAGATAGAAGCAATTATGAACCACAAGAAATGGGGTTGAGGATATTGATATCTTGTCAAATGGAAAGGATACCCCATTAGCGACAACACATGGGAACCTGTGAGCAGCTTTAAAAATGCTCAAGAAATCCTGACTGAATACCAACTCATCCACCACCTCTTCTGATTGCCCCTCACCTCTAAACCTCATTCTCCACCATGTGCTTCTCATTCTCAAACTACAGAATTGCCTCTTCCCTCTCTGCCAGATCCGCTGTAGACCCTGAACAGTGACAAATCTATCTCAAACAGATTCTTGAATGAAAAGACCTCCAACCGATCATTGTTGATCACTTGACCAACCCCATCAACAAGTATATCATCAACAATATCTTCTCCTCCCTCACCCTCCTACAACAACACTGACTCATGGCCCAACAGATTGAAAGACAGTTGGACAAAGACACCAACCTCTTCATCAAGAGAAAAGGTGATGCTCTCCTTTACCACATCTTATTCCCCAATGCCCCCGGCCCGAAACAGACACAATGAAAACAGAACCCCGCCTTCTTCCGAACCCCATTGGCAAGATTCTCTCTCTAAAAAGAAGTCAAAGATGCATGACTGCACCATTTGTCAAAAGACCAGACATGACAAAGTCCACTGCGACTGGTATTGTTGCGAATACTGCAATCTCATCAGAGTAGGACACCTACCAATTGAATGCCCAGTCTTTTTAGCTGCCCCTGTCATCCCCATCCCTTTGACCTCCACCCAACCACCCAGACCAACCCCTCCCCCTTCATATTTCAGTAACCACACCCAATACCTCAACCAGATTGTCCCTGGTGACATCCCTCATGATGCATATAACGACGGTCACTTTGACAATGACTATGTCGAGAATGACACCTACTGCAACGACTGGTGCCTCAAAACCAAACATAACATGAATACCTGAAGTTTGAACCCAGTGGCTTCAAACATAGAAGGGGGGTAATGTTACAACTTTTTTCTTACTCTGGACTATTATGATATCTCTTTTACTCATTGCTCTGATCTGATCGCTCTCGACTCACCTCATATGATATACTTACTGCGCTCTCAGTCAGCTCGACTGCAGACTTTCTCTTTATAGACTGTTTCTCTTATGATTACTCATTCTGACTCATTTCCTATGACATCTTATCTCAGATTGACTTGGTCTGTGCACCAGACCCATTAGTATATAAACTCTCTGTACAAACTGTATTCTTTAGCTTTGACCTAGGCTAATAACCTATTTCTTGCCCATTGATTCACTTTCAAACTAAGTGCTCTTGTGAGAGACTTGGCTCAGCCAAACTGATATCAGTGACTACTATATAGCGGAGCTCTGATGACACTTGTGACCATCCATATAGCAAGGCTCAAGCAGAACAAGTGACTGACTGTATAGCGGGGCTCTTGTGATTTAGGCAACCAGTTCGCACACCTACAAAGACAGAACAGAAGATATGACTAAAGAATAGTAAAGCCATTACAGTTTGAATAGAGAATATTAGAGCCAACATTGGGAATCTCTTGTCTTCAAAAGAGACCACATTGCATTTATCAGCAGGTGAAGCCTTCTTCCTCTTTGGCATAGCAGGCTTCTTGAATGGATTGGACCCAGACACTTTAGTGCATTGGTGACAAAGAAAACCAGGACTGGGGACTGATTGCTTTTTTAAAAAGTTTTTTTATATCAGGCAAACTGGAATTGGTTGCCTAAGGATATGTTATTAGCAAACCTAGCGATTTGTTTGAGAGTAAAACCTCACTTTTTTGCATCAATCCACTTTACTCCAAGTAATTTTGGAAGTAAAGGGATTGCAGCCATTGTGTATTTAGTCTGAAATAAGCTTAACTGTCATTTCAGCATGCATATAAAGGGCCATATGCACAACAGTGAACTGATTCTCGCATTTGGTGCAGTCTTCAAAGTTTCCGACCTGAAGCGCTGTGTCTGAGGGCAACAAACTGACATGTGGCATCAATCACCAGCAAGTACTGAGACAGTGAGACTAATCTCTTACTGGTATCCATTTCTGGATCCTCATATGAAAGGCAAGTTTCCCAGCTGCTGTTGGAAGTGTAATCCTGCTGCAAAAGTTTGACGGATTTGGGTGTACTTTGTAATGGATCTAGTGTATCTATGATGATGGTAAGACAACATTGCTAGGAAAGTGAGAAAGAAAGGATGGTCACCCCAACTTCACAGAACCGACATTCAGCACCAAAGTCCTTCACAATTGAGAGTTTCTATAACCACTTGACAACTAGGGAAGAGAAATATCCCTACACGCCGACTATCAACATAATACAATGCCGATGCCACCCGAAACTCACCTCCGCACCCTATAAACCCTCATCCATGGTGGGACCAGTGCCGATATCCTCACCACAACATCCACCAATACATTTGGCATATAATTCTTGTATCTCCCTGTCCTCCGCAGCTCATAAAGCCCTGTGCTCTGGATCACGAGTGTGGGGCTTCTTTGGCAAGGTAGATTGGACACCAATTTCGAGGTGGGTGCAGCTGTGGCATTGCCATGATGTGGCAAAAATGACTTCATTGCTGTGATTGCCGATTCACCCCCATCGCCTTCATTCTTCATCGTCAACTCAATTAGAGGGATGGTCAATGTTGAATTGTTGCGGCGGCTGCAGGGTTTGTGGCAGAGGGGGTTGAATTGAATATAGTTGTCCTGGATGTAGTCGTCACTGTGGTCATGAGCTCTCCCAAAAGCTTAGTTGACACTGGCACTATAGTAGTTCTATTTACACATTCTCTCTATCTGGGCAGAAGATCAGTGTCATCCAAAGGAAAGACAAAAGACTAACAAAGATTATTTAAGCAGCAAGACAAGGACAAGAACAATGATGATGATGACGAGGATGATGGCGAGGGCGATGGCGAGGACAAGAGTGAGGATGGTGATGATGACAAGGACAAGGACAAGAATGAGGAGGATGAGGATGAGGCTCATGGTAAGGGATAGTATCAATATGACTGTGAGTTGAGTGATAATATCAACACTACTGTGAGTCGATTGATGCACCCCATTCCCATACTGTTCTTCCATGAGCAGTCCCCCTCTGACGAAACGATGGGTGTAATATTGACTGAAATGACTGAGCATGTCAGAATTGATGCACCAACAAGTATAAGTCACATACCGTTGCTGTGGATTTTGACAAAGTTGCTCCTGAAGATGTTGGTGTTCAACATCGAGGATAGCAGCAGAACGAGTTGCAGTTATAGGGATTATATAAACATGGGACACCTGAAACCTCTTGTTTGGCCATCTCTGGCTTCTCTGGCTGCTACAGCCCTGTAGAGGTATTTCTGACCCTTCTGTGATGACTTCTGAAATCTCTTTTTCGACGGGAGCTTCCAGGTGAGCCAGTAGAACCTGTACAGTCTTTTGCTTGGTTGTACAGATTATTACAAGAATAGGGGGAAGAGGGATAATGGAGTGAGAAACAATGCTAGGGATACATTTGGCAATGGAGAGTGAAGCTGAATTCATGAGACATGAAGAGGAAGGCAAGAAACGATGTTGGTAGGCTGGTAACCAGTATAAATAGTGAATAAACAGGTGTCAGTGGATGTCAACCACCATGTGCAGACATAAATGGTACTATCCAGGTAACTATGGTCCATGGCAGGACCACAGCTATAACTCCCCCTTGGGCCAATGACATGAACCATCGGGAAGTGACTAGTCCCATACCTGGCTTGTGAGCGTTTGATCTTGTCCATGTTGAGGCAGTGATCAAAGCATCCCTGGACCAACAGCATGGTCACAAGGAGCGCTTAAAGCTGATGATAAGGTTACATGCCACCATCCGTGACGGGACCCCACCACCAATGGGTAGTGATCCGCATGGGTAACCCTTGGGTATCCCAGCACCTACCCACACCCATACCCATCAAAACCCACATCCACAAGAAGGGGCATGGGTTCCTATGGGTATAGGTCAGAGGGTTTTGATGGGTCATGGGTCCCATTGGTATAGCAGATACTATGGTGGGTCAGGCATGTAATAATCATAATCTACTGAGAAACAAATGAAATTACTACCAGTCATAATCACTTCCTTGCCCTGATATCTCTGTTCTCAACATAGCCCATCTTGCTCCAGGCTTCAAGACACATGAGCTGCCATGTTGACTCAACCAAAAGTCGGTTTCTGATGTGCAAGAGAAGGAGCCGTCCTTTGCTGAAGACGCGCTCAACATCTACAGATGTCACTTAATGAAGAGGTTAGTCGTGAACTTGGAAGTCATAAGAATCAGCTCACCAGGAATTGTATGATAGTTCATAGCCATCTGATACAGGCAAGGATATGTCTCACAATATGCTCTCCACCATGCAAAAACATCCTTCACACTAGAATCAGATTTCGTGCTAAGATAACATTTGAGTTCATCATGCAAGCTGGTAATAGTGTCAGCTGAAGGTGTTGTGACATTGTTGTTGAACATATTGTCAGAATCACTAGCCTGGAACATGACAGCATTAGCATGAGTAGAAGAGGACAGTATGTGCAAAGCGAGCATATACCTTCTGAGCCTGTGGTTCGGGAACTGCAGTACCCATGATGTGAGCATAAGCACAGTCAAATTCCTCGAAAACAATTGTGCATGCAACTTTGACCCACTCCTCATTCCATTCCATTGTTGTAAAGTATTGAAGTTTGTAGCATGGGTGTAAGACTAGAATACATCAGTTTCTGTATCATGGGGAGAGGATATTTGGACATACTTGTGGATATACAGTAAACCTCAGATTCATCTGTCGTAGGCATATAATACTTGTCCAGAAGTTTCTTTCCCATCTTGATAGTGGCATGGATCGGAGTCAAATATTCCATGTTTGAGGCATCCTTCTTGAGTTGTTGGAAGATCTTGTCCATCGCGGGAATGATGCTGGCAAGGTTTGGCATGGCTTGCGAAAAATATAAAGTGGCATCTTTGAAAACCTGGGCCAAAACATGAACGAAATGAAAATGCTGCAAGGTTGACTCTAACACACCTTGAGGACATTACAGAGTTGGTCCACAATTGTCCACTCTCATTCCATCAGTTCATATTGTCGAAGCTTCATCTTGCACTCAGTGGTGATCTTGTCGATTGCAGGCCTGAACTTCACAGAAAACTCGAGCATATCAAAAGTAGAATTCCACCTAGTTGCTACATCTCTGGGAATCATCCATTTGCTGAGCTTGAGGTCTTCCAGGATCTCAAATTATTGTGGTAGGTTGCGAGTTGTTGAGTTTGTGATGGCATAGGCAAGATGATAGAGCTGTGCAGTGGTTAGTAAGAGAACACAGCCAATCGAGCATGTAATTGTCACCTTGACAAGTACTGTATGCACAGGCTGCAAATCATCATCAAGGTCTTCCTCATCTCCCACATCCATGCCTGCACGGGGGTCAAATTCCTCATCATCCTTGTCATCTTGACCACCCTCAAAATCTCTTCTAGTAGTAGCTTCCTCATTCTCGATATCTCCTGCCAGCATCTCCAAATCTGTGGCTGGTGCATCCTTCGATTTCTTCTTTGGTAAATCAAATTGTTTCAATATGGCTTGCATGACCAAATTGATAATGTGGAGAAAACAGCAGACTTGATTTGCTGCACCAGGGAAGCACTTGAGTAGTTTGACAAGCTCTGTGATCATTTTGTCATTTGGCGAGGCATTATCGCATGCAACTGAGAGAGCCTGTTGGAATATGTGAGTTAAGTTATCATTTCTATTCTAAAAGACACTTACCTTGTCTCCTACTCTGAAATGGTCCAGTATCTGTGCAAATTCAACAGCAAGTCAGACACTTGAGTGTGACTTAGCGACTTCGATAATGTCCAGCAGCAAACTGATTGGTATCCCATCCTTTTTGAAGTGTACAGTGATGGCAACAAAGGCCTTTTGGTTTGGTGAGGTCCAAGCATCGGTGGTGAAATTCAGTGCTCCCTTGTACTCCTATATAAGAATGTCAGTATTCATTGTGTTCATTGATTCATAATTCAACATATCTGCAGAATCTTTGCAATCTGCTTTTGTGCATTCTCGAACATGCACTTGACATCATGTGCAACCGTGTCTGGAGAGAGAAGATGAAAGCCAGGCTGACTGGTCTTCATCAGGCATTGGAACCTACAGTCATTTATGATGTTGAATAGCTGCATGCTTTCTGATACCCAGTGAACAATTTCAGCACTGGGGCTCTTAGTCAGTGCCAAATGAGGTGGGTGGTTTACAATAGCCTACAATGTTTCCTTGGAGGTGTGTTGACAATGACTGTAAGTGACAGTTTCTTTGCCTTTGATTCATGAGAATATTGCTGTAATTGATCCATCTGATTTTAGTTTGCAAGCCTTCATGACCTCCTCCCTTGCTATACAAAGATCTTTTGAGTCGTCACCTTTCTGAATCATCTCCTCTCCCCAACAGATTTTAGCATGCTTCCGAAGATTTCCTGTTGAAGTATGATCTGCTGTATCAAGGTAGCACCTCACAATCTGAGGCTTATGGCCTTTTCCTCTGCATACTGCTGCAGTGCATTCAAACACATGGAAACATCACTCTTCTACTTCTTTGATCTTCAGCACTGGTTTGAAAAATGCATAGATTGGTGAGTTCCATTCCTTCATCATTTGGTCTACAAGTTGCTCTCCATGAGAAAAGGCCACAAGGAAAAGGAGTGATGCACCAAGTTCTTCATCAGCTGTTTCTGGACTCTCTTCAACACCATCAACATCCATGTCTATCTCCAAGTCATCATCACTATCTTGGGCAGGCCATAACTTCTTCTTTGCAGAGTGGCTGCCTGGATTCTTCTATTTCCCATTCAGAGCTTTGATCACCTTTGGGACATCACTGTCAAGGTCATTGTCACTGCCATCCGACCTCTCAACAATGCATGCTGGGTTTCTTGGATATTCGAAGATGTGTTGATCTTCTTTATCATTGATGTCTTCCACTGTTGGATTCCACCTTCTCAGGTCTGCCTGCTGTGTTCCAACTGCTAGATCATTCATATTATTCTTGTCACATAACTTTGAGAAAAGGACATGCTTTCGCATGGTGGGTGCTCTAGAAGGGACAGTCTTTTTGGCTTTTTTGACAGGTTGTTTGGGAGGCATAGCAGTCGAGCTGAAAGACATGTCTGTTCACTCATTGGATATATATTCTCAAAACTTGGTCACTAATATTCTGCTCAACTCAGATGCCACTGCTACCCGGACATTGATTTTTTGCCGGTTACCTTTGCCTTTGGACCTACTGAACCCACCTCATGGGTATGGATTTGTGGAGGGTCATGGATTCTTGATCCAGACCCATACCCATCTGTACCCTACCCATAACCCATGGAGGGTTTCAAAATCCCTGCAGATCACTACCAATAGATCATAAAGCATTGGGCTCAATACAAATTGTTGGCATCCAGAATCGGTAGAATCACAACGAGCAAGAAGAGGTGATGGAGATTTATAGTGAGGAGTTTTTTCATTCTTGAAGAAGAGCTGTGAATGGCTGTCTATATTGCAAGGCCACAGATACGCAGGAGAGGAGGCAGAGCAGAGGGATTATAGGAGGTAAATAGTGGTAAAATGGATGATAGAGGTGCATCGAGCCCAGTGGGCTGGATAGTACAGATGGTGGAAACCATTCATACATCTGACAAGAAATGAGTGTCGTCCAGATCAATCTATGAGAAAATTTACCTAAGTCTTGTGCCCAGTGTAAAACACTGGGTGGAAGACTGAGTGTCAGAGGAGATGGGGTCTGACCATGATAGCCTGGGGTTGAGGTGTGCTTGTGACACAGCCTGAGCCAAACAAGTTCAATGAACGTGGCAACCATCCAGTGATGTAGTAGTAAGTAGTCCAAGAGTTGGAAGCGCTTCGCTCAGTTTAAATCCAAGTTACTTTGAGTACTTGTACTAGATTTCAGCATGAGAGTAAATGAAATTACATGTTGTTATTAATAGTACTTGCTAACTTGAATAAGTACTATAGAACTTGGACCTGTGGCAGTGCACAAACTCCAGCCCAACTTGAATTTGGTTCACAGGCTATATCATCATATGGAAGTGGCTATGTTGGTTCAAAGGATATTATGCAAGTTGAAAGAGCTTATGAGTATAGCATTCAGCTATAGTACATATCAACCAATTGAATATTTAACTCATTGTCACTATTCTCGCAATTAGATTCAGAATTGCTGTTCTGTGACTCCCAGTCTTTGTCTTCAAATAAAAACTCATTCTCTAGATCATCTAGGGTGAACACTGCCAGATCATTGAGGCCTGTCAAAGACTTGGACTGGATGCCCACTAGGACAACATCATTTTCGTGATCATCTACTATAGTGAGCGGCATCTCATTGAGTCCAGGCTGTACTATAGCTTGTTCTAGTTGAGGCTCAGCACCAACACCCATGTTGTATCAGATGGCCTATTGCGCCAGCTGTAAATGTGGCCAATTTCTAGTCCCCAATGGTATCACATGAGCATGTCCCTATCAATGAATCTGTCAACAGATCAGATTAGCCTCAATGCAGAGCACTGCAGAAATCACAGGGCAGAATTACTGAGATACATAGTAGCCTTTCCAATCCTCAGAATCCTTTGCATACTTTGAGAGCCCTCTACTATTGGGAAAACGCCTCCCCTTTGTGAAAGCTGGAATGATATGGCAGCTTCACATGATGTCTGTTGGGTCAACAAAGCTAAAAGCACCTTCTCTTGCTGGGGAAAGGGTAAGGCTGTCAAGATGATGTTGCGTTGCTTGTTTACCCTTTTGCGCCATGGGCTCTACATTGTACCAATGAATCCATAGAAAATCGAATCAATGTAAAATGTAGTTGGCCAAGCTTTGTCCCCTATAAATCATGTTTATATGGTACACTCCCAGAACACAGCTATACAAAAATGGGTGCTCTGGTGGCTTGGTGCTGCTTTCTGGATGAGCTAGAAACATCACATTACAGTGACTGAGGAGTCCGTAGATTAAAGGTGTCCTGGTCCCACCGCATGTCATACGTGGTGTAGTTGAAATGAATAATATTGTGTGCATATATATAGTTCTTGTGAATCAAGATGCATTCTGAACTTGTGTCTCCAAAAATTTCCAGAATCTTGGAGTTGGGTTCTGGTAATTCAAGTTGTTTATCAAAGTGTATGCACTCCTGAACATGTGGCAACAAGTGTGCCTTGAGACAAGGTAAGAAGTTCTGGAGTTCTGCCATTGAATAGCTGAGAGATGATGCAGAAAATGACACACTTGGATGGCTGGATCTCCTGCATTATTACGCAGAAACTCAGTAAGGTCCACGGGATGGTTTTGGGATTTTCCAATTTTGTAATGATCTGCCAGCAAGGTGGATCCTGTGTTGATGGAGTCACTGGTATTGGCCAAAAACCCATTTGATACTTGTGACCTCTGAAGCCTCTGCTGAATGCGATGAATCCTCATCTGCCTCCTCTCAATTTGAGCTAGCTGCTTGACATAGTTCTGTTTACTGGTGCAGGTAAATGAAGTCTTTGGATTGCGATGTGACACTTCTCCCTTAGAGGCATCAGGTTGAAACTGTTCTTTCCACAAACTCAGGGAATTGATACTTACAAGTTGAGTTGAAAATGAATCTGTCATCCCATACCATCATATTGTATCAACATAATCTCCTAGAGAGTGTAGTTTATATGTGTTCAGATTGAAGCCTTTGGCTTTCCTAGCTTGCAATATCTGTGGCTTGTTTGAGGATGTCAAAGAGGGTGTCACGGCTGGCTCAGTGCATGTATCTGCTTGATAAGTGAATATGTGCTAAAGACATGGGTGCCTCTACTATGAGAGTTGAAGGAAAACCAACCCTGTGCTTGGGAACCTTGTTCAACCATGCCAGTGGTTTGTCCTGGAGTCCGAGTCTTCTGCTTCCCTGATTGAGCCTTTCTATTCCAAGAAGCAGCTTCTCAAGGAAGCTCTTTGGTGTCATACTTCGAACACATATGCACTTTGAATGCACATAGTGCATTGCCTAAGGAGGTGGTTGCTTTCTCCAGTAAATTCAAGGTATCTTCAGTGTGAAGACGCAACTTGGCTAACCCTTGCCAATGTGCCAGGATGAAGAACAGTTCAAGGACACATTTGTTATGAGGCTCTGGCAGAAGACCATTGAAGACAGGAATGGCACACTATCACAGCCATTTATTAGCCTAGTTTGATGTATGAAAGCCAATTATGCTCAGTCTGACTTTCACTTGAAGCATGTTCTCCCAGTTGTGAGCAGCAAGCTTCTTCATTTCAGAGATATTATGTGAAAACTTCTGAATTGTATCACACCCAAATGTAGGCACATCCCAATACCTTACAAGAGAGGTGGTAAATCCAGCACAGACTCGGGGTGAGAACACTTGGACATGTTGCCTACCTGCGGTTGAGCTCATAGAGCAAGTGCTGATTGATACATGACAGAATGCGAAGGAGATGAATGAATGTGGAGCCCCAAATCTCTTGGTCAAACTCGTGCATGATATCCAGTAGGAACATGTGATATAGATCAAATCCAAGCTTGTGCAGCTTGTCAGAAAATGCATTCTATTGTCGTAGATGAGCTAGAGAAGAGCTATAAGCAGAATACATACAGCAGTTGGGACCAAGGATTCTTTGCAAAGTAAACTCTCAATGGCCATTGTGTCCACAGGGCTGAGGTCTTTGTGAATTAGAGATATGCTATGCTCCACTTTGGTCCGATGTGCCAAGGTATCAGCCCTCACCAACCAGTGACACTGGGATTGATCTGCCTTTTTGCCCATTCTATGGACATCAGATAATGACATCATACAGCGTGGACAAGGGCAATTGCCCCAGTTTCTGATACTCATGGCCAGGACCCTAGAAGGCATTAAAGCAAAGAATGGCACATTTATTAAATATAGATAGCTTACTTTTCCAGGTAATTAGCAATGTAGATAAATATTTGTGGATAGAATCGCCGAGCGATCCCATCGACATATGTGATAACAACACCATGCACATATGCGTCTATAAACTCATCATCCAAGATGGCTTTCCACTGTTTATGGAACATCTGTCGATGACAGTATGTCTTGAATGATGCTGTGGGTGCCTTTCCAGTGTAATGGGAGGTGAAGTCATTGAAATAGTCTGGAAGCTAGGGATGGCCACCTTAGCTTCGAAGCCAATAAAATGGCAGATAAAGAAACAACTGACTATGTGAAGATAGGCAATGTGGTTACAAAGATGGAGACTTGGCTTGCATCTCCAATATTTTGAATCATTGCCAAAGAACAAGTATACAGGCCATAATTTTGCATCGCCAAACTGAGTGAGGTGGGTAACATCTGAAAAAAATATTAGGCCAGCCACATGATGTGGCAAACCACATCCAGGTTCAGGAGGAGATTTTTGAAGCTTCTGGTGGACACAAATAAATTCAGGCAAGGTGTAGAGCTCACCAAAGACACGCATGAATGCCTTTCCCAGATCGGGCTGCCAATAAAGTTCATACAGCTCGTAGTGGACATGGTGGCCATCTGCAGCAGAAATCCTTTCATGCAGGATTGCAATAAGGCTAGAATGTACCAGCTTCAAAGGGTTTGATCCCAGAAATAGCTGATCTTTTGGGAAAGGGCACATTTAATACAACAGGCTCTTCTATCCAACCAGCATCCATGTCGTTTAGCCATGGTTTGTCTGACCATAAGTCCGGCTCACCTATGTTCCCTAATTGTTGATTGATAAAATCCCAGCAAGTTCCTTTGATATCTCCCAAATTAAAACCTGGGTCATTCAGCAAGTCAAGGAGACCCTTGAAGTCCTTTTGGGATATTTGGGCTCTGGGCTTTCAGAACCACTCACCAAGCAAAAATGAACTCTTGTTTGGATAAGGTGCATATATGGAAGAGCCCATCAGCAAGTCACACTCTCTGCTGCTAGATGGCTTTGGAATTTCTGAAAAATCCTCCAAACTAAGCTTCTCGTCAGGATCATGAGAAGGAAGTTCAGATGCATGATACCAGCAGAAAATGTGAAAGCCATTTTGAGCAAGTCCAGACTGCCAAATGTGGATCACTAGACTCTGCCAGAGGACTTGCAGGGCCTTGAATTGAACTTGGTCCCATTAACTCCTGCAGCTTGGACTGCAGTAGTGGGGCAGGAGGTTGCGGGAGCACCAAATTGGCATCTGTATCTCTCGGCACACCCCTCTTGATATGATGGGTAAAGACAGGTCAGCACTGCCAGTGGGTGCATCCCGGATGGTTAACTGCTTTGATTTAATTTAGTAAATAGTGGGGCTGAGGGCCAGCAAGTGCCATGGCCATGAGTGCTCTACTTATGTTTTCGAGCTGGCTTATCTGAACATCTGTTGAGACCATGGTGGAATCCTTGGCACCCAAGCTCTTTTTGAGGGCACTGAGGATATGCTATGCTTATATTTTAATATTGCCTGTAGCCTCTGGAAAATGTGAAAAAACTCAATCAAATGTAAGGGTACCAGGAAAATAGTAAATCCTATTGTCAGAATGCAGAGCTAATGGCCTGGAATCACTAAATATATTTTGCTTTCAGGGAAAGCTGCAAATCCAGAGCTTCTACTTACTAATCACTAAATACATGTTGGGTACCAATAGATAGTCCTATTGAAACTGGAGATGTCCAGAAAAATAAAAGAAAACATTCTGAGAATATGGATGGAGCCAGTGGGGGGAAACAGGATGTCTGGGAACACAGGGAAAAAATATTCTGGGAATGTGGAACTGGTGGAAACTGGGGATATCTGGGGTACCAGAGAAAGAGCATCCTGGAAATGCGGAGCCAGTGGGGAAAACTGGGAATATCTGGAAAAATAGGAGAAAACATTCTGGAAATATGGATGGAGCCAGTAGAGGGAAACTGGGGATGTCCTCACTGGCTCTACATTCCCAGAATGTTTTCTCCTGTTTTCGCTCTGCATTTCCAGAATGCTTTGTCTCTGTTACCATGGATATTTGCCATTTCCACCCATTCCACTGACAACAGTAGGTCCGCTGTATGTGAATAAATACCATACAGTAAGTTCAAGTATTTTCTGGGTTCAAATGTGCAGTGTTCTGTGCAGCATCTCCACTTCTGCCCTTGTGAAGTGGGTTTAGTGTTGTGATTCATTTCAAAACCTTCCAGCTAGTCATGTCACAAATACACTCAGTCTACATCATATCCGAATGAGCACAAACATTCACCATGGTATAGGTAAATTGACCTATAATTAACAAGATAGCTGATGATGGATTTTGACCTGTCATATTAGGTATAGCGGACTGAGCTTAGGAGGCACCTGTGGCTTACATCTCAGCTGATGACTTGGAGCAAAGTACTGCTGACAGTACATAGTCCGCTGTGATGTGCACGGACTGCGCATAAGTTCAAGGAGGAGATCAATAGAAGATCTGAATGAAGAAAGTCGCATAGAACAGATGCTGTCTAAATATGGCTGCATATTAGGTGGCGTGGGTAGATCCGAGTGATGGGAGGTGGATAAAGAGGGAATCGATTGCGCGAAGGTGGTATGAGAAGAGTGGGGGTCAGGATGCAAGGATGCGATATGTTGGACAATAACGAGATGAGATCTGCACTAATGCAAGTGAAGACAAGAAATGTGCGGGAGTGTAGAGAGTGATGAGAGGAGGTGCAGGAATGTGTCGAATAGCTGCGCGCTCGAGAGGGGTGGTCTAAAACATATTGGGATTTGAAAGATGGAAAGTAAGTGGAAAGTACAGAACATGTCTATCTAGAAGGCTTTTAACTAGTTTGTTCTATCTAAAATAGGCAATGCAAGATGGAATCTAAGTGATACTAGTCCGAAACTAAGGAATGCGAGTCGGAGGACGCCCAGGAACCACGCGCAACACATCCTGACAGCAGCAAGGTGTCAAGGAATATTGCTAGCAACTGCTCTTGATGTTGCTGACATGGTGCATTATTATGCTAATGGAATGATGCGGGTTGGTCGTATAGTCAACTGGTAAGCTGTCCTGAGGTCGTCTGAGTGAAGCGCATCGTACGCGCAAGTGGTTTGGATGGGTACGCACATGCTAAAATTCAGGAAACACTGTGTGTTTCTAGAAAGCAATGTAAATGCGTGTTTTAAGCGCAAATCGTAATATGGACACCGTGGGAGATGCGAGAAGCGGGAAACGTCGTACGAGTGATGCCGAATATGTTCTTTATGTGCGCGTGCATCGTGGATTCAAGGGAACGCTGCGTGTTTCTAGAAAACAACATAAATGCATGTTTTGAGTGTATGGGATCATATGGATGTTGTGCACTGCGCGTAAAGCACGGGTTGTACGGGTTGTTATGGGAGGGTATCTAGGGAGTGTCCTTAATGTACGCGCATGTCGTTGTGAGGGGTATGTGTGTGCCGCAATGAGGAAATGCTGCGTGTTTCTAGAAAATGATGTAACTGCACATTTTGAGCACATCACTTTGTATGGATTCTGTGCAAGGCGTGTGGGGTCGTGTGATGGTGCTAGGATGAGTCTCTGATGTACGCGTTCTTGATGCGCTTGAATCGAGAACACGTTGTTGTTGAATGCTTCATAACTGCTTGTTTGACTGTTCCTTGCAGTGTACAGCGAGGGCGTGCTTGTCACCGCATCAGTGACAGCTGAGCTTAAGGGATAGCTTACAAGCAGTGGAAAAGAAACCATTTGAGAAAGGGCTTGCATTGATAATATCTGGAAAAATGAGGAAAGAGTGTTTTTTGGTGACAAGCTTGCTTTTGCTGTACATGGCACCTGGACATCAAACTGGCCAATTCTAGCAGTTTCCGAGACCCATTAGACCCACTCTTTGACCGGTCTTTGTTAGCCTTCCACCAAGGCTTGCACATACACTCAAAAACACTTTGTTTCATGTCTAGTATGGTTTCTGAGGCTTGCAGATCATGAACCAGACCTTCAGCTCCCTCTGAACTGCCATTTCCACCCATTCCAATCAGTTTCAACCCACAGCCCTCAGTTTTTGCCCAAGGCTCAACACTTTTCTCAATAATACATCATTATTCACTCTAGAAGGTTCTCCAAGCACATCTCTATGTCCACTGCATTTCAGGCACTTTCCAGGCATCAGAACTATCAATCCCCATGAATTTCCATCAGTTTCCATCCATGTCTCTTGGCTCTCAGCCACAGGTTCCCTCTAGACAACTTGCTTCATGTCATCCAGCTTCTATTTAGATTTTCAGCATTGTCCAGACCCTCAAATTCTATTTCTGCACCATCTTCATCATCTCAGGTTGATGGAACAGTGTCTCACTTTCTTTCAGATTTTTGTGCATTTTCCGGAGGCTTTTCCAGAGGCTACAGACATTATTAGAGGTACCCAACTTGTATTTAGTGATTGGTGAGTAGATACTTTGAATTTGATGGGTGTTTGATTTCTCCACCGGCTCCGCATCACAGGCCTGGAAATATGATTTACTTACCACTTTCCCAGCACCTTTCATAAGTCCACTTCATCAAAGAGACTCACATTTGGTTGAGTTTTTTGCATTTTCTGGAGGCTACAGACATTATTGGACAATAAGAATAACAGATTCTTGATGCCCTCAAAAAGGGCTATCTCATTGTACCCAGAAGTGATTAGTAAGCAGATACTCCAGATTTGTAGGATGTTTGATTTTTCTGCCAGCTCCACATTGCAGGCCCAGGAATATGATTTACTTACCACTTTCCCAGCACCTTTCATAAGTCCACTTCATCAAAAAGACTCACATTTGATCGAGTTTTTTTGCATTTTACGAAGGCTACAGACATTGTTAGACAACAAGGATAACAGATCCTTGATGTTCTTAAAAAGGGCTATCTCTTGGTACCCAGAATGTATTTATTGATTAGTAAGCAGATGCATACTCTGTCTGCCTTGCAGCACCAGAATGAGCTTTTCCAGGAGAGTTGCAAATCCGGAGTATCTGCTTATATACTAATCACTAAATATCTTATGAAAGGTGCTGGGAAAGTGGTAAGTAAATCATATTCCTGGGCCTGCGATGTGGAGCTGACAGAAAAATCAAACACCCTACAAATCTGGAGTATCTGCTTACTAATCACTTCTGGGTACAATGGGATAGCCCTTTTTGAGGGCATCAGGAATCTGTTATTCTTATTGTCTAATAATATCTGTAGCTGTTACAATTTTTCTCTTGACTCATATCTATACAGTCATGTGCAGCATTCCACAGTCGATACTCAGTCAGCCAAACCTTATTCTTACTCATTCACTTGTACCACCTGACCTATGCCTCTTCCTATTGGACTATACAACTCCCGCTTACTCACTACTTATGACTCATTGATACCTATATAAACTGTAGTTACACAGCTGTATTCTTTAAGCTTGACCTAGACTTATACACCTAGTTTCCTCTCTGACTTTGCTCTCTAACCTCAAGTCTCTATCTTGAGACCAAGGCTCAGCTTCACCAAAACCCTTGTGATCACTCATATCGAGGACACAACGAATACCAGTTGCAGTCCATATTGGCACATGATATACAGACTCCAGTTGTGGTTCATATCGACCTGTGGAGATACTGATTGATTGATCAACAGAAGAGACTCGCTCAGCTTGCCTTAACAGTAGCCTCCAGAAAATGCAAAAAACTCAACCAAATGTGAGTCTCTTTGATGAAGTGGACTTATGAAAGATGCTGGGAAAGTGGTAAGTAAATCATATTTCCAGGCCTGTGATGCGGAGCCAGCAGAGAAATCAAACACCTGCCAAATTCAGAGCATCTGCTTACTAATCACTAAATACAAGTTGGGTACCACTAGATAGCTCTTTTTGAGGGCATCAAGGATCTGTTATCCTTGTCATCTAATAATGTCTGTAGCCTCCAGAAAATGCAAGAAACTCGACCAAATGTGATGGGATAAACCTGGGTGCTGGGAAAGTGGTAAATCAATTATTAATCACTAAATACAGGTACCAGTAGATAGCTCTTTTTGAGGGCATTGAGGATACATTATTCTTATGTTTAAATATTATCTGTAGCCTCCAGAAAATGCACAAAAAAAACTTCATCAAATGCAAGTTATTTTGGTACTAGGAAAATAGTAAATCATATTGTGGGATGTGGAGCCAGTGGATGGTAATTGCTAAATACATTTTGCTTTCTGAGAAAGCTGCAAATTGCAAGTTTCCACTGACTAATTGCTAAATCCATGCCCAGACCAGTTATAATCTATAGTTGATGATTATATTGATCAATATATGTACTTCCCACTGATTGTTAGAGTCTAAATAGGGTGGGAAAGCAGTGATCAAGAATGAGGAGAGGAGGAGGACATATTCCTCAACAGGATTATGTTCTTCCCCTTCCACAAAATCACTTGTAGGCTCATTTTTTAGTGGATAGATATACATCTAATACACCCTCTGCGACCCTTACTACAATTTTAGACAAAGTGATAAGCATGGTAGGTAGTAAGTTCACTTCTTTGACATATCCTCCACTCCCCACTTATTTCCACCTGGTCTATCAAGTCTGGGGCAAGTGCTACCAATGCTTGAAGTACTATATATATATAATAATATTCATGTATAGGTGTCTTGACAGTGGGGGATGGTGGGGATACCGGTAGACACCTCCTTGGTCTATGTACATATCCCATATTTCTATTATGCTCTACTGGTGATAGAACCTTCGGGATACCTTCCTGTTATGGAACAGCCTCTTGTCTTATCTTATCTCATCTTATCAACCATGCCTCTCCTATCTTATCAAATAAACTATTCAACACTTCAGTTTGGTTGTGTTATGGAACAGCCCCTCAGCCCCTTATCTTATCTCTTTGATCTTATCAACTATGCCTCTCTTATCTTATTAAACAAACTATCTATCCTTTTTCATCCCATCATTGTTTGGCCTTGTGGATGATATTATAAAGTTCAAGGGTGGGCACATGTCTAACATGTGTTTACCACACCAATCAGACACTTCTCCATATGGTTACCTTTTCACACCTTATTCCTTACTCTGATTGGATGATATCTATCTCTGTTTCTATTGGCTGATAAGACTACTTATCTTCTTATCTGCCTGTATCTCTGACTCATCTGATAGCAGGATCATATCCTATTGGAGGGTATCTGGAGGATATTCTATTGGATGATAAGCCTGGACTAGTATAGTATATATAGAGTAGCACAAAGCCTGTAACTCTAGTCTTATTCTCTTAGGCTCTAGCTTCCCTCCTCTTGCCCTCCACTTGATTGTGTAGCAGTGGCTCTAGGACAAGAGTTGTGACAAGTCTGACTGAGTATGGCTCTGGTGTCAGATACATTGTGAGTACTAAGCAATGACATCATGGACGTCAAGAGTACGGGTCTTCATTTTATGATTAGAAGGGCTCAACCAGCTAGTATAGAGTACTAGCATTATTATATCTTTACTTTCAAATATACTTAGGATTCCCACTTGACTTGATATCTAAAGTCAATATAAACTGGTGCTTTCCTTCCTCATCCTCTCTCTCTCTAAGCTTATCTATGTGTGAGCCCACAATGCTTGATTCTTGGCATAGTCTTTGGATTATGCTTTGAGAAGATAGTTAAGTAGTTGCCCTAACACTCCCCCCAACATTTATATATCATATAATGAACCTACAAGTGATTTTGTAGAAAGAGAAGGTCATAATTGTATTGAGGGATATGTTCTTCTCATCCATAGTGACAAGCCTATTCTTGCTGCACACAGCAGCTGGCTGTCGAACTGCACACTTTCAGCTCAATAAATGTTGTTCTACTTCCCCAGTTTGCTTCCTAGCCATGGCTCTTGAGTCCAAAGCAAAATGACATCTTTCCAGACCATTTCTGTGCTTGTTTCTCCATTTTCCACTGCTTCGCATCCCTGTATGACCTCAGCTTGCATCGTTCACACTTTCCTTCACATTCCTATCACTCAGCTTTCCAACCTGAAGCTCTCGGATCGCTTCTTTCACTCACAAATTGTGCCAGAACATTAGGTTCTTGTTCTGGAGACTCCCCTTCAACTGGATCCTTGATTGGTTCCCTCTTGAACTTACTGTATGGTATTTATTCACATACAGCGGACCTACTGTTGTCAGTGGAACAGGTGGAAATGGCATATGGTAACAGAGAAAAAGCATTCTGGAAATGCAGAGCTGGTGGAGGGAACTGAGAATGTCTGGGAAAACAGGAGAAAACATTCTGGGAATGTAGAGCCAGTGAGGACATCCCCAGTTTCCCTCTACTGGCTCCATCCATATTTCCAGAATGTTTTCTCCTATTTTTCCAGACATTCCCAGTTTTCCCCACTGGCTCCACATTTCTAGGATGCTCTTTCTCTGGTACCCCAGATATCCCCAGTTTCCATCAGTTCCACATTCCCAGAATATTTTTTCTCTGTGTTCCCAGACATCCTGTTTCCCCCCACTGGCTCCATCCATATTCTCAGAATGTTTTCTTTTATTTTTCTGGACATCTCCAGTTTCAATAGGGCTATCTATTGATACCCAACATGTATTTAGTGATTAGTAAGTAGAAGCTCTGGATTTGCAGCTTTCCCTGAAAGCTATCTACTGGTACCCAACATGTATTTAGTGATTAGTATTTACCTTCTATAGATTCATTCTGTCACATTTGGTTGAGTTTTTTGCATTTTCCAGAGTCTACAGACAACAACATATTCTTGAGAGCCCATGAAAGAGGCTACCTGCTGGTACCCAACTTGTAGTTAGCAATTATTAAGTGGATACTCCAGATTTGGAGTTTTCTGGGGAAAGTAACTTTTATTTTATTTTATTTTTCTCCAATCCACCAGCTCTGCATCAGGAGAATATCATTTACCACTTTCCCGGCACCTGCCATATGAGTTCACTCCATCAAAAAGACTTGCGTTTGGTCAAGTATTTTGCATTTTCCAGAGGCCACAGATATTATTAGACAAGAAGGATAACAGATCCTTGATGCCCTGAAAGAGGGCTATCTCTTGGTACCCAACTTGTATTTAGTGATTAGTAAGCAGATAACCTGGATTTGTCAGATGTTTGATTTCTCCGCCAGCTCTGCATCAAGAGAGAATATAATTTACTTACCACTTTCCTGGGACCTGTCATAAGTCCACTCCATCAAAAAGACTCATATTTGGTTGATTTGTTTTTGCATTTTCCGGAGGCTACAGACATTATTAGACAAGAAGGATAAGAGCCTGTTTGGATGCCACATGCACATGACATTTTGCAGCTGTGAGACCTCACTGGCAGTCCAGCTTGGCATCAGAGTTTAAACTGTAAACCTTGACTATGGACTGATCAACACAACCTGGTACCCTTCGACAATCACCCCTTGGTCGTCTTCACACACTCTCTATAATAAATTCTCTGATCTGTGTTTATCAATTTCTGCTCCACATTATCATGGAATCAGACTCTGAGTTACCAGATCCCCCTGGCCAATCTTCTTAAAAGAAGGAGCATGCTGTTTGGAATGAGAACGAAACTGCTGCCCTCATTGAATTCTTCAAGCAGGCTTCAAAAACAGCTGGATCTGCTAGCTTCAAGGCAGCTACCTTCAATGCCACTGCTTTACATATCAGACCTCTATGTACCAGTGGCTCTCCCCCAAAAACAACAAAACAGATTCATTCAATATGGGATCAGATGAGATTGGTCCTCTGATCATAGGTGACGTACTTATACCTCCTCATTTTCAGCTAAAGAGAGGTTTTTGAAAGGCCCATCAACTTTCAGTGAGCTCAGGTGCAGGCTTGAGTTATGACCTCCAGTCTGATACCCAGGCCACAACACAGGCGGAATGGAGTGTTATCAATGATTTTGCAAAAACTAATCTGGTATAGTATCTTTATCTGTCCTCTCTCTTCACATTTTTCTCACCCCATAATTCACAGACCTTTCAACCTGGAGGATTCAAGTACTATGATGTTATGACATCCTTCATACAGCCCTCAACCGCTCAAGGCCATTTCATATTTCGTGGTACTACTCATGAGCCTACCTCCATTCCCAAAACTGATGAGGATAACGATGCCCCAAGTAAGTGGCATTGTGTTCTTTGGACATGTATTATATTGAATGTACTTTGCTAGGTATATCTATGACACCTGTTGAAATGCAAACTTCTGGTCCTAACTCTGTTATTGATCTGGTACTCCTCTGTAGCGACCTCTTGTCTCTTTCACATCTCTCGGTATTGTCTATATCATTTCTGGAACTGTCATCATCTTTTCTGCCATCATTGATGTCACCTTCCACATCCACATCCTCATCTCATCTACCTCTATCATTATTATTGCCATCTCTCCCACTGTTGGCCTGGGTGTCTCCAGGTCTTGTATAGCTATCAACACCCCCACAGTCAGCATCATCAGTGCAACTGATGCCCCCTCCGCCACCATCTTTGATGAGTGAATCTATCAGCACTGGAGGTAGGAGTCAAGAGAAACAAAAGTTAGCTCTGCCAGATTCGGACTGCCCATTGAAGAAATCAAGCTCAGCAACTCAGAACTTGATTCTTCTCAATAGCATCCAGGGTTCCCTCAACAGGGCAGCTGATGCTATCCGACAGGTTGCCAAAACTCCCAAACACAACATCCAGATGGCAACAATAAAAGTCATGAAAGAAGAGGACCTCTCTTTACAGGATAAGTCTTTTTTGATGTCTATGTTTGCTGAAGAGCTGAACAAGGCTGGAGTTTACTGTGTATTGAATCCAGGAGAGGTTTGTCATGATTTTCTGATGTGAGAGCTGCTGGCATACAAAGTATGTAAAGAATTGTTGTAATTTTTTGTTGCTGTTGCATGCACTACCTCTGTATACTGTGTACTACTGCCTATGTATCTTGATTGTCTGTGTCTTCATTGTCTGCATCTTCATCATCATAATCACTGTTCTCATCTTCAAGTTGGCCAGCTGCAGCTCTTTCCTGCAAAACCTGTTGATACTGATGCCACATAGCATTAGCAATCCTATCTCTTCACAGAGAAAATCCTGTCAGATTCTGCTCCTCTTCAATGTGCATGCTAGGAAAATCATCACCAGCTTGAACTCCACTGAATGAATCATATGTGTCATTGGATGCAAATCTGATCTTTTCAGCTGGATCATGAATCTGAATGAAGTTGTGAAGTGCTGCCAATGCTGATGGAATGCGTGATTGAAGATGAACAGTGTACTATTCTGGTGCAAGAAGTAAAATGTGAAGTGGTGTTTGAGCACACTAAAAATGCACTCAATGATGTTCCATGCCTGTGCATGCTGAAGGTTGAACAATTCCTGTTTTTTCTGTGGACTAATGAATGACAGGTAAGAACATTTGATATATACTGAGAAAAAAAGATATACTGTGTGCTGACTTGTCTCCACTCAGCAAGATGATAACGAACCCCTCAATATAGAACCAGAAGCTGGTCACAGTGTGAAAAACCTGCATCAGCGAGGTAATACCATCCATCTGGAATTACCAAGTCTGTGGTTATAGCATTATAATAAATCTGTGCATCGGTTGCTGATCCCTTTCATCCTGAGAGTATGTAGATAAAACAAAGATCAAACATGGAGAAAAAAAAGGCAGTTCTGTGATATAAATCTTTTTTGATTTTGGTAGGCTGGTTGGAGATTGCAGGGAGCTGTAAAATGTATGTGACTGCCATCAATTGCATCTAATGCATGTTTGAAAAATGGCCACAGCTTTGGATTGCCAGAGAGTGGATGGAAAGATGAATTATAAGACACTGGTTGAGTGATATGGCTCATGTAGAAAGGTGGTGATGAGAAGATGTGTACCATCTTCGGAAGTATCTGTGGCAGAATTGAAAATCATTTTATTGTCATATCAAAGGAACCTGCAACTCACTTTGAAATGATCTCATTAGACTGTTGGAATCATTCACCAGTATGTCAGATAGTCAATCCTGTAACAGACATGTAGAGAAACATTCCAAGCTATTCCTCCAAAGAAACATGATTTGAACATGTATATCCCATGGCATGCAGTTCTGTGATCAGGTGTCCAAAAACATCTTTGGTAACACCAAACTCACACTGAATGTGCTTTGGATGACCATGCAATAATTCTTGAACCCAGCCTCCCCTGGAAAAGATGAAGGTGTGGTATGGCTCCTTGATATAAAGATCCTGAATAATTTGCAATATAGTTGGGATAACAATATTGATGAGGAGAAAGCCAATATGGACAATCTGCTGGCGAGTGTTAGAGCAACACCAAAACCAGCAAGCTCAATGGCACACTCAACAGTGACCAGAGCACTAGCATTGTGGGCTTACATATAGAATCAAACAATAAAGGAATGGAATGAGATAGTATTGACATTAGAGTCACACACTGGTTAGGTGGGGATTCCAAGAGAATACAACTAGAGTTACAGGTTTTGGGCTACTCTATATATACTATACTAGCCAAGACTTATCAACCAATAGGATATGGTCCAGATATCCTCCAATAGGATATAAGCCAGAGATAAGAAGATAAGGAGATAAGAGATAAGAGATAAGCCAAACAAGGACAAACAAAGATAAAATGAAATAAAGTCAGATTTATGTTGACCTTTTATAATATCGTCCACAAAGCCAAACAATGACAAACAAGGACAAATTGAAAAATAGTTGTTAAATGGCTGTTCCATAACACTTTCAGGTTTGTGTTACTCCCTCTTTAGGTTCTGATGATATAAGAAGCTAGTGCCATTCTATAACAGCGAGCTTGTGGTGCAAGAGGCATTTGATGAGTCTAGTGATGTGATTGTCACTTTATATACAATCTGTATGATCTGTATCAGCCACATTTGGCATCCATTCAAACTCTGACAGCCAGCTGACGTGCAAGTGAGATTGCACAGCTGCAAAATGTTGTGTGCAGTGGCATCTGAATGGGCTCTAAGGTGGTGTGCAAAACCTGGCTATAGAACTCTCCTTGGTCAGCGGCTTGCATCCTAACTCATGTTTGCTACAAAGATGTAATGTGGCTCTCTCTCACATATGAGGAAGAGAATATGACAGATGAACAATCAAAAAGACAGCATGCACTATGACAACAAATATGATACATTGTCTATTATCAGAATGAATGTGTTATTTGGCCTGGTGGGCGGGGAAACCATGGGCACTTGTATTTTATCATTTTGAAAAGTGATCATGCAGGACAGACAAAAATCAGCCCTCAAAGTCCTCACAGAATCTGAGCTCTTTCTTACAGCTATTTTCTATCTAGCTGGGGATCAGGATAGATCCATGACAAAGAAGGCTGAATCAAACTTACCATGTCACGTAACATTCCCAGGATCAGCAGAAGATTACAGAAATCCTTCCTCAGTTCAATAGGTTTCTCCATGAAGGAAATTGTATCTCCAACATCGGAATGGTTGTATACAAAAAAGACCCATTCCTGGCAAGTTACAACACAGCTTCAGAAAGTGTCCTGCCTATAATGGCAGTAAATACTTAACCATAGTCAACAAAATGAGTTTTGCATACTCAAATTGTGTAGCCTCGAAAACGGTCACCACCACAGCTCATGGTATGGCTGACATGATAGAATTTGACTCGGTCCAGGCATTTGCTTTATAAATATTATATGATACAAGCTTGCAAATGTCTTCATATATAAAGGCAAACTTCAGTGACCGTGCAATGCAGTCTGGATAATGTATGAGATTGGAAGGCTGAAGTGGCTGTATGAGACACACCCCTTGTAGACTGGTCTGTGTAAACTATCGTATAGTTGACCACTTTCCCATCAGATTCCAGTCCTGTATCATCTCTGTAAAAGTCAGTCACAATGGCAACACCCTTTCCAGTGCTCTCAAGGTTCAAAGCAACATAAAATAGCATGGCTTCTATTATCATCCGACAACCGGCTTCCATCTGAAAAGCAGTGTGAGGACCATCAGACATCAACATTGTCAGTATAACTGACCTCCATCGACACAATTCTGCGAACATTGCTTAGGTTTTTCTTTGTTTCCTCTACAGTCACAGCATCAATCAACTTTTCCCTGAGTTCTGTAGCATTCTCCTGACCTGCAGGCTTCTATTTCAGTAGGTGATGCTTGATTTGAGCATCACCTAGCCATCTCAGTGAGAGATCAGAACAGGAAAGGTGCTTGACATATGCATAAAGCACTATCAATGACCAATATGACAATAGACAGAACCAAAACACACCATATCCCATCAGATATCATATCCACCCATCCTTGTCTTCTCCATTGAGATCAGACACTGCCTGTGAAACATTAATGTTAGATCCTTTTCGTTTTGACCACTTCCTCACTTTGTCTTTGGGGGGCATCATTGTAGTTGGAGAGAATGTTTCACCCACATTGTTCAGATTGTCGCTTGTTCCTTCCAGTTTCATGTCTCTGTTTTGAATGTTGTCTTTGGATGTTTGTGCTTTGTCTTTGTAACATGGAGCAAGGGCTAGTCATGGTACACTCAGGATTCTTGAGAGAACAGGGGTAAATCCTGGTGTTACAATTTTACTTACTCCGAACCATGACTGTTTCCTTTTTACTCATCACTCCGACCCGATCGCTCCCGACTCATCTCATATGACATACTTACTGCGCTCTCAGTCAGCTTGACTGCGGAGTTTCCCCTTACAGACTATTTCTCTCACGATTACTCATCTTGACTCATTACCTATGACACCTTATCTCAGATCGACTTGGTCTGTGCACCAGACCCATTAGTATATAAACCCTCTGTACAAACTGTATTTCTT
>Ga0307516_10000030_pt1 | contig 159694 bp, 165 predicted proteins | sample 19_EM_MG_FD_203310 | JGI IMG/M metagenome (GOLD analysis project Ga0307516, IMG submission 203310) | Populus trichocarpa ectomycorrhiza microbial communities from riparian zone in the Pacific Northwest, United States - 19_EM | ecosystem: Host-associated > Plants > Roots > Unclassified... | reverse complement strand
GACAGCAGCGCTTCCACAAAACTCGGCTGCCCCGTCCGCTTCACCGCCATCGACACACTCCCTGCTCAACACCAGGGAATCACGCCACGCCAATTTCGCAACAGGCCCTCGATGGGGGAGGGTTGGGTGGGGGTGCGGCCGCGAAGGGTGAGGTTTGTTCCGGAATGGGCGCTCCGCCACCTGGGCCTCACCGGCGATTTCGGCGCAAACACCCCCAACCCTGCCCTTCCCCCATCGAGGGGGAAGGGAGCGCGACCAGTCCCTAACCCTTTCGGCGGCAAACACTTGCGCGAGGTGGCGAACAACACCTGTGCGCACGCGCGGCGGCAAGAACGCACCGGCGAATCAGCTTCTGAATTCATGAACTTACGGGCGGCCGGCATGGTCGGCGCAGGGCTTCGAGGTGTTGGCCGGGGGGTGTTTACCGGTAGGCGCCTTTCGGCCTGCCCATCGACGCGGGGGTGAGGATGCAGGGAGCCGAGATCGGATGTCATGGCGCCTCTGCGGCGGTTGCGTGCAAGGCGCGCGGCCGACGGAGGATATGCCAGGGGTGGCCAGGCGTCTAGAACAAATAGGGAACAAGTGCCCTGCGGTCGTTTAGCCTGTCGCTGGAGAGCGGACATGCCGAAGGTCGCCTACGGTGGAAAACGGGCCTTGAGCTAGACGAGTTTTTCACCCATTCATCTTCCGGCTGCATTGCAGGAGACGGGATGCGCAAGATTGTAGTTGGAGTGTCGCTGGCATTCTTAATCGGCTCACCCGCTGCAAGCCAGACTCCCCGTTGGAACAACCTTCAGCTTTCAGGCCAGGGGGCGGCGATTGAGACGCCCGTCGAGTTGGTAAAGCAGCCCGTCCAGCAGGTTCCTAAAGGACAGATCGCACCTCAAGGCTGGGCAGGGAAGAGCGTGGACGGTTCGATAAGCTACATGTTCACGGTGACAACCATACCCCCGGACGCGCCATTCTATGGGTGGTCGGACATTGAGTTAGCACAAGGCACGGCCAACTCGGTCGCGGGTGCAAGCACCCTTCTTTCGCGGAAGATGATCAAGGAGAATGGGGCCGACGGCGCTGATATTTCCATTGTTCACCCAAATGGCATGCCGATGCGAATGACAGTGATCGCGCGAAAACCTAGGGTTTATTCGCTTACCATCGCCGTACCCCCGGGCCGTGAGGCGGAACTCCAATCAGACGTGTCTGAACGTTTTTTGGGCTCGCTCAAGCTCCAATAGCGGAACTTCCCATCGTCCCCGACGGGTCGGCATCGGGCTTTGCCCGCCATGGAATTCGACGGGGCGGTCCCGTTCCCTTGGACGGGTCCAAGATGCTCCCCTTAGGGGGAGCTGTCAGCGAAGCTGACTGAGGGGGTTACAGCCACGGTGTTGGCAGCCTTCAACCCCCACCGTCTCGCGGCTGCGCCGCGATCCACCTCCCCCTCAACCGGGCTTCGCCCTGGGGGAGGATCTGAAGGTCACCCCCGGAACGGATCCGTCGGGAACACGCCCAGGATCTCCAGACGCTCGGAGAAGAAGCCGAGCTCCTCGAAGGCCATCGCCAGGCCGCGGTCTTCGGGACGGCCGTCGACCTCGGCGTAGAAGAAGGTCGCCGTGAAGGCGCCGTTCTCCATGTAGCTTTCCAGCTTGGTCATGTTGACGCCGTTGGTCGCGAAGCCGCCCAGCGCCTTGTAGAGCGCCGCCGGGATGTTCTTCACCCGGAAGACGAAGGCGGTGATGCAGGGCGAGGTGAAGGGCGGCGGCGCTGGACTGGGGTCGGCCGTCATCACCAGGAACCGCGTGGTGTTGTGGTGCTCGTCCTCGATGTCGCGGGCGACGATCTCCAGGCCGTAGATCTCGGCGGCCAGGGCCGGGGCGAGGGCGCCCCGCGTCGGGTCCGGCCGCTCGGCGAGCTGGCGGGCCGCGCCGGCGGTGTCGCCCGCCGCCTCTTCGGCCACCTTCAGGCGCCGCAGGGTGCGCCGGCATTGGCCCAGCGCGATCGGCATGGAGGCGACGGTCTTCACGTCCTCCAGCTTCACGCCGGGATTGACCATCAGCTGGAAGTGGATCGCCTTGAAGCGCTCGCCGATGATCTTCAGGCCCGAGGCCGGCATCAGGTGGTGGACGTCGGCGACCCGCCCGGCGATGGAGTTCTCGACCGGGATCGCGCCCAGTTCGCAATCGCGCGAGACGATGGCGTCGAAGGCGTCCTCGAACGACGGATAGGGCGCGGGCTCGTAATCGGGGAAGTGCGTGACGCACACCTCGTGGCTGTTCGAGCCGAGCTCGCCCTGGAAGGCGATCCGCCGCTTGCTCATCCGGCATCCTCTGCATAGGCGCGGGCCAGCGCCAGGTCGGCCGGGTTATCCACGGAAATCGGGGCGGCGTCGACCACAGCCGCCCAGATCGACTGGCCAAGCTCCAGCGCCCGCAACTGCTCGAGCTTCTCACGAAGCTCCAGGGGCGAGGGCGGGGCGGCGTGGAACCGCTCCAGCGCCTCGCGCCGATAGCCGTAGATCCCGATGTGACGCCAGACCGGGCCGTGGCCGTGGAGGGTCGAGCGCGTGAAGTAGAGAGCCCGGCCGCGCAGGCCGTCCGCCGCCATGGCCAGCACGGCCTTGACCACGTCCGGGTTGGACCGGTCCTCCGGCGAGCCCTCCGGCGCGACCAGGGTGGCGATATCGCACCCGGTCTCGGCCAGCAGGGCGGCGCAGGCGGCCACGGCGTCGGGCGGCACGAAGGGCATGTCGCCCTGCAGATTGATCACCGCGTCGTGGCGCCGGTCCGGGTCGACCACCGAAAGCGCCGCCAGGATGCGGTCCGAACCCGAGGGCAGGGCCGGGTCGGTCAGCACCGCGCGGCCCCCCGCCGCCTCGACCGCCCGGACGATCTCTGGATCGCCCGCCGCGACCACAACGGGGCCGATCGCGGCGGCCTGCGCCTGGCGCATGACACGCACGATCATGGGCGAGCCGGCGATGTCAGCGAGGGGTTTGCCGGGCAGACGCGCGGCGGCCATTCGGGCTGGGATGAGGACGATTGGGGTCATCGGCGGGCGGCTAAGCGGCCCTTGGCGGGTCGCAGGCTGGCGAGCTCCGTGGACGGCCAACTGGCCGGTTGCGCCAGCGCCGGTAGCGTGTAAGAGAGCCGGGCGCAATAAGGGGCGGGGTTTCCCGCATGGTCTCCGGCCCGATTCGGCCGGCTGTACAAAGGGCCGTTTGGGGACAATGAGCGACCTGACGTTCAACAAGATCGCCGGCGCGGCGCTGGCGACTGGACTGGCGATCGTCGGCCTGAAGGAACTCTCCGCGGGCGTTTTCGAGCCGAGCGAGCACGGCGAGAAAGCGGGTTACGCGATCGAGGTGGCCGCGGAAGAAGGCGCCGCCGGACCGGCCGTGGAAGCCCCCATCGACTGGGGCACGGTCCTGCCGACCGCCGACGTGAAAGCCGGTGAGGCGGTGTTCGCCAAGTGCAAGTCCTGCCACAACGCCGACAACGGCGGCGCCAACGGCACCGGCCCGAACCTGTGGGGCCTTGAGGGCCGCAAGCCCGGCAGCCACCCCGGCTTCGCCTATTCCAGCGCCATGACCGATTTCGGCGCCAAGCAGCCCGTCTGGGACTTCGAGCACATCTCCGAGTTCATCAAGGAGCCGCAGAAGCACATGCCCGGCACCAAGATGACCTTCGTCGGCCTGAAGAAGCCCGAAGACCGCATCAACATCATCGCCTACCTGCACACCATGGGCGGGACCCTCGCCTTCCCGGCCCCGAACCCGGCGGTCGCCGCCGCGCCGGCTGCTCCGGCCGCAGGCGCCGCTGCTCCGGCGGCGGCAGGCGCTCCGGCAGCCGCCGGTTCAGCCGCTGCTCCCGCGACAGCCGCGGCCAAGTCCGAGCCCGCCGCCAAGGTCGCGGCGGCGCCGGCCGCCGCCGCGCACTGACGCCGATTTAGAGCCTGCGATAGGCGATCGGGTCCCCGGACCCGGCCGCCCGGATGCGCTCGATCGCGGCCGCCAGGGGTTCGATCGCGACCGCCATGTGATGGGCGTTGGCGTGCAGCAGCCGCCCGCCCTCCAGCACGATCCCCACATGCCCCGGCCAGAAGACGAGGTCGCCGCGGCGCGCCTCGCCGGGCTCCACCTCGCGGCCCATTTTCGCCTGCTGGTCGGTGTCGCGTGGGCAGGCGCGGCCGCACGCCAGCAGCGCCTGTTGCACCAGGCCCGAGCAGTCGAGGCCGCAGCTCTCGCGCCCGCCCCAGAGATAGGCCGCCCCAAGACTACGCTCCGCCACCGCCACGAAATCGGTCTCGAAGGCCCCCACCGGCGCCAGGTGCTCGGCGACGAACCAGCCCGAGCCGGCGGCCTTCACGAACCGCCCGTCGCGCGCCTCTTCGGTCAGCAGGACGTTGGTCGAGAACGGCCCGGCGGCCAGCGACTTGATGTCCGGGCGGGCGAAGGCGTAGGTGCGCGCCGCCGCCACCCGGTGCGTCGGCGCCGCCGGCGGATCGCCCAGGTCGGCGAGGGCCACATAGCCCACATGGCCGTCGCGTCTGGCCTGGCCCCAGGCGAAACCGTCCGCCTCGTCCAGCACGTCGAATCGCTCGCCGAACAGGACCTGATCGAGCTGTTCCGCGCCGAGGTCCGGACTTTGGCGCAGGGCGGCGGCGGGGACGATGGCGGCGCGCGGTTGCGGATCGACATAGCGTTCCGCGGGCTCCAGGCCCTCCAGCGCCCGGCTGGCGAGGCCGTCGCGCAGGGGGGTGATGCGGGCGTCGCCGCTCAAGCGAACCTGGTCCGCAGCATGCGGTAGAGGCCGCGGATCGCCTGGGCCTCGCCGCCCACGGGGGCGCCGGGCATGCCGCGGGGATTCCAGGCGAAGATGTCGAAGTGCGCCCAGGGGCCTTCCGGAGCGAAACGCTGCAGGAACAGGGCGGCGGTGATCGAGCCCGCCTGGGCCCAGTTGTCCGGGTCGTTCTTCAGGTCGGCGATGTCCGAATCGATCGCCTCGGCATAGGGCCGCCACAAGGGCATGCGCCAGACCGGGTCCGCCACGGCGGCCGCGGCGGCGGCGATGTCCGCGGCCAGTCCCTCGTCGTCGGTGTAGAAGGGCGGCAGCTGGGGCCCAAGGGCCGCCCGCGCCGCGCCGGTCAGGGTGGCGAGGTCCAGGGTCAGGGCCGGCGACAGCTCCGCCGCCCGGGTGAGGGCGTCGGCCAGGATCAGGCGGCCCTCGGCGTCCGTATTGCCCACCTCCACGTTCAAGCCCTTGCGCGTGGCGAGCACGTCGCCCGGCCGCATGGCGTCGGCGGAGACCGCGTTCTCCACCGTCGGGATCAGCACCAGGAGGCGCACCGGCAGGCCGCCGGCCATCACCATCCGGGCGAGCGCCAGGGCGTGGGCGGCGCCGCCCATGTCCTTCTTCATCAGTCGCATGGCGCCCGAAGGCTTGAGGTCGAGGCCGCCGGTGTCGAACACCACCCCCTTGCCGACCAGCGCCACCAGAGGGTGCTCCGGCTCGCCCCAGGTCATCTCGATCATGCGCGGGGCCCGGTGTGGCGCAGCGGCGCGGCCCACCGCATGGACGGCGGGATAATTGGCCTCCAGCAGGCCCTCGCCCACGGTCACGGTGATCTGGGCGCCATGCTGCTCGGCGATCTCGCGGGCGATGGTCTCCACCTGCAGCGGGCCCATGTCGTTGGCCGGGGTGTTGATCATGTCGCGGGCCAGGGCGCAGGCGTGGGCCTGCTGGCGCACCTCGGCCAGGTCCACGCCCTTGACCGCCAGGCGCGGCGGATTGGTCGGGCTCTTGCGGTAGCGGTCGAAGCGATAGGTTCCCAGGGCGAAGGCCAGCGCGATCTCATCGGCCGGGATCGAGGCAGGCGCGTGGGCGATGCGGTAGTCGCCGGACGGCAGCTTCGCCGCCAGGGCGCGGAAGCTCATGGCGTCGGCGCGCCCCTCATCGCCCAGCCCGAACAGCACCCGATCCACCGCGCCCTCGGTGTTCGGCACCACCAGGGCCTGTCCGGCCTTGCCCTTGAACTCGGCGGTGGCGGCGAAGGCGCGCACAAACGCCTGGCGGCCCTCCAGAAAGGCGGCGACCTCGCTCTCATAGAGGGCGTGGACCGGAACGGCCGAGCGGGAGGAGTTGAGGATAACGTCGGTCATCGGCCGCCTGGAATTATGCTTAACGCTTCCTTCAAGCCGCGGGTCGATGCTCGCGCCTGGTCACCCGGAGCCTTGACGTCATGTGTCGCAATTGGGTCCTCGCCGCAACCGCCGTCGCGCTCTGCATGACGCCAGGCGTCATGCAGGCCAAGGACAAGGGCAAGGATAAAGACAAGGACAAGCCGGCCGCTGCCTCTGCCGCCCCTGCGCCCCGCGTGAAGGCGACGCCGGCCGAGCGGGCGATGGCTGCGCGCGGCGACCCCCTGGCCCGGGCCGCCTTCTGGGCGCGGCAGGCCGAGATCGATCCCGGCGACACCGAGGCCGCCGTGGGCCTCTCCCAGGCCCTGCGCGCGCTCGGCAGCTATGACGACGCGGTCGCGACGATCGAGAAGGCGCTGTTGGCCAAGCCGGACAGCTTCGAAGCCCTGATGGAGCTGGCCCGCATCCATGTGGCCCGCGGACGCGGCTTCTACGCCGTCGCGCCGGCGCGACGCGCCCAGGCCCTGGCGCCCAAGGACTGGCGGCCGGTCACCCTGCTGGCCGTCGCCTACGAACAGGCCCAGCGCGACGAGGAGGCCGTCGCCGCCCACCGCCAGGCTCTGGCCATGGCGCCGGACAACCCCATCGTTCTGAGCAACTACGCCATGTTCCTGGCCAGCCACGGCGAGCCCGCGCGGGCCGAGGCCATGCTGCGGACGGCCGCCGCGCGCCCGGACTCCACCATCCAGGTTCGCCAGAACCTGGCCCTGGTGCTGGGGCTGGAGGGCCGCCTGCAGGAATCCGAGAAGCTCGCCCGCCAAGACCTGCCGCCCGAGGTGGTGGCCAATAACCTGGCCTATCTGAGGTCCGCCGCTGGCGAGCCTGAGCCGGTCGGCGCCGGCCGCTCCTGGGAATCCCTGCGCGGCGCGCCCTGACGGCGTCCGCGTAATCGGCGAACAGGTTCTCGCCGAGGTGGAAAGCGTTTGTAAAAGAGTCGCAGGCGTTCGCCAGATTGCGTCGCGCCGAGTGTCCGGCCGTTTCAGGGAATCCGCTGACGCTCGTCGGCGGGCGGGGGGAAGATGATGGCTAGTGAGAATTCCGTTCAGCCCGGCGCATCCTATGTCCCGGGACAGCTGATCGTTCAGTTCGACGCGGGCGTGGACATCCCGGGGCTCTCGCGAATCCTGGGCGGCGTGGGCGCGCAGCTGGCCGAAACCCTGCGGCCGGGAGGCGCCGGGATGGGCGCGATCACCCTGGCGCAACTGCCCCCCGGCCTGGACGTCAATGTCATCGCCCAGGCGCTGTCGCACATCCCCGGGGTCTCGTTCGCCGAACCGAACTACCTGTTGTCGATCCAGGCCGTCAGCACCGACCCCGCCTACACCAGCGGACAGCTCTGGGGCATGGAAGGCGATGCGAGCACCCCCGCCAACGCCTATGGCAGCCAGGCGGCTGAAGCCTGGACCGCCGGCTACACCGGCTCGACCAAGGTCGCCGTCGGCGTGGTGGACACGGGCATCGACTACACCCACCCCGATCTCTACCGGAACATCTGGCTCAACCCCGCCGAGATCCCCACGGCCTTCAAGGCGTCCTTGAACGATGTGGACGGCGACGGCCTGATCACCTTCCGCGATCTCAACGCGTCGGCCAATGCGGCCTTCGTCACCGACGTGAACGGCAATGGGAGGATCGACGCCGGCGATCTCCTGAATGACAGCCACTGGGAGAACGGCGTCGACGAGGACGCGAATGGCTACAAGGACGACCTGATCGGCTGGGACTTCGTCAACAACGACAACGACCCCTATGACGACAACAGCCACGGCACCCACGTGTCCGGGACCATCGCCGCGACGGGGGACAATGTCGGCGTCGTCGGGGTGAACTGGAGCGCGGAGGTGGTCGCGCTAAAGTTCCTCAACGCCTCGGGCTCGGGAACCACCGCCAACGCCATCAAGGCCCTCGACTATCTGACCAACGCCTCCAAGGCGGGCAGCGGCATCGACTACGCGGCCACCAACAACAGCTGGGGCGGCGACGCCTTCTCCCAGGCGATGCTGGACGCGATCGTGCGTGGCGCGCAGCAGCAGATCCTGTTCGTGGCGGCCGCCGGCAACGGCAACTTCCTCGGGATCGGCCAGAACAACGACAAGGCGGCCTTCTACCCGGCCAGCTATTCCACCCTGGGCCAGGGCGGCCTGACCTATGACGCCGTCATCTCGGTGGCGGCCATCACCAGCACCGGCGCCCTCGCCTCGTTCTCCAACTACGGCATGAACACCGTGGACATCGGGGCGCCCGGCTCCTCCATCTATTCGACGACGCCGGGCGGCTATGGGACCAAGAGCGGCACGTCCATGGCCGCGCCGCATGTGACCGGCGCCGTGGCGCTCTATTCCAGTGTCGTGAATGGCGCGTCAGCCGCCGAGATCAAGCAGGCGATCCTGAACAGCGCCGCCCCCACTTCGTCCCTGCTGGACAAGGTCCTTAGCGACGGGCGGCTCGACATCGGCAAGCTGATCTCCATGCTGGACCACACGCCGCCGACCACCACGGCGACGATCACCGACGCCCTCGACAATGTGGGCGCTGACACCGGACCCGTCGCCAGCGGGGCGACCACGGACGACACCTCGCCGCAACTGCGCGGCGCGATCACGGCGAGCCTCGCGGCGGACGAAAAGATGATGCTCTATCGGGATGGCGTGCAGCTTGGCCAGGCCACGGTCACCGGGCTGCAATGGAGCTATCAGGACGGCAATGTCGCCAACGGGGCTCACGCCTGGCAGGCGCGCGTGACCGACCTTGCAGGCAATCTCGGAACCGCCTCGTCCGACTTCTCGCTGAGTATCCAGGGCGTGAACGTGATTTACGGCAAGACCGGGAGCGACACGGTCGTCGGCGGGCCGGGGGACGACAAGATCTTCGGCGTCTCCGCAGCGGCCAGCGACGTCGGGCGCGGGGCGATCGACACCCTGACGGGCGGGACCGGAGCGGACATCTTCGTGCTCGGCGACGCGCGGGGGCGGTTCTATGACGATGGGCGCAGCACAAACGCCGGCACGAGCGACTACGCCCGCATCACCGACTTCAACGCCACGGAGCACGACCACATCCAGCTGGCCGGGCAGGCGAGCGCCTATCTGCAGCATGTCGTCACCCTGAGCGGCGTGACGGGGCTGGGAATCTACTATGACACCAACGGCTCGGGGTCCTGGGGCTCCAAAGATGAGCTGATCGCCTTCCTGCCGAACAAGACCAGCCTGGCCGACAGCGACTTCGTCTACGTCTGAGCGGCGCGGCCCCGCGAACAGGCCCTAGACGGGCTTGGTCGCCATCATGTCGGTGATCCGCAGCATGGCGGGGCCCATGATCACCACGAACAGGACCGGCAGGAAGAACAGGATCATCGGCACGGTGAGCTTGGCCGGCAGCTGGGCGGCCTTCTTCTCAGCGTCCGACAGGCGCATGTCGCGATTTTCCTTGGCCATGACGCGCAAGGCCGCGCCGACGGGGGTGCCATAGCGCTCGGCCTGGATCATGGCGGTCATGACGGACTTGATGCCGGGGTGGTTGGTCCGCTTGGCCAGGCCCTCATAGGCCATGCGCCGTTCCGGCAGGTAGGACAGTTCGGCGGTCAGGAGGGTCAGTTCTTCGGCCAGCTCGATCGATGTGCCGCCGATCTCCTGGCTGACCTTCTGTATGGCCGTCTCGACGGACATGCCGCTTTCGACGCAGATCAGAAGCAGGTCCAGCGAGTCCGGGAAGGCGCCGACGATGGAGTCCCGGCGTTTCTGGGCGATGTTGCTGATGTAGACGTTGGGCGCGTAGTAGCCGAGCGTCAGGGCGCCCGCGCTGAGAGCGATCCGCGGCATGGTCTCGAGGCCGAAGTCATTGATCACGAACAGGTAGAAGGCCGTGACCAGGCCGAAGACGAACGGCAGCACGAATCGGAAGAAGTAGAAGGTCGTCACGGGCCTGGGTCCGCGGAACCCGGCCTGGGCCAGCTTTTCCACCACCTTCGGGTCTTCGAGCAGCCGGGAGAGCTGGAGCCGTTCGACGACCTTCTTGTAGAGGCCCTCGTCGCTGTGGCGCAGGCCTGAGCCGCCCTTGCTGGCGAGCGCCTCGCGCGACTTGCGGCGCAGCTCCTCGCGCCGGGTGGAGACGGCCTTCAGGCGCGTCTCGAGGCTGGTGGAGACCAGGTACGGCTGGGCGATCGTGATGATGGTCGCGAAGGCCACCACGCCGGCGACCGCCGCGACGATGTTCTGGGGATTGGTGAGAGTGGCGACAAGGCTCATCGGCGCGGCCTAGATCCTGAAGTTGATCATTTTGCGCATGACGAAAATCCCGATCGCCATCCACATGACGCCGCCCATCAGCAGCAGGTTGCCGCGCGGGTCGACGAACAGGGGAACCATGTAGGCCGGGCTGGTGATGCTGATCATGGCGACGACCCCCGGAGGCAGGGAGCCGATGATGCAGGCGGAGGCCACCGCCTCGCCGGCCATGGCCTTGATCTTCTCGCGCATCATCTTGCGCGCGCGGATGACGGTGGACAGGTTCCCGAGCGCCTCGGCCAGGTTCCCGCCGCTGCGCTGCTGGATCGCCAGCACGATGGAGAAGAACCGCACCTCGGCGCTCGGCATGCTGTCGTGCATGCGCTCCAGCGCCTGGTCGATGGAAAGGCCGATACTCAGGTTCTCCACCAGGCGCAGGAACTCGCCGGCCAGGGGCTCGGACGTCTCCTTGGCGATCACCCGCAGGCAGTCATGGACCGGCAGGCCCGACCGGATGCCGCGCACGATGATGTCCATCGCGTCCGGGAACGCCGCGGTGAACGCCTTCACGCGGCGCGCGGCCAGCATGTTGATCGCCCAGCGGGGCAGGCCGAGGGCCGCGGCGGCGCTGAAGATCAGGGCGGCCCACCAGGGCTGGCGCAGCAGGATGACCGCGAGCCCGGCGACGACGCCCAGGACCGCGCTCACCACCCAGAAGCCGCGGACATTGTCGCCCAGCCCGGCCTGCTGCAGGCGCGAGGCGATGGTGAGGCGTGCGCGCTTCTGCTGTTTTTCCTGCTCTTTGAGCGTCTTGAGGATCTGGCGGCGGCGCTGGTCGGGGGCGGATTGGGCGCGGCGGCCGCGGGTGGCCGCCTCGGTGACCTCGCCGCGGTTCACCACGCCATGGGCGCGTTTCACGGCCTTGGCGCTGGCGCTGTCGCCGCCGGCGAACGCCCAGCCGAGACCGGCGACGGTCACGAAACCAAGCACGGCGACCACGATGGTGAGCACGGTCGGCGTCATCTATTCCGCCGCATCGAGGGCCTCGGCGAGCTCGCGCTCGAGGCCGTAATAGCGCGCCCGGTCCCAGAACCGCGGCCTGGCGATGCCGGTGGACCGGTGCTTGCCGATGACCCGGCCGTCGGCGTCCTCGCCGGTGATCTCGTAGACGAACAGATCCTGGGTGATGATCACTTCGCCTTCCAGGCCCACCACCTCGGTCACATGGGTGATGCGGCGCGAGCCGTCGCGCAGGCGCGCGGCCTGGATGATCACGTCCACGGAGCCGACGATCATCTCGCGGATCGTCTTCGAGGGCAGGCCGAAGCCGCCCATGGTGATCATGGACTCAAGGCGGCTGATGGCCTCGCGCGGGCTGTTGGCGTGCAAGGTGCCCATGGAGCCGTCGTGGCCGGTGTTCATGGCCTGCAACAGGTCGAAGGCCTCGGGTCCGCGCACTTCGCCGACGATGATCCGTTCCGGACGCATCCGCAGGCAGTTCTTCACCAGATCGCGCATGGCGATCATGCCCTGGCCTTCCAGGTTGGGCGGCCGGGTCTCCAGGCGCACCACGTGCGGCTGCTGGAGCTGCAGCTCGGCGGCGTCCTCGCAGGTCACCACCCGCTCGGTTGGGTCGATGAAGGCCGTCAGGGTGTTGAGCAGCGTCGTCTTGCCCGAGCCCGTGCCGCCCGAGATGAGGGTGTTGCATCGGCACGCGCCGATCACGCCCAGGACGCGCGCGCCTTCCGGACTGATGGAGTTGAACTCCACCAGATCCTTCATGGTCAGCTTGTCCTTCTTGAACTTCCGGATGGTGAGCGTCGGCCCGTCCAGCGCCAGAGGCGGGGCGATGACGTTGACCCGGCTGCCGTCGGGAAGGCGTGCGTCGCAGATGGGCGAGCTTTCATCCACCCGGCGTCCGACCTGGCTGACGATCCGCTGGCAGATGTTCATCAGCTGCATGTTGTCGCGGAAGCGGACATTGGTGAGCTGCACCTTGCCGCCGACTTCGATGAACACGCGCGTCGCGCCATTGACCATGATGTCGGCGATGTCGTCGCGGGCCAGCAGGGGCTCGAGCGGCCCATAGCCCAGGACGTCGTTGATGATGTCCTGAACCAGTTGGTTCTGCTCGACCACCGACATGGAGACGTTCTTGATCGCCACCAGCTCGGCGACGATGTCGCGGATCTCCTCCGACGCCGACTTGGTGTCGAGCTGAGCGAGCTGCGACAGGTCGATGGTGTTGAGCAGGGCGTTGAAGATGGTCGTCTTCGTCGCGTGGTAGAAGTCCGACTGCTCGTGGACCACGTGCTCCATGGGCGTCGGGCCCTGGGCGGCCTGAAGTTGCTCGAAGGCGAAGGTCGATTTCGGCCCCCCGCCGGCGGGCTTGGGCTTTTCAGCGGGCGGCGCGGGCGGTTCGACCCGCTGCGGGCGCGTGGCGATAGCCGGCCCGGCCGCAGGCGGCGGCGGCGGCGCGACAGGCCTCGCCGCCGGTCTGACCGCGGTTTCTCCGGGGCGCTTGCCGAACATGTCGCCTACTTCCGCTTGAACAGGTTGGCCAGGAATGACGCGGGCGGCGCGGCAGGCGGGTCGCGACGGGTGATCTGCTGGGCCAGCAGGTCGAGGGCTTCGGCGGACTTGGACTTGGGCGCCAGCTCGGCCAGCATCTGGCCGTTGTTGGCCGCAGCCCCGAACAGCTTGGCGTCGAAGGCGATCACGGCGGTGGGCGCCACGCCGAGCGCCTGGGTGAAGTCCTTCACCGGGATCTCAGGCCGTCCGGGCAGGCCGACCTGGTTCAGCACCAGCCGCGGGGGCGCGTCGTTCGGCCGGGCCCGGCGCACCAGGTCGATCATGTTCTTGGCGTTGCGGAGCGAAGCGAGATCCGGCGTAGCCACGATCACGAGGTCGTCGGACGTCGTCAGGATCTTCCGCTTCCAGGCGCTCCAGTTGTGCGGCAGGTCCAGGATCACGAAGGGCGCCGTGGCGCGGATCTTCTGGGTGACGTCGTCGAAGGCTTCGGCGGAGATGTCGTAGTCAGTGTCGAGGGTCGCCGGAGCGGCGAACAGCGAAAGCCGTTCGGTGCAGCGGGCCATCATGCGGTCCATAAGCACCGAATCCAGGCGGTCGGGCTGGGAGAGGGCGTCATGCACGCCCTGGATCGGGTCCTGGTTGAAGTCCAGGCCCGCCGTGCCGAAGGGCAGGTCGAGGTCGACCAGGACGGCGCTGGTGTGCAGGCGCTCGGTGATCGAATGGGCGACGTTGTGAGCAATGGTCGAAGCGCCAGCCCCGCCCTTGGCCCCGCAGAAAGCCACCTGCCGGCCCACGAACGGCGCGGAGGGGTCGGCGTAGAGCGTGGAGACCGCCCGGACGAACTGCAGGGCGTCGAACGGCGGCACGAGATACTCGCTGACCCCGCGGCGCATCAGCTCGCGATAGAGGGCGATGTCGTTGGCCGCGCCGATGACCATGACCTTGGTGCCCGGATCGCAGACCTCGGCCAGGGCGTCCAGGCCCGCCAGCATAGCGCTGGCCGCCTCAGTGCTTTCGACGACCACCAGGGAGGGGGTCGGCTGGTTCTGATAGGTCTCCAGCGCCGCAGCCAGCCCGCCGGGCCGCACGGCGCAGGCCGCCTTCTCCATGCGACGGTCGCTCGCCGCGCGCTCGACAGTCTCGGCCACCTCGGGGGTGGCGAAAAAGGCGTGGATCGTGATCCGCGGGACCACGGCGTCACCCAGCGCCAGCTCGGCGCTGGCGATCAGCTCGTGGACGGGGTTCGCGGGAACGGGACTCGGCAGGCCAGGCTCCGCGCCGGCGGGTTCCTCGATGCGGCCGCCCAGAACCTCGTCGAAGGCCTCCAGCGGATCCGGGTCTGGGATGTCGTGGAAGGGGTCGGCGGCGGCGACGTCGACGGACGTCTCGCGCCAGGCGCTTTCCGAAGCCGGCGCCGGCGCCGGCGCAAAATCGTCGTCGGCGTCGAAGCTGAGGTCGAAAGGATCGTTGTTCGTCTGCGGCTTCATCGCATTGCTCGCCTAGTTCACGGCCTTGGAGATTGCACCGCTGGCCTTTTCGTCGGCCGCCGAGGACGTGATCTCGCCACGGCGATACTTATCGAGGACGTCCTGACGGCGGGTGGCGTCCTGCGGCGTCATGCGGCGCGGGCCGAGCAAGTCGCCGGGGTCGGACATCTGGGCCGCCATATTGGCGGTCACCGCGCAGCCGAAGTTCGGCTGGACTTCGTTCTTCCAGCTGCGCGCGATATTGGTCCAGGTCTTGCCGCAATTGGGCAGCTCAGCCTCGTAACGAAGATAGCCCACGAGCAGCGGCGGAGCGCCGGGGCCTTCCGGCGCATAGCCCACCACCTCGATCTGCTCGGCCGGGACGCCCTTGGAGATCAGGAAACCGCGGACGCTTTCGCTCATTCGGTAGGCGGCGGCGGGATCGACGCCTTCGCTCGGCGCCTGGACGCCGATCGTCCCGCCCTCGTCCTCGCGCCAGAAGTCGGCGAGCTTGCTCAGGGCTTCAGCCTGGGCCGGCGAGACCCCCTGGGCGTGGATGGCGAGCTTCACCTCCTCCGGCTTCGGGGTGACCTTGGCCTCGAACCGCTGGGTCGGGGTCAAGGCCTTTTCATTGGCGCCCGGCACATGGGTGGCGCAGGCGCCAAGGGTGGCGGCGAGGCCGAAGACGGCGAGGCAGCGGCGAAGATGGACGGTCATGGGCGCGCTCATTCGATCACGTAGCCGTAGGGCCCCTGGTAGGTCGGCGCAGAGGTGTCGCCAGACTTGCCCTTCGCCTTGGTCTTGTAGGTTTTGTTCAGGTTGCCCATCAGGACGGTCTCCGGGTCGCTGGCGACGCGGAAGCCGTCGGCGGGGGTCTGGAGCTTGGCCGGGTTGGTGGGCTCGACGATGTAGGGCGTGACGATGACCACCAGTTCGGTCTCGCCTTCCAGATAGTCGCGCGAGCGGAACAGGGCGCCCAGCACCGGCAGGGCGGTCATGCCCGGGATGGCGTCGATGTTCTGGCGGGTCTGCTCACGCAGCAGGCCGGCGATCATCATGCCGCCGCCCGAGGGGAGCTCCACGGTCGTCTCGGCCCGGCGCACCACCAGGGCTGGGATGGTGAGGCCTCCGCCGCTGGTTCCGGTGCTGAGTGTGAACGCGCCCTGCGGCGAGAGCTCGGAGACCTCTGTGGAGATCTTCAGCGAGATGCGGCCGCCGGACATCACCACCGGCGTGAAGCCGAGGCCGACGCCGAAGGGCTTGAATTCGACGCTGACCCGGCCGGTGTTGTCCTGGCCGGACGGCACGGGGAACTCGCCGCCGGCGAGGAACTTGGCCGATTCGCCGGAGACGGCCGTCAGGTTCGGTTCGGCCAGGGTGCGCACCAGCCCCACGCGTTCGAAGGCCTTGATCATGCTGTTGGCTTGATTCAGGCCCGGGTCGCCGGCGAGGCCGGACGTGACCTTGGCGGTGTCGGAGTTGACCGCAGCAGAACCGTCGCGCGCGATGAACTCGCACTCTTTGCTGTCGTTGGGCGCGGGATAGCCGCAGGGCCGCAGCATGATCGGACCCTTGGTGGAATCCAGGCTGTAGCCGCCAGTCAGGCCGCCGAGCAGCGAGCCGTTCACGCCGAAGGTGGCGTTGCGGTTGAAGATGTACTGGGTCTCGCCGATCTGGCCGAGGATGGCGTTGGTGTCGAAGCCCAGCTGCTTGATGACGCTGCGCTGCATCTCGACGATGCGAACCTTCAGCATCACCTGGTCCTTGCCGGCGATGGCGAGCATGTTCAGCACCTGCTCGGGCTTGGCGACGCTGGCGCGGGCGACCTGAACCGCCCTGTCGGCGTCGGTGGCGCTCATCACCTGGCCTGACAGGATGACGCTGTCGTTCATGGAATCGACGCGCACGTGCGCGCCTGGAATGACGCGATTGATGGTCTGGGCCAGGGCCGAGACGTCCTGATCCACCCGGATGTCGAGCGACAGGATGCGGCGGCCAGCGGCGTCGAAGAACACCGCGTCGGTCTGACCGGACTTCACGCCCATGACGTAGATTCGGCGCGGCGAGCGCAGAATGGCGTCGGCCACGGCCGGATTGGTGACGAGAACGTCGCGGGCGTCGACCGGGAGCTCGACGATCGCGGACTTGCCCTTGGGCAGGGTCAGCGCCTGGGTCGCCCCCCCGCCGGTCAGGTCGACGCGGACGACCGAAGATGAAGCCATCGCTTCGGTGACCGAGGCCGCGCCCTGGACCTGGGCGGCCGGTTGCGCCAGGGCCTGGGCGGCGCTGAGGAGCCCAGCGGCGAAGGCCGCCGCGCGTACGAGCTTGCCGATCATCGGACGGCCACCTCTGTCATGGAGCCGGCCCTGACGATCTGGACCGTCTGTTCGCTGGCCGCGCTCGGCCCGCCGCGCCCTGACGGCCCGCCGATGTCGGCATAGGACCGGAGCGCCAGGATCATCTGGCCGGACAGCCGGCCGCGGGCGAGCACATCGGCGTCGGACGCCGCCACCTCGAGGGTTGCGACCGCGCCGACGACCGTCTTGGCGTCGTCCACCGGCGCCGTGGTCTGGTCGATGGCGAGAACCCGGACGTTGCGCAGCAGGACCTCGGTGGCGATGGCCTTGCCGCCGTCCTTGTCGCCGCCGGCCTCGCGCGCCTGCAGGACGTCGACCCGGTCTCCCGGAAGGATGAAGCCGCCCGCGCCGGTTTCGGCGGTGACGGGAATGGCGATGGCGCGCATGCCGGGCTGCAGGACCACCGCCATGTAGCCGGTCTGGCCGGCGCGGGCGATCTTGCGGGCGGTGATCGGCTCGTGAGCGAGCAGCGGCTCTTTCACCAGGGCGCCTTCCAGCGCCTGCATCGGGCTGTCGGAGCTGACGATCTCGCTGGCGACCTTGCCGGCCTTCTTGATCGCCTTCTCCGCGCCCTGCGGCTCGGGGGCCGGGGACTGGCCATCGGTGATGAAGTTGGCGTTCAGGGCCTCAACAGGCCAGGGCTGCCAGACGAGATCCTGGGCGGCGATCCGATGGCCGATCGGCAGGTCGACCTTGGCCACCAGCACCTGCGCCATCGGGCGCGGGGGCGGGGCGGCGGCGACGGCCGGCGCGGACGGCGATGGCTTGGGGGACATCATCCCCTGCACCAGGAAGGCGAGCGCGATGGCTGCGACCCCAGCGACAACAATGATTGCTATTCGGACGGCGCCCATGGACCTAACGCGGCTCCCGCTCGGCGGGGGTTTGACGGCGACCGGGGTTTCTCACCAGCGCGCGCGATTCGGGTGACCAGCGTTCTGCGGCGACCCCACCTTTGCCGCAGGCATAGTTAACGTCGGCTAAAGGCGCGCTCACGAGCCGATCGCCCCCGGCAAGGTCGAGACGGGAAAGGCGCACAGCGCCCCGATCGCGATCGCCACGCCGTAGGGCACGGCCTCGTCGGCTCGCGCAAGACGACTGAACCAGGCGGGGCCGGTCAGCACGTAGGGGCGGACCCAATCGGAGCGCAGCGCCAGCAGGGTGACGGCCAGGCCCCCGCCCGCAATGCCTGTGAAAGCCGCGAAGGCGAGCCCGGCAGGCCAGCCGAGCCACAGCGCGGCCGCCGCGAACAGCTTCGCGTCCCCGCCGCCGATCCAGCCCAGGGCGAACATGACCATCCCGAGAACCAGGCCGCCCGCGCCCACGGCGGCGTGCAGTCCGATGTCGCCCATCGATACCCCCAGCACCAGGGCGACGGGGAAGAAGGCGCCCACGAGCGCCAGCGAGATCCAGTTGGGGATGATGTAGCTGACGAGGTCGCGCAGCCCGCCTGTCGCGACCAGCACGGGAAAGATCAGCAGAAGCGCGATTTGCAGCGATTGGATCATGGGGAGCCCTCAGGACTGCCCCAGAATCGCGGGAAGCGGTGAACAGAGCGTTGTCGCACCGGCGCAAGAGCCCGTCCGCGCAAACAAAAAGGGCCGCAGCGCTGATGCGCCGCGGCCCCTGATGTATCGACGTCTAAGCCTTACATGACGCCGGCGACGTTGTTGAAGGTGCCGCCGAGCTTGCCGCCCAGGGCGGTCAGAGCAGTCACCAGCACGAGAGCGATCAGAGCCGCGATCAGGCCGTATTCGATCGCCGTGGCGCCCGATTCGTCCTTAGCGAAACGCGAGAGAAACTTGGTCATGGTTAGATCCTTCCAGAAAGTTGCGTATGAGCATAAAATATACGACGCACACCACACCCGCCGGCGAGTTCATTGCTTGCTCGGCATTATTCGATTTAATTTCTTTTATTTTAACCCGGCGCCCCGATGCTCCGGTCAGGATCAGATATGTCGTGTTCTCGACACAATCTGGCAAAGCGGTGAACAGAGGGTTGCCGCCGGACAAAATTTTTCGTTCTCGCAAACGAAAAGGGCCGCGGCGCTGATGCACCGCGGCCCCATTGTTCGATGCCTACGCTTTAGAGCTTGGCGGAGACGTTGTTGAACGTTCCACCAACCTTGTTACCAAGAGCGGTCAGAGCAGTGACCAGCACGAGAGCGATCAGAGCCGCGATCAGACCGTATTCGATCGCCGTGGCGCCCGACTCATCCTTAGCGAAACGCGAGATAAACTTAGTCATGATGTGATCCTTCCAGCAAAGAATTTGCGATAAATTTGAAGAGGTATTGTCGAAATTCTATCGTTACATGGCGCCGGCGATATTGTTGAAGGCGCCACTGATCTTTCCACCCAACAGTTGCAACGCACTGATCAGCGCGACGGCGATGAGGGCGGCTATGAGCCCGTACTCGATCGCTGTGGCGCCAGACTCATCCCTGAAAAAACGAGCCGAGAACTTCGTCATTTCCAGCTCTCCTTGAAGAGGCGCAGGGCGCCTGATCGGTTATTCGCCGAGGCCTCTCCTCGATCCATGTGATGAAAATATGCGAGCGCACTTAATCTGAAGTAAATGTGGCGAGATATGGCGCTTTTTTTGTTTGGTTTACTTGGATTTACTATTATTATCCATTAACTATGCGCCCGGATTTGGCAAAAATCGGCGGTTTTTCATAAGATTCCCACACGCGCGCGTAGGAAGCGCCGCCGTTCAACCTTTATTGACCAATCCACCGCATTTTTAATCCGAACTTGGAGCACGCCATGCGCGGATCGGCCCTCATCTTCAGCCTCGCCCTGCTTGCAGCGACCCCTGCGGCGGCCGACACCCTGACCGTTCGGATGGATCAGAACGCCGCCCTGCGGCTCGCCGCCCCCGCGCGCAGCATCGTGATCGGCAACCCGGCCATCGCCGATGTGACCATGCTGAACGCCCGCAGCCTCGTGGTGGTGGGCAAGGCCTATGGCGTGACCAACCTCATCGTGATGGATGCGGCCGGCCGGACCATTCTGAATCGCCAAGTGGTGGTCGCGGCCTCCGACTCGGCCATGACCTACTTCAAGGGCGCCAAGCCCCAGACCTATGCTTGCGCAGAGCGTTGCGAGCAGGTGGCCAGCACCGGCGGCGCAGCTGAACCGTCCGCCCCTTAAGCCGACATTAAAATTGAAGGCGCAGGATCGCGCGATGCTCAGGGGGAGCTTCGCCGCCATGGCGCCTGGACGATCGCATTCTAATTTCATCCGCCGCTTCGCCCGGGCTCAGCGCGGTGCGATGGCGGTGGAGTTCGCCATCGTGGCGTTCCCCTTCCTGCTGCTGCTCTTCGGGATCGTCGAGCTGGCTCTGGTGTTCATCGTCTCCATGACCCTGGAGACCGCCACGGGCGACGCGGCCCGGATGATCCGAACCGGCGAGTTTCAGTCGGGCGGCTCCACCAGCAAGACGGACTTCCAGACGCTGGTCTGCAGCAAGATGTCCTGGCTCTCCACCGGATGCGCCGGCAAGCTCACCGTGGACGTCAAGACCTTCGCCATCGACGATTTCACGGCCATGTCCACGAGCGGGACGCAGAATCCGCTGACCTTCAATCCCGCCGTGACCTGCTTCTCGCCGGGCGGGCCGACGGACGTGGTGCTGGTGCGGACCTATTTCGAGTGGCCCCTGTTCACGCCGCTGCTGAACCACGCGCTGGTGAACATGGGCAATGGCAAACGGCTGGTCACCGCCGTCGCCGCATTCCGCAACGAGCCCTACAACAGCACTGCTCCCGTGGGCGCCGGATGTTGAGCCTTCCGCCCCGGCTGCGCCGCGCGCCGCGCCTGCGCCGGCTGATCGACGACGAAAGCGGCGTTTCAGCGATCGAATTCGCCTTCATCGCGCCGATCCTGGTGCTGCTCTATTGGGGCCTGGCCGAGATCACCATGGCCATGATGGCCGAACGCCGCGCGAGCCACTCCGCCTCAGCGGTGGGCGACCTTTTGGCGCAGCAGCAGGCGAGCATCACCAGCGCCGGCGTCGATCAGATGCTCAATATCGGCGTCACGTCCATGCAGCCGTTCGCGACCGGCACGCTGTCGTTGCGGGTGACCAGCGTGCAGGCGAATGCGACCGGAAGCCCGCAGGTCGTATGGAGCAAGGCTCAGGGCCCCGGCCTATCCAAGCTCGGCGCCGGCGCCACTGTGGCGGGCTTCCCGACCGGGCTTCTGGCGGCCGATGAGGCCGTGATCATGTCCGAGGTGAAGTACACCTACAACACCCCCACGATGAAGGTGATCAATCGCACGCTCACCTTCGAGGACGTGTTCTACCTACGCCCACGCCGCGCCAACGTCATCATCTGTCCCGACTGCCCCTAGGCCCCTTCTGGTTCAGGCCAGCCCCGCCTCGGACACGGCGCGACGTAACGCCTGCGCGAAGCCGCCGCCGGGCGGCGTGCGCCCGTCGAGCGCGGCCACCGGCCGGACGCCGACCAGGCTGTTGGTCAGGAAGATCTCGTCGGCCGCCGCCATGGCGTCCAGCGGCGCACGGACCTCCGCCGCCGCGATTCCCATCCGCCCCGCGATCTCCAGCACCGCCGCGCGCATCACCCCCGCCAGGACCCCGCAGTCGAGGGCTGGCGTGAAGAGCCGCCCCTCACGGACCCAGAAGATGTTCGCCGCCGCCGCGCAGGCGACCTCCCCGGCCCCGTTCAGCATCAGCGCTTCATCAGCGCCCGCGGCCAGCGCCTCGCGCCGGGCCAGGACGTTGTCGAGATAGGCCAAGGCCTTGAGCCGGGAGGCCGGTGAACCGGCGTTCCGACGCACGCTGCTCACCGCCAGCCGCGCCGGCCCCGAGGCCTCCGCTATTGGGTCGGCGCGGGCGAAGAGGCGCAGCGCCGGAGCCGCGGGACGATCGAGCCCCCGCCCGCCCGATCCCGCCGTGAGGGTGAGCCGCACCGCAAGGCGCGGCGCAGGAGCCGCGGCCACGGCCTCCGTCATCAGCCGGCGCGCCAGGCCACGGTCGGGCGCTGGCAGGCCGAGCGTGGAACACCCCGCGGCCAGGCGGTCGAGGTGGGCCTCCGCGGCCACCAGTTCGCCGCCCTTGGCCAGGAGGGTCTCGAAAAGCCCGTCGCCCAGGGTCAGGCCCCGGTCGTCGTCGGGGATTGCGGGCGCGGCCACGCTCTAGACCGCCAGCCGGGCCTCGGCCGCGGCGAGGGCCGATGCGGGCTCCGCCTTCCAGCCCTGCTCGGCCAGGGCAGCGGCCATCGCGGTGATGCACAGGCGCACGTGCCAGGGGGTGGCCGACGCGCCCATCAGGCCGATGCGCCAGACCTGGCCCTTGAGCGGACCAAGGCCTGCGCCGATCTCCAGGTCCCACCGGCGCAGGAGATAGTCGCGCACCGCCGCCTCGTCGATCCCGTCGGGGACCCTCACCGTATTGAGTTGCGGCAGCCGGTGCGGCGCGGCCACCAGGAACTTCAGGCCCAGCGCCTCGAGGCCCGCCACGAGCGCTTCATGCGCGCGCGCATGGCGCACGAAGGCGGCCTGCTGGCCTTCCTCGAACAGGACCACGAGCGACTCGTGCAGGCCGTAGAGGGCGTTGATCGGGGCGGTGTGGTGATAGGTCCGGCCGCCCTCCCCGCCCCAGTAGCTCATCAGCAGCTGGAAATCGAAGAGCCAGTTGCGCGGCTTTTCCTTGCGCGCGGCGATGGCCGCCTGGGCGCGCGGACTGAGGGCGATGGGCGACAGGCCCGGAGGCGCGGAGAGGCACTTCTGGGTTCCCGAATAGATCACGTCCGCGTCCCAGGCCGCCGCGTCCACCGGAATGCCGCCCAGGGACGTGACGCAATCGACGATGCTGAGCGCGCCATGGCGGCGGGCAGTGGCGCAGAGCGCCGCCGCGTCGCTGCGCACGCCGGTCGAGGTCTCGGCGTGGACGAAGGCGAGAACCTTCGCCGGACGCTCCGCCAGGGCCGCGTCCATGCGCGCCGGATCGACCGGCTCGCCCCAGGGATGGTCCACCGTCACCACCTCGGCCCCGGCGCGGCCGGCCATGTCGGCCATGCGCCCGCCGAAGGCGCCGTTGACGGCGATGACCGCGAGGTCGCCGGGCTCCAGGAGGTTCATGATCGCCGCCTCCATGCCGGCGGTCCCGGGGGCCGGCAGCGGCACGCAGGCATAGCCAGGGGCGTTCATCAGGCGCGAAAGTCCGGCCTTGATCTCCTCCATCAGGTCCTGGAAAGCAGGGTCCAGGTGGCCGATGGTGGGCCTTGCCAGGGCGCTCAGGACACGTGGGCTCACGTCGGATGGGCCCGGGCCCATCAGGGTCCGCCGCGGCGGCTGGAAGCTGTTCATCACCCCTCCGTGTAACACGCGCTGGTGATTAGGCTGGAAGCGGGCCCCGGCGCAATTCTACTGGCAGGCTCTTTTATCGGAGTCCTGTCCCCTGAAGCGCCCGCCATGGTTCTGGAGGCTGTGGCGGGCGTGCTTCGTCTGGGTTCAGGCAAGCCCTGGTTTTCAGGCAGGCCCTGGTTTCACGCAAGCATTCGGATCAGGCCAGGATCCGATCGGCGATGCGGCCGCGAAGGCCGGCGTCCACGCCGAGAACGGCCTCGAGATAGCCGTCCAGACCGCCATAGCTCGTGGTCATCACCGCGAACGCCGCGTCCAGGTACTCCTCGTCCACCGACAGGACGGTGCGCAGCGCCTCTTCGTCCACATCGCGGCCCAGCTGGCCGGACATCCGGGCGCTGATGTCGGCGACGCGCCGGTTCAGGCCGGCCGGGTCGTTGGTCAGCAGGTAGTCGGCCACGAGATCCTCGCGGCCCACGCCGGCGATGTGGTGGGTGAGGGCGCAGGCAAGCCCGGTGCGGTCCTTGCCGGCCGTGCAGTGCACCAGCACCGGCCCGCGCGCATCGGGCAGGGCGTGGAAATAACGTCGGAAGAGATCCACATGCCGCCGCTCGACCGGAGCACGGCGGTAGAATTCCAGGACGCCCTGCCGAGCCTTCGACGCGTTGATCCCACCGTCGAGGAAACTGTGGGCCCAGTCGGCGCCGTCGCCGTCGACGTCGTTCTCGATCACCTCGGCGTCGAAGTCCGCCCAGCGCAGGGACGGGTCGCGCCGCTTCTCGTCGGACCGCCGCAGGTCGACGACAACCGTCACGCCGAGCGCCCGCAACGCCTCCAGGTCCCGTTCGGTGGCCCGGGCGTGATTGGCGCTCCGGTAGAGCAGGCCGCGCTTCACGCCGCGGCCGCACGCGGTGTCGTAACCGCCGAAATCGCGGAAGTTCTCGACGCCTTCGAGATCGATATGTCGTGTCATAGAGGTCTCTCTAACGGCCCGAGGCGACGAAAGCGAGACACAGAGTCTAGCGGAAAGGCGGCTCATCGAAGCTGCGCAGCTTGCGCGAATGCAGGGCCGGTTCCTGGCGCAGGATGTCTATGGCCGCCAGCCCGATCTGCAGATGCTGGGCGATCGAGCGCTCATAGAAGGTGTTCGCCTGGCCCGGCAGCTTGATCTCGCCGTGCAGGGGCTTGTCGGAAACGCACAGGAGCGTGCCGTAGGGCACCCGGAAGCGGAAGCCCTGGGCGGCGATGGTGGCGCTCTCCATATCGACGGCGACCGCCCGCGACTGGTTGAAGCGCAGGGCGTTGGAGGTGAAGCGGAGCTCCCAGTTGCGGTCGTCGGTGGTCACCACCGTGCCGGTGCGCAGGCGCCGCTTGAGCATTTCGCCGGACTCGCCGGTCACCGCCTCGGCCGCGCGGCTGAGGGCCACCTGGATCTCGGCCAGGGGCGGGATCGGCACCTCGGGCGGCAGCACGGCGTCCAGCACGTGGTCGTCGCGCAGATAGGCGTGGGCCAGGACATAGTCGCCGATGGTCTGGCTGCCGCGCAGGCCGCCGCAGTGGCCGATCATCAGCCAGGCCTGCGGGCGCAGCACCGCCAGGTGGTCGGTGATCGTCTTGGCGTTGGAGGGGCCGACGCCGATATTGACCAGGGTCACGCCCCTGCGCCCCTCGGCCATCAGGTGGTAGGCCGGCATCTGGTGGCGCCGCCAGGCGGCTTCCGTCACATGGCGGACCGGATCGGGGGTGTCGGCGTCCACCAGCACGTGGCCGGCGGCCGAAAGCGTCCGGTAGGGCCCGTCCTTGGACAGCTGGCCGCAGGCCCAGGCGACGAACTCGTCCACATAGCGGTGGTAGTTGGTGAAGAGGATGTGCTGCTGCACATGCTCGGCCGGCGTGCCGCAGTAATGGGCCAGCCGCGCCAGGGAGAAGTCGGTTCGCAGCCCGTCGAACAGGGCCAGCGGCCGCGCCTCCTCCAGGGCCGGGGTCCAAAGGCCGTCGACGATCTCGTCGCCGATATGGGCCAGCTCCGTGGTCGGGAAATAGCGGGCGATCTCCGCGGCGCTGACGTCGGCGGCGGGAATGTCGGCCGCATCCAGCACATAGGGGAAGGGCATCTCCTGGTTCGAGCGGCCGACCTCCAGCTCGACGTCGAAGTCGCGGACCAGCAGGCTGAGCTGTTCCACCAGATAGGACCGGAAAAGGTCCGGCCGGGTCACGGTGACCGCATAGTCCCCCGGCAGGGCCATGCGCGCAAAGGCGCGGCCGATGCGCGGAAACGGCTTTCCCGCCGGCCAGGCCAGGCGCAGTTCCGGATAGACGAAGGCGCCGCCGGCGCGCTCCGCCGCGGTCGGGGGCGCGCCCCCCGCCAGGAAGCCTTTGAGGGCCGTGCGCAACGCCTCGACGCTGCGCTGGTATTCCAGGTCCAGCCGCTCGACGATGCGGGCGGCCTCGGTTTCAGGCGTCATGCGCAAGCTTAGCGGAAAACGGCGACAGGCGCGAGACGGCGGGGTGTGGCGCGCCCCGGTTGATCCGCGCGCCGTCCGGCCCAATGCTGTGCGGCGTAGGGAGGACATCAAAATGCAGCTTGAAGGCAAGGTCGCGCTGGTCACCGGCGCCGGCAGCAATCTCGGCAAGGTCTATGCTTTCGCGCTCGCCAAGGAAGGCGCGGCGGTGGTGATCGGCGACCTGGACGGCGACCTCGCCAAGAGCGCCGCGCAGGAGCTTCGCGACACCAGCGCCCGCGCCCTCGGCCTGGAGATGGATGTGGGCGACGAAGAGCACATCGAATCCGCCGTCCAGGCCACGCTCGCCGAGTTCGGCGGCGTCGATATCCTGGTGAACAACGCCGGCCTGTGCCGCGGCAAGTGGGGCCTGTGCTCCGAGCTCAGCAACGAGGACTGGCGCAAGATCATGTGGGTCAATGTCGGCGCGCCGCTGGCCATCGCGCGGGCCTGCCGGCCCTCCATGGTCGCGCGCGGCGGCGGAGTGATCATCAACCAGTCGTCGAACGCCGCCTACGCCTTCCTGGGCGGGGCCTACGGCGTCACCAAGCTGGCCATCAGCGGCCTGACCGTGGCGCTGGCCCACGAGTTCGGCCCCGACAATATCCGCGTGAACGGCATCGCGCCCGGCGTGATGAACGGCCGCATCCCGCCGGAGGTGATGGAGATGGTCATGAACCAACAGCTCTTGAAGCGGCGAGGCTGTCCCGAGGACCTGGCCGGCACGGTCGTCTTCCTGGCCACCGACGCCTCGTCGTTCATGACCGGCCAGACCCTGATCGTCGACGGCGGTCCGGCCGCGCGGCCGTGACCTGAGCTGAGCTGAGCCACGGATAGCCCGCGCTATCGCTTCCTTCCATCCGGCTTGAAGGTGATCGGGATCGTCATTGTCCCGCCGGCCGCCGCGCCCTTCACGCGCATCTCCTTGGACATCCTCAACGCCATCTCTCCGAACTCGCCGTCGGGTGGGTCCTGGCTAAGGACGGTGCATCTATCGAGCGTTCCTCTGGCCGTGACAGCGCAACGAATGACGGCCTTTCCCCCTGTGTCGGGCCGTGGCGCCCTATCGGTCGCCACCTTGTCCGATGGCGCGCTGCGCGGCGCGGCGTCGGCGGGCAGATCGACAACAGCGGCTTGAGCGTCGCCGATAGACTGCTCATTCGCCTGACTCACCGCCGCCGCCGCAATACATGCCGCCACAAAGCCGCGCCGCCACATCTGCTCCCCCTGAGTTCCGCGCTAAACCAGAACCGCTCTCCTAACTCTACCATGACGCGAAGCCGTTCAAATGGTGACCTCTGACGCAATAGAGTCACGTGTGAACCTGTGGTCTCGCGAAACGCACCGTTCGCCGGGATGGACGCCGCTGGCCTTCCCGGCGAAAGTTCGCCCCACAGTCGCGGGGCCTCTCCATGAATCGCCGGTTCACCAGCTTCCTCATCGCCGCCATGCTGCTGGGGATCCTGACCGGATGGATCTGCAACCGCGTCCTGACGCCCGACCAGGGCAAGGCGGTCGCCGAGAACCTGTCGATCATCACCGACGTCTTCCTGCGGCTGATCAAGATGATCATCGCGCCCCTGGTGTTCACCACCCTGGTGGCCGGCATCGCCCACATGGAGGACGCCGCCGCCATCGGCCGGGTGGGGGTCAAGACCATGGGCTGGTTCATCTCCGCCTCGCTGGTCTCGCTGACCATCGGGCTCTTGATGGTGCATCTGCTGCAGCCGGGGGTGGGCCTGGGGCTCGCCATACCGGACGCCGCGACCGCCGGGCCGGCGGGCGTGGACGTCTCGAAGTTCACCCTGAAGGACTTCGTCACCCACCTGGTGCCGCGCTCCATCATCGAGGCCATGGCCAACAACGAGATCCTGCAGATCGTGGTGTTCTCGGTGTTCGTAGGCACCGCCGTCTCGGCGGTGGAGCACCGCGCCCCGGCGGTCATGGCCGTTGTCGATCAGACCGCCAACATCATGCTGAAGGTCACCGGCTATGTGATGAAGACCGCGCCCCTGGCGATCTTCGCGGCCCTGGCGGCGACCATCACCACCCAGGGGCTGGAGATCCTGGTCACCTACGCCCGCTTCGTCGGCGGCTTCTACCTGTCGCTCGGCATCCTGTGGGCCCTGCTGACGGCGGTCTGCCTGCTGATCGTCGGGCGCCGCGCGCTCTCGCTCATGGCCGCGATCCGCCAGCCCGCACTGCTGGCCTTCTCCACCGCCTCCTCCGAGGCCGCCTATCCGCGCACCCTGGAGGCCTTGCAGGCCTGGGGCGTGTCGCGCCGGGTGGCCAGCTTCGTCCTGCCGCTGGGCTACTCGTTCAATCTGGACGGGTCGATGATGTACTGCACCTTCGCGACCCTGTTCATCGCCCAGGCCTATGGGGTGGAGCTGTCCATCGCCCAGCAGATCACCATGCTGCTGCTCTTGATGATCACCTCGAAGGGCATGGCCGGGGTGCCGCGCGCCTCCCTGGTGGTGATCGCCGCCACCCTCACCTATTTCGACCTGCCGGAGGCGGGCCTGTTGCTGATCCTGGCGGTCGACCATCTCCTGGACATGGGGCGCTCAGCCACCAACGTGGTGGGCAATACGGTGGCCGCAGCGGTGGTGGCCCGCTGGGAGAACCAGATCGAAGCCCCGCCGATGCCCGATCCGCAGCCCGCCTGAGGCTTCAAACAGGCGGGCGCCGATCCCATATGGCGCTTGGGAAACGAGCTTCTGACGAGACCATGCGCAACCAACTTCGCACCTTCATGCTGCTGGCGGCCCTGACCGCCGTTTTCGTGGGGGCCGGCTACATGATCGGCGGGCCGGCCGGCATGGCCGTAGCCTTCGTCATGGCCGCCGCCATGAACGCGGTCAGCTACTGGAACGCCGACAAGATCGTGCTGCGGATCTACCGCGCCCAGCCGGTCGATACGGCCCATCCGGACGCGCTGATCCGAAACTACGCCGCCGACGTCGAGGCCCTGGCCGACCGGGCGGGCCTGCCGCGCCCCAAGGTCTATGTCATCGAGAACGACCAGCCGAACGCCTTCGCCACCGGGCGCGACCCGAACCACGCGGCCGTGGCCGCCACCACCGGCCTTTTGCGGATGCTGGATCGCCGGGAGATCCGCGGGGTCATGGCCCACGAGCTGGCGCACGTGAAGCATCGCGACACCCTGACCATGACGGTGACGGCGACCATCGCCGGCGCGGTCTCGGCCCTGGCCAACTTCGCCTTCTTCCTGGGCGGCGACCGCGACCGGCCGGCGGGCATGATCGGGACCATCGCGCTCGCCATCCTCGCCCCCATCGCCGCGGCCCTGGTGCAGATGGCGATCAGCCGCGGGCGCGAATACGAGGCCGACCGCGGCGGCGCGCAGATCAGCGGCGATCCCCAGGCCTTGGCCTCGGCGCTGCAGAAGATCGAGGCCTATGCCCGCGGGACGGTGAACCTGGACGCCGAGCGCAACCCGGCCACCAGCCACATGTTCATCATCAACCCGCTGTCGGGCCAGGGCGCGGACAACCTGTTCTCCACCCACCCGGCGACCGCCAACCGCGTGGCGGCGCTGATACAACTGGCCGGCAGGAGCGCTTCGCCTGCCGTGGCGGATGCGCCCAGAGCCCGGCGCGTTGCAGGCACAGCCGTCCCCACCACCGACGACCGGCGCGGCCCCTGGGGCTGACGCCCGCCGCGCCGCCCACCGCACAAGCCTAGATTGCTAGCTTGGGCTTACGCGCGCATGCTCCGCGCCTTGTCGGGAGGACAAGCAAAACCCAGGTCAAGGAGCGCGGGCATGGCGTCGTTACCTAAGCGGTTGTTTGCAGAGCTTTTCGGGACGTTCTGGCTGGTGTTCGGCGGGTGCGGCAGCGCCGTGCTGGCGGCCGGTTTCCCCGAACTGGGGATCGCCTTCGTCGGCGTCAGTCTCGCCTTCGGCCTGACCGTGCTGACCATGGCCTATTCCATCGGCCACATCTCGGGCTGCCACCTGAACCCGGCGGTGACGATCGGCCTGTGGGCCGGCAAGCGCTTTCCGGCCAAGGACATCGTCCCCTACGTGATCGTCCAGGTGATCGGGGCGATCATCGCCGCCAGCGTCATCTACGTGATCGCCAGCGGCAAGGCGGGCTACACCGTCGCGCCCAACGGCCTGGCGGTGAACGGCTATGACGGCCAGTCCCCCGGCGGCTACAGCCTGATGTCCGGCGCGATCGCCGAAGTCGTGCTGACCTTCGGCTTCCTGATGGTGATCCTCGGCTCCACCGACAGCCGCGCGCCGGCGGGCTTCGCCCCCATCGCCATCGGCCTTGCCCTCACCCTGATCCACCTGATCAGCATCCCGGTCACCAACACCTCGGTGAACCCGGCCCGCAGCACCGGCCCGGCCCTGCTGGTCGGCGGCCTGGCCCTGCAGCAGCTGTGGCTGTTCTGGATCGCGCCGATCGTCGGCGCGCTGATCGCCGGCGTGACCTACCGGTGGCTGGCGGAGACCCAGGCGCCGGCGGTGACCGGGGAGGCCATCCCGGCTGAATAGGCCTTTTCCCTTGCGGGAGAAGGTGTCAGCTGTCCCTCGGGCAGGCCCCGCCTTAAATCTCATGACGGCCAGTCATGCCCGCGGTCTTGAGTAACTCAAGGTTCGCCCGCAGGGCGACCGCTCCGCGGCGGCGCGAGCGCCGACCTTGACTTGCTCAAGACCGCAGGCTCGCATCCACCGTGAGATTTATGGTGCAGAAGCATCTGCTGATGGACAGGCCGACCACATTTTTCGTGACTGCTCTCAGCATCCTCGTGCTGACGGCCTGTGAGCCTGCGCAACAGGTGACGAGCGCGCCTGAAGCGGTGGCGCTCGTGCGGGCGAAGGACAAAGCCCCCGGCCTGCTTCCTGCGGCGCTTCGCGCCGAGCGCCGGGGGAAATATTGGATGGTCGCCGGAGGTGCGCCGGACTCTCAGTTCGTCGCCTTCGTAGATGCGAGAACGGGCAAAGTGGCCAGCGTTTACGCCCACCCCGTCGTCAATGTCGCCCTCGTTAACCCCAGCGATAAATAGCCCCTACTCCGCCGGAACGCTCTCGCTGCGCTTGACCTGCATCTTGTCGAACGAGGCCCAGACTCCCTCCGCGCCGGACCACTGACCGCGGGTGGCCGCCTTGGAGTATTCGGTGGCCCGCGCCTCGAAGAAGTTGGCGTGCTCGACGCCCGACAGCATCGATTGCAGCCAGGGCAGCGGGTTGGTCTTGGCGCCGAACACTTCCGGCAGGTTCAGCTGGCGCAGGCGCCAGTCGGCGACGAAGCGGATATAGGCCTTGATGTCGTCCGGGGTCATGCCCTGGATTTCGCCGGCCTCGAAGGCCAGGTCGATGAACTTGTCCTCCAGGGTCACCACCGTCTTGCAGCAGTCGACGATGTCGTCGGCCACCGACTTGGTCACCGCCTTCGTCTCGGCGTTGAAGGCGTGGTAGAGCTTGATGATCCCCTCGCAGTGCAGGCTCTCGTCGCGGACCGACCACGAGACGATCTGGCCCATGCCCTTCATCTTGTTGTGGCGCGGGAAGTTCATCAGCATGGCGAAGCTGGCGAACAGCTGCAGCCCCTCGGTGAAGCCGCCGAACATGGCGAGTGTCCGCGCGATGTCGGCCGGCGAGTCGACCCCGAAGGTCTGCATGTAGTCGTGCTTGTCGCGCATGGCCTGGTAGTCGAGGAAGGCCAGGAACTCGGAATCGGGCATGCCGATCGTCTCGAGCAGCAGCGCGTAGGCGGCGATGTGGATGGTCTCCATGTTGGCGAACGAGGAGAGCATCATCTTCACCTCGGTGGGTTTGAAGACGCGGGCGTAGCGGTCCATGTAGTTGTCGGCCACCTCGATGTCCGACTGCGTGAAGAAGCGGAAAATCTGCGAGAGCAGGTTGCGCTCGCCGTCCGACAGCTTGGTCGCCCAGTCCTTGCAGTCCTCGCCCAGCGGCACCTCTTCCGGCACCCAGTGGACCTGCTGCTGCTTCTTCCAGAACTCATAGGCCCACGGATAGCGGAAGGGCTTGTAAGCCTTCGAAGGGGTCTGCAGGCCGGGCAGGGCGCGGGTGATGAGGGTCACAGTCTGGCTCTCTTCGGACGCGGAATCGCGCAAGGGGAACATCCACACGATAGGCGCCGTTCCATCGCAACATCTAGCGGCGAGTTGGCGCACCGACCCAACATATTGTGAGCAGATCTGGGGATGAAAGGTTAATAGGCGACAAGCAGCCTTCTCCCGCAAGGGCAGAAGGAAGGGCGCCCACGCGCCTGCTCAGTGCGGCTTGAAGCTCAGCGTGAACGCCGCCAGGGAGTCTTCCTTGGTCTGCTGGCCGAAGACCATGTGGTCGCCCTTCACCTCGCGGTGGACATAGCCCACCGAGGTCTGCCAGGCGCCGCGGCGGAAGCCGACGCCGATCTGGGCGTCGCTGATCAGGGTGCTGGAAGGATCGGTCGTCCAGCCGGCGCGCCGCCAGCCGGAATCGTCGCGCAGCATGTTGAGGCCGACGGCCCGGCCGCTGGCGGCGGCGAACAGGTACCAGCGGCCGCGGTCGCCGAAGGCGGCGGGGCCGTCGCCGACACCCAGGCGGGCGAGCTCCTGGCGGGCCCGCTCTTCGCGGCTGCGGCTCAGGCGAAGGGTGGCGCCGGCCTCGGCCAGCCCGCCCAGATTGGTGAAGCCCAGGCCGGCATGCGGCGTGACGTCGAGTTCGACGACGCCGTCGTCGTAGCGGACGGCGGCCGGCCAGTCGCGCACCAGGGTGACCTCATAGTCACGAGCCTGGAACTCGCGTTTCAGGTTGAGCGTGCGGCCGGGCGCGCTCATCACCCCGCCCACCGAGATCCGCAGGGCTTTCGAGCCGGCGTCGCGGCGAGCGTTCAGGAGCGTCGTGCCGGATGTCCAGGCATAGGGGCCGGCGGACGTCTCGTAGCTGAGGCGATCAAGTAGCGAGGAGAAGTCGTCTGTGGGCGCGCGGCCGGCGCCGAGGGCCGTCGCTGGAACCGCCAGCGAGGCTGCGAGGGCGAGGCCCGCGAAAACTTTAACAGCCGGCGACCTCACAACGGCCTCCCACGCCACAGGGGCGTCAGGCCCGCCCCCTCGACATGCCAGCAACCAGATTTGTCGCCCGATCGTTCCATCCCACCCGCACCCCCGCGGAGAATTTGACGAAGCGTGCGGCGCGCAATCTTAAAGGCGCGTTTAGGAGCAGCGTTAAGGGCGGGTGGAGGGCGTTGAGCCTCCCCACCCTTATCCCCTCATTGGCAGGCGATTATTGGCAGGCGAGGCATTCCTCGTAGTCGGTCTTGCCGCTCGCCTCGACCTGGACCACCGGCGCCATCTCGCCGGCGTGGGCCGCCCGCTGCACCGACTTGGAGCGCAGGTAGTAGAGCGACTTGCAGCCCCGCTCCCACGCTTGCCAGTGCAGCATGTGCAGGTCCCACTTATCGACGTCGCCGGGCAGGAAGATGTTCACCGACTGCGACTGGCAGACTTCCGGCGTGCGGTCAGCCGCCAGTTCGACGATCCAGCGCTGGTCGAGTTCGAAGGCGGTCTTGTAGACGTCCTTCTCGTCCTGGCTGAGGAAGTCCAGGTGCTGGACCGAGCCCTCGTTGACCAGGATGGTGTCCCAGACCTCGGGCGTGTTCTCGCCCTTCTCGTCGAGCACCCGCTCCAGATAGGGGTTCTTCACCGCGAAGGAGCCCGAGAGCGTCTTGTGGGTGTAGATGTTGGCCGGCACCGGCTCCACGCCCGCGCTCGTCCCGCCGCAGATGATCGAGATCGAGGCGGTCGGCGCGATGGCGAGCTTGTGGGAGAAGCGCTCCATCACGCCCTTGTCCGCCGCGTCCGGGCAGGGACCGCGCTCGGCCGCCAGGGTGCGCGAGGCCGCGTCGCACTCGCGGCGCAGGTGCTTGAACAGGCGCATGTTCCACGACTTGGCGAGGGCGCTCTCGAAGGGCACGTTCTGGCCCTGCAGGAACGAGTGGAAGCCCATCAGGCCCAGGCCCACCGAGCGCTCGCGGGTGGCGGCGTAGACCGCGTTCTTCATCTCGGGCGGGGCGCGCTCGATGAAGTCCTGCAGCACGTTGTCGAGGAAGCGCATGACGTCCTCGATGAAGGTGGGATGGTCGCGCCATTCCAGGAACTTCTCGGCGTTGACCGAGGACAGGCAGCAGACCGCGGTGCGCTCTTCGCCCAGGTGATCCTTGCCCGTGTGGAGCATGATCTCCGAGCACAGGTTCGACTGGCGTACCTTCAGGCCCAGGGCCCGCTGGTGGGCCGGCATGGCCCGGTTCACCGTGTCGGAGAAGATCAGGTAGGGCTCGCCGGTCTGCAGGCGGATCTCGAGGATCTTCTGCCAGAGCGAGCGGGCGTCGACCTCGCGCACGACTTCCTTGGTCTTGGGCGAGCGCAGGCCGAACTTGGCGCCCTCGCGCACCGCCTCCATGAACTCGTCGGTGACCGAGATGCCGTGGTGCAGGTTGAGTGACTTGCGGTTGAAGTCGCCCGAGGGCTTCCGGATCTCCAGGAACTCCTCGATCTCCGGATGGTGGATGTCGAGATAGACCGCCGCCGAGCCGCGGCGCAGCGAGCCCTGGCTGATCGCCAGCGTCAGGCTGTCCATCACCCGGATGAAGGGGATGATGCCGCTGGTCTGGCCCGCGCCCTTCACCTTCTCGCCGATAGAGCGCACGCCGCCCCAGTAGGTGCCGATGCCGCCGCCGTTGGAGGCGAGCGCCACGTTCTCGTTCCAGACGCTGGTGATGCCTTCCAGCGAATCGGGCACCGCGTTCAGGAAGCAGGAGATCGGCAGGCCGCGCGCCGCCCCGCCGTTCGACAGCACCGGCGTCGAGGGCATGAACCACAGGTTCGAGATGTAGTCGTAGATGCGCTGCGCATGGTCGGCGTCGTCGGCGAACGCCGTCGCCACGCGGGCGAACATGTCCTGGTAGCTCTCGCCGGCCAGGAGGTAGCGGTCCTCCAGCGTCGTCTTGCCGAAATCGGTCAGCAGGGCGTCGCGGGTGCGATCGACCTCCACCTTCCGGACCAGTTGCAACTGCGGTCGCTCGCCCCTGGCCGAGCCCGCCTTCGCCGCCGAATTGGAAACCAGCCGTTGTGCCGCTTCGCCTGCGCTCATGACTCTTATCACCCAGTTTTCACGGAGCTTCAGGCCCCCCGCCCGAATCCACTCCAACGCACGTCAACTTCCTTCAACGCTACATCTAGGGGCCGCGAGGCCCGGTAGACCTATATATGGGGACACCTCCCTAATGACTCGTCAATGAGGCGGCTTTGGCGGGGTCGGAAGTTTTTCGCTAACGAATGGTTAACGCCGTCTCGCTCCCCTTGTCTGCGCTCGTTTTTCCGGCTGCGACAGCCCCGTAAAATAGCTGTGACAAATCGGCGCCCCCGCCTCGCGGCTTGCGGGCGTCGAGGGGGCGGCCTATGTGGCCGGGGTCACTGGGGAGTAGCCGCCCGCGCGTACAGCGGGGGATGCGTCAACAGACTTGCCGCGGACTGATTCGGGCGACCGATTCGGAAAGCCGGCATGGCGCATCCGGCGTGAGCTTGGCGAGACCTTTGGCTTTCGCGCGGCGGCTTTTTGCGGGGCCGGCGGCGCGGAACGCCATGGTCATGCCGGGGCCCCGCCGGAACGAATCGATGCTCGAACCCTTCCTCGTCTCCACCGGACTCGTGGCGGTCGCCGAAATCGGCGACAAGACCCAGCTGCTGGCCCTGCTGCTGGCGGCCCGCTTCCGCAAGCCCGCCCCGATCCTGGCCGGAATCCTGGCGGCCACGATCGCGAATCACCTGCTGGCCGCCGCGGTGGGCGCCGCCGCCGGCGATCTGCTGCAAGGTCCCTGGATGCGCTGGGTGCTGGGTCTCGCCTTCCTGGCCTTCGCCGGCTGGGCGCTGATCCCGGACAAGTTCGAGGAGGACGAACACCCGAAGGAGCGCGCGGGCTCGATCTTCCTGACCACCCTCGTCGCCTTCTTCTTCGTGGAGATGGGCGACAAGACCCAGGTGGCCACGGTGGCCCTGGCCGCGCGCTTCCATCAGGTCCTGACCGTCGCCGCCGGCACCACGCTCGGCATGATGCTCGCCAACGCCCCGGTTGTGTTCGTGGGCGAGGCCGCCGCGGGCAAGCTGCCACTGAAGCTGATCCGGGCGCTCGCCGCCGCGAGCTTCGCGGCGATCGGGCTGTGGATCCTGATCGTAGGGTGAGGCAAAAGCCCTCCCCATCGAGGGGGAAGGGTTCGTATCACCCCTCCAAATTCAGCAGCGACGGGTCCCCGCCCTGGGCGGCGATGTTGACGCTCAAGGACCGCTCGACCGCAAACCGCAGCAGGGCGTTGGGGCCGCCGGCCTTGGGGCCCGTGCCGGAAAGGCCCTCGCCGCCGAACGGCTGCACGCCCACCACGGCGCCGATCATCGAGCGGTTCACATAGGCGTTGCCGGCCGGGACGGCCGCCTGCACGGCTTGCGCAAAAGCCTCCAGCCGGCTGTGCGCCCCCAGCGTCAGGCCATAGCCCGCCGCACGCAGGGGAGCGGCGGCGGCTTCCAGTCGGCCAGGGTCGTAGCGGACCACGTGCAGGATCGGGCCGAACACCTCCGCCTGCAGGAAACCGGCGTCGGGGATCTCGGCCAGGACCGGGGCGAAGAAGGCGCCGCCTTCGGGCGCAGGCCCCTGCCAGATCACCTTCGCCTGGTTGCGCAAGCGCTCCAGGTGCGCCTCCAAAGCGGCGCGCGCCTCCAGGTCGATCACCGGGCCGATGTCGGTCGCCGGGTCCGCCGGATCGCCCAGGACGAGGGTCTGCATGGCCCCGGCGATCCCTTCGATCAGGAGGTCGGCCGTCTCATGGGGCGCGAACAGCATGCGCAGGGCCGAGCAGCGCTGGCCGGCGGAGCCGAAGGCCGAGGTGACGACATCGTCGATCACCTGTTCGCGCAGGGCCGTGGTGTCCACGAACATGGCGTTCAGGCCGCCGGTCTCGGCCACGAAGGGAATGATCGGCCCGGGGCGCTGGGCCAGCGCACGGTTGATCGCCCAGGCCGTCTCGGTTCCGCCCGTGAAGGCGACGCCGGCGCAGAGCGGATGGGTCACGGCGGCCTGGCCGACCGCCCGGCCCTCCCCCGGGATCAGGTGCAGCACGTCGGTCGGCAGGCCGGCGGCCTGGAAGAGCCGCACGGCCGCCGCGGCGATCAGGGGCGTCTGCTCGGCCGGCTTGGCGACCACGGCGGCGCCCGCGGCGAGCGCGGCGGCGATCTGGCCGGTGAAGATCGCCAGGGGGAAGTTCCAGGGGCTGATCGCGGCGATGACGCCCCGGCCGTGCAGGGACAGGCTGTTGGTCTCGCCGACAGGTCCTTTCAGGATCTCCGGCGCGCCGAATTGCCGCTCGGCGAGATGGGCGTAGTAGCGACAGAAGTCGGCCGCTTCGCGCACCTCGGCCGCACCGTCGGCCAGGGTCTTGCCCGCCTCGCGTGCGCAGAGGGCGATGAGCCGGTCCTGCGCGCCCTCCAGGACGTCGGCCATGGCTCGCAGGACCGGCGCGCGCCCGCCGCCGCCCAGGGCGTCCCAGGCCGGTTGCGCCCGATGCGCCGCCTGAAAAGCCGCGTCCACATGCTTGAGCCCCGCCGCCCAGGCGCGGCCCACGGGGCGGGCGTGGTCGGCGGGAGCGATGCGCGCCTCGCCGGGGCCGTCCTGCAGGCTGAGGCCCGAGAGGATCGGCCCGCCCACGACCTCCTCCCCATCGAGGACGGCGACCGCGGCGGCCAGGCGCGCCCGCTCCGCGGCGTCGGAAAGGTCGACGCCGCCGGAGTTGCGCCGCGCCGGTCCATAGAGGTCGACCGGCAGGGGAATGCTTGGGTGCGGGCCGCCGCCCGCCTTCTCCAGGGCGGTGACGGGATCGGCGGCCACCTTCGAGGCCGGCGTGCGCGGATCGGACAGGGCGTGGACGAAGGAGGTGTTGGCCCCGTTCTCCAGAAGGCGCCGGACGAGGTAGGGCAGCAGCGCCTCGTGCCCGCCGACGGGGGCGTAGACCCGCAAGGGGAACGCCCCGTAGCGCTCGGCCGCGCCCGCATAGAGCGCCTCGCCCATGCCGTGCAGACGCTGGAACTCGGCGGCGACGCCGGCCTGACGCGCCATCAGCCGCACGGCCGCCAGGGTGTGGGCGTTGTGGGTCGCGAACTGCGGATAGAGGTCGGGCGCGGCGGCCAGCAGCGCCCTGGCGCAGGCCAGGTACGAGACGTCCGTGGCCGCCTTGGTCGTGTAGACCGGATAGCCCGGCAGGCCGCCCACCTGGGCGCGCTTGATCTCGGTGTCCCAATAGGCGCCCTTGACCAGCCGCACCATCAGCCGGCGGCCAGTCTCGCGGGCCAACTCGCCGACAAGGGCCACGGTCTGCGGCCCGCGCTTCTGATAGGCCTGGACGGCCAGGCCCAGGCCGCGCCAGGCGCCCAGGGTCGGCTCCCGGGCCAGGCGGTCCAGCAGCTTCAGGGACAGGACCAGGCGGTCGGCCTCTTCCGCATCCAGGGTCAGGTTGATGTCGGCCTGGGCGGCGGCGGCGGCCAGGCGCGTCAGGCGTGGATAGAGCTCGGTCCAGACCCGCGCCTCCTGCCGGGCCTCGTAGCGGGGCGACAGGGCCGAGAGCTTCACCGATATCCCGTGGCCGGCCTCCGGCCCCTCCCCGCGGCCCCCATTACGGCCCTGGGCGCCGACCGCGGCGATCGCCTGGGCGTAGGCCGCCTCATAGGCGTCGGCGTCGGCAAGGGTCCTGGCGCCCTCGCCCAGCATGTCGAAGGAGCAGACGAAGCCTTCGGCGGCGCTGCGCCTGAGCGCCTGGCCGATGGTGCGGCCGAGGACGAACTGTTCGCCCATGATTCGAACGGCCGCCGCCACCGCCGCCCGCACCACCGGCTCGCTCAGCCGGCCGGCCAGGCGGCGGATGAATCCCGGCAGGTCCCGCCGGGCCTCCTCGTCCGGCTCGATCAGCCGGCCGGTGAGGATCAGGCTCCAGGTGGAGGCGTTGACCAGCAGGCTGTCGGAGCGGCCCGCATGGCTCGCCCAGTCGGCCGAGGCGATCTTCTCGGCGATCAGCTTGTCGCGGGTCTCCTCGTCAGGGGTGCGCAGCAGGGCCTCGGCCAGGCACATCAACGCCAGGCCCTCGCGGGTGGAAAGGCTGAATTCCTGCAGGAAGCTCTCGGCGACGCCCTGGCGGCGGCCCCGGCGGGCGAGGGCCACCAGCGCCTCGGCCTCATCCCGAACCGGCTTGCGGTCGGCGGGGCGCAGGGGCGGGTCGGCCAACAGAGCGGCCGTGGCGGCGCGTTCGTCCGCGAACTTCCCCCGATCGAGCGCGTCCCAGGACGGCATGAAGGGATGATGGGGGCGCACTCGCTGCGCCGCAAGCCGCCCAAACGAAAGGAGCCCGGCCTTTCGACCGGGCTCCCAAGACTTCGGCTAGGCCGTCGTCGTCAGATCGAGATCAGAAGTTGATGTCGATCGTCGAACGGCGGTTCAGCGGTTCCTTCACGCCGTCGGCGGTCGGAACGGCAGGCATGGTCTCGCCCTTCCAATCGACGCTCAGCGCGCCGCCGTTGACGCCCATACCCACCAGCGCGTCGGCCACGGCCTTGGCGCGGCGTTCCGAGAGGCGGACGTTGTAGGCCGGCGAACCGGAGAGGTCGGTGTGGCCCACCACCACGACGCGGGTGGCGTTGCCGCCCTTGGCGTAGTCGGCCGCTTCCGTCACCACCGTCTGGGCTTCCGGCGTCAGCACGTACTGATCGAACGGGAAGTAGACGATGAACTGCTTGGCCTCATAGGCCGGCGGCGGCGGGGGCGGCGGCTCCGGAGGCGGAGGCGGCGGCGGGGGCGGAGGCGGCGGGGGCGGCGGGGGCGGCGGCGGCGCGGCGAAGGAATACCGCAGGCCGAGGGTCACCGACTGGTCCTTGTAGTCGCCCGAGAAGACGCCGGGTTGCAGGCCGCCGGCGCTGGTGCCCACCGAAGCGAAGTCGAGGTCCGACCCGCCGAGGTAGCGGTAGGTCAGGTCGACGTTCAGGCGATCGCTGGCCTTCCAGGCGATGCCCGCGATGGCCTGATAGGCGAAGACGGTGTCGCTATCGTCGATCGCCAGGTTCTGGATCGCCGGGTTCGTGGCGCTGATAACGCCGGTCACGTTCGAGAACTGACCGAGGGTCTTCAGGCTGGCGTGGTTGACGCCGGCGCCCGCGCCGAGGAACGGGCTGATCGTGGAGTCGGGCATGAAATCGTAGAGGACGTTCGCCATCGCCGTCCACGATTCGAGCTTGCCGTTCGGCGAGCCGCAGGTCGGCGCGGCGGCCGTGCGGGTCACGCCGGGGGAGCAGAGACCGAGGACCGAATTGCTCGGGCCGCCACGGACGCTGTCAATGTCGCCGGGGCGATAGCCGATTTCCATTTCGACGCGCCAGTTCGAGTTGAACTGGTAGCCGAGCCGGGCGAAGCCCGCCCAATCATCCTTCTGATTGAAGTCCCAACGGTAGGGAACGCCGTTGCTGGCGCTGTTGGATGAGGCAGCCTTGAGGCTGTCAGGCCAGTGGTATCCGATATCGACGGCGCCGTACCAGCCCTCAGCGGCCGAAGCGCCGGTGGCGCCGGAGGCGGCGGCTACTGCGGCGAGCGCCGCCCCAGCCAGGAGTTTGAACTTCATATTAGAGCCCTCTCTTGTGCCCTCAGTGCGGGTCGAATGACCTAGCACCCCTATAACAAGGTCCCGCCATTGGATGAGTGTCGCTTGAGCCACACTTCATCAGACAATTGCACCGACCCGACGAACGCAACCAGGAAGCTACACAATATAGTCGCCTCCCGGCAACTTACCCGAAGCCCTCAAGGCCTCCGACAAGCCTTCGCCGCACGCGCCCGCCCCGCGCCCGACAATGATTCGCCCCGTTTGAGACAGGGCTGCGCGGCCGAGACTTCGGCCGGCGAGTCCTTCGATATGGTAAAGGATGACGTTTTCCGGCGACCCGGCGCGCTCCGAACCCGCATTCTGCGGAGCGAACAGCGACCCAGACGACGGCATAGACATCCCCATGCAAGCGGAGCCTAAAAGCCCGCCGAGCCGGACAACGTCCGCCCACGGCCAGGGTTCCCGGTTTGCGGCGCTAAAATGCGCGCAGCCCGCGTGGGGGCGACGAATCAGCGGGCGGCGTTGCGGAAACGCCGCATCCGGCCCCCCAGGGCGTCCGGCCGGTTGAGGTCCTTGCGGAACTCGTCGCGCCGCTCGTGGATCGAGGCGATCACCAGGCCCATCGGCACCCCGATCTCGACCAGCAAGGCCTCGGACAGTTGCAGGCTGGCCTCGACCGTCTCGGGCACGGCGTCGGTCGCGCCCAGTTCGTAGAGGCGTTCGGCCTGGCGCGCGTCACGGGCCCGGGCGACGATGGTCAGGGTCGGGCGGGCCTCGCGGGCGATCGCCACGACCGTCTCGGCGCCGAGGCTGTCGTCCATGGTCACCACCAGGGCCTTGGCGTCTTCGAGACCGCAGCGCCTGAGAAACTCCGGACGGGAGGCGTCCCCGAAATAGACCGGCCGCCCTTCGTGCCGGGCCGCCTCCACGAGCCGAGTGTCCCGCTCGGCCGCGACCCAGGCGATTCCATGCCGGCTCAGCATCTCGCTCACCAGCTTGCCGACCCGGCCGTAGCCCACGATCAGGACCCGCGGCCCAGACGGCGCGGCTTCGGCGGCCTCGGCCGGCGCGTCGGGCAGCTCGGTGGGGGCGGCGACCTTGCGGCCGCCGAAACGCAGGCCCGCCGAGGCCAGGAACGGGATGCACATCATCGACAGGGTCGCGGCCAGAAGGACCAGTTGCCCGGTCCGTGGATCGACCACGTGGGCCGAGGTGGCCGCCGACAGGATCACGAAGGCGAATTCCCCGCCGCCGGCGAGCAGCAGGGCGGCCTCGAGCGCGCTGCGGCTCGCCAGGCCGAACAGCCGCGCCAGCAGGAACACCGCGCCGGTCTTCACGAGGATGAGGGCCAGCGCGAGTCCGATCATCGCCAGGGGCTCGGCCGCCAGCAGGGAAAGGTCCAGGCTGATGCCGACCGACAGGAAGAACAGGGCGAGCAGCAGGCCCTTGAAGGGTTCGATCGTGACCTCGACCTCGTGCCGGTACTCGGTCTCGGCGAGCAGCAACCCGGCGATGAAGGCGCCGATGGCCATGGAAAGCCCCAGCAAGGCGCTGACCAGCCCGGCGCCCAGGACCACCAGGAGGCAGGCGGCCATGAACATCTCTTCGCTCTTGGCCTTTGCGACCGAGCGCAGCATGGGCCGCAGGAGCAGCCGCCCGAGCGCCACCAGCACCAGCACCCCGACCGCGGCCGGCGCAAAGGCCAGCAGCAGCTTGGGCGAGAAGCCGGCCTCGCCCTGCCGGCCGAGGACCGCCAGGGTGACCAGGATGGGCGCGACGGCGAGGTCCTGGAACAGGAGCACCGAGAAGGTCGCCCGGCCGGCCATGGAATGCTGACGCTTGCGCTCGGTCAGGGTCTGCATGACCACGGCCGTGGAGGAAAGGGCCAGGGCCGCCCCGATGGCCGCCGCGGCGGTCGGCGGCTGGCCGAGGACCAGGGCGGCGGCGGCGATCACCGCAATGGAGAGGGCGACCTGCAGCGCGCCAAGGCCGAAGACATAGCGGCGCAAGAGCCGCAGCCGCTCCCACGACAGCTCCAGGCCGATCATGAAGAGCAGGAACACCACGCCGAACTCGCCGAGCTGGCCGAGCTCCTCGGGGTTGTCGATGGTCAGATAGTTGAGCCAGGGGATACTGTCGGACAGCGCGCCGAGGCCGTGCGGCCCGAGCACCACGCCAGCCCCCAGGAACCCCAGGATCGGGCTCACCTTCCAGCGGCGGAACAGGGGCACGACCACGCCTGCGGTGGCCAGGACAAGGACCACGTCCTTGTAGCTGCTGGGCGAGATGCCGGCGTCCATTGAATCTCCTTGCTGGACGGCGACTATGGCAGCCCCGCCGCGACTTGCGAAACCCGGCTGGCGCGACACGCCGAAAGACCTCGAAGACGGTGGTCGATTGTGCGTTCGACTGCGCGAAGAAGCGCTCGCGCGGCGTGGACATGGCCGGCGCCGTCTGCTATCTGCCGCGCCCTGAACCCGAAGGAGCCCCCTTCGGGCGAGACCATTTTTATTCGTTCCGCCCTATCGCTCAAAGCGGGGTCGAGCGTGAGCGGCAGGCAGGAGATAGAGCCCTGGTCCAGATTTTCGTGCGCGACAACAATGTCGACCAAGCCCTCAAGGCGCTGAAGAAGAAGATGCAGCGCGAAGGCTCGTTCCGCGAGATGAAGCGCCACGTCCACTACGAAAAGCCGTCGGAGAAGCGCGCCCGCCAGAAGGCGGAAGCCGTTCGACGCGCCCGCAAGCTGGCCCGCAAGCGCGCCCAGCGCGAAGGCCTGCTGCCCATGCCGAAGAAGCCCGTCGGCCGTTGAGCCGCGGCTGAGCTGCCGAATTTCGAGGCCGCGCGGCGACCCGCGCGGCCTTTTTTCGTTATGCTCAAGGCGCGATGTTCGGTCGCGTTGGCGCCGGGCTTGCTGGTGAAAGGGCCTTGGGCGCCCTATTTCAGGGGCTGCGATATTTCCGAGACAGGCGTCGAACAACCATGAACCTGCGCAATCTCGTCATCTGGGGCGTCATCGTCGTCGTCCTGATCGGCCTCTACAGTATGATGACGGGGGGAACGCGTTCGGCGGGCGTCACGCCGGTCACCTATTCCCAGATGCTCTCCAAGGTGAACGCCGGCGAGGTCAAGACGGCGATCATCCGCGGCGCGACGGTGGAGGTGCACGACGCCTCCAGCAAGATCTTCACCGCCGTCACGCCTGAGAACCAGGACGACCTGGTCAAGCGCCTCGAAGGCCAGGGCGCGGACATCGAAGTCAAGCCGGCCGGCGGCTTCACCCTGATGGGCTTCCTGCTGCAGAGCCTGCCGATCCTGCTGCTGATCGGCGTGTGGATCTTCTTCATGCGCCAGATGCAGGGCGGCGCGCGCGGGGCCATGGGCTTCGGCAAGTCCAAGGCCCGCCTGCTCACCGAAGAAAAGAACCGCGTCACCTTCGATGACGTGGCCGGCGTCGACGAGGCCAAGGAAGAGCTCTCCGAGATCGTCGACTTCCTGAAGGACCCGCAGAAGTTCCAGCGCCTGGGCGGCAAGATCCCCAAGGGCGCCCTGCTGATCGGCCCGCCCGGCACCGGTAAGACCCTGATCGCCCGCGCCGTCGCGGGCGAGGCGGGCGTGCCGTTCTTCACCATCTCCGGCTCCGACTTCGTCGAGATGTTCGTGGGCGTCGGCGCCAGCCGCGTGCGCGACATGTTCGAACAGGCGAAGAAGAACGCACCCTGCATCATCTTCATCGACGAAATCGACGCCGTGGGGCGCCATCGCGGCGCGGGCCTGGGCGGCGGCAACGACGAGCGCGAGCAGACCCTCAACCAGTTGCTGGTCGAGATGGACGGCTTCGAGGCCAATGAAGGCATCATCCTGATCGCGGCCACCAACCGGCCCGACGTTCTGGACCCCGCCCTGCTGCGGCCCGGCCGCTTCGACCGTCAGGTCGTTGTGCCGAATCCGGACATCAACGGCCGCGAACGGATCCTGCGCGTCCATATGAAGAACGTGCCGCTGGCCGCCGACGTGGACGTCAAGGTCATCGCCCGCGGCACGCCGGGCTTCTCTGGGGCCGATCTCGCCAACCTGGTCAACGAAGCGGCCCTGATGGCCGCGCGCAAGAACCGCCGCATGGTGATGATGCGCGACTTCGAAGAAGCCAAGGACAAGGTCATGATGGGCGCCGAGCGCAAATCCATGGCCATGAGCGAGGAAGAAAAGCGCAACACCGCCTATCACGAGGGCGGCCACGCCCTGGTGGCGCTGAGCGTCCCCTCCGCCGACCCGGTGCACAAGGCCACCATCATCCCGCGCGGCCGCGCGCTGGGCATGGTCATGCAGCTGCCCGAGGGCGACCGCTATTCCATGAACTACGAGCAGATGACCTCGCGCCTGGCGATCATGATGGCCGGCCGGGTCTCCGAGGAGCTGATCTTCGGCAAGGAGAAGATCACCTCGGGCGCGTCCAGCGACATCCAGGCGGCCACGAGCCTGGCCCGCAACATGGTCACCCGCTGGGGCTATTCGGACAAGCTGGGCCTGGTGGCCTATGGCGACAACCAGGAAGAGGTGTTCCTGGGCCACTCCGTCTCGCGCACCCAGAACGTTTCGGAAGAGACGGCCAACATCATCGACTCCGAGGTCAAGCGCCTGGTGCAGGCCGGCTATGACGAGGCCAAGCGGATCCTCACCGAGCGGCTCGAGGACCTGCACACCCTGGCCAAGGCCCTGCTCGAATATGAGACCCTGAGCGGCGACGAGATCATCAATGCGCTCAAGGGCGTGAAGCCCAACCGCGAGGATACGGAGGCCAAGCGGCCCACCGGCCCGGCCGTCGCGGTGCCGCTGTCTCCCCGCCCGGATCCCGAACCGGCCTGAGCGCGACCCGCGCTCGTTGAACACGCTCGCGGCGAGTTCGCCCGCAGGTTATCTTGCGGGCGAACAGCCTGAGTCTCGGGGGCGTGACCGTCGTGTTCGATTTCGTCGCAAGGCTGTTCGACAACCGGCTGTTGTCGCCGCACGGCTTCTGCATCCTCTGGCGACCCGAGCTGCTCTGGACCCACGTGGTGTCCGACGCGCTGATCTTCGGCGCCTACATGACCATTCCGGTGGCGCTCGGGATCATCGTCCACCGCCGCCGCGACATCCCGTTCGGCTGGATGCTGTGGTGCTTCGCCCTCTTCATCACCGCGTGCGGCTTCACCCACCTGATGGGCATCTGGACGCTCTGGAACCCCGACTACGGCGTCGAGGCCCTGGTCAAGGCGGTGACGGCGATCGCCTCCATCGCCACCGCCGTGGCGCTCTGGTCGCTGATCCCGGTGGCGGTGAGCATCCCCACCCCCGCCGATCTGAAAGCGGTGAACGAGGAGCTTCGCAAGCGTATCGCCGAGCGTGACCTCGCCATCACCGAGTTCCAGCATGAGAAGGCCCAGCGCGTGCAGAGCGAGGAAGCGCTCGTGCAGTCGCGAAAGATGGACGCGCTCGGCCAGCTGACCGGGGGCATCGCCCACGACTTCAACAATCTCCTGCAGGCGGTCCAGGGCTCGCTGGAGCTGATCGACCGCCGCGCGGACGACCCGGCCAAGGTGCGCCAGCTCGCCAGCGGCGCCATGCAGGCGGCCGAGCGCGGCGCGCGGCTGACGGCGCAACTCCTGGCGTTCGCCCGCTCCAAGCAGCTGAAGATGGACACCTTCGTGGTCTCGCGCTTCCTGCTCGAGGTGCGCGAGCTCCTGTCCGGCGGGGCGGGCGAGATGGTGGACCTGCGCTTCGACCTGAAGAGCGAGGACGCCGCGGTGCGGGCGGACAAGACCCAGCTCGAGCTCGCGATCCTGAACCTCATCATCAACGCCCGCGACGCCATGGACGGCGGCGGGCGCGTGGTCGTGCGCACGGGCCTGGTCGCAATCCCCAGGCCGCTGCCCGACCTGGAGGCCGGCGACTATGTCGAGATCAGCGTCACCGACGATGGCCCGGGGATGAGCGAGGAGGTCCGGGCCAGGGCCTTCGAGCCGTTCTTCAGCACCAAGGGCGTGGGACGCGGGACGGGGCTGGGCCTGAGCCAGGTCTACGCCGTCGCCCGGCAGTCCGGCGGAACGGCGCGCATCGACAGCGCCCCCGGGCGCGGGGCGACCATCACCCTGCTGTTGCCGCTCACCCCCGTGGGCGCCGAGGCCGCGGCGCCGGAGCGGCCTAAGGACCCGATCCCCGACCGTTTCGGCGAGGTGCTGGTGGTGGACGACGACGCCGACGTGCGGACCTTCGCCGCCGCCGCCCTGCGCGTGCTCGGCCACGCGGTGCGGGAGGCGGAGGGCGGGCGCCAGGCCCTGGAAGAAGTGCAGGCGGCCCGGCCGGACGCCGTGCTGCTCGACTTCGCCATGCCGGGCATGACCGGCGCCGAAACCGCGATAGCCCTGCACCGCGAGCACCCCGGCCTGCCGATCGTGTTCATGACCGGCTATGCGGAAGCCGCCGACCTTGAGCCGATCCTGGGCCGAAAGGCCTCGGTGCTGCGCAAACCGTTCCGGATGGACGAACTCGGCGCCGCCCTTTCCGCGGCCCTGGCCACAGCGGGAGCGGCCTGAAGCGAAACCCCCTCATTTGCGGATTGCGGCCGGTCGCGTGATCTCCACTATGGGCCGAAATCAAAACGCCTGGGAGGCGACATGCTGGGAACCCCTGACTTCAGCGGCAAGGCGGTGCTGGTCACCGGCGCCGCCTCCGGTCTTGGCCGTGCGACGGCCAAGACCCTGGCCGAGCTAGGCGCCGAGCTCTGCATCGTCGATGTGAACGCCGCCGCCCTGGACGAGGCCGCCGCGGAGATCGAGAAGCTCGGCGCGCGCGTCCACCCCCTGGCGCTCGACCTGTCCCAGCGCGCCAATTGCGCCGCCGCCGTGGACGGGGCGGTGGAGCGAATGGGGGGCCTGAACGCCCTCGTCAACGTCGCTGGCGTCATCCGCCCGGCCAAGTTCACCGAGCTTTCGCCGGAGTCCTACGACCTCGTGATGGGGGTCAACCTCGCGGCGCCGTTCTTCCTCTGCCAGCGGGCCATCCCGCACCTGCTTGAGCGCAAGGGGAACATCGTCAATGTGGCGTCCAACGCTGGCTTCATGGGGATGGCCTACATGGCCGTCTACGCCGCCAGCAAGGCCGCCCTGGTCAGCCTGACCAAATCCCTCGCCATGGAGTACGCCCGCACGCCGCTGACCGTCAGCGCGGTCGCGCCCGCCGGCATGCAGACGGCGCTGATGGCTTCGGTCAGCTTCCCCCAGGACGCCGACATGTCGCTGGTCGAGCGCTACACGGGCATGCGGGGGCTTACGTCCATTGAGGAAGTGGCCGAGATGATCGCCGTCCTCGCCTCCGAGCGCGGCGCGTCCTACCACGGGACCTGCGTGCTGCTCGACTGCGGCTCCACGGCGGGGTGACGATCCCTACGCGGCGAGTTTCGGCTCAGGCCCCACATAGAGCGACTGCGGCCGGATCAGGCGGCCGGTGGCGGCCTGCTCGCGGGCGTGGGCGATCCAGCCGGCTGTCCGGCCCATGGCGAAAACGCAGGTGAAGGCCTCGGGCGGAAAGCCCAGGGCCTCCAGCAGCAGCGCCGTGTAGAATTCCACATTGGTCTCCAGCACGCGGCCGGGCTTGCGGGCCTTGAGCTCGGCCAGGGCCGCGGCCTCGACCGCCTCGGCCAGGGCGATGCGCCCGGTCGGGCGGCCGGCCGTGAGCCGCCCCAGCGCCGCCTTCAGGGCGTCGGCCCGGGGATCGCGGACCCGGTAGATGCGATGGCCGAACCCCATCAGCCGCTCGCCGCGATCGAGCGCAGCGGCGATCCAGGCGGGCGCGCGATCCGCGGTCCCGATGGCGTCCAGCATGTCGAGCACCGGGCCGGGCGCGCCGCCATGCAGCGGCCCCTTCAGGGCGCTCAAGCCCCCCAGCGCCGCCGAGTTCAGGCCCGCCTGGGTGGAGGCGATCACCCGGGCGGCGAAGGTGGAGGCGTTGAGCCCGTGGTCGCTGACCGTGACCAGATAGGCGTCCAGCCCCGCCGCCGCGCGCGACCCCGCCGCTGAACCGCGCAACATGCGCAGGGCGTCAGCGGCGTGGCCGAGCGCCGGATCAGGGGCGATCGGCGCTTCGCCCTGGCGTGCGCGGACGACGGCGGCGGTGAACACCGCGGGGCCGGCCAACAGGCGCAGGGCCGTTGCGAGATCGTCCCCGTCCGGCAGCCGCGCCAGGAGCGCCCGGATGGCCTCCACCGGACCAAGCCGCGCCAGCCCCACATCCAGGTGCGCCACGTTCGCGAACACCTCGGCCCGCGCCGCGCCCAGGGCGGCCGTCAGATCATCCGGCAGGTCCGGGAAGAACCCGTCGAACAGCAACCGCGCAACGTCCTCGAAGCGGGCGGTCCCGGCCAGATCGTCCAGCGACCGGCCGCGGATCACCAGTCGGCCCGCGGCGCCGTCCACTTCCGAAAGCACCGTCTCGGCCGCGACGACGCCTTCCAGCCCGCCGGCCCTGTCCATTCCGTCCGCCATCGGACCCTCCTTCGAATTTGCTTGCGGAATTGAAGATCAGGAGGGAAGCTCAAGTCGTCAATCTTGATCAATGTAATCAATATGTCCGACTGGATCGACGCGCGGGAAGCTCAGGCGCGGCTCGGGGTGCGCCCCCAGACCCTCTATGCCTACGTCAGCCGTGGCCGCCTCGTCGTGCGGCCGGACCCGGGCGATCCGCGGCGGAGCCTCTACCGCGCCGCCGAGGTGGACGGGCTCGCCGAGCGCAAGGGCCGCAGCCGCCGGGCCGCGGACGTGGCCGCCCAGGCCATCGCCTGGGGCGAGCCGGTGCTGACCTCGGCCATCACCTCCATCGTCGGCGGACGGCTCTACTACCGCGGCCGCGACGCCCGGGATCTGGCGGAGACCGCCAGCCTGGAGGCGGTCGCACGCCTGCTACGCGGCGGCCACGGGGCGGCTCTGAAGCGAACCGACCGCCCGCCGCCGCCGCCGGGACCGAGCGTGCGGGCGCGGGCCTTCGCCGCCCTCGCCGCGCGAGCGGGCGTCGAGCCGCCGGCCCGCGGGCGCAACCCCGTGGTCCTCTCCATCCAGGCCGGCGAGGTGCTGGACGCCCTGGCCGACGCGGTCGCCGGCCAGCGGATCGACGGGCCGATCCATGCGCGCCTCGCCGTGGCCTGGGGGCTGCCTCCCGCCGGCGAGGGCGCCGATCTGATCCGCCGCGCCCTGGTGTTGCTGGCCGACCACGAGTTGAACGCCTCGACCTTCGCCGCGCGCGTGACGGCGTCCACCGGCGCCTCCCTCGCCGCCTGCGCCGTCGCGGGCCTGGCGGCCTTGACCGGTCCCTGGCATGGCGGGGCGACCGTGGCCGTGCGCGCCCTGGCCACCGACGCGGCCGCACGCGGCGCCCCCGCGGCGGTGGAGGCCTGGCTGATGCAGGACCGCGCCCTGCCGGGCTTCGGCCATCGGCTCTATCCGGACGGCGATCCTCGCGCCGTCGCCCTGCTCGCGCGGCTGAAGACGCCGCCCGGGCTCGAAGCCCTGCGCCGGGCCGCGGCCGCGGCGACGGGGCTTTCACCGAGCGTGGACTTCGCCCTGGTTGCCCTCGCAGAAAGCCTGCGCCTGCCGGAGGACGCGCCCTTCGCCCTGTTCGCCGTCGCCCGCTGCGCCGGCTGGATCGCCCACGCCATCGAGCAGGGCCAGAGCCCAGCGCTCATCCGCCCACGGGCGCGCTATGTGGGGCCGCTCCCGGCCTAGGTCGCGGCTCTTGTGCAGGGTCGTCCCCAGGCGCAGCCTGTTTTCGCCGCATCGCAGGACGGGAGGCGACGCCATGAAGTACATGATCACCTGGTCAGAACGCTCTCAGGGTTCGGCCATCGAGTACGAGAACGCCCAAAAGCGCATCCTCGACGTATTTCGCCGGTGGGAAGCGCCCGAGAACTTCAAGATCGAGCTCTTCGTCGTGCGCGTCGGCGACTGGGGCGGCTACATGCTGGCGGACTGTGACGACCCGCTGACCGTCCACAAGCTGTGCTCCATGCTTCCGGCGTTCGAATTCCAGGCGAGGCCGGTCATTCCGATCGAGGACGCCGTGCGCGGCGAGCTTGAAGTCATCGCCTGGCGCGACAGCCTGGCGATCGCCTGAAGCGCGCCTGACGCGTCGCCGTCAGAACTGCTCGGGAAGCTCCACCACGCCCGCCCCGCCCGCCTCGTCGCCCCAGGCCAGGCGCCGGCCGTCCGGGGTGATCGCCAGGGCGGTGATCGGCGGCCCCTTCTCGGCCTTGATCGGCTCCAGCCGCGAGGCGGTGAGCTCCGTCACCCAGACGCGGCCATCGTCGAGCCCGGCCGCGAGGCGCCCGCCCTGCGGCGTCGCCGCGACCCGGATCACCAGGGCGCTCTCGTCGAAGCCCACCTCGGCCGCCTGCTTGCCCATGGGGCCGGTGGACCCGGCGAACGGCCAGACCACCGCGCCGGTGGCGCCCGAGGTCGCCAGGAGCTGACCCTTGGAGAGGAAGGCCAGGCTCTTCACCTTGGCCGGGTAGCCGCCCATCCGCATGTTCTTCTCGTCGGCGACCCGCCAGCCGTGCAGCTGGTTCTCCTGCATGGCGGACATCAGGAACTTGCCGTCCGGGCTCCAGATCACGGTCACGTGGCTGCCGGCCCATTTCAGGAAGGTCGGCTTCTGCGGCCAGATGCGGGCGTACCAGAGCGCCGCCCCGCCATAGGTGGCCGCGGCCAGCCGCCGGCCCTTGGGGTCGAAGGCGATGTCGGCGATCGACCGCTCATGCGGGAAGACCCGCTCGAAGGCCGCGTCCTTCACATCGCGCACATGCAGGTCCCGCCCCGCCGCGAAGGCCACGAGGCCGGAATCCGCGCTGGCCGCGATGGCGTCGATCCAGCGTCCCTTCACCTCGGCCAGCGCCTCGACGCCCCCGGGACGCGACCAGACCACCCGCCCGTCGTCGCCGCCGGTCAGCACGCCCGCGCCCGAAGGATGCAGGCAGGCGCACAGGGCCGCGCCGTCATGGGCCTGCAAAGCTTCACCATTTTCAAAGCGCACGAGACCGTCGCCCAAGGCGAAGGCGGCCTGGCCCTGCGAGTCGAACAGGGCGGCGGTGACATAGGCGTCGAAGGCTAGGGGCATGGCGTTCCTGAAGGCGGGACTTGAGCGCCGCGCCGGCCGCGCGCGAGGCCGGTTGGCTCTTTACATTCCGGAAACGGCTTGCCAATGGTCCTGGCGAATTGGCGCCGCAACGGGGCGCCTCCAGGGAAGGACGACTGCATGGCGGCTAAGCTGGCAGGACAGGGCGGCAGCAGGTGGAGCCTGGGCCAGAACTCTGACATCAACGTGACGCCCTTCGTGGACGTCATGCTGGTGCTGCTGATCATCTTCATGGTTTCGATCCCGGCGGCCACGGTCTCCATCAAGCTTGACCTGCCGCCGGCCATCCCGCCGCCCCCCGGCACCAAGGTGAAGGAGCCGACGCTCATCAACATCCAGGAAGGCGGCACGCTGTACATCGGCGACAAGCCCTCCTCGATCGAGACTCTGGTCGGCGACGTCACCCGCGAACTGACCCTGGCCGAGGAAATGGGCCCCGACGCGCGGGTCTATATCCGCGCCGACCGCGGCGTGAAGTACGGCCAGTTCATGAACGTCATGAACACCCTCCAGGAAGGCGGCTTCTACCAGGTCGCCCTGATCAACGAAGAGCTCTAGGCGCTTCCGACGATCGCGAAATGCAAAGGCCCGCCCGGGCGACCGGGCGGGCTTTTTGCTGTGGGCGCAAATTTTTCAGAACGTCATGGTCGGGCTTGTCCCACCACCCATGAACACCGCGCATCGGGTTGATCTTGAGAGGCCGACGTTCATGGGTCCCCGGCATTCCGCGCCTTCGGCGCTTCAGCCGGGGATGACGTCCAAGCTTGGGATCAGGCCGCACATCCCTCGAAGCCGGCCTTGAGCGCGGCCTCGTCGAGGTTGCGGCCGATGAAGACCAGGCGGCTCGTGCGATCGGCGCCCTCGGCCCACGCCCCCTGGAAGTCGCCCTCCAGGATCATGTGCACCGCCTGGAACACCAGCCGCCGGTCCTCGCCCTTCACCGACAGGATGCCCTTGGCCCGCAGGATGTCGGGGCCCTGCTCCTGCAGCACGCCGTTCAGCCAGTTGGTGACCCTTTGCCCGTCGATGGGCCGGTCGAGGCTCAGGGAGACGCCGCGGATGCCGGCCGCGGCCGCGTGGTCCAGGACCTCGTCGTGGTCATGGCCGCAATGCTCGTCGTGGACGTGACCGTGGTCGTGATCATGATCGTGGCCGCAGTGATCGTCGTGCACGTGGCCCGCCTCGCCATGGGCGGGGTTCATGAACGCCGGCTCCAGGCTGGTGATCCGCGCCAGGTCGAAGCCGCCGCGGCCAAGGATGGCGTCCAGGGGCACGCTGGAGCGCTGGGTGCGATGGATCGGCGCCAGCGGGTTGAGCCGGCGGATCGCCAGCTCCACGGCGGCGAGCTCGGCCTCCGAGACAAGGTCGGTCTTGTTGAGCACGATCTGGTCGGCGAAGGCGATCTGCTCGGCCGCCTCCTTGGAATCGGCCAGGCGCAGCGGCAGGTGCTTGGCGTCGACCACGGTCGTCACGCTGTCGAGCTGGGTCTTGGCGCGGACGTCCTCGTCGACGAAGAAGGTCTGGGCGACAGGGCCCGGGTCGGCCAGGCCCGTGGTCTCGACGATGATGGCGTCGAACTTGCCTTTGCGCTTCATCAGGCCGGAGACGACCTTGATCAGGTCGCCGCGCACCGTGCAGCAGACGCAGCCGTTGTTCATCTCGAAGACCTCTTCGTCGGCGCCGACGATGAGGTCGTTGTCGATGCCGATCTCCCCGAACTCGTTGACGATCACGGCGTAGCGCTTGCCGTGGTCCTCCGAGAGGATGCGGTTGAGGAGCGTGGTCTTGCCGGCGCCGAGATAGCCGGTGAGGACGGTGACGGGGGTCTTGTCGGTCATGGGCCACATCTAGTCGCAGGCGTAAGCGCTGCAACCCCTATCGCGCGTCATGCCGCACGCGCCGCGCATCCCTTGACCCGTCATGAACGTTATACAATAACACTTTTCCGTTTGACCGAGCCCCCCCCGTGACCGCCGCCGATCCCTCCGCCACCCCGGCCGCGCCGCTGGACGAGTTCCGCTCGGACCGGGTCTATCTGGGCGCGGACCACAGCCGCAACGAGCGGCGCACCTGGATCGTGGCCGGGATCTGCGCCGCGACCCTGGCGGCCCAGGTGGGCGGCGGCCTGATCTTCCATTCCATGGCGCTCACCGCGGCGGGCCTGCACATGGGCGCCCACGTGGCCGCCCTGCTGACGGCCGCCCTCGCCTACGCCTTCGCCCGCCGGCTTGCCCGCGACCCGCGGTTCAGCTTCGGCGCCGGCAAGGTGGGCTATCTGGCCGGCTTCGCCAACGCCGTGGTGCTGGCCCTGACCGCCCTGGCCATCGCCGGTGAAAGCATCCAGCGGCTGTTCCGGCCCGAGGCGGTGGACTACCACGGCGCGCTGCCGCTGGCCCTGGGCGGGCTGGCGGTGAATCTCGTTTGCATCTGGCTCCTCAAGCCCGCCAAGCACGCCCACGCGCCGGGGGACGACCTGAACCTCTCGGCGGTGCACCTGCACCTGTCCGCGGACGCGCTCACCGGCGGGCTGGCGATCGCCGGCCTGCTGGCGGGCCAGCGCCTGGGCTGGACCTGGGCGGACCCGGCGGCGGGCCTTGTGGGAGCCGCCCTGGTGGCCAATTTCGCCTGGAGCCTCTTGACCCGGGCCGCGCCGGCCCTGCTGGACATGAACCCGAGCCCGGAGCTCGCCGCCGAGATTCGCGGGCGGCTGCAGGCCCAGGGCGAGCGCCTGGTCGACCTGCACCTGTGGCGGCTGGGCCCAGGACACCACGCGGCCGTCGCGGTGATCGCTACGAAGGCGCCGGAGACTCCCGAGGCCTACCGGACGCGATTGAAGGGGCTGACCGGCCTTTCCCACGTCACCATCGAGGTGCGGCGCGAAGTTTGACGCCGCCATTGAGCGCCTTGGCTTTAGGCGCGTTTAGGGAGAATGGGGCGAGCCGTCCAACCCACCTCAGGCTTCCACTTCGCCCGGTCCGGGCGGATCTGGCGCATCTTGCTCGCGGCCCTCCTGTTCCTCGGCCTCTCCGGCGTCGACACGCGGTTGAAGGCGACGCCGCAGCTTCCTCCTGCGCCGGCCGCCGAGCCTCGCGTGAGGTTCACCGCCCTGCCCCAACCGCCGGCCACGCTGCAGGCGGAGATCTCGGCCCTGGCCGCCGGCTACGGCGAGCCGGTCGGCGTCGCTGTCATGGACGTGCGGGACGGCTGGATCGCTCAGGTCTCCGGCGACGTCGAATTTCCCCAGCAGAGCGTCTCGAAGGTCTGGGCGGCGCTCACCCTTCTGGATCAGGTCGACCGCGGCGCCTGGCGCCTGCAGGACCCGGTCGTCATGCGCGTCGAAGACCTCAGCGTCTTCTTCCAGCCGATCTATGGCCGCTACGGCCCCGACGGCTACGCCACCACCCTCGACGACCTCCTCTCGCGCGCGCTGATCGAAAGCGACAACGCCGCGGCCGACCGCCTGGTGCGCCAGGTGGGGGGCGCTCAGGTCATTCAGCGGACGCTGGCGCGCAAGGGGATCTATGGCGTCCGCGCCGGCGGCGAAGAACGCGAGCTGCAATCGCGTATCGCCGGCCTGACATGGCGGCCGGACTACGGCCTGGGCGGCGGGTTCAAGGCGGCCCGCGCGCGGCTGACCCCGGCCGTGCGCGACGCGGCGCTGGAGGCCTATCTCGCCCAGCCGCCGGACGGCGCCACGCCGATGGCGATCGTCCGCGCCCTGGCGGCCTTGCAGCGGGGCGAACTGCTTTCACAGCAGAGCACCAGGCGGCTGGTGGACCTCATGGCCCAGGCGACCACCGGCCCCAGGCGGCTGAAGGGCGGCCTGCCGCCGCGCTGGTCGATCGCCCACAAGACTGGGACTGGGCCGGACTGGCGCGGCGCCTCGGTCGGGATCAACGATGTGGGTCTGGTCACCGCGCCCGACGGCCGGGTATATGCGCTCGCCGTGTTGATCCGTCGGGCCGCGCGGCCCGTGCCGGAGCGGCTCGCCTTCATGCAGTCGATTTCCCAGGCCCTCGTGCGATATTGGGAGAACGAGGTGGAGCCGCCCTACTGACCGGCGCCGCGTTGACTTGCCCCCGCCTCTCTGTATAAGACCGCCCCTCTCGCCCGCGGGGCCGCTCGCGGGCGCAATGCTTTTTGCAAAGACATTCTTTAAGGCGCTGACCATGTATGCGGTGATCAAGACCGGCGGCAAACAGTACCGGGTTCAGCCCGGCGACGTGCTGGTCGTGGAAAAGCTCGACGGTGAGCCCGGCGCCGACGTGGCCTTTGGCGACGTGCTGATGCTGGGCGACGGCGACGCCATCTTCGTTGGCGCGCCTCTGCTCGCCGGCGCCTCGGTGAACGCGACCCTGATCGAGACCCGCAAGGGTGAAAAGATCAAGATCTTCAAGAAGAAGCGCCGCCAGGGCTATCGCCGTACGCGGGGCCACCGGCAGATCGAGTCCGTCCTGCGTGTCACCGGCATCACCGGCGAAGGCAAGAGCGCGACCTGGGATGGCGTGGTGGACCTGACGACCAAGGCGGTCCTGGACGCCCGCGCCCGGAACCTGAAGGAAGTCGCCGCGGCCCTCACCGCAACGGCGGCCCCGGCCCCGGTCGCGGCGGCCAAGCCCGCCAAGGCCAAGCCTGCGCCGGCCGTCGAGGCCTCCGCCGAGGTCGAGGCTGCGCCCGCCAAGGCCCCGGCCGCGAAGAAGGCCGCTGCGCCCAAGGTCGCCAAGGCCGAGGGCGATGCTGCGCCGGCGCCGAAGAAGGCCGCCGCGAAGAAGAAGACCGACACGGAGGGGGAAGGCTAAGCCTTCCGCCTAAGAGAGTTAGGAGAGCCTCATGGCCCACAAGAAATCAGGCGGTTCCTCGCGTAACGGTCGCGATTCCGCCGGCCGCCGTCTCGGCGTGAAGAAGTACGGCGGCGAAGCCGTTGTCCCAGGCAACATCCTCGTGCGCCAGCGCGGCACGAAGTTCTGGCCCGGCGAGAACGTAGGGATGGGCAAGGACCACACCCTCTTCGCCAAGGTGGAAGGCGCCGTGGTGTTCCGCACCAAGCGTGACGACCGCACCTACGTGAACGTGGCGCCGGCCCCGATGGCGGCCGAATAGGGCGAGACCTCCTCCCAGGTCCGCCGAACCATTGGCGGACCGGACGGTATTCCTAGCGGGGAGTCCGGGTCGCTCGGGCTCCCCGCTTTGATTCTGGATTGGCGCTACGGCGCCGGAGGTTACTGAGATGATCGACACCGTCGTCTCGCCCGTCATCGTCACCCCGAGGCTGCGGCTGCGGGTCCCCAAGGCGACTGAGGCCGCGCGCATCGCCCGTCTGGCGGACGACCCCAAGGTCGGCCCGATGACCGCACGCATTCCGCACCCCTACAGCCTGGCCGACGCCGAGGCCTTCCTGGCGCATGTCCGCGTCGCCGACCCGGCCCACGAGCGGGTGTTCGCCATCGAGCGTCCCGGCCACGGGCTGATCGGCATGACCGGTTTCCATCGCGGCGATTTCGGCCGCTCGGAGCTGGGCTACTGGCTGGGCCGCGACTTCTGGGGCGCCGGCTACGCCACCGAGGCGGTCAAGGCCCTGCTCGCCTGGGCGCGCGTCGCCTGGGGGCGGCGCATGGTCATGGCCGGCCACTTCGCCGACAACCCGGCCTCGGGCGCGGTGCTGGACAAGGCCGGCTTCCTCTACACCGGCGAGGTGCAGCGGCGCTGGTCCACGGCCCGCGCCGCATGCGTCCCCACCCGGATGATGGTCTGGCTCGCCTGACGCGAGATGCTCCGGTTCGTGCTATGCGAACCGGGGCGCATCGCCCTTGGACCCATAAACACCGCCGATGAAATTCCTCGACCAGTGCAAGATCTACATCCGCTCCGGCGACGGCGGCGGCGGCGCGGTCTCGTTCCGTCGCGAGAAGTTCATCGAGCACGGCGGCCCGGACGGCGGTGACGGGGGGCGCGGCGGCGACGTCTGGATCGAGGCGGTGGAGGGGCTGAACACCCTGATCGACTACCGCTACCAGCAGCACTTCAAGGCCAAGACCGGCGGCCACGGCATGGGCCGCGACCGGCACGGCGCCAATTCCCCCGATGTCATCCTGAAGGTCCCCGTCGGCACCGAGGTGCTGGAGGAGGACCGCGAGACCCTGATCGCCGACCTCGACCGCGAAGGCATGCGCGTGCGCCTGGCCAAGGGCGGCAACGGCGGCTTCGGCAACGCCTATTTCAAGGGCCCGATCAACCAGGCCCCCCGCCACGCCAATCCCGGCCTGGCGGGCGAAGAGCGGACCCTCTGGCTGCGCCTGAAGCTGATCGCCGACGTGGGGCTGGCCGGTTTGCCCAACGCCGGCAAGTCCACCCTGCTGGCCGCCGCCTCGGCCGCCCGGCCGAAGATCGCCGACTATCCCTTCACCACCCTTGTCCCCAACCTCGGCGTGGTCGATCTGTCGCCCAACGAGCGGTTCGTCATCGCCGACATCCCCGGCCTCATCGAGGGCGCTTCCGAGGGCGCAGGGCTGGGAACCCGCTTCCTGGGCCATGTGGAGCGCACCGCCGTGCTGATCCACCTGGTCGACGGAACCCAGGAGGACGTGGCCGGCGCCTGGCGCACCATCCGCCACGAACTGGAGGCCTATGGCGAGGGCCTGGGCGAAAAGCTCGAGATCCTGGCCCTGAACAAGATCGACGCCCTGGACCCCGAAACCCGGGAAGCCCGCGCCGCCGAACTGGAAGCCGCCGCCGGCGTGCGCCCGCGGCTCGTCTCCGGCGTCTCAGGCGAAGGGGTCCGCGAACTCCTGCGCGAGGCCTGGGCCGAAGTGGCCGCCAACCGCAAGGCCGAGGCGATCGCCAAGCACGGGCCGAGCGAGGCGGCGGAGTGGACCCCATGAGCGGCCTCGCTGAGGCCCGCCGTCTGGTGGTCAAGGTCGGCTCGGCCCTGGTAGTGGGCGAAGGCGGGGCGGCCGACCGCGCCTGGCTCGCCGCCTTCGCCGCCGACGCCGCCCGCCTGCACGCCCGCGGCCAGCAGGTGCTGGTGGTGTCCTCCGGCGCGGTGGGCATCGGGCGCCGGCGCCTCGGCCTGACCCGCCGCGCCCTGACCTTGCCTGAGAAGCAGGCCGCCGCGGCCGCCGGCCAGTCGGCCCTGATGCGCGCCTGGGAAGAGGCCTTTGAGCCGCACGGCCTGATGGCCGCCCAGATCCTGCTCACCCGCGACGACACCGAGGTGCGCCGCCGCTGGCTGAACGCCCGCGCCACGGTCGACACCCTGATGGGCCTGGGCGTGATCCCCGTGGTCAACGAGAACGATACCGTCGTGACCGAGGAGATCCGCTACGGCGACAACGACCGGCTGGCCGCCCGCGTCGCCCAGATGATCGGCGCCGACGTGCTGGTGCTGCTCTCTGACGTCGACGGCCTCTACACCGCCGACCCGCGCCGCGATCCCGATGCGCGCCACCTGCCCCGCATCGACCGCCTGACCCCCGAGATCGAGGCCATGGCCGGCGGCGCGAATGCATCCGCCGGCGTGGGCGTCGGCGGCATGGCGACCAAGCTGGCGGCCGCCCGCATCGCCCAGTCGGCCGGCTGCGCCACCGTCATCACCCTCGGCAATCGCCCTTCGCCCCTGGCCGCCCTGGAGGCCGGCGCGCGCGCCACGGTCATCGAGCCCTCCGTGACCCCCGCCGCCGCCTACAAGGCCTGGATCGCCGGCGCCCTGGCCCCGGCCGGCGCCCTGGTGGTGGACGCCGGCGCCGCTGCGGCCCTGAAGCGCGGCAAGAGCCTGCTGGCCGCCGGCGTGCGCCGCGTGGAAGGCAAATTCGACAAGGGCGACGCGGTGGTGGTGCGCGACGAGACCGGCCACGAGATCGCCCGCGGCCTGGTCCGCTACGAGGCCGCCGACGCCGAGCGCATCTGCGGCTTGAAGTCGGACGCCATCGAGGCGGCGCTGGGCTACACGTCAGGCCCGATGGTGCACGCGGACGACCTGGCGCTGGCCACGGCGCATGTGGGGGCCGAGACCTAAGGGCTGAGTCCGTTCGTTAGAGCGGCGGCGATGACTAGGCCGCGGCCGGCCGTTCCTCGACCCGGCCGCCGGCCAGGGAGCCGACGCCGAACAGCCAGAGCGAGCTGAGATAGACCTCCACGCCCTGGTGGAACTTGTTCTCAAGAAGCGTGGCTTCCGCAAGATTGCGAGCCCGCCCGCCGTCCGCCGCGGTGACGAACTTCAGCGTCGGGACCGTGTACCGACTGTCTTCGATAAACATTTGATAGGTCTTCACGTCGTTCTCCCGCGAGGCGGGAGCGCAAAGCGTCTCTCAGTCATGGGCGCCTGGTGGCTGCTGTCCATGATGCGTGAGGTTTAAAGAAAATATTTGCGAAAAGCGAGAACTGTTTTCGGTCGAGTAATTATTTTATCGATTTTCTGAGATTGGCCATTTTACATTATTATTAGGATCAAGAGAGCCGCTTTTATTTCATGACGCGGGCGAAATGCTGACGCTGACCGTCATGTTCAGGAAGTCCTCCGGGCTGCCGCTGTAGCCGCCCGTGACCGGCACGATGGCGTCGCTGGTGCGGCCAACGGCCACCGCGATCAGCTTGCCGCCGCCGACACGGTTGTGGGTCGGGTCGAAAGCGATCCAGCCGGCGCCAGGCAGGTAGACCTCCGCCCAGGCGTGCGTCGTCGATGGGCCGGTCGTCGCGGGCCCGTCATCCGCCAGATATCCGGAGACTGCGCGGGCCCCGAACCCCAGATGGCGGACGGCGTCGATGAACAGGGCCGCGAAATCGCGGCAGGACCCGCTGCGCCTGGCCAGGGTTTCGGAGGCGGACTGAACGCCCTCTTCGTCGCGCGCCCCGTAGGCGGCCGCGCCCAGCACGCCCGCATTGATGTCCTTGAGCAGCGAAAGCGTGTCGGTCGGCGCGCCGCGGACGAAGCCGCGCGCCCAGGCGGCGACATCGGGGGCGGCGCGATCGGGCAGGGCCATGAAGCCGCCGAGGTCCATCACCTCGTCCGGGGAATAGCCGAACGGATAGCTGTGGACCTGCGGATCGATCTGGAAGACCGGCCATTCCTCGACCGTCAGATCGACCACGAACTGGCTGGTGACGCGCAGCTCGCTGGCCATCTCGTGAAAAGAGGCGACCGCCACCAGGTTGCCGAACGCGTCCTGCGACCATTGCAAGGCGGCCGCCGGCGAACAGGCGAGCGTGGCGTAGACCACCGCCAGATTGTGCGAGCTTCTGGGATGCAGCCTCAACCGATGCGGCTGGAGGATCACAGGGCGGGCGTAGCGATAGGTCGTGTGGTGCGAGACGCTAAGCCTCAACGGAATGCGCCGGCGCGCGGCGTATTCTGCGGCGGAAGCGGATTGGCGTGGCTGGACATGCGGCCCTCTTCGGCCGCCGGCGCCTCGGCGCTGCGCGAGATCCTCGACCGGGGCCTTAGATGGGGATGCGGCCTGTCCGAACACACCCCAGCCGCGCCAGTCTGAGACATTCGTTCCGCCTTAGCTGGCGCAGGCCTTCCTAGAGCCCCATATACGAGCTGCGCCGTCGAGTGTGTGCCGCCAAATGAAGCGGTCGATCATCTTCGACGCGGCGTCTCTTGAGACTCCCCATGCCCATCATGTTTGTGGCCGCGACGGTTTGCGTCGTCGTCGTCATGGCGGCTCCGTTCGTGCTGCGCTTGTGCGCACCCCGCTGGGCTCGGCGGCCATGAACCTGATCGGGCCCGTAACCGGCAGGCGCTCTACATTCCGCGTGCTCCTGCGCTCTGCGGTCTGGTCCGTCACGAAGGACGACGTCTTCTACGGCGACTACCTGACGCGCGCCGAGGCGGTCGAGGGCGCCTGCGCCGCAGCGTGCGCGGTCGATGCCCAGGGCGGCACAGCGACGGTCGTGGCCGAGCCTGGCGGCAAACTGATCCCCCACAATCGCTTCACCCAGAATTCCTGACCGCCCGCCGGAGAAGACAGACATGCGCGTTCCCGAGAAGACCTCGTTCCTGTCGCCGCGCAACGTGCCCCTGTGGTTCGGGATAGGCCTGGTCCTGGCGATCGCCGCCATGATCGCGTGGCTCCCATGAGCCCGGACCAGCAGCATCGCTGCACGGTGCAGACCAAGGGCGACAACGGCGTCTATCTGGCCTTCGAGCCCAGCGATGGCAGGGTGTCGTCCTTCAGCAATTCGCTCTTCACCCTCGATCTTCGCGAGGGCGCCACGATGGACGAGGCCCGTACCCTCGCCTTGCACATCAACACCCTGCTCCGAAGCGTCTCCACGACGGTCTTCTGAGCGGCGGAGCGGTTACGCAGGGGCCCGATCACCCCCCGGTCATGCCGCTTCCCGGAAATCCCCCATCTGGGCCGCCAGGGCTCGTTTGAAGGCCGGCCTTGCGGTGCAGCGCTCCACATAGGCGGTCAGCCGAGGCTCCACGACGAGATCGGGCATGATCCGGAGCACCGTCGCCATCAGGAGGTCGCCGGCCGTAAAGGTCTCGCCATCGAGATAGGGCTTGTCGCCGAGGGCCGTGGCCAGGGAGGCCAGTCGTTGCTGCGCGAACGCCCGCGCCCCGTCGCGGCGCAGCTTCGCCCACTCCTGGTCGGCGTAGAAAAGCTCGACCATGGCGACGTTCATGATGTGCGGCTCGACCGAGTTCAGCGCCGCGATGAGCCACTGTGTGGCGCGCGCCCGGGCGTCCGGATCCTTCGGCAGCAGGGCCGGGCTGCGCTCGCCGATATGCAGCACGATGGCGCCGCTTTCGAACAGGTTTCGCCCGTCCTCCTCGAAGATCGGCACCTGGCCGAACGGCTGCAGCGCGCGGTATTCGGGCTTGTCCTGGTCGCCCTGCTCAAGCAGGCGCGTCCGATAGGGAAGGCCCGCTTCTTCGAGCGCCCAGCGCACGCGCAGATCGCGCACCTGTCCCCGGGCGAACTGGGGAACCCAGCGGAATGCCGATACGGTGATCATCTGGCTTGCTCCTTGGCTGCGTAAGGACCCTGCCCGCGCACCCTGGCGGGCAAGGCTCCCCCTAAGGACGAACGAACGGCCGGCGAACCGACAGGCTCCTGCCGATGAGGTCCATCAAATGCGGTGGAATTCCACGAAGAACCGCACCGGCCCCAGCGGCTCGACCTCATGCAGGATGGCAGGCTCCACCACCCCGGGCGGGCCTTCCGCGGTAATCACCAGGTCCGAAGGGGCGCGGCGCGGGTCGAGGACCCGATAGGCGAGGCGGCCCTCCGTCACATGGATCAATCCCCAGACGCCTGCCTTGGTGCTGTGCGCCCGCAACAGGCCCTTCGGAACGGTCGCCTCGGTGAAGACCTCGGTCCGTTTGTAAGGCTTCACCTCGGGCGGCAGGCTCATCTGCGCAGCGGGGGCAGTTCGCCGCGGCTGGCGGCGATGCCGAGTTGCAGGCTTTCGGCGATCATCTCGGCCCGGGCCGTGAACAGCGCCCCGGCGTTGGGCGGGCAGACCTCGCGCACCGTGGCCCGGAACAGGTCGAGCCAGCGGGCGAAATGCGCCGGCGCGATCTCGGTGATCGCCACATGCGCCGGCATGGGCCGGCCATTGAACCGGCCCGTGGCCAGCAGCACCGAGGACCAGAAATCGCACAGCTTGGCCAGGTGCGCGTCCCACGCCTCGCCCGGTATGCGCGCGAAGATCGGGCCGAGTGCGGGGTCGACCCGCACCCGGTCATAGAAGGCGTGGACGACGGCGCGGATCATCGCCTCGTCGACGCCGGCCGCAACGCCCGGTCCGTCCGGGCGCCGCGCCGGTTCATGCGTGGCCGAAGAGCTCATGCGCGCAGATATGGCCCTGCGCGCACCCGGCCGGAAGAGCCGCGCCTCAGCGCACCGGGATCATCAGGTGCGCGTAGGGCGTGCCCGCCCACATGACATAGGGCTGGGTCGTGTCGGGATCCGGCTTTGAAGAGTAGTGCGCCAGGATCTCCGCATCCCCCACGATCATCACGTGCGGACCGGTTTTGACCCAATGATTGCCGGCGTCGGGCTTCTTCGCGAACGGGTCGGTGTTACTGGCGTCGGTCCCGCCCGCGAGCATGTACATGAAGCCGGTCTTCTGGGGCGGCGGCTTTTGCGTCGCCCAGGCCATGGCCCATTCCATCGCCGGGGCGTCCATGCACATGGGATCGGGGCCCGGCGTCACCGGATTGTCCGGCATGCAGGTGAAGCCGTTCGACCCATCGCGGATTGTCCGCATGGACCCGTCCGCCTCCATGGCGACGATTTTCGACCCCTTGGCCACCGCGGCCGGGGCGGCCGACATGGCGCTGGTGACAAGCGCGGTGTCGGGCTTCGGACTTGCCGCTGGCTTCGGGTTTACGGCGGCCTTCGGACTTGCCGCGGGCTTCGGGTTTACAGGCCCGGCGGCGTGGCCCGCGTGGGCATCCTGGGCGCGTACTGAAGCGGTAAGCAGAAACGAACTGGCGATCGCGGCCACAAGTCCGATCGCGGAGTGGGTGGGAGGCATGTTGCTGCTCCTTCTGGGTCTTCCCCCGCTAAGTTGAGCTTACCACCAACGGTAAAGGCTCACCACAGGCGTGACCGAAGCGGCCAATTTGCCCCCCCGGCCAAAGGCGCTTAGGTAAGCCGCAGAAGGACGACTGCGGCGGAGCCATGGACGACAGCGGCGCACGGCGGACGAAGGACGCGCCCGGCCAGGGCCGGCTGGAGGCGCTTGTCCCCGGCATGCCCATCGTCTGGGGCGGCGACCGGGTGGCCCATGTCTCGGACGACCTCGCCGCCGCGTTCCAGCCGGGCGACCGGTTGCTGGCGGTGGAGGGCGCCCTCCTGCGCGTGCCCGCCGCCGAGCACGCTCTTGCCGAGGCGGCGGTGAGCCGCGCCCTTTCCGCCTTCCATGACCTGGCCGCCGTCTCCGACGATGCGATCAGCGCCTTTTTCGAAGCCTTCGCCGCGCGGCTGGACTCTGACGGCCCCTGGGCAGCGATCGCGGCGGCCAACGCCGACGACGTGACAAGGGCCAAGGCGCGGGGGCGGTCGGTCACGCGCCTGACCGTCAGCCCGGCCATGCGTGCGGACATGACGGCGGGCCTGCGCGCCTGGAAGGCCGCCGACGCCGTCCGCGGGCGGGTGATCGAGCGCATCGACCACCCCGGCTGGGCCGTGGAGCAGGTGGTCGCGCCCCTGGGCGTGGCAGGTTTCGTGTTCGAGGGCCGGCCGAATGTCTTCGCCGACGCCGCCGGCGTGATCCGCACCGGCAACGCCGTCGTCTTCCGCATCGGCTCGGACGCCCTGCAGACCGCCCGGGCCATCGTGCGCGAGGCCCTGGACCCGGCGTTGGCGCAGGCCGGCCTGCCGCCGGGCGCGGCCGTCCTCCTGGACAGCGCCGAACACGCCGCCGGCTGGGCGCTGTTCGCCGACCCGCGCCTGGCGCTCGCCGTCGCCCGCGGCTCCGGCCCCGCCGTGGCCCAGCTGGGCGCCATCGCACGGCAGGCGGGCACGCCGGTCAGCCTGCACGGCACGGGCGGGGCCTGGCTGATGGCCGCCGCCGACGCTGATCCGGACCGGCTCTACGCCGCCGTCTACCACTCGCTGGATCGCAAGGTCTGCAACACCCTCAATGTCTGCTGCCTGGTCCGCTCAGCCGCCGGCGCCTTGCTGCCGGCCGTGCTCGAGGCCCTGGAGCGGGCCGGGGAGCGTCGCAAGGGCGTCAAGCTGCACGCGGTCGGCGACGCCTACGACGCCCTGCCGACGGGTTGGCGCAGCGCCCGGGCGCGGGTCGTGCGCGCGGATGGCGAGCATGACGAGCCTCTCGTCGAGCGGCTGAATGCATCCGACCTCGGCCGCGAATGGGAATGGGAAGAAACGCCCGAGCTCAGCCTTGTCCTGGTGGACGACGTCGCCGAGGCGGTCAGCCTTTACAACCGTCACAGCCCCCGCTTCGTCGCTTCCCTGCTCAGCGCCGACGAGACGGCCCAGCGGCGGTTCTACGAGACCGTGGACGCGCCCTTCGTGGGGGACGGCTTCACCCGCTGGGTGGACGGCCAGTACGCCCTCTCCCGGCCCGAGCTGGGCCTGTCCAACTGGGCCGAGGGCCGGCTTTTCGCCCGGGGCGGCGTCTTGTCCGGCGACGGCGTGTTCACCGTCCGCACCCGGGTGCGCCAGGCCGACCCGAACCTCGACCGCGGCGGGGCGCCGACCCCGCCCCGGCGCGAAGGAACCTGATCCCTGGCGCGGATGTGGTCCGCAGGCAAGGCGCCGCGCGTCCCCCCGGGCGGACGGCCGCAGGCCTTGCGCCTCGGCTTCACCCTGACGCCGGGCATGCGGGTCGGGCTCTATGGCGGCTCGTTCAACCCCGCACATGAGGGCCACGCCCACGTGGCGGAGACGGCCCGCCGGCGGCTGGGGCTGCATCGCGTGCTGTGGCTGGTCTCGCCGCAGAACCCGCTGAAGCCGAACCATGAGACCGCTGATCTCGCCGGGCGCATGGCCGGCGCCCGAGCCCTGGCGCGCGGTCCGGCCATGATCGTCACCGACGCCGAGACCCGGCTTGGCGTGCAGTACACCATCGATGCGATCCGCCGCCTGAAGGCGCGCTATCCGCGGGTGCGGTTCGTCTGGATCATGGGCGCCGACAGCCTGGCCTCGTTCCACCGGTGGCGGGGCTGGACCCAGATCCTGGGCGAGGTCCCGGTCGCGGTCGTCTCGCGTCCTTGGATTTCGCTGAAGAGCCGCTTTTCGCCGGCCGCGCGCCGCTTCGGGCAGGCTCGAATCCCCAGCCGCCGGGCCCAGATGCTCCCCGGCTCGACGCCGCCGCGATGGGCCTTCCTGCGCGCCCCGATGAACTTCCAGTCCTCCACCGCCCTGCGTGATCGCCTGCGGCGCGAGGCGCGCTTGAAGAATTCGTGAGCCGGCTAACCTGCGGGCGCGTTCTGTGCTAGACCCCTGAACGCGAGGACATAATAGGAGCTTCCCGCTGAACCCTGACCCCGCGCCGCGCGCGCAGGAGGCCGGCCTGAAACCGCCGCCCTCCACCAATGTCCAGGACCGCATTCGCGCCCTGGAATCCCTGATCCTGCACCGTCTGGACGAAGACAAAGCGCAGGACGTCGTTTTCGTCGATTTAAAAGGCAAGAGCGCCATGGCCGACGGGCTGGTGGTCGCGTCCGGCCGTTCGCATCGACATGTGGGGGCCATGGCCGACCACCTGCTGCGCACGCTCAAGGACGAGGGCTACGGAAAGGTCCGCGTCGAGGGCATGCCGCACTGCGACTGGGTGCTGATCGACACCGGCGACGTGATCGTCCACCTGTTCCGGCCCGAAGTCCGCGCCTTCTACAACATCGAGAAGATCTGGTCGGTCGAGCCGCCGACGCGCACCGCCGCCCTTTGAAGATCGCCATCGTCGCCGTGGGCCGCCTGGGCCGCGCGCCCGAGGCTGACCTTGCGAAGAATTATGCCGACCGCGCGACGGCCGCGGGCCGCGCTCTGGGCTTCGGGCCCGTCGAGGTCGTCGAGGTGGAGGCGCGTAAACCCGGCAAGGCCGCCGAGGCCGAGGCCTTGCGCCCGCACCTGGTCGGATCCCACGTCATCGCCTGCGACGAACACGGCGCGCCCCGCGCCTCCCGCGCCTTGGCGGCGGAGCTCGGTCGGCTGCGCGACCAGGGCGTGCGCCGCACAGCCTTCGTGATCGGCGGGGCGGACGGACTGGACGCCGGGCTGGTGCGCGAGGCCGACGCCACCTTAGCCTTCGGACCGCAAACTTGGCCCCACGCCCTTGCGCGCGTCATGTTGAGCGAACAGATCTATCGCGCCGCCACCATCCTGGCCGGAGGGCCCTATCACCGCGATTGACCGCCCTTCCCCCGCCCCGCCGCGCCTGGGCCTCGCCCTGGGCGCGCTGGCGCTCGCCTGCGTGACGGCGAGCGTCGCCATGGCGGCGAACCAGCGGGCCAAGCTGGAGCGGTTGAACCTGGAGGAAAGCGCCCTCTCCGCCCAGCAGGGCCGCAACCTCAACCAGCTCTCCCGCCTGCTCACCGTTCTGCAGCGCCTGCGCCGCGACCCGCCGCCGGCCCTGCTCGTCAGCCCCGCCGACGCCCGCGACGCGGTCCGCGCGGCCATCCTGGTCAAGGCCATGACCCCGGAGCTGCAGGCCCGCGCGCGCGGGTTCGCCGTCGAGGCCAGCGAGATCGCGCGCCAGCGGCGCCTGGCCGCCGTGCGCAGCGAGGCGATCTTCACCTCCGAGAGCGAGGAAGCCGACGGCCTTCGCGCCCTGGACAGCGAGGGGCTGCTCACCGCCAATCCGGACGTCGCGCGCCTGCCGCAGGGCCCCGCGGCCCGCATGCAGTTCCTGCTGGCCCCTGCGCCGGGACGCATCACCCACCCCTTCGCCGCGCCCACGCCGGGGGGCGGACGGTCCAGGGGCCTCACGATCCTGACGGCGCGAGGCGCCCCTGTGCAAAGTCCGGGCGGCGGGCGCGTTGTCTATGCCGGTGCGGTAAAGGGCTGGGGCGTCATCTTGATCTTAAGAATGGCTGGTGGATACCATCTGGTCCTCGGAGGCCTCGACCATACGACGGTGGGGGTTGGACAATCCGTCGCGGTAGGCGCTCCTGTCGGCTTCATGCCGAATGAGCGACAATCGGCCTCGGAACTTTACTTCGAGGTTCGCCAGAACGGCGTGCCGGTGAACCCGACGCGGTGGATGCGGACCAGAGCAGGATAGACGGACCGGGGGCCGAACAGTCATGCGGCTGAGCCGCTAGGGAGCCTGATTTAGGCGAATGAAAAAGTACCTTTTGATCGGCGCGTCCGCCTTCGTGCTCGGCGCGGGAACCATGGCCTATGTGAGCCAGCGGGCCGTGGCCTCGGCTGAGCCCCGGGCCAAGACCTATCGCATGCTCGGCCTGTTCGGCGACGTGCTCGACACCGTCGAGCGCCAGTACGTCACCAAGGTGGACGAGACCAAGCTGATCGAGTCGGCCATCGACGGCATGCTCACCTCGCTTGATCCGCATTCGGGATACCTGAACCCCGAGAGCTTCGACGACATGCGCGACCAGACCCGCGGCGAGTACGGCGGGCTGGGCATCGAGGTCACCAGCGAAGACGGGGTGGTCAAGGTGATCAGCCCGATGGACGGCACGCCCGCCTTCCTGGCCGGGGTCAAGGCCGGCGACTACATCACCGCCGTGAACGGCGAGAGCGTGCTCGGCCTTTCGGTGAACGAGGCGGTCAAGCAGATGCGCGGCAAGGCCGGCGAGGCCGTGACCCTGACCATCGCCCGCGAGAAGTCCGACCCGTTCGACGTCAAGATCGTCCGCCAGGTGATCAAGCCCAAGTCGGCCACGGCGAAGATGGAAGGCCAGTTCGGCTACCTGCGCATCTCGTCCTTCAACGAGAAGACCACCGACGAGGCGGAGTCCTCCTTCAACGCGCTTCGGGCCAAGAACCCGAAGATGAAGGGTCTGATCCTCGACCTGCGCAACAATCCGGGCGGCCTGCTCGACCAGGCCGTGGGGGTCTCCGACCTGTTCCTCGACGGCGGCGAGATCGTCTCGCAGCGCGGCCGCGATCCGCGCGACGTGGAGCGCTACAACGCCCGCCCCGGCGACATGGCCCACGGCCTGAACGTGGTGGTGCTGATCAATTCGGGCTCGGCCTCGGCCGCCGAGATCGTCGCCGGCGCCCTGCAGGACCGCAAGCGCGCCGAGCTCGTCGGCCTGACCAGCTTCGGCAAGGGTTCGGTGCAGACGGTGATCCCGCTCCGCGGCGGCCTGGACGGCGCGCTGAAGCTCACCACCGCGCGCTACTACACGCCCTCGGGCCGCTCCATCCAGCAGACGGGCATCGACCCAGACCTGGAGGTCGCCTCGACCCGCGACGAAGCCCAGGCCATCGCCAACCGCTCGTTCCAGTTCAGCGAGGCCTCGTTCCGCAACGCGCTGAACGCCGACGAGGGCAAGGCCCGCAGAGGCGCGCACGAGCCCGCCGAGGCGCCGCCCGAGGCCTTCGACGTCAAGACCGGCGACTTCCAGCTCACCCGCGCCGAGGACGTGCTGAAAAATGGCTCCGTCGCGGCCACGCCGAAGCTGCCCAAGCCGACCGCCAAGCTCGCCGGGGTCCTTTCCCGGGCCAAGGTGGCCGAGGTCAAGCCGCCCGCCACGACGCCCCAGCCTGCGCCGGCGCCCTAAGCCCAGCGAAAGCCGGTCATGGCTGCACGAAATAAGGGGCGTTAAGCCCTTCGTTAACCATGATCGGTCAGGGTCCAGGGTGACGTCGTCAACCGCCCCGGGACCATGTTTTCCAAGAAAGCGCTCAACCCGCAGCCGATCAGTCCGGCCCCCGCGGTCCGGCCGGCCGAGCTTGCGCGGGCGGCGCTGGCCAATCCCTATGTGGGGGCCGGCGGCGCGGCGGGGCTCCTGATGATCACCGCCGTGGCGCTCATCGGCCTGACGGGCGATCCCAAGGCCGGCGAGCCCATGGTCCGCATCTCCCTGGCCAAGGCGGCCGCGCACGGCGCGCCTCCCGGCTGGCGCGAGGCCCTGGCCCCCGATCCGGTGGGCGGCCCCCGCGTGAGCGAGGGGATCTTCCAGCTTTCCGCGACGCCATTGGCCGACACCGGGACGCTCGGCGGCCAGGCGATCATCACCATGTCGAACGACAGCGGCGAGCGCAGCGGCGATGCCCTGCCCCAGGCGCCCATCGCCGGCCTCTCCTCGCCGAGCCCCGGCGGGCCGCTGCCGATCATCGGCGCCGACGGCCGCACGCCCTTCGAGGCCTATTCGCGGCCGTTCACCTCCAACGGACGGCCGAAGATCGCGCTGATCATCGGCGGCCTCGGCCTCAACGCCAAGGCCACGCGCCAGGCCATCGAGGGGCTGCCCGCGGAAGTGACCCTGTCCTTCGTGCCCTATGCCGAGGGCCTGCAGGGCTGGATCGACCTGGCCCGGTCGCACGGCCACGAGGTGCTGCTGGAAGCGCCCATGGAGCCCGTGGACTATCCGGAGAACGATCCCGGCCCCTACACCCTGATGGCCGCCGCGCCCGTGCCCGAGACCACCCGCAAGCTGGAATGGGTCCTGTCGCGGGCGAGCGGCTATTACGGCCTGACCAACTATCTCGGCTCGCGGTTCCTGGCCTCGGACCCGGCCATGGCCGGCTTCACCGGCGCGCTGCGCTCCAGGGGCCTGGCCTTCGTCGACGACGGTCAGGCGGCCCGCAAGGGTGGCGGCCTGCCCCGCGCCTCGGCCGATCGCGTCGTCGACGAACAGCTTTCCGAAAGCGCCATCGCCCAGCAGCTCACCGCCCTGGAAGTGAGCGCCGGCCAGCACGGCCAGGCCCTGGGTTCGGGCTTCGCCTATCCCCTGACCTTGACTCAGGCGGCTCGATGGACCGAAGCGTTGGAACAGCGGGGCTTTCAGCTCGCCCCTGCATCCGCGCTGACGGTTCGCCGATGAATGACCTTTCCCGCTACCGGCCCAATGTCGGCGTCGTGCTGTTCCACCCGGACGGCCGCGTCTGGCTCGGACGGCGCGTGAACACGCCTGAGCCCCATAACTGGCAGTTCCCCCAGGGTGGCGTCGACCCCGGCGAGGAATTGCTGGACGCCGCACGGCGCGAGCTTGCGGAGGAGACCGGCGTGACCTCGGCGATCCTGCTCGGCCGCACGGACGGCTGGATCGTCTATGACTTCCCGCCGGAGCATCGAACCTCCAAGCGGGCCGAGGGCTGGAAGGGGCAGCGCCAGGTCTGGTTCGCCCTGCGCTTCGACGGCGAGGAAGACGAGATCGACCTGACCGTCCACGGAGAGCCGGAGTTCGACGCCTGGCGCTGGGGCTGGCTCAGCCAGACGCCCGACCTGGTCGTGCCGTTCAAACGCAGCGCCTACGAGGCCGTCGCCAAGGCCTTCGAGCCGTTCGCCGCCCGCCCGGGGCGGGACGCCGCCTGAAGAAAGCAGCCCAAACCCCCATGCCAGCCCCTGTCGTCATGGTGCACGGCGCCTTCTGTGGCGGCTGGGTGTTCGAGGCGTTCGCCCGCCCGTTCGAGGCCGCCGGCCACGAAGTCCTGCGTCCAGACCTGCGCGGGCATGGGCCGCACGATCCGCCGAGCGCCGTGGCCAATCTTTCCATGCGCGACTATGTCGCCGACATCGTCGCCCTGTGCGTCGACCTGCCGGAGCCGCCGCTGTTGATCGGCCATTCGCTGGGCGGGCTGGTGGCGATGCTGGCCGCCTCGCACACGCCGGTGGCCGCCTTGGCCCTGCTGGCGCCATCCGCGCCCTGGGGGGTCGCCGTCGCCAGCCTCGAGGAGGCCGCGAGCGCGCTCGGCGTGCAGATGCTGGGGCCGTTCTTCACTGGACCGATTGCGCCGGACCCCAGCCTGATCAAGCTCTATGGGCTGAATCGCGCCGATCCGGGCGTGCAGGACGCGGCCATCGCCTGCCTGCGCCACGAGAGCGGCCGCGCGCTCGGCCAGGCGCTCAACTGGTGGCTGGATCCGTTTATGACCACCAGCCTGGGGGCCGGGCCGCTGAGGGCGCCCGCCCTGGCGATGGTCGGCGAACACGACCGCATCCACGCCCCCGCCAGCGTGCGTCGCACAGCGCAGCGGATCGGGGCCGACTTCCACGTCCTGCCGGGCGTCGGCCACTGGCTGCTGGTCGAGCAACAGGCCACCCAGATCGCCCACGGCGTGCTCGCCTGGGCGGAGGAGAAGGCGGCGGGCTGAGCGCGTACGCGTTACGCTGAAGGCCGGAACCCGGGGCGGACGACCGACCGAAGAGCGGACATGCCCGATGACCGCCAGGTGGAAAGCGCACCTTCGACTTCGAGGCTATCGGGCGCCGCGCCTGGATCCATTAGAGGGAAGCGGCGTCCTCAAGCCGCGCCTTCACATAAGCCTCGACTGTGTCCATGTCGTCGCCGCCGGCCTGCCCGGCGGAACATACAAAACGACTGACGCCAAGGTCGGCGTACGCCTTGAGCGCGGCCTTGTCGTTCCAGGCGTCAGGCTTCCAGGCCGAGGGGCTTATGCTGAGTTCGATGGCGGCGGGGTCGCGCCCGACGTCCTTGGCCGCGGCCTGCATCGTCTCCAGCTTGGCCGCAAGGTCGTCTGGCGATATGGCGTGGGGAAAGAAGCCGTCGCCAAGCCTGCCGGCCCGACGCGCCGCGAAATCGGTCGAGCCTCCGATGACGATCGGAACGCCGCCCGATTGCGTGGGCTTGGGGTCGGAGAATACACGATCGAAGTCGTAGTACTTGCCGTGATAGGTCGCCGGCGACTGGGTCCACAGAGCCCGCACCGCCGCGATCCCGTCGTCCAGCCGGCCGCCGCGTTCCTCATACGGCACGCCGATGGTCTGGTACTCCTCGCGCTGCCACCCCATACCAACGCCAAGAAGGACGCGACCATCTGAAAGCGCGTCTAACGTCGCCACCCGTTTGGCCAAAATGATCGGCGCGTGCAGCGGCAACAGCAGCACCCCGGTGCCGAGCTTCAGCGTCTCGCTGACACCGGCCGCGAAGGCCAGCCATTCGAGCGGATCGCACATCTCCGTTTCCGGGTTGAAGGGGGCCCGACCGTCGGCGCTGTACGAATAAAGGTGCTCGTAGTTCTCGGCCACGATCGGGTGCTCGACGGTCCAGAGCGACTCCAGACCCGCAGCCTCGACCATCTTCACAAAGGCTCGAACCCAAGAGGGGTTTGTCATCACGCCCTGTCTCGTCGTCGGAATGACACCAAGCTTCATTTCGCTACTGCTCCGGAGATCGGCGGTTGGGATTGTCTACGCATTCGTATCAGCCGCCTTGCCGAGACCACCATTCGCAAATGGGGAGGGGTGGCCACCGTCTGACCATGCCAAATCACGCAATGGTCCTCGGCTGTGGACGCAGCGGAACGTCCATCTTTGGGGCGCTATTCGAGGGTCTCGCAGCACGAGGACCCTACCCCGGTCTCCAGCCCAGAACCGGTCGCACTCGCGGCCACAAGCGCCAAGGTTGGCCAAGCCAACGAGGACGTCCCCCAGAGGGGATTGGGTTCAGGTCGATCCAATCCCCGCTCATACCGGCGAAGGCCGGTATCCAGATTCAGCCTGGGCGTCTGGTGGTTTTCACGTGGATCCCCGCCGGAGTTTTTACTCGGGCCGGCTGTGGGCCGGACCCCGGGGGGCGGGACAAGCGGGCGGCGGAACCTCGCCTTAGAACTTCCGCTCGCTGTAGAGCAGGGTCGCCGTGTCGAAGCGGGGATTCAGCGGCGTGCCGTCCGGCTTCTTCTGCTGAACCAGCACCAGGCCGGTCGATTCCTTGTCCGTGTAATACTCCCAGGACAGGGTGACCCGCTTGACCCCGTCGTCGCCGACCACGAAGTCGTTGCGCTGCAGGGTCAGCTCCGGCTGATGCAGGAAAGCGTAGACGTTCAAGGCGCTGACGATCGGTTTCTCGCCGCCCACGGCGTAGTGGAGGTCGACCTGGCAAACGTTCTTGTTGGAGCCCTGCGCCTGGATCACGATCGAGTAGTTGCGGTCCGCGCCCAGTCCCATGGACCAGGTGCCGGCGCGCCGGTCCTTCTTCATGCCCGCGGCCTTGGCCACGGTGTCCAGGTTCCCGGACTTCACCGCCGGGATGCAGATGTTCTGCAGCACGTTCAGCACGCTCGCCCCATCGCCGGTCGTCGGCAGGGTGGGGTTGGCCGAGGCGTCGGCCTGCGGCGCGGACTGGGTGCTGCCCGTCGGGGCCTGGGTCGAAACGGCCGGCCCACCGGCGGGGGCGGTCGTGCCATCCGCCGTGCCAGGCGCGGTCGTCGCCGGTGCGGTCGCGGCAGGCGCGGTTGTGGCCGGCGGAGTCGCGGCGGGCGCGGTTGTGGCCGGCGGAGTCGCGGCGGGCGCCGTCGTGGGCGGCGCCGCAGTGGTGGGAGCAGCGGCCGGCGGCGCGGCGGTTTCCTGAGCCTGGGCCGATGCGGCCAAACCGGCGGCGGTGATCAGGCTGACGATAACGGCGCGCATGCGGCCTCCCTGGTTTTAGTCCCCGCTCCAACGATGCGGAGCCTTGAGGCGGCGCGTCAACTGCGCCGTAAGCGTGGACCCTTCAGGCCGCCTCGACGGCGTGCTCGGCCAGGATGGTCAGACCATCCGGCGTCACGTCGGCGAAGCCGCCCCGAACCTCGAACACACGTTGGCGCCCGCTGTCGTGGACCGTCACCCGCCCTTCTTTCAGAGCGCTCATGAATGGTGCGTGACCGGCCAGGACCCCGAAGTCGCCCTCGGTCCCTTGCGCGTCCACCTGGTCGACGTCGCCGGAGAAGAGCTCCCGCTCCGGCGAAACCAGCGAGAAATGCAGCTTGCCGGCCATGCTTAGGCTTCCTGCGCCATCTGCTCGGCCTTGCGGACCGCGTCGTCGATGGTGCCGACATTGTAGAAGGCCTGCTCGGGCAGGTGGTCGAACTCGCCGTCGCACACCGCCTTGAACGAGCGGATGGTGTCTTCCAGCGGCACGAAGATGCCCGGCATGTTGGTGAACTGCTCGGCCACGTGGAAGGGCTGCGACAGGAAGCGCTGGATCTTCCGGGCGCGGGCGACGATCAGCTTGTCGTCTTCGGACAGCTCATCCATGCCCAGGATGGCGATGATGTCCTTCAGCGACTTGTACTGCTGCAGGATCTCCTGCACCCGGCGGGCGACCTGGTAGTGCTCCTCGCCGATCACCAGCGGGTCCATGATCCGCGAGGTGCTATCCAGCGGGTCCACGGCCGGGAAGATGGCCTGGGCGGCGATGTCGCGCGACAGCACGGTGGTGGCGTCCAGGTGGGCGAAGGAGGTGGCGGGCGCCGGGTCGGTCAGGTCGTCGGCGGGGACGTAGATGGCCTGCACCGAGGTGATTGAGCCCTTGGCGGTCGAGGTGATCCGCTCCTGCAGGTTGCCCATCTCGGTGGCGAGCGTCGGCTGATAACCGACGGCGGAGGGGATCCGGCCGAGGAGCGCGGACACTTCCGAACCGGCCTGGGTGAAGCGGAAGATGTTGTCGATGAACAGCAGGACGTCCTTGCCTTCCACATCGCGGAAGTACTCGGCCTGGACCAGACCCGTCAGGGCCACGCGGGCGCGGGCTCCGGGGGGCTCGTTCATCTGGCCGTAGACCAGGGTGCACTTGGAGCCTTCGGTCGAGCCGGTCTTCTTCGGGTCCACGTTCACGTTGGACTCGATCATCTCGTGATAGAGGTCGTTGCCCTCGCGGGTCCGCTCGCCGACGCCCGCCAGCACGGAGTAGCCGCCGTAGGCCTTGGCGATGTTGTTGATCAGCTCCTGCATGGTCACGGTCTTGCCCACGCCGGCGCCGCCGAACAGGCCGATCTTGCCGCCCTTGGTGTAGGGGCAGAGCAGGTCGACCACCTTGATGCCGGTGACCAGCACTTCGGCCGAGGTCGCCTGCTCGGCGAACGACGGGGCCTCGCGGTGGATCGGGCTCGAAAACGTCCAGGCGATCGGGCCCGCCTCGTCGATCGGCTCGCCGATGACGTTCATGATCCGGCCGAGGGTCGCCGGGCCCACCGGCACGGTGATGGCGCCGCCGGTGTCGGTCACCGGCTGGCCGCGGGTGAGGCCCTCGGAGGTGTCCATGGCAATGGCGCGCACGGTGTTCTCGCCCAGGTGCTGGGCCACCTCGAGAACCAGGCGGAAGGGCTGGCCCGTCCGCTGGTCGGTGTTGGTGGTCTCGAGCGCGTTCATGATCGCCGGCAGGTGGCCCTCGAACTCGACGTCGACGACGGCGCCGATGACCTGGACGATGCGGCCGGTGGCGACGCCGGCGACGGTGGGCGCGGCGGCGGCCGCGGCCTTGGCCGGGGTCTTGCGCGGCGCGGCGGGCTTCTTGGCGGGAGCCTTTGCGGTGGTCGTAGCCATGGGATCCAACTCTTTCAGGATTAGAGCGCTTCGGCGCCGGAGATGATCTCGATCAGCTCCTTGGTGATCTGCGCCTGGCGTGTGCGGTTGTACTTCAGCGTCAGCGCCGAGATCATGTCGCCGGCGTTACGGGTGGCGTTGTCCATCGCCGTCATCTGCGAGGCGAAGAACCCAGCCTGGTTCTCGAGCATGGCCGAGAAGATCTGGGTCGTGACGTTGCGGGGCAGGAGCTCGGCGAGGATGCCTTCCTCGTCCGGCTCGTATTCGTAGGCCGCGCCCTTCAGGTCCACCACCGGCTGGTCGCCGGCGACCGACGCCGGGATCAGCTGCTGGGCGGTGGGGGTCTGGGTCACCACCGATTTGAAGTGGCTGAAGAACAGGGTGACCACGTCGATCTCCCCCGCTTCGAAGCGCTCGAGGACGGCCTTGGCGACGGCGTCGGCCACCTCTAGCGACGGGGCGTTGCCGGCGTCGAAGTGCCCGATCGAGCGGTCGCCGTACAGGCGGCGCAGCTGGTCGCGGGACTTCTTGCCCACGGTGATCAGGCGCACGTCCTTGCCGTCCGCCAGCAGAGTGGCGATCCGGTCGCGCGCGGCGCGGACGATGCTGGAGTTGAAGCCGCCGGCCAGGCCGCGGTCGGCGGTGGCCACCACGATCAGGTGGCGCTGGTCCGAACCGGTGCCGGCCAGCAGGCGCGGGGCGCTGTCGCCGGAGACGCCGCGGGCCAGGTTGGCGATGACGGCGGCCATGCGGCGGGCATAGGGGCGGGCGTTCTGCGCAGCGTCCTGCGAGCGGCGCAGCTTGGCGGCCGCGACCATCTGCATGGCCTTGGTGATCTTCTGCGTGGCCTTCACGCTTCCGATCTGGTTGCGCATATCCTTGAGGCTAGCCATGCAGCGAACTCTGAGCTTGAGCGGCGCCTAGGCCCGCGCGGAAGACGAAGTGAGGAAAGACCTGCTCGCTGTGGACGCGGCGGTCGGCGATCAGCTCTTCGACGGCCTGGGTTGCGCCGATGCAGGTGGAGGCGGTGGCGTCGTCATAGACCACGTAGCCGCCCGGCGTCATGCGGTCCCAGACGGTGTCCTGGACGTGCTTGATCGGCGCATAGAGGTCGAGGTCGATATGGGCCAGGCCAAAGGCCATGTCGGCCGGCACGCCCGCCGGGAAGGTGTCCTGCACCAGGCCCTTCACCAGGATGAGATTGTCGAGCCGAAGCTGCTTGGCCGCCTTGCGGATGGCCTCGAGGTCTGTGTCGGCGAACTCGCCTTCCCCGTGCAGGTCCAGGCCCTTGTCGCTCTTCGGCATGCCGCCGAAGGTGTCGAGCCCATAGACCATCGCGCCCGGATAGAGCCGCTTCAGGAGCGTCGCGAAGAACAGGACGCTGCCGCCCTTGTAGCAGCCGAACTCGATGATGTTGCGGCTGGCCAGCGGGTCGAAGAACGACGTCACCACCAGGAAGAGGTTCTTCAGCCGGTCGGCCGACATCACCGTGCGCCCAATCGCTGCGCGCAGGGCCTCCTGATAGAGCGGATGAGCCTCCACCGCCTGGCGCAGCTCGCCGTATTCCAGCCCGACGCCCCGCTGATACCCGTCATAGGGCGAGCGGCCGCCGACGATCCCCGGCGTCACCGCCGAGGTCGGCAGGGCGAGCGGCGGGTAGCCGCTGCGCTCGAGTATGCCGGATCCAGCCAAGCTCAGGTCGTCCGTCAGGCGAAGTTGTCGACGAGGCCGGAGAGCGCGCCCTTCAGCTCGTTCTCCAGTTCGGGCTTCAGTTCGCGGCCGGTGCGGATGGCGTCCAGCATCGGCTGGTGCTTGGCGTGCAGCAGGCCGAGCAGCTCCTGCTCGAAGCGGCTGACCTGGCTGGTCGCGATGCCGTCGAGATAACCGCGGGTGCCGGCGTAGATCACGCAGACCTGCTCCTCGACCGCCTGCGGCGAGTACTGCGGCTGCTTCAAGAGCTCGGTCAGGCGCTCGCCCCGCGCCAGCATCTTCTGGGTCGCCGCGTCCAGGTCGGAGCCGAACTTCGCGAAGGCGGCCATTTCCCGGTACTGGGCGAGCTCGCCCTTGATGGGGCCGGCCACCTGCTTCATCGCCTTGATCTGGGCCGAGGAGCCCACACGGCTGACGCTGATGCCGACGTTCACCGCCGGGCGAATGCCCTGGAAGAACAGGTCCGTCTCAAGGAAGATCTGGCCGTCGGTGATCGAGATCACGTTGGTCGGGATATAGGCCGACACGTCGTTGGCCTGGGTCTCGATCAGCGGCAGGGCGGTCAGGGAGCCCGAGCCGTTGTCTTCATTCAGCTTCGCGGCGCGCTCCAGCAGGCGGCTGTGCAGGTAGAACACGTCGCCCGGATAGGCTTCGCGGCCCGGCGGGCGGCGCAGCAGCAGCGACATCTGGCGGTAGGCGACGGCCTGCTTGGAAAGGTCGTCATAGATGATCACGGCGTGCATGCCGTTGTCGCGGAACCACTCGCCCATGGCGCAGCCGGCGAAGGGCGCCAGGAACTGCAGCGGCGCCGGCTCGGAGGCCGTGGCGGCGACGACGATGGTGTAGTCCAGCGCGCCGCGCTCCTCGAGCGTCTTGACGATCTGGGCGACGGTCGAGCGCTTCTGGCCGATGGCGACATAGATGCAATAGAGCTTCTGGCTCTCGTCGCCGGTGGCGTTGATGGCCTTCTGGTTCAGGATGGTGTCGATCGCCACGGCGGTCTTGCCGGTCTGGCGGTCGCCGATGATCAGCTCGCGCTGGCCGCGGCCGATCGGGATCAGGGTGTCGATCGCCTTCAGGCCGGTCTGCACCGGTTCGTGCACGGACTTGCGCGGGATGATCCCCGGCGCCTTCACGTCCACGCGGCGGCGTTCGGCGACGTTGGTGAGCGGGCCCTTGCCGTCGATCGGCTCGCCCAGCGGGTTCACGACGCGGCCCAGGAGGCCCTTGCCCACCGGCACGTCCACGATCTCGGACAGGCGGCGGACTTCATCGCCTTCCTTGATGGCCCGGTCCTCGCCGAAGATCACGACGCCGACATTGTCGCGCTCGAGGTTCAGGGCCATGCCCTTCACGCCGGCCGAGGGGAACTCGACCATTTCGCCGGCCTGGACGTTGTCGAGGCCGAACACGCGGGCGATGCCGTCGCCGACCGACAGCACCGAGCCGACGTCCGAGACGTCCGCTTCTTCGCCGAAGTTGGCGATCTGCGACTTGAGGATGGCCGAAATCTCGGCGGCGCGGATGTCCATGATCTTACGCTCTCTTCAGGGCGAACTTGAGGGAGTCGAGCTTCGAGCGAAGCGAAGCGTCGAACAGACGTGAGCCGACCTGCACCTTGATCCCGCCAAGGATCGAGGGGTCGACGCGGGTTTCGATTTCGGGGTCCTTGCCCAGGGCCTGGCGCAGGGCGGCGGCGACGCCCTTGGTCTGGGCCGGGGTCAGCGCCGTAGCGGTGATCACCTTGGCGGCGACCACGCCGCGGGCGGCGGCGGACAGCGCCTGGAAGCCGGTGATCACCCCCGGCAGAGCCGAGGCCCGGCCGTTTGCGGACAGCAGGCCGAGGAACTTCACGGTCGTGGCGTGGAACTTCGCCTTGGCGGCGATGGCGGCCAGGCCCTTGCCCTTGTCGTCCGCGGAAAAGGCGGGCGAACTCACCAGCACCTTGAGATCGCGGCTCTCGGCCAGCGCCAGCTTGAGCGACACGAGGTCCGCCTCGACGGCGGCCACGGCGCCCTCTTCGCTCGCCAGGTCGAACAGGGCCTGAGCGTACCGCTCGCCCACATTGGATACCTTGGAATCGTCCGCCACTGAGTTGCCCGTCCGGTGCGTGTCGAAAGCCGCGGCGGATGGAGCTCCACTGCGGACTAAAGGCTTAGAAGCGCTTGAGAAAAAGCACACTCGGCCAGGGAGCTTGAATGCCCCCCGACCCAAAGCCGCGCGCCTGATAGCACGCGATTTTCGGCGCCACAACCAAGCCATGGCCCGTATCGGCGCAGTTTCGCGCCCGCGCCGCGCGTGAAGGCGCCCGCGACATTCACCTCTCGTCAATCTTGTCGCGTGCTTCGTCGGGTTCGGCTAAAGCTCCCATCGGGCGGGGGCGCCCTTCTCGCGACCAGGACTCGACATGGCCAACGCGCAGCCGCCAGGTTCCGGCGGCGGTCATTCCCGCGGTTCCCGCAGGCGTTCGCCGCTGGGCGCGCTCTTCTACTGGACAGCCGTGCTGGGGGTCTGGGCGGCCATCTTCCTGGGCGCCTTCTTCGCCGTGTTCGCCATGGACCTGCCGGACACCTCCAAGCTCTACGACGTCAAGCGCCAGCCCTCGATCTCCTATCTGGACCGCTCCGGCGCCCTGGTGGCGGTGCGCGGCAGCCAGTTCGCCCCGCCCGTCGACCTCGACAAGCTGCCGCCGTACGTGCCCAAGGCGTTCATCGCCATCGAGGACCGCTGGTACTACTTCCACTTCGGGTTCAACCCCTGGGGCATCGTCCGTTCACAGATCTACAACGCCACCCATCATGGGACCCTGCGCGGCGGCTCCACCATCACCCAGCAGCTGGCCCGCAACCTCTTCCTGACTCCGGCCCAGACCTACCGGCGCAAGGCCCAGGAGCTGATCCTCGCCGTCTGGCTGGAGGCCAAGTTCTCGAAGAAGGAAATCCTCGCCCTCTATCTGAACCGGGTCTATTTCGGCGCCGGCGCCTATGGCATCGAGGCCGCCTCCCAGCGCTATTTCGGCAAGCCCGCCTCGCAGCTCAGCCTGGGCGAGGCCGCCCTCCTGGCCGGGATGATGAAGGGCCCCTCGCGCTACAGCCCGGTCTCGGCCACCGAGCGGGCCGAAAAGCGGGCGACCGTCGTGCTCAACGAGATGGTCCGCATCCACGCCATCACCCCCGCCGAGCGCGCCCAGGCGATCGCCAGCCCCGTGCGGGTCAATCCGACCCTCGCCAGCCAGCGGGCGCAGTATTTCACCGACTGGGTGGACGGACAGGTCCGCGCCCTGGTGGGCGAGCCCACCGAGGACCTCGTGGTCGAGACCACCCTCGACCTGCCCCTGCAGGCGGCGGCGGAGAACGCCGTGCGAGGCGGCGTCGCGGCGGCGGCCGGTCAGGGCGTGCAACAGGGCGCCCTGGTCGCCATCGACGGCGAGGGTCGGATCCGTTCCTATGTCGGCGGATCGTCCTACGCGACGAGCCAGTTCGACCGGGCCTCCATGGCCAAGCGCCAGGCCGGCTCGGCCTTCAAACCCTTCGTCTATCTGACCGCCATGGAGCAGGGCCGCACCCCCGCCGTGGTGGTGGTCGACGAGCCGGTGAAGATCGGAAACTGGGAGCCCAAGAACTACACCGGCCGCTATCTGGGCCCCATCACCCTGCAGACCGCGCTGTCCCAGTCGATCAACACGGTCGCCGCGCGCCTGGCCAATGAGGTCGGCACCGGCAATGTGGCGTCCACCGCGCGCCGCCTGGGGATCAGCTCCAATATCCAGCTCGACCCGTCCATGGCCCTGGGCGCGGTGGAGGTCAGCCCGTTGGAGATGGCCCAGGCCTATGCGCCCTTCTCCAACGGCGGATTCCTGGCCAAGGGCTATGGCATTGAGCGCATCCGCACCGCCACGGGCCGTGTCCTCTACGACCACAGCGTCGACGCCGGGGACCGGCGCTCGGTGATCGGCTCGCCGGCCCTGCAGTACATGAACCAGATGCTGCGCCAGGTGATCGCCAGCGGCACGGGGACGCGCGCGGCCGTCGGCGGCTTCGACATCGCCGGCAAGACCGGCACCACCAGCGATTACCGCGACGCCTGGTTCGTCGGCTACACAGGCGGCTTCGTCACCGCCGTCTGGCTCGGGCGCGACGACAACACCTCGATGAAGAAGGTGACCGGCGGCGGCCCGCCGGCCAGCGTCTGGCACGCCTTCATGACCGCGGCCCTGCCCAAGCTGAAGGTCCAGCCGATTCCGGGCGGGGTGATCGAGCCGCCCCCCGCTCCCGGGACCGATCCGATCGGCGACATCCTGGATCCCGCACCGCAGTACCCGCCGGCCGCCGGCGCGCCGACGCCCCAGCCCGAACCGGAAGCCGCGCCTTTCTGAGCCGCGGCGTTATTCCCCATCGGCTTCCGTAGCGTAACCGCTATCTTGGGGTGCGACGCGACTGGAGAAGCGCGCGCCTGGGGAGGATGCGGACATGCCGGAAGTTCTGGGGATCGATCACGTGGCCATGACGGTCGCCGACCTGGAGGCGACCTGCGCCTTCTTCGACCGGCTGTTCGGCGCCCGCGTCCATGTCGAGCAGGTCAGCGAAGGGCGCGTCCTCCTGCGACAGATCCTGGTGGGCGGCGCCCTGCTCAGCATCCACCAGGCCGGCAACGGGGCGGAGCTTGTCGCCCAGCGCCCCACCGTGGGCTCAGTCGACCTTTGCCTGCGCTGGAGCGACGATGCGCAGAGCGCCGCGGACCACCTGCGCGCCAAGGGCGTCGAGGTCATCGCCGGCCCGTCGCCGCGGCGCACCGCCGACGGCATGCGCGCCCAGTCCGTCTATTTCCGCGACCCCGACCAGAACCTCATGGAGCTGATCTGCGTCGAGTGAGAGGGGAGGCGGCGCGCTTGCCGGCCCTGGGCAAGCGGGTGGACGACCGCTAAATCTGCGGGTGTCCGGCGTGAAGGCATGACCGATGTCCAAGGAAGAAGACGGCTGGCGGCATACGGGCGTGCGGGTGGTCCCGGCCGACAGCCTGGACCCCAACACGGCCTCGACTCCGGGCATGGAACGGGCCGCCGCCATCAATCTGGCCCGGGTCGGGGCGCAGAAGCTCTGGGCGGGCACGATCCACATCCATGCGGGCGCCAAGACCGGCGCCCACCACCACGGCGCCCTGGAGAGCGTCATCTACATCGTGCGCGGCCGCGCCCGGATGCGGTGGGGCGAGCGCCTGGAGTTCACCGCCGAGGCGGGCCCGGGCGACTTCATCTACGTGCCCCCTTACGTGCCGCACCAGGAAATCAACGCCCTGCCGAACGAGACCCTCGAATGCGTGCTGGTGCGCAGCGACAACGAAGCCGTGGTGATCAACCTCGACATCGACGCCGCCGAGACTGTCGAACAGGTCGACTGGGTGGACCCCATCCATAAGCCGCGCGGCTGATCGATGGCCAGGGGCGGGGTAGGGTAGGAAGAGGGCGTTCACCTCGCAGGTGTACGGTGGCTCGATTCGGAATGGCCACACCGGACGTAGTAGACAGATGAAATGGGTATCCGTTGCTGCGAAGGTGGCCGCATCGACAGCAGCCATTGTCACGTGGTTCTCGGCAGCCATCCTCAGCCTCTCTTACGATAGACATGGCACGAGGAAACCGGTTCCAGAATTAGGCTTGGTTCACCCACTCAACAACCATGGCCATATTGTTTTTGTAACATCGGAGCAGGCGCAAAGAATTTCGCTGCTGATGATCTTGGGCGTCCTGTTGTTCTTTCTAACCGCTGCGATTTATCTGGTAGAGATTTGGACCACCAAGCGCTGGCGCGCAAATCCCGAGCGAAACTCTGCGCTCTGACATGATTGACGACTGCCTATCGCTGATCGGGCTGGCCTTCCGCCGCCGAACTTAAGCGTCTGCAACGGGTCGAAAGCGCGCCTTCCTCCAAGCGTCTCTCAGATGCTTTCTTCCGTTAATTCCCATGGTTGGCGCGAGCCCCTCCGCCGCCCCAGGCGTGCTCAACGGCCGTTCTACCTCCCCCATCGCGGCAGCGATGGCGGGAGGGGGAGGTAGGGCCAAAATCCTTGACAACCCGCCCCCGCTATGTTCTTGTTTTGTTCGTGACGACACCTGAGGCCGCCAGCGCCATCCACGACCAGATGCTCAGCGACCTTGCCGAGCTCGCCATGGATCTCGCCCGCGACTTCGCCGGCCGCGCCAAGGCCGCCGAGACGGCCCAGGACGCCGAGCGGCTGGCGCTGTCCTTCGAGCGCATGGCCCGCTCGGTGCGCCTGTCCATCGCCCTGCAGCGCCGCCTGCACCGCGACCTTCGCGCCGACCGCGCCGAGGCCGTCGAGGTCCGCCGCAAGCAGGTCCGCGCCGCCCTCATCCCCGCCGTCCACGCCACCGCCCGTCGCCTGAGCGAGCGCTTCGAACGCGAGAGCGAGCTCGACGTGGCCCTCGCCGAGGAAGCCTTCCACGAGGCCTTCGTCCAGACGCCGCTGGCAAGCTGCATCGCCCGCCTGCGCGATCGCCTGGGCCTGCCCGCCGAAGATGCGGCCAATGACGCGGCGGTCGTCGCCCAGCCGCTCGCCCGGGCCGGCCCCTCCTGAACTTCCCTTCTCCCTGGAAGGGGGAAGGGTCAGGGATGGGGGTGGCGCCCTCTCGGCCACGCTCCGGCCAGCCGATTTAAGATCCACGAACCACACGAACCACATGAACGGGCGGCCAATCCCGGACGCCCGGACGATCATCCATGACCGGCCTGCGGCCGGTCGATCCCAGAACGCCTCAGGCGACCCACCTGTTCGTGTGGTTCGTGTGGTTCGTGTGGTTCGTGGACAAGTTCCGTCTTCTGAAGCCGCCCCACCCCCATCCCCGGCCCTTCCCCCCTCCAGGGGGAAGGGAGAACGCCCGCGCCTACCGCCCGAACGCGTGCAGGCGCGCGCCGTGGTCGCGCAGCCAGGCGCGGTGCGGGCGCGGATCGAACCCCAGGGCCTTCACATGCGCCCAGAACAGCGGCCCGTGGTTCGGCTCCAGCAGATGGGCGCACTCGTGGGCGGCGACATAGTCGGCGGTCTCGAACGGCGCCAGCGCCAGGCGCCAGGAATAGCGGATCGCGGGCGGGCGTCCCTGGCCGGGGGGAACGCAGGAGCCCCACCGCGCATGCGGATCGCCCACCGCCACGGCGGGAGCAACGACGCCGAGCCTTTCAGCATGAAAAACGGTGCGGGCCGTGAGCACCGCCTGGGCGCGCAGCCGCACCTGGCGCGCCACCGCCCTGCCAAAGCCCTCGCCTTCCCCCATCGCGCGGATCCTGGCCGGCGCCGATCCCTCCGGCTCGATCCAGCGCGCGCGACCGGTTCCAGATTCCAGATGGATGGATTCGCCGAAGACCTCGATCACGGCGCCCGGCTCGATCGGCCAGGCCGGCGGCAGCTCCGCCCAGCGCGCGGCGATCCAGCCGGCCCGCTCACGGGCGAAGGCGGCCGCCTCGCCGAGACGACGCGGCGAGGGCGCGATGGCGACGATCTCGCGCTTCACCCGGTCGAGCCGCAGGGACACGCGCCGGGCGCGCCTTTCCACCTTCAGCCGCACGGGCGCGCCGCCGATCTCCAGCCGGTCGCCGTCGACAGGGCCGCGGGCGAAGAGGCTCATCGGCGCGGCTGCGCTGCGCTGGCGCCGTCGTCAGGCCGCGATCTCACGGCGGTCGAAGCCGGCCTCGCCGCGAAGGATGAACTCGCGGATGCGCGGATAGATCTCTTCACGGAAGCGGCGTCCGTTGAACACGCCGTAGTGCCCGACATGCGGCTGCACATAGTCTTCCTTCAACTCGTCCGGCAGACCGGAGCACAGGGCGTGCGCCGCCTGAGTCTGGCCTATGCCCGAGATGTCGTCGAGCTCGCCTTCCACGGTCAAGAGCCCCACGTCGTGGATCGCCTGCGGCCTGACGGCGCGGCCGCGGTGCATGAGCTCGCCCTTGGGCAGCAGATGGCGCTGGAACACCACGTCGACGGTCTGGAGATAGAACTCCTCGGTGAGGTCCAGCACCGAGAGGTACTCGTCATAGAACTCCAGGTGCTTTTCGGCGGAATCGCCGTCGCCCTCCATCAGCTGCTGGAGGTAGCGCCGGTGCGCCTCCTGGTGCTTGTCCACGTTCATCGAGATGAAGCCGTAGAGCTGGACGAAGCCCGGATAGACCCGGCGGCCCACGGCCGGATAGGGCAGCGGGACGGTGTAGATCATGTTCGAGGCGAACCAGGCGAAGGGCTTCTCCTCGGCCAGCTTGTTGGTCACGGTCGGCGAGAGGCGTGCGTCGATGGGCGATCCCATGAAGGTCATGCTCGCCGGCCGCGAGGGATCGTCGTCCTCGCTCATCAGCGCCGTGGCGGCCAGCACCGGCGGCCCCGGCTGACAGACCGCGACCACGTGCGGCCGCGGACCCATCTGCTGCAGCATCATCCGGACATGGTCGATGTAGTCGTCGAAGTCGAAGCGGCCTTCGAGGATCGGCACGTCGCGGGCGTTCGACCAGTCGCTGATGAACACCTCGTGATCCTGCAGGAAGGTCTCGACCGTGCCGCGCAGGAGGGTCGCGTAGTGGCCGGACAGGGGCGCGACGATCAGCACCGCGGGCTCCAGCTGCCGCCGGCCGGCGCGGCGCATATCCGCCATGTCGCGCGAAAAGTGGATCAGCTTGGCCCACGGGCTCGACCAGACCTCGGTCGGGCGGACTCGCACGTCGCAGCCGTCGATCGTCACCTGGTCGACGCCCCAGGCGGGGCGGCCATAGCGGCGGGTCAGGTTCGCCGTCACGTCCGCGGCCGCGTGGATGCGCCGGCCGATCTCGGTGTCGCGCGCCGGATTGAGCGGCGAGGCCCAGGCGTCGCGAATCAGCCGCGTCGCCGAGCGCAGGGGCGTGGTGGCGTAATAGCCCGCCTCATAAAGGGTATAGAGCATTGCCGATCCTTTGTGCGCTGCAGCATAGCACCGTCCGGCTTAACTGAGTCGAACCTTCAGCAGTTCCGCCCGCCCTCAACAGGTCTGGGCGTCGCGCCCCGCGCGCATCGCCTTGCGCACGCGATCGGCCAGCTGCTCGGGGGGAAGCGCATAGGGCAGCACGCAGGCGAACTCGCCTTTGGGGTTCATCAGATAGGTGAAGGTGGTGTGGTTGACCGTGTAGTCCCGCCCCTCCCCGGCCTTCTGGTAGAACACGTGATAGGCTCGGGCGACCGCCTCGACCTGGGCCTCCGAGCCGGTCAGGCCGATGGCGCCCTTCGGGAACGCCGGGTTGGCGAGGTAGGCCTGCACCGCCTTCGGCGTGTCGCGCTCCGGGTCGACGGAGATGAAGACCACCTGCAGGTTCCGCGCCCTGGGTCCGAGCAGGTCCTGGGCCTGGCCGAGGGCCAGCAGGGTGGTCGGGCACGCCTCCGGGCAGAAGGTGAAACCGAAGAAGACGGCGCTCCACTTGCCCTTCAGCAGGGACTCGTCCTGGGCTCGGCCCTGCTGGTCCACGAGGTGGAACGGCCCGCCGACGCTGGCGCCCTGAGCCTGCGACGCCCTGTCGCCGACGCCGCGGAGCGAAAAGCCGATGACGGCGGCCAGGGCCACGGCGGTGATCGCGGCGATGAGGAGAAGAGGTCGTTTCACATCCGTGTCCGTTTGGGCTCGTCAGGGGCTTCGAACCGGGTGATCCTCCCAGGGATGGCTTCCAACCAGCCCTCTGGACCCGTGCCTGCGCCCGCCCCCGATAGGCCGCGCTCGGCCGCGGTGCAAGCCGCCCTGGACTGGGATCAGGCCGGGGCCCGGCGCGGCCGCCTGCGCGCGCGCACCCTCGTCACCCTCCGCTGGCTGCTCCTGGCGGTGGAGGCCGGAGCGCTCGTCTATTCGGGCGCGGCCATGGGCTATGCATCGGCCTACCCGTTCGGGGTGGCGGTGATCGCGGCGGGCGCCTGGATCAACCTGCTCACCGGCGTCGCTTCGCCCGGCCAGCGCCTGTTCAGCGATGCGGAAGCCGCAGCCCAGCTCGCCTTCGACGTAATGCAGATCGCCGCCCTGCTCTTCCTGGTCGGCGGGGCGGCCAATCCGTTCGTGCTGCTGCTGATCGCGCCCATCAGTCTAGCGGCCTACACCCTGCCCCTGCGCCCGATGATCCTGTTGGCGGTCCTGGCCGGCGCCTCGGCCCTGCTGCTGGCCTTTTTCGCCTGGCCCTGGGGGGCGCACCTGCCGGCCGCACCGCTGGTGGACCGGTTGGGCGGCGCGCTCGCCACCCTGGCCGGGGTCACGTTGGTCGCCGGCTATGTCAGCCACGCCGCCGCCGAGTCGGGCCGCATGGTGCTGGCGCTCGACGTCACCCAGGCGGTGCTGGCCCGCGAGCAGAAGCTCTCCGCCCTGGGCGCCCTGGCAGCTGCGGCGGCGCACGAACTCGGCACGCCGCTGGCCACCATCGCCATCGTCGCCAAGGAACTTTCGCGCGGGGCCCCGACCCCGGCGGTCAAGGAGGACGCCGACCTCCTGATGGCCCAGGCCGCCCGCTGCCGCGAGATCCTGAAGAACCTCAGCGACAGCCCCGAGGCCACCGACGAGGTCCACGAACGGATGAGCCTCCTGCAACTGGTCAATGAGGTGATTGAGCCGCACACGGGGGTCCACGGGGTGCGTGTGGAGGCGATCGTCACCGGCGCGCCCGGCGCGGCGGCCCCCGACATCTGGCGGCGGCCGGAAATCCTGCATGGCCTAGCCACCTTCGTGGAGAACGCTGTCGACTTCGCCGCCTCCGAGGTGCTGATCACGGCGCGCTTCGACGCCGGTTCGGTCTCGATGGAGGTCCGCGACGACGGACCCGGCTTCGCGCCCGAAATCCTCGCCAAGCTGGGCGAACCCTATGTGACCAGCCGCCCCGGCGCCGAGGGCTCGCGCACCGGCCACATCGGCATGGGCCTGGGCTTCTTCATCTCCAAAACCCTGCTTGAACGGACGGGCGCGATGGTCGCCGCGCAGAACGGGCGCCCCCGCGGCGCCGTCGTTTCCGCGCGCTGGCCGCGGTCTCGTCTGGAAGTGAGGACCTCCTGAACGTCTTCACCACTTGCGGTTTTATAAAATGGAGCGACACAATGTCGCAGATAGCTGATTTGGGAGGCCGACGTGACGGACCTATCCACGGAAATCGCTGGCCTGTCTGACAAATCACTGCTTGTCCTCGACGACGACGCGCCCCTGCGAACGCGTCTGGGCCGGGCGCTCGAGCAGCGCGGGTTCGAACCCACACTTGTCGGCAGCGTGAACGAAGCTCTGATCGCGGTGAAGGCGCGGCCCCCCGCCTTCGCGGTGCTGGACATGCGGCTGGACGACGGCTCCGGCCTGTCGGTGGTGGAGGCTGTGCGCGGCAGCCGCCCGGACGCCAAGATCATCATGCTGACCGGCTACGGCAACATCGCCACCGCCGTCGCAGCGGTGAAGGCCGGGGCGGTGGACTACCTCTCCAAGCCCGCCGACGCCGACGACGTCGCCCGCGCCCTGCTGGCCCGCAAGGATGAAAACCCGGCGCCGCCGGAGAACCCGATGAGCGCCGACCGCGTGCGGTGGGAGCACATCCAGCGCGTCTACGAGCTCTGCGGCCACAACGTCTCGGAAACCGCCCGGCGCCTGAACATGCACCGCCGCACCCTGCAGCGGATCCTGGCCAAGCGCGCCCCACGGTAGGAGCAGGGCGGGGCTAGGCCTCCAGCCCCGCCACTGTCACGCCCGCGGCCCGAAGAGCCGCCAGGCGTCCGAAGGCCAGGGTCAACGCCTTGCGCCGGGCGCCCACGAGCGGCGTCCGCGACGCCTCGCGCAGCAGCGCGCCGCCGAACCCGTCGGCGACGATCAGGCCCGGCTCCAGCGGCAGCCGGTCGCGCGGGAACTCCGGTCCGACCGCAAAGGCGAAGGCGTCGCAATAGGCGAGGTACTCGCCCCACTTCAGGTCGGCGCGAAAATCCTCCAGGCCGGACTTCACCTCCACGATCAGAATCTCGCCGCGGCGGCCAAGCGCCATCAAGTCCGCGCGGCGGCCGTTGGGCAGGCACACCTCCGCCAGGGGCGCATAGCCGAGGGCCGCGAGCAGCCGCGCCGCGCCGCGCGTGACGGCGGCGGTGACCTCGGGACGCGACAGAGCCGGCTCAGGCGAAGACATGCCCTATCCTGTTCCGCCTTCGTTCCTTCGCGCAAGCCCCGATCGGATTCTGCGCGCGGCCTCAGTTCAAGGCGGGCGCCGGGAATTCCAGCCGCGTCACGTCATAGCCGAGCTGGCGCACGCGGCTGAGCGCCTGGGCCTTGACCGCCTCGGCCAGGGACGGGCGCTGCGACATCAACCACAGATAGTTGCCGCCGGGGGTGGCCAGAATCACCCACCCCTGGTCGGGCCGGGAGTCGAGCACCCAGTACTCCTGGCTCAGCAAGCCGCCGAAAAAGCTCATCTTGAACTTTGCGTTGGTGCGCGGGTCGACCACGCGGGCCTTGGCCTTCCACTCCTTCAGCGCCTGCCCCTTGCGGCAGGCCTGGACCACGGAATAGCCGTTGCTGGTCCGCGTCCATTCGGCCGTGCCCTCGCGACAGCCGCTCTGCATCTTGTTGGGGATCCGGGCCACCTCGTACCAGCGGCCCGCCATGGTGGAGAGCTCCACCTTCCGGGTAGGCTCGGGCGCCAGGGCGGACGCCGGCGCGGCGCTGAAGGCGGCCAGGGCGAGCGCGGCGGCGAGGGCGAAAGGCTTGAGGCTCATACGAGGACTTTTTGCAGCGAGGGTCTGAACAGCGACTGAATATCGGCCGCGGCTGATTGGCGACCTTGGCGAACGCGTGGGGATCAACCTGCCTCAATGGCGGCGATGGCCTCATCGGAAAGCCCGAAGTGATGCCCGATTTCATGCACAAGCACATGGGCGACCAGCTCGTCCAGGGACACATCGCCGCGCTCGGCCCATTCGTCGAGGATCGGCCGGCGATAGAGGAACACCAGCGAGGGCCCCGGCGCCGGCCCCAGGACCGAGCGGGCGCCGAGGTCTACGCCCTGGTAAAGCCCGGTGAGCTCGAAGGCGTCCTCGATCCCCAGTTCGTCCAGCACCGCCTCGGGAGCGAACTCCTCGACCCGGAAGACGACGTCGCCGGTCATCCGCCGGAAGACGTCGGGCAGGGCCGCGAACGCCGCCTCGGCCAGGGCGGCCAGATCGTCCAGGGAAGGCGCGGCCCCGAACCGCGCCTCACTCATCGGAGACCACGATGTGCGGCGACTCGGGCAGCCGGACTTCGAAGAGGCCGATGTCCAGCGGCTGCTGCGGCTCCACGGGCCGAAGCGGCTGACCGGCCATGGTCCGAAGCGCGTCGGCGCTGAGCCCCTCGCCGGCTCTACGGCGCCGGGCGCGGCGCGCCTGGGGCGTCTCGACCGCCAAGTCCGTCGCCGCCAGGCGCCAATAGGAGACCTCCAGCCGCCAGACCGTGCGCGCGCCCGGCGCGGCGGGTGCGGGCCAGCGGCGGCCCTCGGCGTAGGTCGGCCGCACGGCGCGCGGTCGGGCGCCCTCCGCGACGGCCTCGACCAGCCGGCAGTAGCGGTCCTCGGCCGCCGGGGCGGCCTTGTGGCCCGGCCGATCGTCGTCGAGGCGTCCGGCATAGGCGTCCAGGGCCGCCTCGCGGCTGGCGAAGGCCGGTCCCACCAGCTCGCTGACGAACACCACCGCCTGGCCGGCCAGGTGCTCGGCCTCGCGCTCACGCGCCGCGCGGCCCGGGGTTTCGGCCAGGGCCGCATCGCCGTTTTCCGCCACAGGATAGAGGATCGCCGTCATAGTGGCATCATCGCCCATCCGCCCCGGCGCCTGCAACGCGCCGTACGTGCGGCGTGGCGCGCCGGGGCCTATGGTGGAGCCGGATTGATTCGAACGTCGGCCGGCGACGCCGGGAGCCTGGATGAGCCAAGAGACCCTGATCCTGCTCGCCACCGCAGGCGCGGTCTCGCTTGCCGTCTGCGCGACGCTGTGGGCGCTGGCTCAGGGACGCCGCAGCCTGGCGCGAATCGACGAACTCGCCGCCGAGCTCGCCAACGTCGAGGCCAGGGCCGAAGCCGCACAGGCTTCGGCCGAGGCGTTCGACTCCGCCCTGCTGGCGGTGGAGGACGGGCGCGCGCTGCTGGCGTCGGGCGAGGAGTCCTTTGGCGTCTGCGCGGCGGTGCTGGGATTGCCGACACCGGACCCCCAGGGTCTGGTCAACGCCCTGATGCGCGCCGACCCCGACCACGCGCGGCGGCTCCGCGCCCTCTTCGAGCGCGGGGAGCCCTGCGCCTTCGAGATCCGCGGCCCCGGGGGCGTCGTCTCGGTGGAGGGCCGGGCGGCCGGCGCCCTGGCCTGGCTGCGGCTCTCGGCGATGGTCGGGGATGACGCCGGCCTGCCCAACGCGCCGCGGTTCGCGGCCTTCCTCGACGCCCGGACGACCCCTGCCTGGATCGCGGCGGCGGACGGCTCGCCGGTCTGGGTAAACCGGCCCTGGCTGAAGGCGGTGGGCGCGGCGAGCCTCGACGAGGCGGCCGCCGAGCGGGCGCGGTTCGAGTCCTCCCTCGACGCCCTGGTCAGCGAGGCGGCCAATCTGAGCCAGCCGCGGGAAACCGTCCGCTGGGTGACGATGGAAGGCCGGCGTCGCGCCTTCCACATCGTCGCCACGCCCCTGGAGGGCGGCGGGGTGGGCGTGTGGACCGACGACGTCACCGAGGCCGAGGACCTGCGCGAGGCGTTCAAGCGCCAGGGCGAGGCCAATGACGAGACCCTGAACCACATCGCCGACGCCGTGGCGATCTTCAGCCGCGCCAAGCGCCTGACCTTCTACAACACCGCCTTCGCCGAACTGTGGAGCCTGGAGCCAGCCTGGCTTTCGGAACGCCCGACCCATTCGGAAGTCCTCGACCGCCTGCGCCAGCGCCGCCGCCTGCCCGAGACCGCCGACTACGGCCGCTGGAAGGCCGCCGAGCTTGGCCGCTACGAGAGCCTGGAGGCCGGCGCCGACGATCTTTGGAGCGTGCCCGACGGGCGCACCCTGCGCGTCGTGCGCCAGCCGCACCCCCTGGGCGGCCTCCTGGTGCTGTTCTCGGACATCACCGGCGAGGTGAAGCTCAAGTCCCAGTACAACGCCCAGATCCAGGTCCAGCAGGCCACGCTCGACAAGCTCAATGACGCGGTGGCGGTGTTCGGCTCGGACGGGCGCCTGCGCCTGCACAACGAGGCCTTCGAGCGGTTCTGGAACGTCACCGCCACCGATCTCGACCTCGCCGGCGACTTCGAAGGCGTTGTCGAGCTCTGCGTGCCCCGCCTGCACGACCTGCAGTTCTGGCGCGAACTGAAGGGCCGCGTGGCCGACCCGGACCCTGGCGCCCGCGCGCCCATGACCGGCGAGGTGAAGACCTCGGATTCACGGATCGTGGTCTACCAGTCGCGGCCGCTGCCGGACGGGGCGACCCTGATCGCCTTCACCGACGTCACCGACGCGCGCCGGCTGGAGAGCGCGCTCGCCCAGCGCTCCGCCGCCCTGGCCGACGCCGAGCGCCTCAAGCGCGATTTCGTGGGCAACGTCTCCTACGAGCTGCGTACGCCGCTCACCACGATCATCGGCTATTCCGAACTGCTCGAACGCTCAGGCGAGAACCTGTCGGAACGCGGCAGGGCCCACGCCGGGGCCGTGCGCACGGCCGCCACCCAGCTCGCGCGCTCCATCGACGACGTGCTCGACATGGCCCAGATCGACGCCGACGAGATGGCGCTCGACCTGGAGGACGTCCGGGTCGCAGACATGCTCATCGAGGCGACCGGCCGCTGGGCCGACGATGCGCAGTCCGGCGGCGTCGAGATCGTCATCGAGCACAAGGCCGACATCGGCGTCATCCGCGGCGACGCCAAGCGTCTGGGCCAGATCCTCGACCACCTGATCGAGAACGCCGTGCGCCAGACGCCGGCGGGCGGGCGGGTCACCGTCTCGGCGCGGCGCGCCCTGGGCGAGATCCAGCTGCAGGTCGCCGACACCGGCCGGGGCATCCCCTTCCACGTGCAGGCGCACATCTTCGACCGCTTCATCGGGCGAGAGCGGGGCGGGCCGGGCCTGGGCCTGGCCCTCGTCAAGGCGCTGACCGAGCTTCACGGCGGCTGGGTGGCGCTGGAGAGCGAGCCCGGCGCGGGCGCGGCCTTCACCTGCCACCTGCCCGAGACCGCGCAGATGTCGGCCGGGCACCCGGAGCTGGATCTTTAGGGGGAACGTCGTCCCCCTCGGAGCGACCCTTTGCTTAGTGCTGGCTTTCCGGCAGCCGGACGATCAGGCCTTCCAGCGCATCCGTCACCTTGATCTGGCAGGAGAGACGGCTGTTCGGCTGAACGTTCTCGGCGAAGTCGAGCATCGACTCCTCCATGGCCGAGGCCTTGCCGGTCTTCTCGACCCAGGCTTCGTCAACATAGCAGTGACAGGTCGCGCACGCGCAGGCGCCGCCGCAGTCCGCGTCGATGCCAGGGACGTTGTTCTTCACCGCCCCTTCCATGACGGTGAAGGTATTGCGCACCTCGATGGTGTGCTCGGCGCCGTTGAATTCGATGTAGGTGATCTTGGCCATGGTTTCCTGCCCGCCGCACTAGGCGGCGACCTCTTTCATAGAAACTGAGGGATCCGCAAGTTTTTCGGGCGAGACCGGCTTGCGGTTGAGAATGAGTTGGCGCCCCGCCATGAACTCCGGCGGCGCATTGACGGCCTCGACCGCCTGCACCTGGGCGCCTTTCAAATGGAAGACGGCGAACTTGCCCTTCGCCGGATCGCCCCGCACCAGAATCCGGTCAGCGTCGAACGGCAGGCCCGCGATCTGCAGCTTCAGATCGTACTGATCCGACCAGAACCAGGGCACCTCCGGCGCCGGTGTCGGCCGGCCGGTGATGTCGCAGGCCGCCTGCTTGGCCTGTTCGAGGGCGTTAGGCACGCTTTCGAGCCGGAACATGCGGTCATAGAGCGGCAGCGGGCGGTGGGCCACGTCGCCGATCGCGTAAATCGACGGATCCGACGTGCGGGCCGCGAGGTCGACCACGACGCCGCGCGCCGTCTTCAGCCCCGCATCCGTCGCGATCTCGTCATTGGGCGCGGCGCCCACGCCCACCAGGGCCGCGTCGCAGGGAATGGTGCGCCCGTCGGCCAGGGTCACGCCGGTCACATGGCCGCCCTCGCCCACGAAGCCGGCGACGCTGGCGCTCAGCAGGAACTGCACGCCGCGCTGTTCGTGATAGGCCTGGAAGAAGCTCGACAGTTCTTCGCACGCGACGCGGGCCAGAAGGCGCTCCTCGCGTTCGATGACCACGACCTCGGCGCCCAGCGCGCGGGCCGAGGCGGCCGCCTCTAGTCCGATATAACCGCCCCCGACGATCGCCAGCCGCTTGCCCTCGCCAAGCGCGGCCTTCAGGCCCTCCGCATCGGCGGCCGTGCGCAGGAAGAGCACGCCGTTCAGGTCCGCGCCCGCCATGGGCAGGGCGATGGGCCGCGCGCCGGTGGCGATGATCAGAACGTCGTAGGAGAGGGTCGAGCCGTCGGACAGCGTCACCTTCTTGGCGGCGCGCTCCAGGGCGGTCGCCTTCAGGTTCGCCCGAAAGTCGATGTTCGCCTCGCCGTAGAATTCCAGGGGCTTCAGCGCCAGGGAGTTGGCGTCCGCCTCCCCCTTCAGCCAGGCCTTGGACAGCGGCGGACGCTGATACGGGGCCAGAGGCTCCTCGCCGATCAAGGTGATGGGGCCTTCATGGCCGTACTGCCGCAGCAGGGCGGCGGCCGTCCCGCCGGCGTGGCCGGCCCCCAGGATGACCACATGGGCCTTAGGATCGCTCATCGACTACCAATGCTCAAACGTGACTGTCGCATCAAGTCCGGGAATACCCGGAGGCGCGCCGCCTCAGACGATCCGCTCGGCCATCATCTTTTTCACCTCGGCGATCGCCTTGGCCGGATTAAGGCCCTTCGGACAGACCTGGGCGCAGTTCATGATGGTGTGGCAGCGGTAGAGTTTGAAGGGGTCCTCCAGGGCGTCCAGGCGTGCGCCGGTCGCCTCGTCGCGGCTGTCGATCAGCCAGCGGTAGGCGTGCAGCAGGGTCGCGGGGCCGAGGTACTTCTCGCCGTTCCACCAGTAGCTCGGGCACGAGGTCGAGCAGCAGGCGCACAGGATGCACTCGTAGAGGCCGTCCAGTTTCGCCCGGTCCTCAGGCGTCTGCTTCCATTCCTTCTGCGGCTCCGGCGTCTCGGTGTGCAGCCAGGGCTCGATGGAGGCGTACTGGGCGTAGAACAGGGTCAGGTCCGGCACCAGGTCCTTGACCACCGGCTGGCTCGGCAGGGGGCTGATCGTCACCTCGCCGCCGGGGACCTCCTCCCAGCCGTGGGTGCAGGCCAGGGTGTTGCGGCCGCCGATGTTCATGGCGCAGGACCCGCAGACGCCTTCGCGGCAGGACCGGCGGAAGGCCAGGGTGGGGTCCATGGTGTTCTTGATGTGGATCAGCACGTCCAGGACCATCGGTCCGCAGGCGTCGACGTCGACGTCGTAGGTGTCCCAGCTCGGATTGTCGCCGGTCTCCGGATCGTAGCGATAGACCTTGAACGCCTTGACGCGCTTGGCCCCGGCCGGCGCGGCATGGCGGCGGCCCTTCTTGACGCGGGAGTTCTTCGGCAGGTTCAGCTGGACCATTCGGACGCGACTTTCCTTAAAGACCCGGACCGGCGGCGGGATCCTTCGATCCATACCAGTCGATCCGGCGCGTGAAATACATGACTGCGGCGATGGCCGCGAAACTTGTGACCGCTCCCACCAGGAGGGCGAAGTCCTCCAGGCGCATCAGCACATAGATCAGGGCGTATAGGAGGGAAAAGGCGACCAGCGCTACAATTCCCTGCCTTCGGCTTTCGAACACCCATCCGGCATAGGCGGAGATCAGGCCCACCGTGGCCACCGCCGCGACCGCGAAGCCCCCGTCGAAGCCGATCCGCTCGGCGATGGACAGGAGTAGCAGGTAGAAGACCACCTGGGCCAAGCCGATCAGCAGGTATTGCGCCGGGTGGACCCGCTTGCCGGAAAGCGTTTCGAACAGGAAGTAGGCCAGGAACACCAGACTGACGAACATCAGGGCGTACTTCAGCGAGCGGGCGACCGATTTATAGGGGTTGGCGGGCTCCACGAAGGACACGCCGAGCGCGGTGCGGCCCAGCCGGGCCACCGTCTCGGACGGACCCTCGGCCGGCACGCCGCGGGCGATGAACGGGACGCTCCAGGCGGCGCTGAATCCGGCCGCGCTGATCTTCCGCTGTCCCGGATCCGGCAGGAAGCCGCCGTCGAAGCTGGGGTTGGCCCAGTCGCTGCGGACGCCGGCCGTGGTGGTTTTGGCGAAGGCCAGGAGCGCCAGGCGCTGGGCGCCCGAGAACCGCATCCGGGCCGTGGCGTCGAACGCCGCGTCGGCGCGGACCACGCCCGGCGCGGCGCCGCCAAAGAAGGTGAGGTTGTCGGACTGCGGGCCGTCGCGACCCTGAAGCTGGACCTGGTTGAAGCTCGCCGCCGGGGCCACCGGAACGGCCTGGCCGGCCGCCGTCAGGACGATATCCGAGCGGGCGCCGCGGGCGTCGGAGGCCGCGACGACCAGCTCGGCCCGACTCCAGTCGAGCACCGCGCCGGGGGGCGCCTTGTCGGCCGCGCCGGCGAGGTCGAAATGCGCCTTGAAGGCGATGTCGGCCTGATAGACGGGCACCTTGAACAGCGACCGGCGACGGACCTCGGAGCGGGCCTGGACCTGGGCGTCGCCCGTCACCGGGAAGATCACGAAGACGTCGCGCTGCGGCGACTGCTTGGGGTCGCTGGCGGGGATCGCATAGGGCACGGCCACCACCGGCCCCAGGAAGGTCTGCGGGCCGCCCACCACGGCGCTGATCTCCTGCGCCACCTCCTCGGCCCGATGCGTGCGGTCGTTCAGCAGCAGGAAGACGAAAAGGGCGGGAATGCTCATGGCTACGGCCAGGACCGCCACCAGCAGCAGCTTCAGCCCCGCCGAGCGGCGCGGCGTGCGCAGGGCGGTCGACTCCGAGATGCTCATGTCCGACCCCAGTTGCGGCGGCCCAGGACGATCACCCCGTGGTGCCCGCCGTGATCGGTGGCGACGAGGTGCAGGTCGGCCAGGCCCGCCTGGTTCAGCACCTTGACCACGGCCGACAGGTCATAGTCGTACATGGTGATCGCTCCCAGGGGCGGATCGACGTCGCGAAAGGCCCGCGCAACCTTCCGCAAGCGGGAGGCCGGCGGGGGCTGCAGGCGCGCCTCGCGCCAGATGGTCACGTGCAGACTGGCGAAGCCGCCGAGCGCCAAGCGCTGGGCGAGCGCGGCGATGAGCGTCAGGCCCCGCGCAGGCGGGATGTGCTGCAGGACGATGAAGGAGTTGATCCAGTCGAACGGGCCGTCCGGAAGCTCGCCCACATAGAGCGCCCGGCCGCACCGTTTGCGCGCCTCGGCGAGCATGCCGGGAGCGATGTCGTAGCCGGTCGCCTGGGTCATGCGGGCGGCCATGGGCTCGGTCAGCCGTCCGGCGCCGCAGCCGAAGTCCAGGGCGGACCCCTTCGGGCGCGCCCCAAAGTGCCGCCGGAACCGGGCGAGCACGTCGGCGACGTAGGTTTCCCCCGACGCGTAGAACGCCTCCAGGGCGTCCTCGGTGAGGTTCTCGGTCCGGTAGTCGGGATGGCTGAGCACGCCCCAATAGGGCTGGGTGGCGCCCAGTTCGCGCCAGTCCGCGTCCGTGTCGCGTTCGCCTCCCCGGACAGCCATAGCCCGCCGATCGACTCCCTTAGTACACCCGCGCCTTGGGCGGGATGTAAGCGATGTCGTTCGACAGTGTGTAGGAGTGCACCGGCCGGTAGTCGATCTTCACGGCCCCGGTGGCGTCGTCGAACCAGGCGAGCGTGTGCTTCATCCAGGTGTCGTCGTCGCGGTCGGCGAAATCCTCGCGCGCATGGGCGCCGCGGCTCTCGGTGCGATTGGCCGCCCCGGCCACCGTGACGATCGCCTGGCCGACCAGATTGTCGAACTCCAGAGTCTCCACCAGGTCGGTGTTCCAGATCATGCCGCGGTCGGAGACGCGGATGTCCGGCCGCTGCGCCTGCACCTTCTCCAGGCGCTGCACGCCGGAGACCAGGGTCTCCCCGGTGCGGAACACCGCAGCGTCCTCCTGCATGGCCCGCTGCATCTCCAGCCGCAGGTCCGCCGTCGGCGTGCTTCCACTCGCGTTGCGCAGGCGGTCGAAGCGCGCCAGGTGCCCGTCGGTGTGGTGCGGCTTGAGCTCGGGCTGGGTGGCGCCGGCCGTGATGGTGTCGGCGCAGCGCAGGGCGGCCGAGCGGCCGAACACCACAAGGTCGATGAGCGAGTTGGAGCCCAGGCGGTTGGCGCCATGCACCGACACGCAGGCCGCCTCGCCGACGGACATCAGGCCGGGAACCACCTTGTCCGGGTCGTCGCCGAAGCGGGTCACCACCTCGGAGAAGAAGTTCGTGGGGATGCCGCCCATGTTGTAGTGCACCGTCGGCAGCACCGGGATCGGCTCCTTGGTCACGTCGACGCCGGAGAAGATCTTGGCGCTTTCCGAGATGCCCGGCAGGCGTTCGGCGAGGATCTTCGGGTCCAGGTGGTCCAGGTGCAGGTGGATGTGGTCCTTGTTGGGGCCCACGCCGCGCCCTTCACGGATCTCGATGGTCATGGCGCGGCTGACCATGTCCCGCGGCGCCAGGTCCTTCACGGAGGGCGCATAGCGCTCCATGAACCGCTCGCCCTCGGAATTGGTCAGGTAGCCGCCCTCGCCGCGCGCGCCCTCGGTGATCAGGCAGCCCGCGCCGTAGATGCCGGTGGGGTGGAACTGCACGAACTCCATGTCCTGCAGGGGCAGGCCGGCGCGCAGCACCATGCCGCCGCCGTCTCCGGTGCAGGTGTGGGCGCTGGTGCAGGAGAAATAGGCCCGGCCGTAGCCGCCGGTGGCCAGGATCACCTGTTGCGCCTGGAACCGGTGCAAGGTGCCGTCGTCCAGCTTCCAGGCGGTGACGCCGCGGCAGACGCCTTCGTCCATGATCAGGTCGAGCGCGAAGTACTCGATGAAGAACTCAGTGTCGTTGGCCAGGCTCTGCCCATACATCGTATGCAGCATGGCGTGGCCGGTGCGGTCGGCCGCCGCGCAGGTGCGCTGGATCGGGGCCTCGCCGTAGTTGCGGGTCATGCCGCCGAAGGCGCGCTGATAGATCTTGCCGTCCTCGGTGCGCGAGAAGGGCACGCCCCAGTGCTCCAGCTCATAGACAGCGGCCGGCGCGTTGCGGCACAGGTATTCGATGGCGTCCTGGTCGCCCAGCCAGTCGGACCCCTTGACGGTGTCGTACATGTGCCAGCGCCAGTCATCCTCGCCCATATTGCCGAGCGAGGCGGAGATGCCGCCCTGGGCCGCCACGGTGTGCGAGCGGGTCGGGAAGACCTTGGTGATGCAGGCCGTCTTCAGGCCCGCCTGGGCGCAGCCGAGCGCCGCGCGCAGGCCGGAGCCGCCGGCGCCGACCACAACAACGTCGAACCTGTGGTCGATGAACTCGTAAGTCGCCATCTGAGTCTCAAGCGCCTCCCAGCGCGACCTTGAGTATCGAGAACACCGCCAGCGCGCCCATCAGCACGCAGACGAAGAGATTGCCGAGCAGGATCACCGCCCGCTGGCCGCCGTGGAAATAGTCCTCGACGATGACCCGCATGCCGGCGTGCATGTGCTGGAAGCTGACGATGGCCAGCAGCGCCATCAGGACCGCGTTCAGCGGATGGGCGATCCAGGCGGCCGCGCCCACATAGTCCAGGCCGGCCAGCTTCAGCACGGCGTAGACGCCCCACAGCGACAGCGGAACCAGGGCGACGGAGCTGATCCGCTCAGTGATCCAGTGGCCGGCGCCGTGCCCGGCCGCGCCCAGGCCCCGGGCCCGCGCCAGCGGCGTGCGATAGCTTTCCATCAGTAGGCCCCTGTGATGGCGGCGTAGAACCACACCGCCACGCTGGCGACGATCGCCACCACGATGCAGGCGATCGAACCGGCGTTGGCCGAGGGCAGGCTGAAGCCCCGGCCGGTGTCCCAGATCAGGTGCTGGATCCCCTTGGCCAGGTGGTAGAAGAGGCCGAGCGTCAGGAGGAACAGGACGAGCTTGCCCGGGATCGAGCCCAGGATGGCCATGTACGTGGCGTAGGCTTCCGGACCGGAGGCCAGGGAGAGCGCCCAACCGGCCAGGATCAGCGCGCCGACATAAAGCCCCGCCCCGCTGGCCCGATGCAGGATGGAGCCCACCATGGTGACGTGGAAACGCCAGACCTGGAGGTGCGGCGAGAGCGGCCGCGCGCGCGGAGGGGCTGTGGTCATCTGTCCCTGGTCGTCGTGAGATGAGCTTGCAAGCGGTCCCGCTTTTAAGCCCAGGGTCCCGCCTGTCAACGAATGGGGTGGTTCAGAAGGACAGCAAGTTGTTGAGGTCCGGATAGACGTCGCGCCATTCGGGATTTGCCTCCTCGATCAGGCGCAGCTTCCACGCGCGCTTCCATTCCTTGAGTTGGCGCTCTCGACGAAAGGCGGTCTCACGCTGTTCGAAGGCTTCAGAGCCCGACGCCGTGCCCGCCGCCGGTCACGACGGCGACGCGCCCTGCAAGAGAGTGCATGGCGCTTCCTTCCCAACATCTTGCGGTCAACGTGACTCGGCCGAAACGGCGGCGCACCTCCGAATGCAGGGATCGTCATGGTTCGATGCCGGTATTTTTTTTGACCCCGGTCGCGCGACGTCTACCTTCCATGCCGCACCGATCGGGAGGGGACGTGGGCGATCCTATGAAAATCACTGCGCTGCTGATCGCCAATCGCGGCGAAATCGCCATCCGCATCGCCCGCGCCGCGGCCGAATTGCGGATTGCGACCACATCGGTGTTTTCCGAGGACGATGCGGCGTCGCTCCACGTCCGGCTGGCCGCGCAGGCCGAGGCTCTGCCCGGGCGGGGCCCCGGCGCCTACCTCGATGGCGGGGCGTTGATCGCCGCGGCGCGCCGGGCGGGATGCGACGCCATCCACCCGGGCTATGGCTTCCTGTCCGAAAACGCCGCCTTCGCCGCGGCCTGCGCCGATGCGGGCCTCGCCTTCGTCGGGCCGTCGCCGGCGACGCTCGCGCGCCTCGGGGACAAGGCGGCCGCGCGGGAACTGGCGGCGCGCCTGGGCGTGCCGGTCCTGCCGGGCACGAAATCGGCGACGACCCTCGCCGAGGCGGCGACCTTCCTGCGCGATCTCGGGCCAGGCGGAGCCGTCATGCTCAAGGCGCTGTCCGGCGGCGGCGGCCGGGGCATGCGGATCGTCACCGATCCGGCCGATTTGGCGGACCTCTATGCGCGGTGCGCGTCCGAGGCGAAGGGCGCGTTCGGCGCCGGCGAACTCTACGTCGAGCAATTCGTTCCGCGCGTGCGGCATATCGAGGTCCAGGTCATCGGCGACGGGCGCGGCGCCGTCAGCCATCTCGGCGAGCGGGACTGCACCCTGCAGCGCCGTCGCCAGAAGCTGGTGGAGTTCGCGCCCGCGCCGGGGCTTGCGCCCGCCATGCGGCAAGCCCTGTGCGACGCCGCGGTCAGGATGGCCCAGGACTGCGCCTACGCCGGCCTCGGCACCTTCGAATTCCTGGTCGACGCCGAGTCGGGCGAGCAGTGCTGGTTCATCGAAGCCAACCCGCGGGTGCAGGTCGAGCACACCGTCACCGAGCAGGTGACCGGGATCGACCTGGTGCAGGCGCAGATCCGGATCGCGCAAGGGGAAACCCTGGCGCAGCTCGGCCTTTCACAGGACCGGATTTCACCGCCTCGCGGGATGGCGGTTCAGCTGCGCGTGAACATGGAGGACATGGACGCCTCGGGCGAAGTCCACTCCAGCGTCGGCCGGATCACCGCCTATGAAGCCCCGTCGGGCCCGGGCGTCCGCGTCGACGGCTATGGCTATGTCGGCTACGCGACAAACCCGGCCTTCGACCCGCTGCTGGCGAAGCTGGTCTTCAGCGTGGCGCCCGGCGATCCCGCGTCGGATTACCCACGCCTGATCGACAAGGCCGCCCGCGGCCTGCGCGAGTGCCGCATCGAGGGCGTGGGGACCAACCTCGCCGTGCTGCAGGCCCTGCTCGCCCATCCGGCGGTGCAGGCGGGCGCCGTCCATACCGGCTTCATCGACGGTGAGCAGGCCGCCCTGGCGGCCTCGGCCCAGGCGTTTGGCGCTGGCCTCCCGCCCGTCGATCGGGCCGCAGACGATCCGGCCGCGCCGGCCCTCGTCGGGCCTCCAGGCTCGCGGCCCGTCATCGCCCCGATGGTCGGCGTCCTGGGGTCGTTCGAGGTGGAGGTCGGCCAGGCCGTGCGGCGGGGCCAGCTCCTGGCCATCCTCGATGCGATGAAGATGGAGCACACGGTCGTCGCCGAGTTCGCCGGGATCGTCCGCCTGATCGCCGCTGACCGCGGCGCGGCCCTGGCGAAGGGCGCGCCGTTGATGTTCATCGAACCCGCCGACGTCGAGGACGGCGACGCGCCGGATGAACAGTCGGCCGCGCCGGACGCCACTTCGCCGGCCCTGGCCGACGTCATCGAACGCCACGCCCTGCTCACCGACGCGCGCAGGCCGCGGGCGGTGGCGCGGCGGCGCAAGAGCGGCCAGCGCACGGTGCGCGAGAACATCGCCGCCCTCTGCGACCCCGACAGTTTCGTCGAGTACGGCGGGCTGATGCTGCCCGCGCAGCGCCGCAGCCGGACGGCGGAGGACATGATCGCCAACAGCCCGACCGACGGCCTGGTGGCCGGGGTCGGGCGGGTGAACGGCGCCGACTTCGAGCCGGCCGCCAGCCCGTGCATGGTGCTGGGCTACGACTACACCGTCTTCGCCGGCACGCAGAGCGGCCCCAACCACCGGAAGATGGACCGGATGCTCCGCATCGCGGCGGAGCGGACCCTGCCGGTCGTGCTGTTCGCCGAGGGCGGCGGCGGCCGGTCAGGCGAATCCGACACCTCCACGGTCGCCGGCCTCGACATCCCCACCTTCGCCCATTTCGCCAGGCTGAGCGGCCATGCGCCGGTGATCGGCGTGGTTTCCGGGTTCTGCTTCGCGGGCAACGCGGCCCTGCTGGGGTGCGCCGACGTCATCATCGCCACCGAGAACGCAAGCATCGGCATGGGCGGGCCGGCGATGATCGAGGGCGGCGGGCTGGGCGTCCATGCCCCTGAGGACGTCGGGCCGGTGTCGGTGCAGGCCCCGAACGGCGTGGTCGACGTGCTCGTCGCCGACGAGGCGCAAGCCGTGGACGTCGCCCGCCGCTACCTGTCCTATTTCCAAGGCTGCACGTCGGGCTGGAGCTGCATCGACCAAGCCCGGCTGCGCCACGTCATCCCCGACAATCGCCTGCGGGTCTACGACGTGCGCCGGGTGATCGACGGGCTGGCGGACATCGGCTCGGTGCTGGAGTTGCGGCCGTCGTTCGGCGTCGGCCTGGTCACCGCACTTGTGCGGATCGAGGGCCGGCCTCTCGGCGTCATCGCCAACGATCCACGGCATCTCTCCGGCGCCATCGACAGCGCCGCGGCCGACAAGGGCGCGCGCTTCCTGCGGCTTTGCGACACCTTCGGCTTCCCGGTCGTCTCGCTGTGCGACACCCCCGGGTTCATGGTGGGGCCGGACTCGGAAAAGACCGCCGCCGTGCGCCACGTCTCACGCCTGTTCATGGTCGGCGCGAACCTCACCGTCCCCTTGATCACCGTGGTGCTGCGCAAGGCCTACGGCCTGGGCGCCATGGCCATGGCGGGCGGCGGCTTCCACGAGACCCTCATGACCCTGGCCTGGCCCACCGGCGAGTTCGGCGGCATGGGCCTTGAAGGCTCGGTGCGCCTGGGCAGCCGCCGCGAGCTGGAAGCCATCGCCGACCCCGAGGCGCGCGAAGCCCGGTACCGCGAACTGGTCGGCAAGTCCTACGAGAAGGGCAAGGCGCTCAATGCGGCCACCTTCTTCGAGTTCGACGACGTCATCGATCCCGCCGAGACCCGCGGCGTAATCGCCAAGGCCCTGCAGGCCCACCGCCCGCCGCCGCCGGGGGCAGCGCGGCGCCCGTACCTGGACCCCTGGTGACGGCGGTTCGAGACTCGGGGCAGGGCTTTTGTTCCTTATATGTTCTCATCCGGTCGCCACTCGAAAATGCGGTTACCACCGAAAGCCGCCGCCCCGGTTTTCCGCTAGAGAGGACGGGGGAATGACGGGAGCGAGGGCATGACGCTGTCAAATCACGCGCGGCTGGAGGTTCACCTGCCGCCGCTGGCCGAGCGCACGGTCGCCGCGGTGATGCGGCAGGCGCTGGAGCGGGTTCCCGACAAGCTCGCGGTGCGCGACCTGCATCGGGCCTTGACCTACCGGGCGCTGGTCGACGAGGCGCTCGGCCTGGCCGGGGCGGTCGCCGATCTCGGCGTGGGCCGGCAGGAAGCGGTGCTGATGATGCTCGACAACCACGTCGACTTCATCTCGCTGTGGCTCGCGCTCAGCCTCACGGCGCGGATCGAGACGCCGGTGAACACCGGCTATCGCGGCCCCATCCTGGCCCATGTGATCCGCAATTCGGGGGCCGAGGTCATGGTCGTCGAAGCGGCCTATCTGGAGCGGCTGGGCGAGATCCCGGAGGCGCTGGAGGCGATCGAGACGGTCGTCGTCCGCGGCGAGGGGCGCGAGGTCCCGCTGCCCGGCCATATCCGGGTGATCCGGCTTGAGGCGCTGCAGGCCCGGCCGGTCCCCATTGAGGACGTCAAGCCGTGGGACATCATCGGCATCCTCTACACCTCGGGCACCAGCGGCCCGTCTAAGGGCGCGCTCATCCCGCACGCCCAGGCCTATGGATACGCCACGCCCGAGGTCACGGCGGCGACCGTCGCCAATGACGTGGCCCTGGTGGCGCTGCCGCTGTTCCACATCACGGCGCAATGGGGCGCGGTCTACAACGCCTTCATCGCGGGCTCGAGCGCGGTGGTGCTGCCGCGGTTTTCCGCCACCACCTTCTGGGACACCGCCCGCGAGTACGCCTGCACCAAGGCGGCCGTGCTGGGCACGGTGGCTCAGTTCCTGTTCGCCCAGCCGCCGCGGCCGGACGACCGTACCCAGCCGATCCGCAAGATGGGCATGTCGCCGGTGATCCCCGAGATCGACGCCTTCATGGCGCGCTTCGGGATCGAGGGCGTCACCACCGGCTACGGCTCGACCGAGATTTCGACGGTGGCCTGCGCGCGCCCCGGGCAGGCCGTCCCCGGCCAGGCGGGCTACCTGCGCAGCGATTTCGAGGCGCGCCTGGTGGACGAGCACGATGTGGACGTGGGTCCCGGCGAGGCCGGCGAGCTGATCGTGCGCCCGACCGAGCCCTGGACGATCATGGCGGGCTATGTCGGCATGCCCGAAGCCACCGCCAAGGCTTGGCGGAACCTGTGGTTCCACACCGGCGACCTGCTGCGCCAGGCGGACAACGGGCAGCTGATCTTCTGCGACCGGACCAATGACGCCATTCGCCGCCGCGGCGAGAACATCTCCAGCTTCGAGGTCGAGCGCGAGGTCGACAGCCACCCCGCCGTGCTGGAATCCGCCGCCATCAAGGCGCCCAGCGACCACACCGACGACGAGGTGAAGGTCTGCGTCGTGATCCGGGATGGGGAGACGCTGACGGCCGACGACCTCCTGGCCCATGTCCGCGCCCGATTGCCGGCGTTCATGGTCCCGCGCTACGTGGAGTTCATGGACGCGCTGCCAAAAACGCCGACCCAGAAGGTGCTCAAGGCGCAGCTGCGCCAGGACAGCCTGAACCCCCGGACCTGGGACAGCGTCCGCCGGACGTTCGCCGGGGGGGCTAAAGCGGTTTGAGTTCAGGCAGACCCAACCCGCTCATCCCAGAAACTACCTGTCCACCAGCCAGTCCTCGGAGCGCATCTCTTGCAACCGCGAGGCGGTGCGTTCGAACTCGAAGGACCCGTCGCCGGCCGGGTAGAGCGTCGCCGGCTCGCCGTCGGCCAGGACCACGGTGCGGACCTTGGCCTCGTAGAGCGCGTCGATCAGGATGACGAACCGGCGGGCCGCCTCGCGCTGGCTGACGGTCATCTTCGGCACGTCCTCCAGGAAGACGGTGTGGAAGTGGTCGGCGATGGCCAGGTAGTCGTTGGGCCCCAGCGCCACGCCGCAGAGGCTGGGAAAGGTGGCGCGCAGGAGGCCGCCCGAGGCGTGCGGCAGGTGGACCTTGCGGCCCAGCACCTCGAGGGTCGCGCCGCTCTCTTCTTCGCCGGCGAGCATGTCGCGCCAGAGTTCCTCGAAGCGCCGGGCGTGGTCCGGATCGTTGGGCGAGAACCAGGCGCCCGCCGCGCGCAGGCGGTCCAGCCGGTAGTCGTGCGGCCCGGCGACCGCCGTCACCTCCAGCTGCGTCTTCAGGAGGGCGATGAACGGCAGGAAGAGCTGGCGGTTGATGCCGTCCTTGTAGAGGTCGTCGGGGACCCGGTTAGAGGTCGCCACCAGGGTCACGCCGCGGGCGAACAGCGCCTCGAACAGCCGGCCGAGGATCATGGCGTCGGCAATGTCGGTGACCTGCAGCTCGTCGAAGCAGAGGAGCTTGGCCTCCCCGGCGACGAGGTCGGCGACCGGCGGGATCGGATCGTCGCCCTTGGCCTGGCCGAACTTCGCCTTGCGCGCCGCTGTGTCCCCGCTGCGCCAGGCGCCGATCAGGCGATGGACCTCCGCCATGAAGACATGGAAGTGGGTGCGCCGCTTCTTCGCGACCGGGACGGTCTCGTAGAAGAGGTCCATCAGGAGCGACTTGCCGCGCCCCACCGGCCCCCACAGATAGACCCCGCGCGGGGCCTCCGCCTTGCGGAACAGGGCTGCAATGCCGTTGGGCTGGGCGCCGAGGTCGGCCTCCAGCCTGTCGAGCGCGTCCAGCCCCGCCCGCTGCGCCGGGTCAGGACGGATCGCGCCGCTCTGTAGGCGGGCTTCATAGGCGTCGAAGAGGGCGCTCGGCATTCGGCCTTGCGGTTACAGGCGGGGAACGCGCGCAGCAACTCGTCTGTTCAGGAGGAGGCTGTTTGAGAGGAGCAACGCTATGCCGACGCGCAATCCCCCGCAAACCTCCACCGATCCGGGCGGCGAGGGCACGGATAATCCGCAAGCGGACTGGGGGCCGGCCACCGGAGCGATCCACGGCGCCGACCACAGCCGCCGGCCGGAGCGCACCGAGGCCCTGCGCGGCCAGGGCCGCCGCACGGTCGAGCGCAACAAGGAGATCGCGAAGGGCGGTCTCTACAAAGGCTAGTCGGCCTTCGCCCCCAGCTCTTCCAGGACATAGCGGAGGGTGTGCGGCTTCTCGCAGGTGCAGCCGCGCATCCGCCCGTCCTTGGTCCACCAGATGAGGGTCGGATAGGCGAAGCCGATCCCGTTGCGCGCCATGAGCGGCGTCAACTGGTCGACCAGGTCGCGGCCCGCCTCCACCGCCGCCGTGCGGACGGGGTCGCCGTCGGCCGGCGGCAGGCCCGGCGCGGTCCAGGCCGCCGGGGGGACCTTCTCCCACGCCTGCATGAGCGCCCAGCGGCGATTGATCCAGAGTTCGGCCACCGTCGTCCGTTCCTGCGGCGTCGAGCGCGAAAGCTCGCCCGAATCACGCTGGGCGATCTCGATCACCCGCGTGTCGACCCCGGCGGCGTGCAGAGCCGGGAAGGCCTCGGCCTTGAACTTCACGCATTGGGGGCAGCTGCGGAAGCTCACCATGTAGAGCTTCGGCCCTGTCAGTCCCGGCGACACCCAGCCGGCGCTTTCCACCAGGCGCTCGATCTTGGCCTGATCGTGATCGATGTCGCGCGGCCGCCAGCGCAGGTCCTGCCGCCACCACAGGAAGAGGCCCGCCGCGACGACGGCCAGCGCCGCCCCCAACATGATCCAGATGCGCAAACCCGGCCTCCTCCCCATCGGAACGGCGACCTCTAAGGCCAGCGCCGCCCGTCGCCTAGCGCTTGCCGCCGAGGAAGGGCGCGGGGCATGTTCCAGCGATGACGCTCGCCTCCTCGCTCGATGGTCCGCCCCAGACCGCGCCCCGCGACCACATCGTCGATGTGCTGATCGCCGAGCGCGCGCCGGGCCTGTCCGCGAGCCTCGCCTGGCCGGTCCTGCGGCCGTTGCTCTATGCGATGCTCGGCTATGACCGGGCGCGGGCCCTGGCCGAGGCGATCCGGCCGCTGTCGGGCCGGGCCGCGCTGGAGCTTGTCTCCCGGCAGCTGGACCTGAAGCTCGATGTCCGTGGCCTGGAACGCGTCCCGCCCGAAGGCCGCCTCATCGTCGTCGCCAACCATCCGACGGGCCTGGCCGACGGCGTGGCGGTCTATGACGCCCTGAAGGGCGTGCGCCCCGACCTGTGCTTCTACGCCAACGCCGACGCCCACCGGGTGGCGCCGCGCTTCGACGAGCTGCTGATCCCGGTCGAATGGGTCGTGGCCAAGCGCACCCGCGAGCGCACCCGCGTGACCCTGGCCCTCACCCGCGAGGCGATGGAGGCCGAGCGCGCCCTGGTGATCTTCCCGGCCGGCCGGCTGGCGCGCCGCACGCCCGGCGGCGGACTTTCCGATCTCGCCTGGGCGCCCACCGCCCCGGCCCTGGCGCGCAAATATCAGGCGCCGATCCTGCCCGTGCACCTCGCGGGCCCCTATTCCGGCCTGTTTCACTTTTTCGACCGCTTCTCGGGCGAGTTGCGCGACATCACCCTGTTCCACGAGATGCTCAACAAGCGCGGTCGCGCCTTCACCCTGACCTTCGGGCGGCCGATTCCGCCTGGGGCCCTGCCCGTCGATTCGACCGAGGCCGCGCTGCGCCTGAAGGCGCATGTGGAAGAGGTTCTGCCGGTTGATCCCGAACGGGCTTTCGCGTGAGCCGGACGATCGCGCTTGCGGACGAGGCGGCCACGCAGCGCCTGGGCGCGGCGCTCGCCCGCTTGCTGCGCCCGGGGGAGGCGGTCTGTCTTTCCGGCCCGCTCGGCGCCGGCAAGTCGGTGCTGGCCAGAGCCCTGGTGCGCGCCCTGACCACGCCCAGGGAGGAGGTTCCCAGCCCCACCTTCACCCTGGTGCAGTTCTACGAGGGGCCGGCGTTGTCGATCGCCCACTTCGACCTCTATCGCCTGACCTCGCCCGGCGAGGCCTTCGAGATCGGGCTGGACGAGGCCCTGGACCACGGCGCGGCGGTGATCGAATGGCCGGAGCGGCTGGAAGGCCGCCTGCCACGCGACCGACTCGATGTAGGAATCACACTGGACGGGGCCGCGCGGCGGGCGCGCCTGTCGCCGCACGGGGCCTGGGAGGGCCGTAAGGTTGAGTTCTGAGCGCGAAGCCTTGAAGGCGAAGTTCCTGGAGCGGCACGGTTTCGGCGCGGCCGCGCGCGAGCCCCTGGCCGGCGACGCCTCCACCCGCGCCTATGAACGGCTGCATCTGCCGGACGGCTCGCGCCTGATCTTCATGGACCAGCCGCCCGGCGAAGGCTCGCCCTGCCCGCCGCGGGCGACGCCGCAGGAGCGGCAGGCCGCCGGCTACAACGCCCTGGCGCGCCTGGCCGCCGGCCGGGTGGACGCCTTCGTGGCCGTCGCCGGCTGGCTGCGCGCGCAGGGCCTGTCCGCCCCCGAGGTGCTGGCCCACGACGCCGCGGCGGGCCTGGCGGTGCTGGAGGACCTGGGCGACGGGATCTATGCGCGCCTGATCGAGCAAGGGGCCGACGAGGCCGCGCTCTATGACGGCGCCATCGAAGGTCTCGCCAGCCTGCACGCGGCCAGGCCGCCGGCGGTGCTGAGCGCCCAGGGCTGCGACTGGCCGCTGCTGGACTACGATGCTGTCGCCCTGAAGGTCGCCTCGGACCTCTTCGTGGAATGGCTGCCGAAGCTACGGCCGCAGCTCGCCTTCGACGCCGCCGCCATCGCCGAATGGAACGCGCTCTGGGCGCCGATCCAGGGGCGCGGCGCGGCGGGCGCCACCGTCTTCTGTCATCGCGACTACCACGCCGAGAACCTCATCTGGCTGCCGGAGCGGGCCGGGCCCTCGCGGGTGGGCATGCTGGATTTTCAGGACGCCCTGCGCGCCCATCCGGCCTGGGACATGTCGATGCTGCTGCACGACGCCCGCCGCGACGTCTCGCCGGCGCTGGAAGCCGCGTGCCTGACCCGCTACTTCGCCCTGCGCCCTGAAGCGGACAAGGAGGCCTTCACCGCCGACTTCCATGCCCTGGGAGCGCTCAACATCGTGCGGATCCTCGGAGTCTTCGCGCGGCTGGTGACACGGGACGGCAAGCCGCGCTACCTCGCCTTCATGCCGCGCATGTGGACCTATCTCGAACGCTGCCTCGCCGACCCGGGCCTTGCGCCCATGAAGGCCTGGCTCGACGCCCACGCCCCGTCGGAGAGCCGCCTGTGACGACCCCTCCGACGACCGCCATGGTGATGGCGGCGGGCCTCGGCAAACGCATGCGCCCGCTGACCGAGACCCGTCCCAAGGCCCTGATCGAAGTGGCCGGCAAGGCGCTGATCGACTACGTGCTCGACCCCCTGGTGGCGGCCGGGGTCCAGCGGATCGTGGTCAATGTCCACGCCCACGCCGACCAGCTCGAGGCGCACGTGAAGCGCCGCAAGGACGCCGAGGTGCTGGTCTCGGACGAGCGCGCCCGCCTGCTGGAGACCGGCGGCGGGGTCAAGAAAGCCCGCCCCCTGCTGGGCGAGGGCCCAATCTGGGTCGCCAACAGCGACTACATCTGGATCGACGAGGGCGAGGCGCCGCTCGATATCCTGGCCCGGACCTGGGACCCGGCGCGGATGGACGCCTGCGTGATCGTGGTCCCCAAGGCCAGGACCCAAGGCTTCGACACGCCGGGCGACTTCTTCCAGGCCGAGGACGGGACCCTGACCCACCGCGGCGCGTCGGCCGAGGCGCCGCTGCACTGCTTCGGCATCCAGATCATGAACCCGGCCGCGGTGTTCGCCGACCCGCGCGACGCCTTCTCGCTGTTCGACTTCTGGTATGCGGCGACCCAGACAAAGCGGATGTACGGGATCCAGCCCGGCGGCTTCTGGATGCAGGTGGGCGACCCCGCGGCCCGCGACGCGGCCGAGGCGCGGCTGAAGGCCGGTTAGGCCCGCGCGCGCCGCACCAGGGCGATTCCCGCCGCCACCAGGCAGCCGGCGATTATCCCCATGGTCAGGTCATGCAGTATGGTGACGAGGAAGGTCGTCGCCAGGATCGCGGCGCCGCTCCCGTGCTCGCGCAGCAGGCGGGCGATTTCCGGCTTCTCGGCCATGTTCCAGGCCACCACCACGAGCACGCCAGCCAGGGCCGAGAGCGGGATATAGGCGACCAGCGGCGCGGCCAGGACGATGAAAGCCAGCAGGAAGAGCGCGTGGAAGATCCCCGCCAGGGGGCTCCTGGCGCCGGCGCGGATGTTGGTGGCGGTCCGCGCGATCGTGCCCGTGACGCAGATCCCGCCGAACAGGGGCGCGGCCATGTTGGCGACGCCCTGGGCCACCAGCTCCATGCTGGAGCGATGGACACGGCCGGTCATCGAGTCGGCGACCTTGGCGGACAAGAGGCTCTCGACTGCGCCCAGCAGGGTGAAGGACAGGGCCGCCGGCAGCACCTGGACGACCAGGTCCCAGGAGATCGGCGGCAGGCGCGGCGCCGGCAGGCCGTGGGGGATCTCGCCGAACCGCGAGCCGACCGTCTCCAGGCTGAAGCCCGGGATGACCAGGGGCAGGATGGAGGCGATGGCGAGGGCGATCAGCATGCCCGGCCAGGCGGGTCTGGCGGCGCGAAGGAAGAAGATCAGGGCGGCGACGCCGACGCCGGTCGAGAGCGCGACGGGATTGACCGTCGCGATCGCCGCTGCGAGGGCGGCGAGCTTGGGCAGGAGCAGGCCAGGCTCCGGTCCAGTGAGGGTCAGGCCGCCAAGGTCCTTGAGCTGGCTGGCCAGGACGGTGACGGCGATGGCGGCGGTGAAGCCGACGGTGACGGCGTGCGGGATATGGCGGATCAGCGAGCCCAGCCGTAGCAGGCCGAGCAGGGTCAGCATCATCCCCGAGAGCAGGACGGCGAGGAGCAAGCCCTCGAGTCCGAACTTCGCCCCTGTGGCGGCGACCAGCACGATGAAGGCGCCGGCCGGCCCGCCGATCTGGAAGCGGCTGCCGCCGAGGGCCGAGACCAGGAAGCCGCCGATGATCGCCGTGGCCAGGCCCCGCTCCGGACCGACCCCGGAGGCGACCGCGATGGCCATGGAAAGCGGCAGGGCCACGACCGCCACGGTCAGGCCGGCCAGGGCGTCGGCCTTCAGCTCCAGAAGGCCGTAACCTTCCTGGAATGTGGTGCCGATCTTGGGGCGCAGCATATGCGCCGTCGCCGTACCATCCGGCATGACGCCGCGGTCTCCCCGATTCCTCTGAATGGAACGCCCGATTGTTTAAGCGGCGCTTACAGCTTTTTCGAGGCGGCGCGTCGCCGCGGCCAGGCTGTTGCGGCGTTACGCCCAATTCGGACGCACCTCGGCGCTCGCCCATCCCCCCAAGGCGCGGCTTCTGCTATCACCGGCCACGGTGAGCCCTTCCGCCCTCTTCGACCGTCCAGGACCGCGCTGGTTCAACATTCCGGCGCACCGGCCCTTCGCCGAGGATCTGGCGCGCGGACTCCATGCGGCGCTGTCGCCCCTGGGGCCGCAGGCGCTGTCGGAGGCCGTGGTGCTGGTCCCGAGCCGGCGCAGTGTGCGGGCCCTGGCCGACGCCTTCCTGAAGGCGTCCGACGGCCGCGCCATCCTGCCGCCGCAGATGCGTCCCCTGGGCGACCTGGAGGAGGGCGAGCCGCCCTTCGAGCCCGGCGACATCGCCCTGGGCCTTCCCGCCGCAATCGCGCCGCTGCGCCGCCGCTTCGAGCTGGTGCGGCTGGTCCAGGCCAACAAGGGCCTCCTGGATCGTGAGCTGAACGCCGGCGGCGCCCTGGAGCTCGCCGACGCCCTGGGGGCCTTCCTCGACAGCCTGCAGATCGAGGAGGTCGCCGCCACTGACGGCCTCATCGACCTCGTGGAGGCGGATCTCGCCGAGCACTGGCTTAAGTCCAGCAATTTCCTTGAGGCCGCCCTGGAAGCCTGGCCCCTCCGGCTGCGCGAGCTTGGGGTGGTGGACGTCACCGAGCGGCGGACCTTGCTGCTGCGCCGCCTCGCCGAGACCTGGGACGCGGCCCCGCCGCAGGGCGTGCTGGTGGCGGCCGGCTCGACCGGCACGGCGCCGGCCACCGCCGACCTCCTGACCGTGATCGCACGCGCTCCGCAGGGAGCCGTCGTGCTGCCCGGCCTGGACGACAGCCTGGCGGAGGACGCCTGGGCTCATGTCGACGACCAGCATCCGCAGGGCGCGATCCGGCGCCTGCTGGGCCGCGGCGGGATTGCTCGCAGCGAGGTCGCACTGTGGCCCGCCTCGATCAGCTTCCGCGCCCAGGCCCGCTGGCGGCGAAGGATCGTCAACGAGGCCCTGCGGCCGGCCGAGTCCACCGCCGACTGGCTGGACGTTATCGAAAGCCTGCGCCGCGAGGCCGCCGACGACGGCGTCGATCCCGTTACGGCCGGGCTGGAGGGTCTCTCGGTGGTCACCGCCGCCAATGAGCGCGAGGCCGCCGACGCCGTCGCCCTGATGTTGCGCGAGGCGCTGGAGATCCCCGGCCGCACCGCCGCCTTGGTGACGCCCGACCTGGTGCTGGCCCGCCGGGTCAGCGCCGCCCTGGCCCGCTGGGGCGTGGTCGCCGACTCTTCGGCGGGCGAGGCCCTGTCCGGCTCGCGATGCGGGGTGCTCGCCGGCCTGCTGGCCCGCGCGGCCACCGATCTGCTCGACCCGGTCACCCTGCTGGCCATTCTGAAGCATTCCTATGTGCGTCTGGGCCAGACGACGGACGCCCTGGCGATCCATGCCGAGGCCCTGGAGCGGCACGCCCTGCGCGGGCCGCGCGTCCACGGCTGGGAAGATCTCGAGGCGCGTCTGCGCCTGGCGCTGGCCAAGGAGGGCCGCGATGCGCCGGACGCGGACGAGCGCGCCGCCCTGGAGGGGGCGATCAGCCTCGTCGCCGGCCTGCGCGGGGTGGCGGCCTGGCTCGCCGCGCCCTTCGGCGAAGACGACGAAGCCGAGCCAGCCGCCGCCGCCCGCGCCATCGCCGAAGCCATGGAGGTCCTGGCCGCGGACAGCGTCGGCGGCCTGGGCGAGCTCTGGTCCGGCCCTGGCGGCGAGGGAATGGGCCGGCTGCTGTCCGACCTGATGAGCCAGTCCGAGGGGCTGCCGCCCGCCAGCCGCCGCGGCTTCGCCGATCTGCTGTCGAAGCTTATGGCGGGCGAACAGGTGCGCGGCGCCGCCGCCACCCATCCGCGTATCCGCATCCTGGGCGCCATCGAGGCGCGGCTGATCCGCGCCGATCGCCTGATCCTGGCGGGCCTGGAGGAGGGCGTGTGGCCGCGCGGCGCGGGGCTCGACCCGTTCCTGTCGCGGCCGATGCGCGCCAAGCTCGGCCTGCCCTCGCCTGAGCGCCGGATCGGCCTGGCCGCCCACGACTTCGCCCAGGCCGCTTGCGCGCCGGAGGTGATCCTGCTGCATTCCGAGCGCCGCGAGGGCGCGCCGGCGATCAAGTCGCGCTGGCTGTGGCGGCTGGAGACCCTGGCCCGGGGCGCGGGGGCGGCCCTTCCCGGCCGGCCGGAGGTCCTGGACTGGGCCCGTCGCCTGGACGCGCCGGACGACTATCGGCCCGCGCGTCGGCCGGCCCCGGTCCCGCCGCTGGCGGATCGGCCGACCAGGCTCGCCGTCACCCGCGTCGAGGCCCTGACCCGCGATCCCTACGCCGTCTGGGCCCGCGATATCCTCCAGCTGCGCCCGCTGCAACGCCCCGACGAGCCGGTGGAGGCCCGGGCCAGGGGCACCGCCATCCACTCGGCCTTCGAGCAGTTTGCGACCGATCATCCCGAGGCCTTGCCGCAGGACGCGGCGGCCATCTTCGAGGCGCTCTACATGGACGCCCTGGTCGCCGCAGGCATGCCCCGCGAGGGCCTGGCCCGGGAAGCCGCCCTCGCGCGCGAGGCGGCCCAGTGGGTGGCGGATCTGGAGGCCTGCCGCCGGGCCGGCGGCTGCCGCATCCATGTGGAGACCGAAGGCAGGCTCACCGTGGAGATCGCCGGCCGCGCCTTCACCCTCACCGCCAAGGCCGATCGGATCGAGAGCGTCGACGGCCACGGCCACATCCTCGACTACAAGACCGGCCGCGCGCCCTCCCAGAAGGTGGTGGACGCCGGCTTCTCGCCCCAGCTCACCCTGACCGCCGCCCTCCTGGCGCGGGGCGGCTTCAAGGAGCTGGGTCCGCTCATCCCCGGCGACCTGACCTATCTGGAGGTGACCGGCCGCCGCCCCGCCGGCCGCGTCGAGGTGCGCGCCGCCGCCGGCGAGGAGGCGATGGACGCCGCCCGCCGCGCCTTCGAAGGGCTGGAGACCCTGATCGCCCGCTACTGGAACCCGGCCCAGCCCTACGTCTCGCGCACCGCGCCCCAGTTCGTCCACGACTACGCCGGCGACTACGGCCATCTCGCCCGGGTCTTCGAATGGTCCACCAGCGGCGAGGACGACGGATGAGGGGCTGGCTCAAAAGCTCCTCCCCTGCACCCCGAAGAGGACAGGGGAGGAGCAAGGGACGCCATGACTGACGCCGCCATCCTGCACGATCCGCAGCGGCACGCGGCCGATCCGCGGCGCTCGGCCTTCGTCACGGCCAATGCGGGCTCGGGCAAGACCAAGACCCTGATCGACCGGGTCGCGCGCCTGCTGCTGGCCGGGGCGCGGCCGGAGGCTATCCTCTGCGTCACCTACACCAAGGCCGCCGCCGCCGAGATGCAGCGGCGCCTGTTCCGCCGGCTGGGCGACTGGTCGGTGCTGGGCGACGCCGCCCTGCGCGCGCAGCTCGCCGACCTCCTGGGACCGGACAGCGCGCCACGCACGCCAGGCGACCTCTCCGTGGCCCGCGCCCTCTTCGCCAAGGCGCTGGAAACCCCCGGCGGCCTGAAGATCCAGACCATCCACGCCTTCTGCGAAAAGCTGCTGCGGCGGTTTCCCATCGAGGCGGGCGTCTCGCCGGGCTTCAAGGTGATGGACGATCCGGCCGCGGCGGCGGTGGCCGCAGCGGCGCGCAAGGCCGTCGCCCGCCACGCATTGAGCGCCGAGGACCGGACGGCCCAGGCCTATGCCCGATTCTCGGTCGCCCTCGACTTCGGCTCGTTCAATTCAATGTTCGGCGCTTTCGAGTCCCGGCGCGGCGCCCTCGACGCCTTCCTGAAGGCCCAGGGCGGGCTGGGCGGCGCCGAAGCCTGGGTCTGGGAGACCTGCGAACTGCCGTCGGGAACGACCCCCGAAGAGGTGGAGCAGGAGGCCGTCGAGACCCTCGACCGGCGGCTCCTGCGCGAGGCGGCCGGCGTCCTCGCCCAGGGCGGCGTCAGCGACCAGAAGTGCGCCGCCCGCCTGCTGGCCCTCGCCGAGACCGTCCAGCCGTCTTTCGCCGAGGCGCTAGCTCCGTTCTTCACCGACAACGGGGAAGGCACGCCCGCGACCTGGGTGGCCAAGACCGGCGGCCTGAAGGCTCATGAGCCGCTGCGCGCCGGCCTGCTGGCCGAGCAGGACCGCCTCGCCGAGAGCCGCGAGCGACTGCGCGGCGCGCGGGTGGCCATCGAGACCCTCGACGCCCTCGTCCTGGCCGCGGCCTATCTCGACGCCTACCGGATCGAGAAGCAGTACGCCGGCGCCCTCGACTTCGCCGACCTGGTGGAAAAGGCCCGCGACCTGCTGGACGGCCGGCCCCAGGCCGCCTGGGTGCTCTACAAGCTGGACGGCGGGATCGACCACATCCTGGTGGACGAGGCCCAGGACACCGCGCCCGACCAGTGGACCATCGTGCGGGCGCTCACCGGCGAGTTCTTCGCCGGCGCGGGCGTCGTTCTCCTGAAGGCCGACGATCAGCGCACCCTGTTCGTCGTCGGTGACGAGAAGCAGTCGATCTATTCCTTCCAGGGCGCCGACCCGCGCCGCCTGCGCGAGGAGACCGAGGGCTTCCTGGCGCGGATCGCCGGCGCTGGCTGCGAGGGCGCCGTCGTGCCCCTGGCCGCTTCCTGGCGGTCCACCGAGGACGTGCTGGCCTTCGTCGACGCGGTCTTCGAGGCCGGCGTGCCGCCCAATGACGCGGCCCTGCGCCATGAGCCGATGCGCGTCGGCCACCGCGGCTGCGTCGATGTCTGGCCGCTGGTGCGCGAGCCGAAGGGCGAGGACAGCGAGGCCTGGGACGCGCCCCTCGACGCCGAGGGCGAGGAGAGCGCCAACCGCCGCCTGGCCCGCGCCATCGCCGCCGAGATCCGCCGCATCGTGGACGGCGGCGAGGCGGTCTACGACAAGGACCTGCGCGAATGGCGGTGCGCCACGCCGGGCGACGTGCTGATCCTGGTGCGCCGCAGAGGCGCCCTGTTCGAGGAGATCCTGCGGGCGCTCAAGCACGCGAAGCTGCCGGTGGGCGGGGCCGACCGGCTGGCGCTCTCCGGCCACATCGTCTTCGACGACCTCATCGCCCTGGCCCGCTTCGTCCTCTTCCCCGGCGACGACCTGACCCTGGCGGCCCTGCTGCGCAGCCCCTTCTGCGACCTGGACGACGAGAGCCTCTACCGCCTCGCCAAGGGCCGCACGGGGACGCTCTGGGCGACGCTGCAGGCCAGGGCGGCCGAGACGCCGGAATGGACGGCGGCGCACGGCTTCCTGCAGAAGGCGATCACCGAGGCCCGCGCGCGGCGCCCCTACGAGTTCTTCGCCCAGGCCCTGATCGCCCGGGACGCGGCCGGCCGCTCCATGCGGGCGCGCCTGCTTCGCCGCCTGGGGCGCGAGGCCGAGGACGCCATCGACGAATTCCTGGCCCAGGTCCTGGCCGCCGAGGGGCGCGGGATCGAGGACCTGGAGAGCCTGACCGCCGACTTCGCCGGCCTCGACATCGTGGTGAAGCGCGAAATGGAGGCCGGCCGCGACGAGGTGCGGGTGATGACCGCCCACGGGGCCAAGGGGCTGGAGGCGCCGATCGTCTTCCTGCCCGAGGCCGCGCTTTCGTCCGTCGCCCGCGGCTCGCCCCTGCTGGAGACGGAGGACGGCGGGGCGCTGTGGTCGCCCGCCGCCAAGGGCGATTGCGCCGCGTCCGCCGCCGCGCGCCAGCGGCGGACCCTGAAGGACGAGGAGGAGTCCCAGCGCCTGCTCTATGTGGCCCTGACCCGGGCGCGCGAGCGGCTGGTGATCTGCGGGCGGATCGCAGCGAACCGCAGGGAGGAGAGCCTCAAGGGTTGGTGGGAGAAGATCGCCGCCGGCTTGGTCCATCCCGACATCGCCCCCGTCCTGCGCGAGGTCGCCAGCGGCGAACTCATCATCCGCCGCTTCGGCCCCGATCCCGAGGCGCGGGTCCGCGATGCACGGGCGGCCGCGCCGGCGGCCCTCCTGCCGGCCTGGATCGCGGACGGCGCGCCGGCGGAGGCCTTCGCCCGCTACGCCTCGCCCTCGACCATCGGCTTCACGGACGATGGAGCGGCGCCCTCGCCGTTGATCGCCCAGGGCGGCCTTGGCCGGTTCCGGCGCGGCGACCTGATCCACCGCCTGCTGCAGCTCCTCCCCGATATCGCGCAGGCCGGGCGGGCCGCCGCCGCGCGCGCCCTGCTCGCCCGGGAGCTGGATCTCACCGACGCCCACCGCGCCGAGATGGCGGCGGCGGCCTTCGCCGTTCTGGAGGACCCCCGCTTCGCCCGGGTGTTCGGCCCGGGCAGCCGGCCGGAGGTGGCGGTGACGGGAACCTCCGCGCGCTTGCCGCCGGGCCTGTCGATCTCGGGCCGGGTCGACCGGCTGGTGGTGCTGCCCGACCGGATCCTGGTGGTGGACTTCAAGACCAACCGGCCCGCACCCGCCACGATCGAAAAAGCCGATCCGGTCTATATCCGCCAGTTGGCCATCTACGCCGCCGTACTGGGTGAAATATTCCCCGGTCGGTTGATCGAGGGCGCCCTGGTGTGGACCGATGGACCGAAGCTGATGCCTGTTCCAGAAAACCTTATGGCTGAAGCGCTTGCCGAGCTCGGCCGTACTGGTTGATCACCCCGCGCCGGCTGCTTACATGGCGGGTCTAGAAGCGCGGGCCGGCGTTCGGGCCCTGACGCGAAAGGAACGATCATGAGCACCGTCCAAGTCACCGACCAGAGCTTCGAGAAGGACGTCCTGCAGGCGGATCGTCCGGTCCTGGTGGACTTCTGGGCCGAGTGGTGCGGACCCTGTAAGCAGATTGCGCCCGCCCTCGAGCAGATCTCCGAGGAGCTGGGCTCGCTGGTGACCGTGGCCAAGCTCAACATCGAGGAAAGCCCCACCACCCCCTCGCGCTACGGCGTGCGCGGCATCCCGACCATGATGCTCTTCAAGGACGGCCAGATGACCGCCATGAAGGTCGGCGCCATGCCCAAGCAGAAGATCCTGGAATGGCTGTCTGAAGCCGGCGTAGCGGCGACGGCCTGATTCACCTCACATGACGTCATCCCCGGCTGAAGCGCGCGAGCGCGGAAGGCCGGGGACTGAACGCTCGTGGATTCGAGCCTAACTCGGCCAGGTTTCCGGGCTCATCGCCAGGACCTCGCCGGCGAAGTGCAGGCCGCCGCAAATCAAGAGGTGCGGCGCCGGGCCCTCCCCTTCCAAAGCCATGCGAACGGCCGTCTCCACGTTGGGGGCTGACGAGGCCGCCAGGCCGGCGGCGCGGGCCGCTGTCTCCAGCTCTTCGGGCGCCGCGGCGTTGGGACTGTGGAAGGTGGTCGTGACGACCTTCGGCGACAGCGGCGCGAACGGCGCGAAGAAGCCTTCCGCGTCCTTGCGCGCATACATCGCCACGACCAGGGCGAGCGGCCGGCCGTCGCGGGCCATCAGCGTCCCAATAGTCTCGGCGAGCGCCCGGCCGGCGTGCGGATTGTGGCCGCCGTCCAGCCACAGGTCAGAACCACGGGCCTTCGCCAGGTCGTGGAGCGGCCCCGCCGTCAGCCGCTGGAACCGCGCCGGCCAGACCGCGCTGGAGACGCCGCGGCCGAGGGCGTCCTCCGTCACGCGCGGATCGCCCCAGGTCACCGCCGCCATCACCGCGAGGCCGGCGTTGGCGAACTGGTGCGCGCCCATCAGGCTGGGGGCCGCCAGGTCCAGCAGCCGGTCCGGCGCCTGCACCATGAGGCGCCCCCGCTCGGCCCAGGCGTCGAAATCGCGGCCCATCAGCAGCAAGGGCGCGCCCAGCGCTTCGGCCTCCGCCTCGATGGCGGCCAGGGCCTCTTCCGGCTGGCGGGCGCAGACCACGGGCCGGCCGGCCTTGATAATCCCGGCCTTCTCCCAGGCGATCTTCGAAAGCTCGGGACCCAGCAGATCCAGGTGGTCATAGTCCACGGGCGTGATCACGCTCACCGCTGGCCTGGCGAAGACGTTGGTGGAGTCGAACCGGCCGCCTAGCCCCACCTCGACGATCGTCACGTCCGCCGGCGTCCCGGCGAAGGCGTCGAAGGCCATGGCGGTCAGGATCTCGTTGAAGCTGATCGGCGCGTCCGCGTTCACCGCGATCGTCCGGTCGATCAGGGCGGCGAGATCGGCCTCCGCGATCAGCGCGCCCGCCACCCGGATGCGCTCGGCGAACCGCACGAGGTGGGGCGAGGTCAGGACGTGCGCCTTCAGCCCCGCCGCCTCGGCGATGGCGCGCAGGAAGGCGACCGTGGAGCCCTTGCCGTTGGTGCCGGCGACATGGATCACCGGACCCAGCCGGTCCTGCGGACGCCCCAGCCGCTCCAGCAGCCGCTCGATGCGGCCGGTGGACAGGTCGATCAGGCTCGGAAAGCGGTCGCGCAGGCGGGCGACCATCTCCTCGAAGGCGTGCAGTTCGTCGTACATCGGGTCCCCTCGAAGGGGGTGAAGATCAAGCCGCCTTGGCGCGCGCGCGGCCCAGCATCAGGGTCTGCAGGAGGGAGCCCAGCACCTCGGGGATGTCCTTGCGGCTCACCACCTGGTCGATCATGCCGCGCTCCATCAGGAACTCGGCGCGCTGGAAGCCCGGCGGCAGGATCTCGCGGATGGTCTGCTCGATCACCCGGCGGCCGGCGAAGGCCACAAGGGCGTTGGGCTCGGCCAGATGCACGTCGCCCAGCATGGCGTAGGAGGCCATCACCCCGCCGCTGGTGGGATCGGTGAGCACCACGATGAAGGGCAGGCCCGCGGCCTTGACCTCGTTGAGCGCGACGGTGGTCCGCGCCATCTGCATCAGGGACAGCGTCCCTTCCTGCATCCGCGCCCCGCCCGAGGCGGTGAAGATCACGAACGGCAGTTCGCGCCTGACCGCTTCCTGGGCGGCCTTGATAAAGGCTTCGCCGGCGCCGACGCCCAGCGAGCCGCCCATGAAGGCGAAGTCCTGCACTACGACCACGGTCCGCTGGCTGCGGATCTCGCCGACGGCGATGACCATCGAGTCCAGCTCGCCGGTCGCCTTGCGGGCCGCCTTCAGCCGCTCGCTATAGGGGCGCTCGTCGGGGAATTTCAGCGGGTCGTCGGGGGCGTGGGGCGAGGCGACGCGCTCGAACTTGCCGTCGTCGAAGGTGTAGCGCAGCCGCAACTGGGCCCCGATGCGCATATGGCTGCCGGACGGGGTGACCCACTGGGCCGCCTCCAGGTCCGAGCGGTAGAGCATCTCGCCGGTGTCCGGGCATTTGACCCAGAGGTTCTCCGGCGTCTCGCGGCGCACGAAGGCGTTGCGCACGCCGGGCGCGATGCGGGCGAGCCAGCCCAGGCGCTCGCGCGGCGGCCCCGCCGGTTTGGGCGGCTTGTCCTTGGAATCAGCCATGAGCCTCGTTCCGTTCCGTCTGGCGCGCGCCGCGCACGGCGGCGCCCAGCGCCTCGACCTTGGCCAGCACTTGGCCGACCACGTCTTGGCCTGAGGTTAATGCGGCGGCGACCTCGTCCACCAGGGCCGAACCGACCACGGCGGCGTCCGCCACGCGCGCTATGGCGGCGGCGCGCTCGGGCGTGCGGATACCGAAGCCCACGGCGACGGGCAGGCCCGAGGCCTTGCGCACCCGCGCCACGGCCGGCGCCACCACATCGGCGTCGGCTTCCTTCACACCGGTCACCCCGGCGACCGAGACGTAATAGACGAAGCCGCTGACGCCCTTGACGATGGTGGCCAGGCGCGCGTCGTCCGAGGTGGGCGTGGCCAGCCGGATCAGCGAGACCCCGGCGGCGTCCAGCGCCTCGGCCAGAGGGCCGGCCTCTTCGGGCGGCAGGTCGACGACGATCAGGCCGTCCACGCCGGCGGCGGCCGCGTCGCGGGCGAAGGCGGCGTAGCCCCAGTTCACCAGGGGGTTCGTATAGCCCATCAGGATGATCGGGGTGTCGGCGTCACCCTTGCGGAACTCTGCCGTCAGCTCCAGCACGCCCCGCAACGTCATGCCGGCCGCCAGCGCCCGTTGGGCGGCGCGCTGGACCGGCGGGCCCTCGGCCATCGGGTCGGAGAAGGGAAAGCCCAGCTCGACCAGGTCGGCGCCGGCGGCGGGCAGGCCCTGGAGGATCTTCAGCGCCGTCGCGCGGTCCGGGTCGCCGGCCATCACATAGGCGACGAAGGCGGCGCGGCCCTCGGCCTTCAGGGCGGCGAAGCGGGCGTCGATGCGGGCGGTGGTCAAATCTCGAGCCCCAGGTGGGCGGCGACGGTGGCCACGTCCTTGTCGCCACGGCCGGAGAGGTTCAGGACGATGATTCCGTCCTTGCCGACCTCGCGCGTCACCTCGGGCAGGCGGGCCAGCGCATGGGCCGATTCGATAGCCGGCAGGATGCCTTCGAGCTGGGCCAGCAGCTTAAAGGCCTCGAGGGATTCCGTGTCGGTGGCGGTGAGGTACTCGGCCCGGCCCACGTCGTGCAGCCAGGCGTGCTCGGGACCGATGCCGGGATAGTCCAGGCCGGCCGAGATGGAGTGGGCCTCGGTGATCTGGCCCTCCTTGTCCTGCAGCAGGTAGGTCATGTTGCCGTGCAGGACGCCGGGCCGGCCGCCGTTGATCGCCGCAGCGTGGCGCTCGGTGTCCATGCCGTCGCCGGCCGCCTCGATCCCGATCAGGCGCACGCCCTCGTCGGCGAGGAACGGGTGGAAGAGGCCGATGGCGTTGGAGCCGCCGCCCACGCAGGCCATCACCGCGTCCGGCAGGCGGCCCTCGGCGGCCAGGATCTGTTCCTTGACCTCGCGCCCGATCACCGCCTGCAGGTCGCGCACCATCATCGGATAGGGGTGCATGCCGGCCGCGGTGCCGATCAGGTAGTAGGTGTCGTGGACGTTGGTGACCCAGTCGCGCAGGGCCTCGTTCATGGCGTCCTTCAGCGTCGCCGAGCCGGAGGTCACCGGCACGACCTGGGCGCCCAGGAGGTTCATGCGGAAGACGTTGGGCTTCTGCCGCTCCACATCCACCGAGCCCATATAGACCACGCAGGGCAGGCCGAACCGGGCGCAGACCGTGGCCGTGGCCACGCCGTGCTGGCCGGCGCCGGTCTCGGCGATGATCCGGGTCTTGCCCATCCGCATGGCCAGCAGGATCTGGCCCATGCAGTTGTTGATCTTGTGCGAGCCGGTGTGGTTCAGCTCCTCGCGCTTCAGATAGATCTTCGCCCCGCCGAAGTGGGCCGTCAGGCGCTCGGCGAAATAGAGCGGCGAGGGCCGGCCCACATAGTGCGTCAGGTAGCCGTCGAGCTCGGCCTGGAACGCGGGATCGGCCTTGGCGGCGGCGTAGGCCGCGTCCAGCTCCAGCACCAGCGGCATCAGGGTCTCGGGCACGTAGCGGCCGCCGAAGTCGCCGAAGCGGCCTTCGGGCGTCGGATAGGCTGCGTAGTCGTTCGGCTTGGCTTGAGAGTTCACGGGCGTTGCGGCTCAGGCGCGGCGTACGGCGTCGAGGAACGCCGTGATCAAGGCTGGGTCCTTTAGTCCGGCGCCTCGCTCCACGCCAGAGGAAACGTCCACCATCGGCGCCCCGGACAGGCGCAGCGCCTCCTCCACGTTCCACGGATCGAGCCCGCCAGCCAGGAACCACGGGCGCTCGAAACGCCGGCCGGACATCACGGTCCAGTCGAAGCGCGCCCCGACCCCGCCCGGCAGGGCCGCCTCCTTCGGCGGCTTGGCGTCAAACATCAGGTGGGCGACGACGCCGTCGAAGGCGCGGGCCGCTTCGAGGTCGGCCGCCTCGCCCACCGGCAGCGCTTTGATGATCTCCACCCCCGAGCGGGTGGCGATGTCATGGGCGCGCGCCGGGGTCTCCCGGCCATGGAGCTGGATGAGGTCCGGCTTCAGGACGCGGGCGATCTCGTCGACCTCGGCGTCGGAGGGATCGACCACCACGGCCACAACCTTGGCCGCGCCGCGCACGGGGGCTGTAAGGCGCGCGGCGGCGTCGGCCGTCACGTGGCGCGGGCTCTTGGGAAAGAAGATGAAGCCGAGGAACGCCGCCTTGCCCGTAAGCGCGGCCGAAACCGCCTCCGGCGTGGAGAGGCCGCAGATCTTCGACGGGATGCGGGGCGCGCTCATGGGCGGGGATTAGGGGGTGCGGGCGGGTCTGCGCAAGGCCCAGCCGTCATTGGGGAACATCCGCCGCGGCGAAGTGTTGAGAGCGAATCCATTCACCGGAGCGCCAGCCATGGCCAGATCCCTCGCCCACCCCATCGGCCGCCTGGCGGCCGGCGCCGCCGTCGGATTCCTCGCCGGCCTCGCCCTGCCCCACGCCCGCAAGGCGGTTATGCAGGCCCCTTCGCTCACGGCTGGCGACTGGGTGGACGCGCTCATGGCCGAGCACCGGGCGGTCGAGGGACTGTTCGAGAAGATCCTGAAGACCACCGAGAGCCAGAAGGTCCAGCGCGACATGCTGCTGTCCAGGCTCGCCTACGCCCTCAACAAGCACACGGTTGAGGAGGAGAACGTCATCTATCCGGCTCTGAGCGAGGGCGGCCGCCAGGATCGGACCCCGCACCTGGCCGAGGACCACGCCCGGATCAAAACTTTCATCTACGACCTTCGGCGCCTGCCCTCCGGCACGGCCGGGTGGCTGGACCGCGTGAGCCAGTTCCATGCGACGGTGGCCCAGCATGTCCGTGAAGAGGAGGAGGAGATCTTCCCGGCCTTCCGCGACCTGCGCACCACCGAGGAGAACACGCGGCTGACCCGCATGCTCAACTGGGAAGGCTTCAAGGTCGCCTAAGGCGTCCCGCTCTGCCTACTTCGCCTTCAGCGTGTCCCGGATTTCGGTGAGCAACGCCTCGGTCGGCGTGGGCCCAGGCGCCGCCTCGGCGTCCTTACGACGCAACATGTTGACCAGCTTGACCAGCATGAACACGACCCAGGCGATGATCACGAACTTGATCAATGAATTCAGCAGGAGCCCGTACTTGATGGCCACCAGCTCGTCGGCCTTGGTGGCGGGGTCGTCGGGCTTCAGAACGACCATAAGCTGGGCGAAGTCGACCCCCGACAGCATCAGCCCGATCGGCGGCATGATCACCTGATCGACAAGCACCGAGGTGATCTGGCCGAAGGCCGCGCCGATGATCACGCCGACCGCCAAGTCGATGACGTTGCCCCGCGCGATGAATTCGCGGAATTCCGAGCCCATGCTCATGGAACGTCCCCCTCCAGATGGATCGCGGGCCTTATTCCTCGGCGTTCAGGCGCTCGCGAAGTTCCTTGCCGCTCTTGAAGAATGGCACGTGCTTGGCGCGGACGTCCACCGGATCGCCCGTGCGGGGATTGCGCCCGGCGCGCGCGTCGCGCGAACGGACCGACAGGGCGCCGAAGCCGCGAAGCTCGACCCGGCCGCCAGACTCCAGGGCCTGGATCATGCGCTCAAGGATCACCCCTACGACCCGCTCGACGTCCCGCTGGGTGAGATGCGGGTTCTCTTCGGAGAGTTGGGCGATCAGTTCCGATTTGATCATGCGGGCCTTCGCAAGCTTAAGCCGGGGCGACCATGGGCGAACAGCGCCGTCAGTTCAAGCGCTATGCGGGATCGCGCGAGCCCAGAAAAGACAAGGCCCCGCCCGGCGGGCGCCGGACGGGGCCTAAAGCGGCGACTGGAGCGCGTCAGGCGAAAGTGGATACCGGTTTCGCCGCCCGACGCGCTCTAAGCCTTTGAAGACCGACCCTTCTTACCCGGTTCAGGTGATTCCACCTGAACCGGGAAGGGTCTGGGTCGCGTGCTTACTCCTTGGAGGCCTTTTCGCGCAGGGCGGCGCCGAGGATGTCGCCCAGCGAAGCGCCGGAGTCGGACGAACCGAACTGTTCGATCGCCTTCTTCTCTTCGCCCATTTCGAGCGCCTTGATCGAGACGGCGACGCGGCGGGCGGCCTTGTCGACGTTGGTGACCAGGGCGTCGACGCGGTCACCCACGGCGAAGCGCTCGGTGCGCTGATCGGCACGGTCGCGGGACAGGTCGGCCTTGCGGATGAAGGCGCTGACCGGAGCGGCCTCGTCGCCGAACTTCACCTCGATGCCGCCGGTCGTGACCTCGGTCACGGTGACGGTCACCGTCTGGCCCTTGCGGAAGGTGTCGTCCTGCATCGGATCGCCAGCCAGCTGCTTGATGCCGAGGCTGATGCGTTCCTTCTCGACGTCGACGTCGAGCACCTTGGCCTTGACCATCTCGCCCTTGGTGTAGCGCGCGATGGCCTCTTCACCCGGCGCCGACCAGTCGAGGTCGGACAGGTGCACCATGCCGTCGATGTCGTTGTCGAGGCCGATGAACAGACCGAATTCGGTGGCGTTCTTGACCTCGCCTTCGACCGTCGAGCCGACCGGATGGGTCGCGACGAACGCGTCCCACGGATTGGCCATGGCCTGCTTCAGACCGAGCGAGACGCGGCGCTTGGACGGATCGACGTCCAGCACCACCACGTCCACTTCCTGCGAGGTCGAGACGATCTTGCCGGGGTGGACGTTCTTCTTGGTCCAGGACATTTCGGACACGTGGACCAGACCTTCCACGCCGGCTTCCAGCTCCACGAAGGCGCCGTAGTCGGTGATGTTGGTGATCCGGCCGGTGAACTTGGCGCCCACCGGGTATTTGGCTTCCACGCCGTCCCACGGGTCGGACTGGAGCTGCTTCATGCCGAGCGAGATGCGCTGGGTCTCGGGGTTGATCTTGACGATCTGCACCTTGACCGTATCGCCCACCGCCAGGACCTGGCTCGGGTGGTTGACGCGCTTCCAGCTCATGTCGGTGACGTGCAGCAGGCCGTCGATGCCGCCCAGATCCACGAACGCGCCGTAGTCGGTGATGTTCTTGACCACGCCTTCGCGGACTTCGCCTTCCTGCAGCTGGGAGACCAGCTCGGTGCGCTGTTCGGCGCGGGCTTCTTCCAGGATCGCGCGGCGCGAGACGACGATATTGCCGCGCGGGCGGTCCATCTTGAGGATGGCGAAGGGCTGCTCCTTGCCCATCAGCGGGCCGACGTCGCGGACCGGACGGATGTCCACCTGGCTGCCCGGCAGGAAGGCCGAGGCGCCGCCGAGGTCGACGGTGAAGCCGCCCTTCACGCGGCCGACGATGGCGCCCATCACCGGCTCGTTCTTGGCGTAGACGCCTTCGAGGCGCGTCCAGGCCTCTTCGCGGCGGGCCTTGTCGCGGCTGATGACCGCTTCGCCCAGGGCGTTCTCGACACGCTCGAGGAACACCTCGACGGCGTCGCCGATCTTGATGGTGGCCTTGCCGGCGTCGTCGACGCCGAATTCCTTCATCAGCACGCGGCCTTCAGTCTTGAGGCCGACGTCGATGATGGCGAAGTCCTTTTCGATGGCCACGACCTTCCCGTGGACCACCTGGCCCTCCATGAAGTCGCGTCCGCCGAGGGACTCGTCGAGAAGCGTGGCGAAATCGTCACGCGAGGGGTTGAGGCTCATATCGTCAGCCATGGGTGTCTTTCATGTTCGAATGACGCTGGAATCCAGACCGCATCAGCGGCCGGAGTCCCGGCGTCAGGTCAGGGGTTGAACCGAAGGCGCGGAATCTCCGCGCGGGTGAAGTGCCCGCAGCCGTACGAGGGAATGGCGTGGTTGGATTTGCGGGCTAGGTTTTCTCTCTCGGAGAGCTTTCCCAGCGCGCGCGCGCCGCCTCGACGATACGGCGGGCCGCATCGGCGGCCTGCTCTATAGTCATTTCCGAGGTGTCCAGCAAGACGGCGTCGGCGGCCTGCCTCAATGGCGCGGTATCCCGGCCGGTGTCGCGCGCGTCACGCAGCCTGATGTCGGCCAGAACATCTTCAATCGATACAGCTTCGCCCTGCGAGGTCAGCTGCTTCCAACGGCGCTCGGCGCGCACCTCCGGCCGGGCGGTGACGAAAAGCTTCGCCGGAGCGTCCGGGCAGATCACCGTACCAATGTCGCGCCCGTCGAGCACCGCGCCGCCCGGCGTGTCCGCGAACGCCCTCTGAACCTTAAGCAGCTCCGCGCGAAGCTGGGAATGCACCGCAACGCGGCTTGCCGCTTCGCCGGCCTCGCGCGTCCGATAGATCGGGTCGTCTAACTTGGCCGCCCAATCGTGGGCGACTGAAGCCACCGCCCGACCGTCGTCGAGATCGATGCCCCGTTGCTGCGCGAGCACCCCGAAAATCCGATAGAGCAAGCCAGTGTCAAACACCGGAAATCCGTATGTCGCGCCCAGGCGCGTGGCGATCGTCCCCTTGCCCGAGGCCGCCGGTCCGTCGACCGCAATGACGAAACCGGACGTCATACCCTTCCCCCTCGATGGGGGAAGGGAAGGGTTGGGGGTGCTGGCGAGGCCTCGCCGAACGGAATGAGGCTGGCGCCGCCGACCAGGGACCTCTCGCCCATTCCGGAGCAACACCCCCACTCCAACCTCTCCCCCATCGAGGGGGAGAGGCTCAAGGTCGGCGAGTATTTCATCCGATCTCCCCGCCCAGACCGCGCATCAACTCCACGAACCCGGGGAAGCTGGTGGCGATCATGCCCGGCTCGTCCACGGTCACCGGCGCTTGCGCGGCGAGACCCAGGATCAGGTGGGACATGGCGATGCGGTGGTCCCCGTGGGTCGTCACCCGCGCGCCGCCGGCCGCCCCGCCGGCGCCGGTGACGATCAGGCCCTCCGGCTCCTCCGCGACGGCGACGCCGCAGGCGGCCAGGCCCGCAGCCATCAGGGCGATGCGGTCGCTTTCCTTCACCCGCAGCTCGCCGATGCCGCGCATGCGCACCGGACCCTCGGCGAAGGCGGCGGCGGCGGCCAGGATCGGATATTCGTCGATCATCGAGGGCGCCCGCTCCAGCGGCACGTCCACGCCTGTGAGGCGGGAATGGCGGGCGGTCACGTCGCCGACCGGCTCGCCCCCGTCATCGCGCAGGTTGGAGAAGGCCAGGTCCGCGCCCATCTCGCGCAGGGTCTCGAACAGGCCGGTACGAAGGGGATTGAGCAGCACGCCCTGCACCGTCACCTCCGAGCCCGGCGTGACCAGGGCCGCCACCAGCGGGAAGGCGGCCGAGGAGGGATCGCCCGGAACCGCGATCTTCACGCCCGTGAGCGCCTGGCCGGACTTCAGGCGGATGGTGCGCTCGCCGGCCGCATCGCTCACCGCCACCTCTGCGCCGAACGCGCGCAGCATCCGCTCGGTGTGGTCGCGGGTCGCTTCCGGCTCGATCACGACCGTCTCGCCGCCCGCCTGCAGCCCGGCGAGCAGCACGGCCGACTTCACCTGGGCCGAAGGCTCGGGCAGCCGGTACTCGATTCCCGCAAGGCCGCCGCCCTGAAGGGTCAGCGGCAGCCGCCCGCCGGCGCGGCAGATCCAGCGCGCGCCCATCACGCCCAGCGGCTTGAGGATGCGGTTCATCGGCCGGCCACGCAGGGAGCCGTCGCCGGTGAAGGTGGCTGCCAGATCGAAGCCCGCCGCCGCCCCCATGATCAGGCGCGCGCCCGTGCCCGCATTGCCGCAGTCGATCACGTCGGACGGCTCGACGAAACCGCCCTGCCCGCGTACGCGCCAGCGTCCCTCGCCCAGGCGTTCGACCTCCGCCCCGAAGGCGCGCATGGCGCGGGCTGTGGCCAGGACGTCCTCGCCCTCCAGCAATCCCTCGATCTCGGTGACGCCGCGGGCCAGGGCGCCGAGGATCAGCGCCCGGTGGGAAATGGACTTATCGCCTGGGGCTCGGACGGCGCCGCGGAGCGGGCCGCCGCGCCGCGCGGTCAGACCTTGCGCCGTCATCGAACTCACATCTCCAACAAGGCTCGGGAAGCCGCGGAGAGCCGCGCTGAAGTCCCCGGTTTCGGATGGCTTTTGACAGCCGCCCCCGCGCGTGGCAAGGGAGCCGCCTTCCGCGAACAGCGCGTCAATATAGACTTCAGAGGGTCGCCTTTGGCCAATCCCGAACTGGGCGCTAAGCAGATCTGCCCCACCTGCCAGGCCAAATTCTATGACCTGGGCAAGCGGCCAGCCCACTGCCCCAAGTGCCAATCGGAATTCGATCCGGACGAGGCTGTCCGCAGCCGCCGCACCCGTGTGCGCGCCGTCGCCCCGGAAGCCGAGGACGAGCGCGAAGATCAGGTCGTCAAGGGCGATCCGGACGCCGATGAAGAAGAAGAGGACGAGGTCACGCCCGAACTCGACGCGGCGGTCAACGAACCCGTCCTGGTCGGGGACGACGACGAGGAAGACGCGGACCCGGCCGTGACGCCGGCCGCGGACGATCCGCTCAGCGGGTTCTCCGAGGACGAAGAGGCCCTGGAGGCCGACGACGACGTGCCGTTCCTGGAGGACGACGACGAGGATGACTTCGACGATTCCGAGATCGAAGGCCTGCCGGACGGGGACGACGAGCGCTAGGCTCGAAAATCCCTTGTCGGCGGGGCTTGATCGCGGCGCGCGGTTTCAATAGGTTCCGCGCCTTCCCGGCTCGCCGGGGAACCCGAGACCTCGGGGCTATAGCTCAGTTGGTAGAGCGCTTGAATGGCATTCAAGAGGTCAGCGGTTCGACTCCGCTTAGCTCCACCATGGAGGCCCGCCGGTAACCCGGCGGGCCTTCGCCTTTTCGGGGTCCATGCCACCCGCCCAGGGTGCGCCATTCGGTCGCGCGCGGTTCACGGTCGCAAGATTCTAATCTCGGTTAATCGCCGCGACAGATTCATCTGCCACGCTTTCGCCAAACGGGGGCAGATTCATGGAAGTTCAGGGCGGCGTCAGTTCAGACGGCTCCCGACTGTTCAGAGTGGTGTGGCTGGCGGCGGCGCTTTTTGTCGTCGTCTGCGTTCTGGCTTATCTGAGCATCTCGTACACCCGTGACAGCGGGCGCGTCGCGGCCATCTGGCCCGGAAACGCCTTCATCGTCTGCGCCCTCTTGCGATCGCGATACCGCTCCTGGCCGTGGTTCGTGGCGGCGGGCTTCGCCGGAACCTTGGCCGCCAACGTGATCGTCGGCGAGGCCCTGCCCGTCGGGGCGGGCTTCTCCCTTATCAACGCCGCCGAGAGCCTGCTCTGCGCCTGGGCGTGCAGACGCCTCGCCGGCCCGAAACTCAACCTTCGCCTCCCACGTCATCTGACGGTGTTCGGCGCGGCCAGCCTGGGGGCGCCGCTCGCCTCCGGCCTGGCCGCCGCCCTGCTGCTCTGGCTGGCGAGCGGCGTCGATCTTGCGCCCACCTTCATGCGCTGGTTCCTGGCCGACGCCCTCGGCCTGCTGGTCATCACCCCGGCCCTCCTCGCCCTTTCCAGCCAGAGGCTGGAACCCACCCTGGGCGAACTGCGCCATCCGCGCAGCCTGCTGGTGCTCCTGACCCTCGGCGTCGCTCTGTTTCTCGCTTTCGGACCGACCCCGCGGCCGCTGCCGTTCCTGCTCTTTCCCGCGCTCATCCTCTGTGCGCTCCGGCTCAGCGAGGCGGCGGTGGGCCTGTGCCTGCTCGCCAGCGCCGCGGCGGCCATCGTCGCCACGCGGGCGGGGGTCGGCGCCGTCACGGTCGTAAAGGGCGACGCCCCGCACCTTCTGGTGCTGATGCAGCTCTATATGGCCACCGCGACCCTGATGGCGCTTTCGCTCAGCGCGGCGTTCAGCGAGCGCAAGCGCTTCCAGGAGGAGGCCGAGCGCGCGGCCGCGGCCAAGGCGGCGTTCATGGCCAATATCAGCCACGAGATCCGCACGCCGTTGACGGCGGTGGTCGGCTACGCCTCGCTGCTCGCGCGTCGCGAAGACCTGCCGTCGGATGCGCGCACCCAGATCCTCCGCATCGCCGACGCCGGCGATGGCCTGCTGTCGATCGTCAACGACGTCCTGGACTTCTCCAAGATCGAGGCCGGGCGGATGGTGATCCGATCCGAGCCGGCCGCGCCGACCCAGGTCATCCGGTCGGTCCTCGCCGTCTTCGCGCACCGCGCCGAGGAAAAGACGATCGCCCTGACGTCGGTGATCGCCGAGGACCTGCCTGAGCGCGTGCTCCTGGATCCGAACAGGCTGCGGCAGATCCTCGTCAATCTGGTCGGCAACGCCATGAAGTTCACCGAGGCCGGCGATGTCGCCGTGACCTGCGCCTACCTGCCCGACAGCCGGCAGATCGCCATCACCGTGCGCGACACCGGCTGCGGCATGGACGAGCGGCAACAGGCTCTGCTCTTCGAACGGTTCTCCCAGGTCGAAGCGGGGCCGGCGCGCCTGGAGAGCGGCACCGGCCTTGGCCTGGCCATCAGCCGCGACCTGGTTCACGCCATGGGCGGCCGGATCTCCGTGACCAGCGCGCCGGGGCGGGGTTCGGAGTTCACCTTCACGCTCGACGCGCCGCCGTGCGCCGCGCCCGAGGCCGCCTCGCCCGAGTCGCCGATTCCGACGCCGGCGGCGGGCATGAGCGGGATCCGGGTCCTGGTGGTGGACGACAATCCGATCAACCGCGACATCGCCAAGGCCATCCTCATCCCCCTGGGCGTCACCGTCACCGAGGCCGCGGACGGCGTCGAGGCGGTCGCGAAGGGACAGGAAGCGCCGTTCGACCTGATCCTGATGGACCTGCGGATGCCGCACCTGAACGGTCCGGACGCGGCCCAGCGGCTGCGCGACGAGCCGGGGCCCAACAGGCTCGCCCCGATCCTGGCCTTCTCGGCCGACATCGACGCGGACTTCATCGCCGGCGCCAGCGGGACCTTCAACGGCTATGTTCGAAAGCCCCTGCGGATCGAGGAGCTGATCGAGGCTGTGGAATCCGCGCTCGCCGCCTAGGCGGCTGCACGTCGAGCCATCGAAGGCGTCCCGGCGCGGATCGCGGGCATTGCGGCGAGCGCGCCCGGACGCTATCGCCCACGGGAACCCGATACGCCAGGACGCGCGCGACGCGCCATTCCGGCGCCTGAACGGAACCGGATGAGGAGATAGGAATGACCGAAGCGCCGCACCTGTTGGTGACCGAAGAGGATGCGATCCTGATCGCGACCCTGAACAGGCCCGACAAGCTCAACGCGCTCAGCCTGCAGCTGATGAAGAGCCTCGCCGAGACGGTGGAGCGCTTCCGCGACACGCCGAAGTACAAGGTGATGCTGATCCGGGCGACCGGCCGCTACTTCTCCGCCGGCGCCGACCTCATGGAAGGCGGCGGCGGTGGCGGAAAGCCCATGGAGCAGACCGGCTCGGGAATCCGCGAAGGACACCGGCGCATGGCGAGCGGGATGCAGCGCCTGTGGGACGAGATGGAGGCGATCGAAAAGCCGTTCGTGGTCGCCCACCAGGCCATGTGCGTCGGCGGCGGGCTGGAAATGTCGCTGTCCTGCGATTTCCGGCTGGCGGCCAAGAACGCCCGCTACTCGTTCCCGGAAGGCAAGTTCGGCGTGCTGCCGGCCTCGAACGGGGTGAGCCGCCTGACCCGCATCGTCGGCACCCATTGGGCCCGCTACCTCGTCATGGCCAACATGATCGCAGACTCGCAGAAGGCGCTCTACATGGGCCTGGTCCACGAGGTCTTCCCCGACGAGACCTTCGAAGACGATGTGATGAAGTTCTGCCGGCATGTCGCCAAGCAGCACGGCGAGCAGATGGGCACGGCCAAGATCGCTATCGAAATGTCGGCCGACGTGGGCCTGGCCCAGGCCCGCAATGTCGAGCGCATGGCCAACAGCGCACTGATGCTGATGCCCGACTACCAGGAAGGCATGAAGCGCCACCTCAGCAGCATCGGCGGCAAGGCCAAGGGCGAGTGATCGCCTCCTGATTTGAGGCCTAGCAGGCTGTTGAAAAACTCAATTCCGCCGCAGTTCGATTCTGTTTCGGACTCGGTTGGGTTCCGTTGCGTTCACGGTTTTGGGGGTCTGCTCCGGACTTTTTCAACAGCCTGCTAGGCGGCGTCGGCGGCGGCCGGCGTCTCGGCCGGGGCCGCAGCCCAGGCGATCAGCGCCCGGTCGAGCGGCTTGGACAGGCACAGGTCGGCGCCCAGCACATCGGCAAGGCGCAGATATTCCCAGCTGCTCCGGATGCCGTCCCCCGACATGGCGATGATCTTGGGCGCGTGCTCCTGGGCGCGGGCCGCCATGATGACTTCCAGGCCGTCCACGTCCGGCATCAGGACATCCACGAAGATCACGTCCCAGCGCTTGCGGGACAATTCGACCAGGGCGCCGGGGCCGTCGGCGCAGGTGACCTCGTGCCCCTCGACCCTAAGGCAGGTCGCATAGAGCTCTCTGTCGATGGCGCTGTCGTCGACGACCAGGATTTCCATATCCATCTTCCCCGTCCACTCGCATTCTGCGGATCGATCTATTGTCCGGATAAGTCTTGGGGAACATGCGCCGGATGGACGCAGGCGGAATACATCATGGTTACTAAATAATTACTGTCCACATTTCTTGTGATTATTTGGTGATTTAGCCGCAACGCGCGCGGCTACTGCGACTTTCTGGCGCACAGACGCGAAATGGGCGGGCCGCGGCGCAGGAAACAGGCCTGACATTGATCCGCCGCCGCCGCATTCCCAAATAGGGTGCATCCGGTCCACCGCGCCAACCTAGGGCGGCGGGCCGGGGAGTCGCTGCAAGAGGACTCTGAAGGACGATGAACCGAAGCGTGATGTTCGACAGCCCGTTCCTGCTGGGCTTCGAGAGCACCCGGGCCCTGGTCGAACGGGCCGCGAAGGCGGCGGAGAGCTATCCGCCCTACAACGTCGAGGACCGCGGCGAAGGCCGTCTGCGGATCACCCTGGCCGTCGCGGGGTTCACCCCCGACCAGCTCGAAGTCACCCTGGAAGACCGCCAGCTGGTGATCACCGGTCGCCGTGACGATGCGTCCGGCAAGGCCGAGGACGCCTATCTGCACCGCGGCATCGCGGCGCGCGGCTTCATCAGGACCTTCATCCTGGCCGACGGCATGATCGTCGAAGGCGCCTTCCTGGAGCACGGCCTGCTGCACGTCGAGCTGGCTCAACCCGAGCCCGAACGGCTGGTGCAGCGCATCCCTATCCGAACAGCCGGCTGAAACCGGCGACTGTTCGACGCGTTGAGTTTTTTGGAGGTGGTCATGATGACGCCCACGATGAGCGTTTTGTCGAAGGAAGCCTTCGCCGAGTTGGGCGGGCCGGATCTTGTGTATGTGCGGCCGATCAAGGCGTCCGAGATCCTCGCCAATGTACCCGGCGGCGAGGTGGAAGGCTTCAAGTTGCACCCGGAGCAGACCCTGTATGCGGTTCACCGCGCGGACGGGCAGCGCCTGGCGGTGCTCACCGACAAGGAATCCGCCATGGCCGCCGCCCTGGCCCATGAACTCGCTCCGGTGTCGGTCCACTAAGGCGTGAACCGGCGCCTGGCGCGGGGAACGTCGCCCTGTCCTGAACCATAGATTTCGCTAGGCGGCCGAGCTTCGCGCCCCCGCGCCTTCCTGCGCCAGGAGGGCGTGGATGGCGTCGGCGGTCCGGGCCTTGCGGAGCTGCTCGCGCAGGTCCGCCTGGCGCAGGATCCGTGATACGCGCGCCAGCGCCCGCAGGTGCTCGGAGCCGGCGTTCGGGTGGGCGAACAGGGCGAAGATCAGGTCGACCGGCTGGTCGTCGACCGAGTTGAAATCCACCGGGTGCTCCAGGCGCACGAAGACCCCGCGCATGCGCGAAAGGCCCTCGAGCCGGGCGTGGGGCACGGCCACGCCATAGCCGACCCCTGTGGAGCCGGCCTGCTCGCGCTCAGCCAGCGCGTCGAGGATTTCCCCGGCCTCGAGGCCGAAATTGCGCGCGGCGATTTCGGCGACGACGGCAAGCGCCTGTCGCTTGTCCGCCGCCTTGACGCGCACAGAAATCGCCCCGCGATCCAAGATGTCGCCGATCTGCATGCCCCAAACGCCTGCCATAAATTCTTAGCCCGATCGCAAGATCGGTCCGTCGGGTCGGCTAGTGAGCGCCAGCGCCGGCATTGACCGGCTTGGTCCGCTCCGGGTCGATCCAGCCGATGTTCCCGTCCGGGCGCCGATATACCACGGACAGGCCGCCGTGCGCGGCGTTCCTGAACACGATTGTCTGACTTTCAGTCAGGTCGAGGTCCATCACCGCCATGGAAACGGTCATTGTCCGGATCGGCTTCTCAGTTTCGGCGATGATCATGCCGCTCTGGCCGCCGCCATCGAGCCGCGCCAGGCCGTCTTCCTCGCCCTCGTCCTCCTCCATCTCGGGGGAGCGGATGACGTAGTAGGCGGCCGCCTCGGCCTGCTTGGCGAGGGCGGCGGGATGATGGTCCTTCAGCCGCCGCTTATAGCGCCGCACCCGGGCCTCGATCTTTTCGAGCGCCGAGCTGAACGCCGCATGGGCGTCGCCGCCCAGCCCATGGCTCTGTAATTGCTGGCCGGAAGCGAGCGTCACCACGCAATCGACCTTGAAGGCGTGGCCGTCGCGGGCCACCACCACGTCTGCGGTTCCTCCCCGTTCGAAATACTTTCCGATGCTATTGGTGAGGTCGTCTGACACCCGCGAGCGCAGGGCGTCTCCGACATCGACATGTCTGCCGGTGACTAAGACTTGCATACTCGAATGAACGCGCCGGAGCACCGATGGTGTCAAGCGCCGGCGATCACCTGCAGGACGTGCCGCAGAATTTGCAGGATCACATGGCCGGCGACCACCAGCACCGCCGTGCTGGCGAGCGTCAGAGCGTAGCCGGCGAGGGCCAGCAGGCCGTCGCGCAGGATGAGGGCCAGGGAGAACGCGGCCACCGCCGAGGCCGGCAGCAGATTGCCGAGCGGGATCGGCAGAATGAGCACCAGCGACAGAAGCGTGCAGACCGCGCCCATGAGCCTGACGCCGACCGGCGAGAACAACAGGTGCAGGCGCGGCCGGGAGACCCGTTCGATCCTACGCAGTGGTGGAATCAGGCGCTCGCACACCCGGCGCAGATCGGCGGCCGGTATGGGCTTGTGGCGAAGCCAGCGGGGCGCCCACGGCGCCTCATGACCCAAGGCGATCTGCGGCGTCAGGAGCACCAGGGGCGCACCCAGGACGGTCGAGGAACCGGGCGGCAGCGGCAGGGCGCAGGCCACCGCGAAGACAAAGCAGATCGCCCCGAAGGACCGCTCGCCGAAGCGATCGATCAGATCGCTCAGGGAGATGTCGCCCTCGAGGCGCGTGAGCTCCTGCAGGATCGCCGAAAGCGGCAGGTCTTCAGACGGGACGTCGGCCATGCTTTCGCGGTGAGGATTCTCTGGAAGCGGGCTCCTTACCTAGCGAGCCCGCCCCCTGCCCGCCACTGGCCGGGCCGTAAATCGATCCGTGCGCAGCGGGCCGGGTCGTCAGGCGTCCTCCTTGAGGCGGCGCCGGCGCTCCACCGAAGAGGGGATGCGCAAGGCCTCACGGTACTTGGCGACCGTCCGCCGCGCGATGTCGACGCCGGCTTCCTTGAGAATCTCCACGATCCGGTCGTCGGAGTGGACGTCCTCTTCGCGCCGCTCGGCGTCGATCAGCTGACGGATCTTGTGGCGCACGCTCTCGGCGGAATGGGCCTCGCCGCCCGAGCTCGAGGCGATGGACGAGGTGAAGAAGAACTTCATCTCGAAGAGGCCGCGCGGCGTGGCGACATATTTCGAGGAGGTCACCCGGCTGACCGTGGACTCGTGCATGCCGATGGCGTCCGCGACGGTTTTCAGGTTCAGGGGCCGAAGGTGCTCGACGCCGTAGGCCAGGAAGGCGTCCTGCTGGCGGACGATCTCGGACGCCACCTTCAGGATGGTCTTGGCGCGCTGATCGAGGCTTTTCACCAGCCAGCTCGCCGAGGCGAGGCAGTCGGAGACGAAGGTCTTTTCCTGATCCGTGCGCGCGCCGGCCGCCACCCGGGCGTGGTAGCGCTGGTCCACCAGCACCCTTGGCAAGGTGTCGGTGTTGAGCTCGACGTGCCACAGGCCGCCCTGGCCCTCACGAATGTAGACATCGGGCGCCACCGGCTGCACCGGCTCGGCGCCGAACGCCGCGCCGGGCCGCGGGGTCAGGGCCCGCAGTTCGGCGATCATGTCGCGCATGTCTTCGTCGTCGACGCCGCAGACGCGGCGCAGGCCCGCCATGTCCCGCCGCGCCAGCAGGTCGAGGTTGTCGAGCAGGGCCGTCATCGCCGGGTCGCAGCGATCACGCTCCTTGAGCTGCAGCATGAGGCATTCGCGCACGTCGCGGGCGAAGACCCCGGTCGGCTCGAATCCCTGCAGGACGCCCAGCACCCGCTCCAGGAATGCGTCGGAACATCCCAGTCGATCGGCCATCTCCACGAGGTCGGCGCGCAAATAGCCGCCTTCGTCCACGGAATCGATCAACACCTTGGCGGCGGCGGCTTCCGGCGCGCTGAAGCCGGCCACGGCCGCCTGATCGGCGAGATGTTCGGAGAGGGTCTTCTCCCGGGTCAGAACGCCTTCGAGACCTTCGGAGTCCTCGAAGGATCCGCCGCGCCCGGCGCGCGACCAGTCGATGCTTCCCCCACCGTCGGCGGCGCCCTCGCCATCACCCGTGGCCTGTTCGCCCGGCGAGACCTCGTCGTGGCGCGCGTCGAGCTCGGCGGACGCGACGGCGTCCGGGACCTCGTCGGTGCGGGTCTCGGCGGGGGAAGAGAAGTCTACGGCTTCAGGCTCCGGTTGAGCCTCGCCCTCTTCGCGCTGCAGGAGCGGGTTGCGTTCCAGCTCGGTCTCGATGAACGCGTCGAGCTCAATATTCGACAATTGCAGAAGCTTGATCGCCTGCTGCAGCTGCGGGGTTATGACAAGGCCCTGGCCTTGCCTGATCTCGAGACGCGCGTTGAGCGCCAAACCGCCCTCCTGGCCTGAAACTTGCTGGCCAGCCTAGGCGGGCATCCCCCACCGATTCGTTAACCGCGACGCGAACGCCTTGCGGCGAAGCGGCTCAGCTGTAGCGGTCGCCCAGATAAACGCGCCGCACTTCGGGATCGTCGACCGCTTCTTCGGGCGTGCCCTCGAACAAAAGCTCGCCCGCGTGGATGATCGAGGCGCGGTCGATGATGTCGAGCGTCTCGCGCACATTGTGGTCGGTGATCAGGATGCCGATGCCGCGGGCCTTGAGGTAGGAGATCACCTCACGGATGTCGGCGATCGCCAGGGGGTCGATCCCCGCGAACGGCTCGTCCAGCAGCATGAACGACGGCTCGCTCGCCAGAGCCCGGGCGATCTCCACCCGACGCCGCTCGCCGCCGGATAGCGAATTGGCCGGCGCAGCCCGCAGGTGGGAGATGTGCAGCTCTTCCAGCAGGGTCGTGACCCGCAGGGCGGCGGCCCGGGGCTCGCGTTCGCGCAGCTCCACCACCGCCATCACATTCTGTTCGACCGTCATGCCGCGGAAGATCGAGGTCTCCTGCGGCAGATAACCCAGGCCCATGCGCGCGCGCTGGTACATGGGCTGCTCGGTGATGTTCTCGCCGTCCAGATAGATAGACCCGTAATCCACCGGGATCAGGCCGGTGATCATGTAGAAGCAGGTGGTCTTGCCCGCGCCGTTCGGCCCCAGCAGGCCCGCCACCTCGCCACGCCCGAGGCTGAGGGTCACCCCCTTCACCACCGGGCGGCCGCGGAACGACTTGCCGATATTGTCGACGACGAGGCCGTCCTTGAGTTCAAGGGCCGCGGCGGCGATGCGCTGGGGTTTCAAGGCGTCACCGTTTCGCGGCCGGGGCGGCCGGCTGCTGCTTGTCGTTCGGATAGAAGACCCCGCGCACGCGGCCCGGTTTGTTGGGACCCTTCACGCTGGTCTGCATCTGGGCCTCGCCGGTCTTGGTGTGGATCACCATGCGTGACCCGCGCAGGATGTTCTTGCCCTGGATCGCGACGACGTCCCCGATGACGATCAAGGTGTCGTCCGCCTTGGTGTAGGTCGCCTGATCGCCGCGGATCCGCTGGGCCGGCGTGGCGTAATAGACGTTACCCTCCGCCACGATCTTGTCGGTCGCCCCGCAGGCCGGCCCGTTGCCGCCCGCCTTGGCCGGACCCATCCGGCTATAGATGCGCAGGACGTCGGATCGCAGGCGGCTGTCGGCCTGCAGCGCCTCGGCCGAGCCGCGCCAGATGGCCAGGCACTGGGCGTTGACCACCTCGAGCTCGTCGGCCGTGAGGTCGATGGGCGCGTCGGTGTCGCGGGCGAGCTGCGCCGCGGCCGGCGCCGCAAGGGCGCAGACGGCCAGGAGGGCGGCGCCCCGCAACATCAGCCGCAACGTCATGGTCCCCATGTCCCGCCTATTTGGAATCGATGCGCGCACGCACGCCCCCTGAGAAAATCATGCGTTCGCCCTTGTCGTACACGCCATAGGACTTCGCGTTGATTTCTCCAAGCGACCCTGAGCCCTGAATGGAGCCTGAACCGACCAGTTCGCCGGTCTTGGTGTCGTAGAGCGAGGCGGCGGTGTCCAGGGCTGTGGTCGGGCTGGTCAGGCGGACCCCGCCCTGCAACTGCAGCTTGCGCGTGCCCTCATGATAGACCCCGGACCGGGACGTCAGCCGCGTGGGGTTCTCGCCGGCCTCGTCGATCACCAGCGCCGGCTGGTCCAGGATGACCCGCTGGAAGTCGCGGGTGTCTCGCACCGCCGAGCGCGCCGTGACCACGAAGGCGCGGCCCTTGGCGTCGCGGCCGACGAAGCGGGGATTGAGCAGGCGGATGGGGCCCTCGTCCTCGGCGACGGCCCGATCCACGGTCATGCTGTGCCAGACGATCTTGCCGCCCAGGGCGACGAAGATGGCCAGGATCAGGCCCGGCAAGGCCAGGCGCAGGAAGCGGATCAGCCGCGACCGGCGCCGCCAGCGCTCGAAATCGCGACGGCGGCCCTCGGGCGGCGCGAGCGGAAAGGTGGGCGCCGCCGCCATGCCGTCCTAGCTGTGGGCGAAGATGTCGACCTCTTCCCATCCGGCCTCGTCGAGGAGGGCGCGGGCGGGCAGGAAGTCGAAACAGGCGCGAGCGAGTTCGGCGCGCCCTTCGCGGGCCAGCATCTCGTCGAGGCGCAGGCGCACCGCATGCAGGTACAGGACGTCGGACGCCGCATAGGCCAATTGCTCGTCGCTGAGCTTGGCCGCGCCCCAGTCCGAGCTCTGCTGCGCCTTGGACAGGTCCACCCCCGCCAGTTCCCGCACCACGTCCTTCAATCCATGCCGGTCGGTATAGGTGCGCGCGAGCCGCGAGGCGATCTTGGTGCAGTAGACCGGCGTGGCCGTCACCCCCAGGTGATGGTGCAGGAGCGCGATGTCGAAGCGGCCGAAGTGGAAGATCTTCAGCACCGCCGGGTCGGCCAGCAGCGCCTTCAGCCGGGGCGCGTCATAGGCCGGGCGGCGCAGCTGCACCACGTGGGCGTCGCCCTTGCCGTCGGACAGCTGCACCACGCAGAGCGGATCGCGGCCAATGCGCAGGCCCATGGCCTCGGAGTCCACCGCGACCGACGTCGCGTCGGCGAGAACGCCCTCGGGCAGATCGCCGTCATGCAGAAATATCGCCAAGCTCGTTCCACGGGTCGGGGGCTGCGCCGGAAAGGCCAGCCTTGCATATCCCGGCCGCGAGCGGGAGCCGGCGCATCGGGAACGCCAGAGCATGGCGTACCGATGGTGCCCAGGAAAGGACTCGAACCTTCACGGCCGTTAAGCCACTGGCACCTGAAGCCAGCGCGTCTACCAATTCCGCCACCTGGGCCCCGTCCGTCGGATCGGGAGGCGCTCTGATAGGGCGCCGGCCCCGCCGGGTCAACGGCGCCTTGGGCGGGCGATTGCAGCAGGGCGGCGCATCGTCTATCCGCAGGGTGGAACCCGCAGGACAAGATCGCGCCATGCAGAACCTCGTCACCGTTTTCGGCGGCTCCGGCTTCATCGGCGGCCAGGCCGTCCGGGCGCTGGCCAGGCAGGGCTGGCGCATCCGCGTGGCCGTCCGCCAGCCGAACCTGGCCTACGAGATGCGTCTGCACGGCGACGTCGGCCAGATCGACATCGTCCAGGCCAATATCCGCAACGAGGCTTCGGTGCGCCGCGCGCTCGCCGGCGCCACCGCCTGCGTGAACCTCGTGGGCGTTCTCTACGAAACCGGCCGCCAGGGCTTCCAGACCCTGCACGCCATGGGCGCGGCCACGGTCGCCAAGGTCGCCAAGGCCGAGGGCGTCGCCCGCATGGTCCAGATGTCGGCCCTCGGCGCCGACCCCGATTCGCCCTCGCGTTATGCCCGCACCAAGGCCATGGGCGAGGCTGCCGTGCGCGAGGTCTATCCCGACGCGGTGATCCTGCGGCCCTCGATCGTGTTCGGCCAGGAGGACGCCTTCTTCAACCGCTTCGCCGCCATGGCGACGATGAGCCCCGTCCTGCCGCTGGTGGGCGCGGACACCCGCATGCAGCCGGTCTTCGTCGGCGACGTCGGCCGGGCGATCTGCCAGGCCGTGACCGACCCGGCTTGCGCAGGGAACCTCTACGAGCTCGGCGGACCCGCCCAGTTCACCTTCCGCCAGCTGATGGAATTGATGCTGGCCCAGATCCACCGCCGCCGGCTCCTCCTGCCGCTGCCGTGGGCGGCGGCGTCGCTGATCGGCAATGCCGGCGATCTGGTGGCGGCCGTGGGCCTGCCGCCCCCGCTCACCTCCGACCAGGTGCAGATGCTGCGCCGGGACAACGTGGTCAGCGGCCAGGCGCCGGGCCTGGCCGAACTGGGGATCACCGCCACCACCCTGGAGGCGATCCTGCCGACCTATCTCTATCGATATCGCCGCGGAGGCCAGTTCGCCGACCAGGAAGAAGGCGGCCCCGGCCTGACCTCCCGGGAGGTCATGGAGCCTGCGTGATGAGCCAGGTCGAGTCCGTCCTGCCGCGCAAGACGCGCGAGCTGCACAACCACCACATGGACTCCACCGTCTGGAACGGCTTCGCGTTCCGCGACGATGACGTGATCGTCGGCACCTACGCCAAGTCCGGCACCACCTGGACCCAGCAGATCGTCGGCCAGCTGATCTTCCAGGGGCGCGACGACGTGGCGATCCAGGAGATCTCGCCCTGGTGGGACATGCGCATCATCCCGCCGGAAGTGCGCGACGCGGTGATCGCCCAGACCCATCGGCGGGTGATCAAGACCCACCTGCCGGTCGACGCCCTCGTGATGTCGCCCAAGGCGAAGTACATCTACATCGCCCGCGACGGCCGTGACGTGGTCTGGAGCCTCCACAACCACCACACCGCCTTCAAGCCCGAGGTCTACGACCTGTTCAACAAGACGCCGGGTCTGGTGGGCGATCCCCTGCCGCCGGTCGACCCGGACATACGCCGCTATTTCCTGAACTGGCTCGAGAAGGACGGCGCGCCGTTCTGGTCGTTCTGGGAGAACATCGCCACCTGGTGGGCGATCAAGGACCAGCCGAACGTCCGCCTCATCCACTTCAGCCGCCTGAAGGCCGATCTCGAAGGCGAGATGCGGGCCATCGCCAACTTCCTCGACATCGACATCCCCGAGGACCGGTGGCCGACCCTAGTCCAGCACTGCACCTTCGAGCACATGAAGGCCAACGCCCCCCGCTACGTCCCGCTGGGCGGTGCGATCTTCGAGGGCGGGGCCGACGCCTTCATCCATAAGGGGACCAACGGCCGCTGGCGCGACGTGCTGACGGCGCAGGACAACGCCGCCTACGAGCAGATGGCCGTGGAAAAGCTCGGCCCCGACTGCGCCCGCTGGCTGGCCACCGGCGAAGGCGCCTAAGGGCGACGTCCGAAAACCGCCAGCGGCGCGGGGCGCGAGGCGCCATATTGGGCTCATGACCCAATTCACCCTCTTCGAAACATCGCTGGGCTGGTGCGGATTGGCCTGGACCGAAACCGGCCTCGCCGCCGTCCGCCTGCCCGCGCCCGACCGCGAGGCCGCCCGCAAAGCCGTCCTGCGCCAGGAGCCCGGCGCCGCCGAAGCCGCCCCGCCCGTCTGGGCGGCCGCGGTCATCGCCGACATCCAGGACCTGCTGGCCGGCGGCAAGCCCGACTTCTCGGACGCCCCGATCGACTTCTCGCAGGTTCCGGCCTTCAACGCCGGGGTCTATGCGATCACCCGCGCGATCCCGCCGGGCGAGACCCTGACCTATGGTGAGGTGGCCGCCCGCCTGGGCGACAAGAACCTGGCCCGCGCGGTCGGCAAGGCCCTGGGCGAGAACCCCTGGCCGATCGTCGTCCCCTGCCACCGCATCACCGCGGCCGGCGGCAAACTCGGCGGCTTCACCGCCCCGGGCGGCGCGGGGACCAAGCTGAAGCTGTTGGCGATCGAGGGCGCGAAGGCGGCGGGGCAGCCCGAACTGTTCGGCTGAACCCCGCCGGGCCCCGCGTCGTTGCGGGGTCCGCCCCTACTTCTTCATCATGCCCTTGATCTCGGCCTGGGTGGCGTTGATCACGGCGGCGCCCTTGTCCACGGCCAGGGCCGCGGTGTCGACGGCGAAGGTGTCGGCGCCCATCTGGATGGTCGCGACGGTCTTGCCGTCGGCCTCGGTCTTCACGGCGGCCACCTTGCCGATGGTCGCGCCGGTCTTGTCCTTCACCGGCTGGCCGGTGGTGACGGGCGAGGGCGAGGCGCTCGGCGCTGATGAGGCGGCCGCGCCCGACGCTGCGCTCGGCGGCGTGGCCGCGGACGCATCGCCGCTGGCGGCGGCGCCTTGGGCCGCGGCGGCGGTGGCGAAGGCGAGCGCCAGGGCCGCAGCCCCGAAGATTGCAGTTTTACGCATGTAGAGGTCTCCTGCTCTGAACCCCCAGAGCGTTCACTATTGCGAATCAATGGGACCACGAAAGGACGCTGAGGGGGCCGAAAGGGGGCCGGTGGCAGCGCTTGATCGCCCTCATAGCGGCCAATGTTCTTATTTTGTTCTTGACAGCTTGACCGCAACCTGGGATAGTTCCTTCTGGCAAGGACGCTGCAGCGCCGAAGCCGCCACGACCTTGAGAAGGAACGGTGATGGCGCAAGCAAGCCCAAACCGGCGCGAGCCGGAAAGCATGATGGAGTTCGTGGCGCGCCGAGGCCGCGAGAGTGTGGCAAGGCTCAGCCAGGCAACCTCCGCAGCCGCGCACGACGCGTATGGAAGAGCGACCCGGACAGGTGAGAACCTTCACCTGCCGACCACCGATGACGTCATCGCCTTCGGCGCGGATCTGATGAGCGGCGGCGGGCGCAATCGGCCGCAACCACCTCCATCGCCCACCCAAGCCAAAAGACAAGCCGCCGCACGGCCCGCGCAGCGCCACGCAGCGCGTCCTGTCGGACAGCCCTCTCCGCCGCGCGCGTCAGGTTCGAATTTTTTCAACGACCTGAACCGCAATCCGTATGTGAAGGCGGCGGCGGGTTACACCGGGCTGATCGCTGGCCAACAGCCCGGCATGACGAGAGGCGCCATGCACATGGCCGAAGACGCGCTAGGCGCGGCCGTGTTTGTGGGCCGGGCGCTGAGTCCGCAAGCAGACCAGGCGATGAACCCGCCTGGCCGGCGGGTGCCTGATCAGGTCTTGGACACTGGCAAGGCTATCGCCGGCTACGCCGATCGGATCCGTAAAGACCCCACCAGACTTTCGCATGACGCAAGGCGAATTGGCCACCAAGTGAACGTCGCCCTTAATCCATACGCCACGCCAAGCGCGGACACAGCGGTCGGCGAGTTCCTGCGATTTCGAGATGTGGGCAAAAATCACGGTGAACTGGCGCTCAACGTCGCTCTGTTCCCGGTCGGTGGGGAAGCCGCCGCGGCTTCCAAAATCGGGCGAGCGGCGAGATTCGCCAAAGCGACCGACTACCTGCTTCCCGCAAACGGGGACGTCGTACGTTATCTTGCCAAGGACTATAAAGGACTAGGGCACCACGCCATTCTTCCTCGGGACGCGGCGCTGCCCGACTGGCTGGGCGGCGCGCCTGTGCCGAAGTGGATCGTCGATAGCCCGTTCAATGTCGTGCAGTTCAAAGGCCTCACGCAGGGTGAGGCGTACGCGAAGCACGCGATGATCGATAAGCATTACTACGGATCCGGATTGCCAAAGAAGTTGAGTGCTCGCGGCTGGAGCGCGAACAAGGCCGGAATCGATACTCAGACCGGGATCGAACAGGTCTGGAATGGCACGCCAGAAGCGACCAAATCTCTGCTGGGCGCGGTAAGCGGCGGCGCGGGTAGTTTAGCCCGAGAGGGGAATGATGGCGAGCAACGCCCATGGTGAAAGTTTATGAACATGGAGAGTTCGAAGCAGATTTTCCGGAAGAGACGGTTCAAGAGATCGACATAGTCGAATCCGCCGGTAGGAATGTCGCCGAGGCCATCTCAAAAATGATTCAGCGCGCCGGATACGAGTGTGGACCGCCCTCCTTCGGTGACTTCGCCTGGGAAGCTGTGGCGCGCTTCAAGCGGCGCCCCATCGTTTTCGGCATACATGGCGTTGAACCAGGCGAATTCCATCTCTTTGTCAAAGATCTATCGGTGTTCGATCGATGGCTTCCGTCAGCGAAGCAGATATTTGTGGAATATTTGCGCATGCTGGGGCGTGAGTTGGGGGCCGATACCCGTTTCCGGCACGTTCGATGGTATTCCGATAAGGATCGACGCCACGAACATCCGGTCGCCTTCCCGGTTGAAGACGATTGAGCCTCAAAGATTCGGCCCCTCGCCGCATCCCCTAGTCGCCCGCCGCGGGCCCCGCTACACCCAGGACATGAGCATCGGCGTCTTTGATTCCGGGGTGGGGGGCCTGACGGTTCATCGCAGGCTCGTCGACCGCTTCCCCAGCGCCGATTTCATCTATCTCGCGGACCAGGCGAACACGCCCTATGGCGGGCGCGGCGGCGAGGAGATCGTCGCCCTGACCCGGGCCGGCTGCGAGCGGCTGTTCGCCGAGGGCTGCAGCCTCGTCGTTTTGGCCTGCAACACCGCCGCGGGGGTCGCCCTGCGCCGGCTGCAGCAGACCTGGCTGCCCGACTACCGCAAGGAACTCGGCCGGCCGGTCAATGTGCTGGGGATCATCGTGCCGACCATCGAGGCGGCCACGGGCCTGCCCTGGGAGCATGAGGCCGAGCACCGGGGCGACAAGGTCGAGAAGCTGGACGTGCTGGCCGTCTTCTCCACACCGGCCACCGCGGCCAGCCGCGTCTATGAGATCGAGATCGACAAGCGCCGCCAGGACGTGGCGGTGTTCTCCGAGGCCTGCCCCGAACTGGCTCGGATGATCGAACAGGGCGCGCCTGCCGCCGAACTGACCCAGGCGGTCGGCCAGCACGTGAAGGCGATCACCACGCGGATCGGCCGCCCGCCGGACCGGGCGATCCTCGGCTGCACCCACTATGAGATCGTCGCCGACCTGTTTCGCGCCGCCCTGCCTCCCGGCACGCCGCTGATCCACCAGCCCGACGCCACCGCCGAGGCGCTCGCCGCCTATCTGGAACGCCACCCCGAGCTCAACCCGGGCTCGGGCGGCCGGCGCCGCTTCCTGACCACCGGCAAGCCCGGCGCCCAGCACAGCCTGGTCGAGACCTTCTGGGGCGCCCCGCTGAACTTCGAGGCCGCGTAGTGCTCCTCCCCTGTCCCGAAGAGGACGGGGGAGGGGGACCGCCGGCCGAAGAGCCGGTTGTTCAGGCGCCAGTTCCGCAGCGCGTTGGCCGCCCCCTCCGTCACGCCCTCTGCGGGGCGGGCCACCTCCCCCGTCCTCTTCGGGACAGGGGAGGAGAAGCTCGGCGCCTTGCTCCCCGCCCCGGCGAGGTCTAATCCGCGCCCATGATCCCGGCCCCCGCCTTCCTGTCCAATCCGGAACGGTTCATGGCCTTTTCCCGCTGGGCCGCGCCGGCTATCGGGGCGATCGCGGTCCTCCTGGCCGCCGCCGGCCTCTGGCTCGCCTTCAGCGCGCCGCCCGACTACCAGCAGGGCGCCACGGTGCGGATCATGTTCATCCACGTGCCCGCCGCCTGGATCGGTATGTTCGCCTATCTGTGCCTGGGCGTGGCGAGCTTCCTCGCCCTCGTCTTCCGCCACGCCCTGGCGGACGCCGCCGCCGCCGCCGCAGCGCCCCTGGGCGCGGCCTTCACCCTCTTGGCGCTGGTCACCGGCTCGCTCTGGGGCCGGCCGATGTGGGGAACTTGGTGGGTCTGGGACGCGCGCCTGACCTCGGTGCTGGCGCTCTTCCTGCTCTACATCGCCTATATGGCCCTGCGCGGGGCCATCGACGACGAGGCCAAGGCGGGCCGCGCGGCGGCGATCCTTGCCCTCGTCGGCCTGGTGAACCTGCCGATCATCCACTGGTCGGTGAACTGGTGGAACACCCTGCACCAGGGCGCCTCGGTGTTCCGCAAGGACGGGCCGGCCATGCCGCCGGTCTATCTGTGGCCGCTGGCCCTGATGGGCCTGGCCTATCTCGCCGCCTTCGGCGCGCTCTGGCTGGTCCGCATTCGCGGCGAGGTGTGGCGCCGCCGGGCCGTGGCGGCCGAGCTGCGGGTGGCGAGGGCCTGATGCCGGACTTCGACGCCGGGGCCTATGGCGCCTATGTCTGGCCCGCCTTCGCCGTCACCGCTCTGGTGTTCGCGGGCATGATCATCGCCAGCCTCGGCCACGCCCGCCGCTGGCGACGTCGGGCCGAACAGGCGCGCGCCAACGAGACTGGCTCCGAAAAGATTGGGCCCGACGAGACCCGCCCATGAGCCGCTGGCTCGCGGCCCTGCCCCTGATCGCGCTTGCGGCCCTGGCGGTGCTGTTCGCGGCCTACAGCCTGCACCGCAATCCCCAGGTCGACCCCAAGGCCACGGTGGGTCATCTGATGCCCGCCCGGGCCCTGGCCGAGCTCGACAGCGGCCGGCCGATCCCCCTGCGCCAGGCCACCGGCGGCGGCGTCGCCCTGGTGAACTTCTACGCCTCCTGGTGCGCCCCCTGCGAGATCGAGCACCCGGTCCTGCGCGCGCTGCAGGCCGAGGGCGTGCGCATCGTCGGCGTCGCCTACAAGGACGCCCCGGAGAACACCCGCGCCTTCCTGACCCGGCTGGGCGATCCCTTCGCCGTCCGACTGACGGATCGCGACGGCCGGGCCGGCATCGACTTCGGCATAACCGGCGTACCCGAGACCTTCCTGGTGGACGCCCGCGGCGTGATCATCGCCAAGCACACCGGCCCGATGAGCCCCGACGACGCCCAGGCCCTGCTCGCCAAGGCGCGTTGAGGACCGTCAGTCCGCCGCCTGATAACGGTCGTTGATCGGCTGGCGGCGCACCTTGGCGCGATAGGCGAGGACGGCGGAGGTGGCGAGCTTCTGCTCCAGCGCGTCGGAGTTCTGGCTGAGCGCCAGCTGCGCGTGCGGCGTCGGCGCATTGCAGACCAGCGCCGTGACCAGCACCCGGTAGGACGCCGCGCAGACCGGCGCGATCCCGGAGGCCACGGACGCGGCGTCCGAACGCCCGTCGTCGAAGCGCTCGACGGCGCTTGTGAGGCAATTCACCCATTCGCCCTGTGCGGCGGACCGTCCCACCTTGGTGTCCGCCCGCCCGCACTGAACCCCGATCGACGCCGCCGCCATGATCACCAACAGAATTTGCATTGGTCCGTCCCCGTTCTCACCGGGGTCGTACCGCGGAGGCGTGCATATTTCGCAAACCCCGACGGCGCCGGCGTTAACCGCCTGTTGAGCGGCCTGCGAACATGGTAATTGCAGCGTTAACCATGTTTGCGAAGCGCCCGTGACGCCTGTCCGCCCGACCAACCTGCCCGCTCAGCCGTCCGGCCAGCCCGCCCGCCCGGACGCCGCCAAGACGGCGGCCCAGCGCGCCTTCTTCCAGGCGGCGCTCGGCGCCGCGGCGCCGACGCAGGCTACTGCGGCGACCACCACCACGCCCACGGTCTTCGCCCAGCCGGTGCAGCGCATCCCCGACCCCAAGGCCGAGGCGCCGACGCGCATCCTGCGGCCGGGTTCGCTGCTGGACATCCGGGTCTAGTCGAAAACCATCATCCTCGGGCTTGTCCCGAAGATCCAGGCCCGGCGACGTGGCGGGAAGTCAGGCCGCCTTCTTGCGCTTCTTCTTGCCCGCGGCCTTGGCCGGCTTGTCGGCCTTGTCCAGCTTCAGCTTCTTGCGCTTGCCCGCGGTGGGCGGGGTCTCCGCCCCGGCAAGGCTCAGCTCGCGCAGGAGGGTGACGAAGGCGTCGCGCCGCCCGCCGCCCGACAGCATCTTCAGGAACCGTCCGTCGGCGGCGGCCACCTTCGGGCGCGCCGCCTCCAGGGTTTCGCGCCCAAGATCGGTCAGGCGCACGGCGTTGGCCCGGGCGTCCACGGTGGAGCGCTCGCGTTCGAGGAGATCCTTGGCGATCATCCGGGCGGCCATGTCGGCCAGGGTCGAGCGGTCGATGCCGGTGATCCGCACAAGGTCGCTCTGGGTCGCGCCCTCGTTGTCGGCGACGGCGGCCAGCACCGCGTACTGGCGCTGCGTCACCCCATCGGCGCCCACCTCCTCGGCATAGAGGTCCAGGGCCAGTTGCAGCGCCCGATGCAGGAGATGGCTGGGCGAGCGATCCAGAACAGCGACGCCGCCCTTGTCCCGTAGCTTCGACATGCCCTGTTACCCCACCGTCTGTCCGCGCGCGGACGTTAGCGAGGTTTTACGTCGGTTTGACGACGAGGGCCTATTCCGTGGGCGGAGGCGGCGGTTCGCTCGGGTTGGCGTACTTCATCATCAGCGGCGCCTGGCTGAGGGCGAAGGCCAAGGCCAGGAGCTGCAGCCCCGGAAAGCGGAACCAGACCCAGGTGGCTTCCGGCTGGGTGCGCCAGACCACCTCGTTGAGGCCGGCCATGCACAGGAAGAAGACGCCGTAGCGAACGGTGAGCGTGCGCCAGACGGCGTCCGGCATCTGCAGCGCCTCGCCCAGCAGCGCCTTCAGCGGATTGCGGCCGATCGCCGTGCCGCCCAGCAGGAAGCCGGCGAAGCCAAGGTTCAGCGCCGTCGGCTTGATCTTGATGAAGACCGGATTGTGGAAGATGAGCGTCAGGGCGCCGAAGATCAGCGCGGCCACGCCCGCCACCAGCGGCATCGGCGCGATCCGACGCTCCAGGATGAAGCCCACCGTCAGGGCCACGGCCGCCCCGCCCACCAGGCCCCAGGTCGCCGCCAGCGCGCTCCGGGTGGCCAGGAAGGTGAGGAGGAAGGCCAGCGGCGCGCCATAGTCGACAAAGGCGCGGACGACCTGGTGGGTCTTGGGAGACAGGGTCATGCGCCCTCCAGGCCGACGAGGGTGCGGGCGAAGGCGCGGGCGTCGAAGGGCTGCAGGTCGTCGATCCCCTCGCCGACGCCGATCAGCTTGATGGGCGAGTCCGAAGCCTGGGCCACCGGCACCAGAACCCCGCCGCGGGCGGTGCCGTCGAGTTTGGTCATGACGATTCCGGTCACTCCGATCTGGTTGCCGAAAACGTTTTCCTGGGCGAGCGCGTTGCGTCCCACCGTGGCGTCGAGCACCAGCAGCACCTCGTGCGGGGAGTCAGAATCGAGCTTCTTGAGCACGCGGATGATCTTGTGCAGCTCGTCCATCAGGCCCTGCTTGTTCTGCAGCCGCCCGGCGGTGTCGATCAGCAGGACGTCGTAGCCCTCGCCCTGCGCCTTTTCGAGCGCCTCGAAGGCCAGGCCCGCGGCGTCCGCGCCGGTAGGCTTGGACATGACGTCGGCGCCGGCGCGGTCGGCCCAGATCTTGAGCTGCTCCACCGCCGCGGCGCGGAAGGTGTCGCCGGCGGCGATCAGCACCTTGGCGCCCGCCGCCTTCAGCTCGGCGGCGATCTTGCCCAGGGTGGTGGTCTTGCCCGAGCCGTTCACCCCGATGAACAGCACCACATAGGGCTTGGGCCCCGACAGGGCGTCGAACCGGCCCTGGCGCGGGGTCAGCTCCTCGCCGATCGCCTCGGCCAGGGCTTCCTTGATCTCGTCCTCACCGATGCTGCGGCCGAAGCGCCCTTCGCCGAACCGGGCGGTGATCCGCGCCGCCGAGTGGGGGCCGAGATCCGCCTCGATCAGCATCTCCTCCAGCTCGTCCAGCTTGGCCTGGTCGAGCGGGACCCTGGTGAAGGCGCCGGTGAGCTGCTCGCCCATCGCCTTGGACGAGCGCGAGAGGCCCTGCGTCAGCCGCTGGAGCCAGCCCTTCTTGGGTTCGTTCATGGGCGGGGGTTCTAGAGGGCGGCGGGGGAAAGGGAAAGCGGCGCCTAGCGGACGGGCGGCCAGGCGTCGGTGTCGTGATCGGGATGCTGGTAGGAAATCAGGTCCGCCCGCCAGCGGGCCACCGCTGGCAGCTCCTCCGGCAGCCGATGGGGCAGGTTCGCCAGCTCGCAGATCCAGGGCACGGCCGCCTCCGGCGACATCTGCACCACGGGCCGGAGCGGCGCAGGATCGTCAAAGGCGGCGATGGCCAGCTCGATCACCTCGTCGCTCCATTCGAAGGTCAAGGGCGTGCCGCAGCCGTCGCAAAAGCCGCGGCGCACCTTGTTCGAGCTTTGGAACCGCTTGGGCTCGTTCCGGGTCCAGGTCACGTGTTCGCGGCGCGCCGAAACCAGCGCGCCATAGAAGCCGCCGAACGCCTTCTGGCACATGCGGCAGTGGCAGATCGAGGCGCGGCCGAGGTCGCCCTCCACCCGGAACCGTACCGCCCCGCACTGGCAGCCGCCGGTGGTCATGCGAGCATCTCCGCGTGGTCCCCTTCCCCCTGGAGGGGGGAAGGGTCAGGGATGGGGGTGGGGCGGCTTGCGTGTGGCACGGCTTCGAAGCTTGAACGCGGCGCGGCGGACTGGCTGATTCCGTTGTGCAGCGGCGGGCCGGGCGCGTCAGCGTCCGAACAGAGCGCGCTTGCGAGGGCGCCACCCCCATCCCCGGCCCTTCCCCCCTCCAGGGGGAAGGGGGCGAGCTGAGCCACCGCCCGCTTCCCATCATGGCCGGTGACGCGCATGGAAACGATCTCGCCGACCGGTGCCTCGCCCTCGAACGCGATCTCGGTGAAGTCCGCGCCGCGCGCCAGGCCCGGCCGCTCCACCAGGGCTTCAACCAAACTACCGATCTGACGGCCCAGGTGACGGACCAGCGCCGCCTCGCCCGCCTCGCGCAGGCGTGCGGCCCGGGCCTTGACCACCGCCCGCGGCAGGGCCGGCATCCGCGCCGCTGGCGTCCCCGGGCGCGGGCTGAATGGGAAGACGTGCAAGAAGGAGAGCCCGCCTTCCTCCACCAGCGAGAGGGTGTTCTCGAACATCGCCTCGGTCTCGGTGGGAAAGCCGGCGATCAGGTCGGCGCCGAAGGCGGTGTCCGGACGCACGGCGCGCACCTCGGCGATCAGCTTCAGGGCGTCTGCCCGCGAATGGCGGCGCTTCATGCGCTTCAGGATCATGTCGTCGCCGGCCTGCAGCGACAGGTGCAGGTAGGGCGCCAGGCGCGGCTCCTCGGCCAGGCAGCGCATCAGGTCGGAGTCGATCTCGGCCGCGTCGATGGACGACAGGCGAAGGCGCGGCAGGCCTGGGACCAGCTTAAGGATCCGCGCCACCAGCTGGCCGAGCGTCGGCGCCCCCGGCAGGTCCGCGCCCCAGCTGGTGACGTCCACCCCCGTCAGCACCACCTCGCGATAGCCCTGGGCGGCCAGGCGGCGAATCTGCTCGACCACCTCGCCGGCCGCCGCCGACCGCGAATTACCCCGCCCGAACGGGATCACGCAGAAGGTGCAGCGGTGGTCGCAGCCGTTCTGCACCTCCACGAAGGCGCGCGCCCGGTCCTTCAGGCCGTCGACCAGATGGCCGGCGGTCTCGCGCACGCTCATGATGTCGTTGACCCGCACGCGCGGGCCGTCGTTGGCCGCATAGGCGCCGGGCGCACTCTTCTCCGCGTTGCCCAGGACGAGGTCCACCTCAGGCATGGCGGCGAAGGCGGCCGGGTCGATCTGCGCCGCGCAGCCGGTGACGATCAGTTTGGCGCCCGGCCGCTCCCGCCGCGCCTTGCGGATCGCCTGGCGCGCCTGGCGCACCGCCTCGCCGGTGACGGCGCAGGTGTTGAACACCACCGCGTCGGTCAGGCCGTCCTCGGCCGCCCGGGCGCGCACAACCTCGCTCTCATAGGCGTTGAGCCGGCAGCCGAAGGTGACGATCTCGACGTCATCGCTCACGGCAACGTCCCCGCGAAATCCAGCTTGGCGTCGCCGGTCATGATCACGTGGTCGTCTTCAGAGCGCCACTCGATGACGAGGTCGCCGCCGTCGAGCTCCAGGGTCGCCTTGCGGTCCGTGAGCCCGCGGCGGTGGGCGGCCACCAAGGCCGCGCAGGCGCCAGTGCCGCAGGCCTTGGTCAGGCCCGCGCCGCGCTCCCAGACCCTAAGGCGGATGCGGTCGCGCCCCTTGGCCTGGGCGAAGCCGACATTGACCCCTTCCGGAAACATCGGGTGATGCTCGACCAGCGGGCCGACCTCGCGCACCGGCGCGACATCGGCGTCGGGCACGAAGAACACCACGTGCGGATTGCCCATGGAGACGCAGCCCGGCGTGTGCAGGATCGGGTTGTCGATCGGCCCCACCTGCAGCTCGATCCCCCGCGTATCCATGGCCTCGGCCAGAGGGATCTGCTCCCAGGAAAGGCCCGGGACGCCCATGTCGACGCTGACCTGCCCCTCCCCCGCCGTGACTGCGGTGAGCAGGCCGGCGCGGGTCTCGAAGACCGCCTCGTCCCGCCCCGAAGCCTGCATCAGCAACAGGCCCACGCAGCGCGAGCCGTTGCCGCAGGCGTCGATCTCAATCCCGTCGGCGTTCCAGAAGCGCACGAAGGCGTCGGCCTTGTCGGACCCCGAGATTGAGATCAGCTGGTCGCAGCCGACCCCCTTCGCGCGATCGGCGATGGCGCGCACCTCGGCCACGCTCGGGTCGAAGGGGGCGCTACGCGCCTCGACCACGACGAAGTCGTTGCCGAGGCCGTTCATCTTCAGGAAGGGCCGGGTCATCTCGCGGGGACATATAGTCGAGATTGGCCGGAAGGGCACGGGGCGCCTCCACGCCCCCTTCCCCATCGATGGGCAGGGGCTCTGGGATCAAGCCCGCTCGATCGTCGCGGCGGCCTCGTCGATGGCCTTGGTGATGGCCTCGACCTGCTCGTCGGTCACCTCGCCGGTGGAAAGGCGGATGCGTAGGGCGGAGCCCAGGTTCTCCATGGCCCGGCGGATGCGCGGGCCGCTGCGGCTCGTCTGCGCCTGGTCCTGGGCGTCAGCCATCCGGCCGAACACCGCGTTCACGGTGGGCCGTTCCTTCTCGAGCGCCGCGCGGCCCTCGTCGGTGATCTCGAACAGCTTGCGCCCGCCCTCGGCCGGCGCGGGACGGACGAAGCCTTCGTCCTCCAGCAGCGAGAGCGTCGGATAGATCACCCCAGGGCTCGGGCGATAGGCCCCGCCGGTGCGCTCCTCCAGTTCGCGGATCAGGTCGTAGCCGTGCCGGGGTTGTTCCTCCAGCAGGGCCAGCACAACGAACCGCAGGTCGCCGTGTTCGAGGAAGCGGCCGATCCGGCGGGGTCCCCCGCCGCGCCGCCCGTGCGGCCCGCGCGGACCGCTGAACCCGCGACCGTGATGGCCGCCGACGTCGTCGCGGCCGAACCGCTCGTGGTGTCTCCAAAAGTGTCTATGCATCTAATTTCGATCCTATTTAGACATATCGAATTTGTCGATGTCGCAGATATATCTAAACCGTTTCGGATTACAACCGATATATCGAAATATTTTCGAAGTGTGCGGCGCCGCCCGGGCGGGGCTAGGCTTCCTGCAGCACCTCGGCCAGCAGGCGACCCTCGGCGGCGCGGCTGGAGCCGGCGCGCCAGACCACCACGATCTCGCGGCTTGGCCGCTCCACCGCCAGCGGTCGCACGGCGATCGGCACCGAACGGGTCAGGCCGGCGTCTACGGCCATGGCCGGCAGGAAGGTCACGCCGAGCCCGGAGCCGACCATCTGCACCAGGGTCGGCAGGGAGGTGGCCGCGAAACCCTCATCCTCCTCGGCGCGCGTCGGCGGCTTCAGGCCGCAGGCGGCCAGCACATGGTCGCGCAGGCAATGACCGTCCTCGAGGAGGATCAGGTCGCCGGTGTCGTCCGCCGAGGGCGACACCCGTGTGGACAGCGCCCAGGGATGATCCTCCGGCGCGGCGGCCAGCAGCTCGTCGTCGGAGACGTGGGCCCAGGACAGGCCCGTGGTGTCGAACGGCAGGGCGATGAGGGCGGCGTCCAGCTGGCCGGCCTTCAGGTTGGCCAGCAGACGCTGGGTCAGGTCCTCGCGCAGGAAGAGCCGCAGGTCGGGGAAGCGCTTGCGCAGCGCCGGCAGGGCGCGGGGCAGGAGGTAGGGCGCGATGGTCGGGATGACGCCCAGGCGGAAGCGGCCGGTGAGCGGCTTGCCGGCGTTCTGGGCCGCCTCCATCAGCTCCTCAGCCTGGTTGAGGATTACGTGGGCGCGGCGCAGGGCCTCCTCGCCCACGGGGGTCAGGATCACGCCCGAGCGGGCGCGGTCCACCACCGGCGCGCCCAGGGTGCGCTCCAGTTCCTGAATGCCGGCGGAAAGGGTCGGCTGGGTGACATGGGCCGCCTCGGCGGCGCGGCCGAAGGCCCCATGCTCGGCGAGGAGCTTCAGGTACTGCAGTTGGCGGATGGTCGGGAGCATGACCGCAATATAGTCTCTCTCTATCGAAATCTCAAAGATTATCGATTAGCCTTTTATGCGAGCCATTCCTATCTAGCTCCTGCGGCAGGGATAGCCGCAGTGAGAGCTTCAAGGAGACAGCATGCTCGGCGTCGGAAAGACCCTCCCCGATTTCAAGGTCGTGGGCGTAAAGCCCGGTTTCAACAATCACGAAGAGAACGGCGAGAGCGCGTTCGAGGCGATCACCCCGGACAGCTTCCCCGGCAAGTGGAAGGTCATCTTCTTCTATCCGAAGGACTTCACCTTCGTCTGTCCGACCGAGATCGCCGAATTCGCCCGCCTCAACCCGCAGTTCGACGAGCGGGACGCCGTGGTGCTCGGCGGCTCCACCGACAACGAGCACTCCAAGCTCGGCTGGCGGCGCGCCCACCCGGATCTCGACCGGCTGGCGATCTGGAACTTCGCCGACAACGGCGGCGCGTTCGCCCGCACGCTCGGCGTGCTCGACGAGGACGAGGGCGTCGCCCAGCGCGCCACCTTCGTGGTCGACCCGGACAACACCGTCCAGCACGTCTACGTCACCAACCTCAACGTGGGCCGCAACCCGGCCGACACCCTTCGGGTGCTCGACGCCCTGCAGACCGACGAGCTCTGCCCCTGCAACCGCTCGGTGGGCGGCGACGTCCTGCGGCCGGCGGCCTGACGACCAGCGGGGAGCGGCAAGCGCTGCTCCCCGCCCCTTTTTCCCGATTGGAGTTTCCGATGTCCCTCGACGCCCTGCGCGAACAGATTCCCGCCTACGCCAAGGATCTGAGCCTCAACCTCTCCAGCCTCGCCGGGGAGACCCTGCTCACCGAGCAGCAGAAGTGGGGCGCGTTCCTGGCCTCGGCGCACGCGGTGGGCGTTCCGGCCGTGGTCAAGGCGGTGGAAGCCGCGGCCGCCGAAGCCGGGCTCTCGCCCGAAGCGGCCAGCGCAGCCAAGTCGGCCGCGGCGATCATGGGCATGAACAATGTCTATTACCGCGCCCTGCACCTGGTCTCGAACCCGGAGTATCGCACCCTGCCCGCCCGCCTGCGCATGAACGTCATGGCCAATCCGGGCGTGGAGAAGGTCGACTTCGAGCTCTGGTGCACGGCGGTGTCGGCCATCAACGGCTGCGGCGCGTGCCTCGACAGCCACGAGCAGGAACTGAAGAAGCACGGCGTGGTCAACACCCACGTCCAGGCCGCCCTGCGCATCGGCGCCGTGGTCAACGCGGTGAGCCGGGTGATCGCGGCGGAAGCGGCGATGGCGGCGTAGCCAAAGACCCTTCCCCCTCGATGGGGGAAGGGCAGGGTTGGGGGTGTCGGCGATGACTCGCGGGCTTGCTTTGGTCGGCGCCGATCTGAGCCAAGAGGCGAAGGGCGCGACAACACCCCCTCTCCAACCTCTCCCCCATCGAGGGCCTGTTGCGAAATTGGCGTGGCGTGATTCCCTGGTGTTGAGCAGGGAGTGTGTCGATGGCGGTGAAGCGGACGGGGCAGCCGAG